>ERZ1066122.2900-NODE-2900-length-10577-cov-7.536210_pt1 | contig 10577 bp, 10 predicted proteins | sample MGYA00382769_ERZ1066122 | MGnify/ENA primary metagenome ERZ1066122 (study PRJEB33369, sample SAMEA5778352) | biofilm metagenome | biome: Industrial cooling water; feature: Water cooling tower basin; material: Biofilm | place: United Arab Emirates | collected...
TGCTGTGGCCGGGCGTGTGCATCGTGCACGAGGCCTTCAGCGAGACCGAGCTGCTGAAGCTCAAGGCCCAGCACCCCGGCGCTCCGGTCGCCGCGCACCCCGAATGCCCGCCCGTCATCATCGATCACGCCGACTATGTCGGCTCGACCAGCGGCATTCTCAAATATGCCAAGGAGTTCCCCGGCGACACTCTGATCGTGGCGACCGAGCCGCACATCATCCACCAGATGGAAAAGGCGCTGCCCGAAAAGACCTTCATCGGCGCGCCGGGGGCAGACGGGAACTGTTCGTGCAATGTGTGCCCCTACATGGCGCTGAACACGCTGGAGAAAATCTACACCTGCCTGCGCGACCTCGAACCCCGGATCGAGATCGAGGAAGGCCTGCGCGTGCGCGCGAAGAAAAGCCTCGATGCGATGTTGGCGATGGCCAGCGGAACCGTGGGCCGGGGGGATCTGGGGAAGGTCTAGATCCTCTAGAAGGTCTTCACCCGCTCGGCGATGGGGTCGATAACCTCGCGATTGAACCGGATATTGCTGAGCAGGGCCCGCTCGAGGTGAGGTGACAGGGGCACCTTGCTGGCCTTGAACTTGCCCGCCATCTTGCGGCGGCGGTAGCGTTGGGCAACACGCATCAGCCATGGTTCGCCAACGAAGCTGGACAGCCCGCCCATTGTCACGTCGCTTGCCCCTTCCGTCAGCGCAGTGGTCGGCCCGCCTGCCGGCAGGCCCACCGCCATAAGTGCCGGGCTGAGGATCATCGTTGCAGTGACTGCAACCTTGAGCGTCCTGGGCGTGGTGCGGGCGGTAAAATGGGCGATCAGCGCCTTTTCGTATTGCTGTGCGAAGTCCTGCGCTTCTTCGACCGTATATTCACCTTGGGCGAATTTCCGCAGCAGGCGCTGGAATGTCACCTTCGCGGAACCGACCCGGGTGGTAGGATCGATGATCGCGGCCAGGGTCTGCGGGTCCAGCGTGGTGACCAGACCGGGGCGTCCGACCAGCGGAAGCGGCGCGGGCAGCGCGATGACCTGTTCCTCGACCGACAGCAGATCGTCGAAAGCACGGGACAGGCGGGTTTCGGTAATGACCTTGAGACCGTCCGGGCGCAGCAACCGGTCCATGTGGATACCGAAATTAAAGTGGTAGATCTCGTTCGCCAGGCCCATGAGGTCAGTGCGCAGCACCGCCGCCTCGTCATTGGGCAAGTCAGCCGCTGCCTCGTTGAGATAGGTTTCGAAATGGGTGCGCGCTGCGGCAGTGTCCTTGGCCAGCCGATTGCTGATCCGGTAAAGCTGCCGCTGGACAAAGGTTTCGTTGGCGCTGGCGAAGCCCAGGCTGGCAAAGCCTTTTTGCTTGATGGATTTGCGGATGTTGTCGATCAAAACGGCAAAGCCGTCCCCCATGTCGACCCGTGGCCAGCGGTAACAGTTGTAGTGCGGCCGCAGCGAATCGCCCAGCTCGCCCAGCGCATACTCCAGTCGCTTGGGATCATCTTCGGTGATCCGCGCCGGAAAGGAGCCGACCCCGACCCGGGCCATCTGCCGCGGCATGTCCTTCAGGTCGTCAAGGTCCCCGACCCGCGTGAGAACTTTGATGAAGCCTTTTTGCACTAAGGTGAGGATCAGGCTTTCCTTGCCCTTCAACAGGTCCGCGCGCGCCAGCGGGTGATTGACCAGATAACCATCGTTGATGAGCATCGGCATGCCAAACAGGACATGGTCGATGATCGTATCGATGAGGAAGTTCTCCTGGATCGGGATACCTGGCCAAGGGTACTGGAGGACCTGATCATCCAGCGTTCCGACATAAGTTAGGGTGTCTGCCGCGCGCGCGACGGGCTCTTTCCGGGCTGGGTCCATTAGTTTCGACACAAGCCTACCCCCTGGCACCGGATGAGCCTCAGGGTCGGATTATGTCGCCAGAGGCGTCGGCAAGGCAAGCGCATCAGTGTACCCGCAACCACTTCCCTTCTTGCGCGTTGGCGCTGCATGGGGAACCGGTTGCGATCGATCTGGCAGGGGCTGAACGCCAGTTACTGGTTCTATCCGGGCCTGTTTGCGCTGACCGCGCTCATCCTGTCGGTGGTAACGGTGGAGCTCGACCGGGCTGGCTGGGCCGAGCGGCTGGCGGCGATCGCGTGGCTTCATCCGGCCCAGCCCGACGGGGCGTCAAACATGCTGACGGTCATCGCCGGGTCGATGATCGGCGTCGCCTCTACCGTGTTCTCGATCACCATCGCAGCGGTGGTCTATGCCAGCGGCACCTACGGTCCGCGCTTGCTGACCAACTTCATGGAGAACCGCGGCAACCAGCTGAGCCTGGCGACCTTCATCGGCACGTTCGTCTTTTCACTCGGCGTGCTGCGGACGGTGAGGAGCGACAGCGAAAACGAGATCATCGGGGCGTTCGTGCCGCAGCTGTCGCTGCTGGTCGCCTATCTGCTGATGGCGCTGTCGATCGCGGTGCTGGTCTATTTCCTCAACCATATCCCCGCCTCGATCCGGATCAATTCCGTGTTGCAAGGCATCGGCGAACGGCTGATTGCCGATATCCGTACCCGTTTCCCGCATCCTGCCAGCCTGGCCGGAACAGATGACCGGAGCGAAGGGCTGGCAATAACCGCCAACGATACCGGCTACGTCCAGCAGATTGCGTTCGACGCGCTCGAACAGGTCGGGGCGAGCGCCGGTGCCACTATCCGGCTAACGGTCCGGGCAGGCGATTTCGTCCATGGCCAAGTGCCCCTTGTCCTGTGGTGCAACGGCGGGGCACCGGGCAGCGACGAACTGGCCCGGCTGCGCGCCGCGTTCACACTCGGCGGGATGCGCACCCCCGCGCAGGACCTGCACTTCCTGATCGACGAGCTGGTCGAAATCGCGCTTCGGGCGCTGTCGCCGGGCATAAACGATCCGTTCACCGCCATCACTGCGCTGCACTGGCTCGGCGCGGCCACGGCAGAGTTGGCCGCACGCGACCTTGGTGAAGACAGCCTCGCCGACCCGGACGGCAGGCTGCGCCATGTGCGCCTGCTTGGCGATGACTTCGCCCACTACCTGCAACGCGGGTTTGGCACTATGCGCTCCGCACTCGCAACCAGCCCGGCGGCAGCGCTCGTCGCATTCGAAAGCATGGGTTATGCCGCCATTGCGAGCGACAACGCGCGCAAGGTACTGATCATTGAAGAGGGGCACAGGCTGCTGGCACAGGCGCGCACGGCGCTGGCCGGGCCGGACCTTGCGCAGGTGGAGCAGGCCTATGCCGGATTTGCCGGGCGTTTGTCGGGCACCGGCTGACCAGCCGGGGCCTCGCCCCGCGACCGTGCAATTACCAAGGCGCTGCCGACCAGGGCCATGCCAATGATGTCGAGCGCGGTCATGGTCTCGCCGAACACCCACCATCCGGTCAGTGCGCCGACCGCGGGCTGGGTCAGCAGGGCAAGACCGATCACCAGCGCGCTGAAGTGGCGCAGCGCGAACACCAGCAGTCCCTGCCCGACCAGTTGCCCCAGCACCGCCAGCGCGATCAGCGGGCGCCAGTCCTGCGGCCACACCTGCTCGCCCATCGCCAGCGCCAGCACCAGCAGCAGCGGCGCACCGGCGAAGCTGGACCAGAACAGGATCGTCCAGCTGCCCAGCGTGCCGCGCTGGCGTTGCAGCACCAGCAGGTAGATCACGTAAAGCAGCCCGGCGAGGACGCAAAGCAGGTCGCCTAGCAGGGTCTGCGGTGAAATCTCCAGGCTGCGGCCCAGCAGGATCGCGGCGCCGACCAGTGCCAGCACGATAGCCGCCACTTCGCCCCCGCGCGGCCAGCGCCGCAACGCGACGAAGGTCCACGCCATCAGGATCAGGCTGCCCGAATTGCCGAACAGCGTCGCATTGCCCATCCGCGTCAGCCCGATGCCGAGATGCCAGCTGGCCAGGTCGAGCGCGAAGGCCACGCCGGCAAAGGCCAGAAGCAGCACCGCGCGCCGGTCGACCGCGAGTGGCCGCTCGCCCTGCGCGTGGGCCAGCCACAGCACGAACGGCAGCGCCAGGGCGAGCCGCCAGAACCCGCTCGACACCGGGCCGGTGTCCGCCAGCCGCACGAACCACGGGCCCAGCGCCAGCGCCACGTTCCCGCCCAGCAGCGCCAGCATGAGCAGCCAGCGCGGCCGGTGCGTGTTATCTTTTGTCGGGGTAGTTGCAATGCCCATCCCCGCGCAATAGCTGTGCTGGCGCAGTTGCCAACGATCTTGCGATTGGCAGGCCTAAACAAAAAGAGGGGCATTCCTGACGTGCACGAAACGCTGTTCCAGCCGCTGACCATGGGCGCTCTTGAAGCCCGTAACCGCATTTTCATGGCCCCGCTGACCCGCGGCCGGGCGAGCCAGCCCGGATCGGTCCCCAATGAACTGATGGCGACCTATTATCGCCAGCGGGCCGGGGCCGGCATGATCCTGACCGAAGCGACCGGCATCAGCGTCGAAGGGCTGGGCTGGCCCGCCGCACCCGGTATCTGGAGCGAGGAGCAGGTCGAAGGCTGGAAGCTTTCCACCCGCGCGGTACACGAAGAGGGCGGGCTGATCGTGATGCAGCTGTGGCACATGGGTCGGCTCGTCCACCCCGATTTCCTCGGCGGGGAACCGGGCGTCTCGGCCAGCGCCACCACCGCGCCCGACCATGCCCATACCCTGACCGGACGCAAGCCGTACGAGCAGGCCCGCGCGCTGGAGACCGACGAGGTCGCCCGCGTGGTCGACGACTATCGCAAGGCGGCCGAAAACGCCAAGGCGGCCGGGTTCGACGGGGTCCAGCTACACGGCGCGAATGGATACCTGGTCGACCAGTTCCTGCGCGACAGCACCAACCTGCGGACCGACCGCTATGGCGGCTCGCCGGAAAACCGCACCCGTTTCCTGCGCGAAGTGCTCGAAGCGCTGATCGGCGTGTGGGGCGCCGACCGGGTCGGGGTGCGCCTGTCGCCCAACGGCGAGACCCAAGGGTGCGATGACAACGATCCGGCGGCGACCTTTGGCGCGGCGGCACGGGTGGTCGAGGAGCTGGGCCTCGCCTTCCTCGAACTGCGCGAACCGGGGCCGAACGGCACCTTCGGCGCGACCACAGTGCCCAAGCAGAGCCCGCTGATCCGCTCGATCTACACCGGCGCGCTGGTGCTCAACAGCGACTATGACGCAGGTGAGGCCGAGGTCGATGTGGCGGGGGGCAAGTGCGATGCGGTCAGCTTTGGCCGGCCCTATATCTCCAACCCCGATCTCGACCTGCGCATCGCGCAAGGTGCGCCGTTTGCCCCCAACGTTGACGTTCCGCGCAGCTGGTACCTGCCCGGGCCGGCCGGTTATACCGACTACCCGACCCTTGCCGATGCCAGCGCGGCCGCTGAAGGTTAAAGCCCGATGCGATCCTGGCTCCTGATACCGGCCGGCAATCCGGCGCGGCTGGCCAAGGCCACCGACCTGCCGGCCGATGTGATGGTGATCGACTTTCACAGCAGCGGGGAAGTGACCGGGCGAGACGAGCGCGAACTGGCGGCCGGGTGGCTGGAAAACCAGCGCGCCGCAGGCGCGCCGTTCAAGCGCTGGGTCCGCATCCGACCGGTCAACGCCCCGCAATGGCGCGAGGATCTGGCGGCGGTCATGTCGGCCGAGCCCGACGGTGTGATCATGACTGGGGTCGAGAACCCCGACGATGTCCGGCGGCTCGGCAGCGAGATCTACGAGCTCGAACAGCGGCACGGCATGGCGCTCAATTCGGTGCCGCTGGTGCTGGAGCTGGGTGCGACTGCGCGTGGCTCGCTGGCGACCGAGCGGCTGGCGCTCGACCCGCATCCGCGGGTTGCCGGGGTCACGTGGGATCCGGCCATGCTGGCACGCGACATCGGCTCGGCCGCTACGCCAGGCAAGATCGGCTGGCCCACGCCGTTGGCGCATGTCCGGGCGCAGGTGGTGCTGGTGGCCAAGGCGCTGGGCGTCTTCGCGCTCGAGGCGCCGTGCCCGGTGTGGCGCGACCTCGAGGCGTTCGAACGCGCTTGCGCGCTCGCGCGTCGCGATGGGTTCGACGCCATGGCCGCGACCCACCCGGCGCAGCTGGCCGAGATCAACCGCCGTTTCACCCCCACCGAAGCCGAGCGTGCGCTGGCAGCGCAGGTTGTCGCGCTTTACGACGCGGCACCGTCGGCGAACATGCTGTCGCTGGAGGGGCGGATCATCGATCGCGCGCAACTGGCCCGGGCGAAACGGATGCTGGCCCGGGCTTAGACCTTGTTAGGGTGAGGACCTATTCCCCGGCGCCTGGTTCGGCAGCTGGCCCGGTTTCGGCGGGCGCAGGTTCATCGGCCGCCCCGGTTTCGCCGTCCGCCACAGCGGCGCTCGCGCCGCCGGTGTCCGGTCCGCCCGCGCCCGGCGCAGCTCTCATGGGCGGGGACTGCGAGCGCAACTGATCGAGCGGGATCATGTCGTCGCTGATCGTGCCGCCCAGAACTTCGCCCTCGGCCTTCCCGCCGCCCGGCGCAAGGCTCTCGTCAGCCTGATTGCACGCCGCCAGGGCCACTAGCGGAACAGCCAGCATCGGCAAGCGCAGCAACAGGGTCATCGGTCAGCCTTTCGGATCGAGTGTGGCGAGAAAGTCGCCGAGCCGCGCGTGCAATGCCGCATCCCATTCCCCCGGCGCAAGCGCAATCCCCAGTCGGTCGAGACTGGTGACGCCGAATTCCTCGATCCCGCACGGCACGATCCCGCCGAAATGGCTGAGATCAGGGGCCAGATTGACGGAGAAGCCGTGCATCGTCACCCAGCGCCGCACCCGCACCCCGATTGCGCCGATCTTGGCTTCGCGCCCGTCGATGTCGCGGGTCCAGATCCCGACCCGCCCGTCGACCGCCCAGCTTTCGACCCCGAACCCGCCGAGCGTTGCAATCACCCAATGCTCCAGCCCGTGGACGAACCGGCGCACGTCACGCCCGCGCCGCGACAGGTCGAGCAGGACATAACCAATCCGCTGCCCCGGCCCGTGATAGGTGTAGCGCCCGCCGCGCCCGGCCTCGACCACTTCGAACCGCGGGTCGAGCAATTCGTCCACCGCGGCGCTGGTCCCGGCGGTATAGACGGGGGGATGTTCCAGCAGCCACACCAGTTCGCCCGCCTCCCCTGCGGCAATGGCATGGTTGCGCTGCTCCATCTCTGCCAGCGCATCACGATAGGGCACCAGACCGGGGGACACGCGCCATTCGGGTGACAGGTCAGTCATTGGCGATTGCGTGGCGGCATGTTCGCCGCTTATCAAGAGGCAAGACAGTAATGGGAGGATGGCAACGATGGAATTCGACATGGGGCGCGCGTGGAACGATGCGACTGCCCGGTTCGGGGCGAACTTCTCGCTGCTCGCCATCCTCGGCGGGGTGTTCTTCTTCATTCCATCGCTGGTGATGTTCATCGCCCTGCCCGATGTCATGGGCACACTGATGTCGCCCAACATGAACCCGGCCGACATGGAAGCGGTCATGGCCAATCTCGGCGGCACATTCTTCGGCATCTATGCCCTGATCCTGCTGGCGAGCATGGTCGGCTATGTCGCGATGGTGGCGCTGCTGGGTGATGGCCGGCGCCCCTCGGTCGGGGAAGCGATCGGGATAGGTTTCAAGGCGCTGCTGCCGATGATCGCGATCCTGCTGATCCTCGCGGTCGCCTATATCGTCGTCGTGCTGCTGGGCGGGATGCTGGCCGGGCTGGTGATTGCCGCCATCGGCGCAGTCTCAACCGGGGCCGCCAGCGCACTGGGGTTCGTGATGGTGATCGGCCTGATTGCCGCGCTGCTGTGGATCATGACCCGCCTGTCGATGGTCACCCCGGTGATCGCGCTGGAGAACACCATGAACCCGTTCACCGTGCTCCGCCGCTCATGGTCGCTGACTCGCCCGGCGCAGACGCGGCTGTTCCTGTTCTACTTCGTGCTGTTCATCGCCTATTTCGTGATCGCGCTGGTGGCGTTCATGATCATGGGCGTGGTTTCAACCGCGCTTGGCGCACCGAGCGTGCTCGGGTTTCTCAACGGCGTGGTCGGGGCGCTAGTGGCGATGCTGTTCTCAGCGTTGTTCGTGGCGGTCTACCTGCAACTTGCCGGGGCAAGTCCGGCCAATATCGGCGACACGTTCGAATAGGCAGGCAGTTTGGGGCGAAGCGGTCTCTCGCTAGTCCTTCCAGCCCCAGAACAGCTTGCACGGCAATACGTTGAGCAGTTCGAACCCGGCATCGATCCGGGCGAAGTGCGGCGCCATGAAATCGCGCGCGCGGGCCGAGAACTGGTAGACCAGGAACGCGCCGCCCGGCCGCAGCACCCGGTGGGTCGCCTCCGCAATCGCTGGCCCTACGCCATCGGGCAGGGTCGAGAACGGCAGGCCCGACAGGACATAGTCGGCCTGCTCGAACCCCAGCGCCCGGACGATGTCCTCGACATCGGCAGCCGAGCCATGGACCGCGTGGAACCGCCCATCGGTAATCGTCCGCTTGAGATAGTCGATGTAGAGCGGGTTGGTGTCGATCACCACCAGGGTCCCGTCACGCCGCAGCCGTTCCAGCACCGGGTAGCAGAACGTGCCGACCCCCGGCCCGTACTCGACGAACAGGCGGCATTGCTGCCAGTCGACGGGCGCGAGCATCTTGTCGATGGTGAAACCCGAGGACGGGATGATCGAGCCGACCATCCGCGGATGCTCGACAAATCCGCGGAAGAACACGCCCCACTGGCCGAACAGGCGGCCCATGCGGTGACGCAGGCCACGGGGGCGCGCGAGCGCCGGATTGGCTGGATTGATCAAGAATTCGCCTCGCAAGGTTGCGACCGCATCGGGCGTGTCGTTGTGCAGCGGAAATCGCAAATTCACCGCTCCATTGCAAGCACGCGCTTCGCGGCGTAGCGCAGCGGCAGCCATGGCCGAGTCCGACCTTCCTCCCCCGCCCGCGCCCACATCGGCCCATTACGGCGGCGCCATTTCGCGAGGACGGATGGCGCTGTTGTTCGCGGTCATGCTGACGACCGCGGCGGGCAACACCGCGATGCAGTCGGTCATGCCTTCGATCGGGACAGCGCTGGGCGTCGACGACGTGTGGATCAGCCTCGCCTACACCTGGTCAGCCCTGCTGTGGGTGGTCTGCGCGCCGTTCTGGGCTGGCCGGTCCGACCAGCGCGGCCGCAAGGCGATGATGGCGCTGGGCATGATCGGCTTCATCGTATCGATGGCGCTGTGCGGCCTCGCCCTGTGGTTCGGGCTGACCGGGGTCCTGCCCGCGTTCTGGACCCTGCTTGCCTTTGCCGCCGCGCGCAGCCTCTACGGCGGGTTCGGCTCGGCCGCGCCCCCGGCGGTCCAGGCCTATGTCGCCAGCCGCACGCCGCGCGCAGAGCGGACCCAGGCGCTGTCGCTGATTGCCTCCAGCTTCGGCCTCGGCACGGTGATCGGCCCGGCGCTCGCGCCGCTGATGGTGCTGCCGGTGCTGGGCCTGACCGGGCCGTTCATCATCTTTGCCCTGATCGGCATCGTGACGCTGGTCGCGCTGCGGCTGCGCCTGCCCGATGACGAACCGCAGTTCCCGGCGCGCGGCACGGCGTACGACGCGCCCTACGCCGGTGGCCCCTCGACCGAACAGAGCGAGGATGGCGAGGCCCTGCCACCGCCGCCTGCGACCAAGCTGCGCTGGTTCGAGCCGCGCCTGCGCCCGTGGGTGATCGTCGGCCTGCTAGGGGGCCATGCGCAGGCGATGACGCTGGGGATCGCCGGGTTCCTCGTGCTCGACCGGATGGGTCTGCGGGCCACCCCCGACCAAGGCACCGGTGCGGTCGGCCTGGTGCTGATGGCCGGCGCGATCGCGACCCTGCTGGCGCAATGGGGGCTGATCCCGCGGTTCGACCTGGGGCCGCGCGCGGCAACCCTGTCGGGCATAGCGGTCGCTGCGGTCGGGGTCGCCATGCTCGGGATCGCTGACGACCTGCACCTGATCGCGCTGAGTTTCGCCATCGCCTCGCTCGGGTTCGGGCTGTTCCGCCCCGGCTCGACCTCGGGCACCTCGCTTGCGGTCACCCGCGCAGAACAGGGGCAGGCGGGCGGGATTACCGCGTCGGTCGCAGGGGCGAGCTATGTCTTCGCCCCGGCGCTGGGGGTTTGGCTCTACGGCCATTCCGACTGGCTTGGCTTCGGCCTGATCGTGGCGCTGTGCGCCGCAGTGCTGGTCTACGGCTGGGTGGCGCTACAGGCTGACGAAGACCTGACCCGCGAACGGCGCTAGAGGATTTCGCGCACCACGTCTTGCGGGCGGCACAGCCGCACGCCCTTGGCGGTTTCGACCAGCGGCCGCTCGATCAGGATCGGCTCGGCCGCCATTGCGGCCAGCACTTCGGCATCGTCGGCAGCGGAGAGCCCGCGCTCATCCGCATCGGTCCCCCGCCGCCGCAAGCCCTGTTGCGGCGTGATCCCGGCATCGCGGTAGAGCTGGGCGAGCTTCTGCGTCGTCGGCGGCATCTTGAGGTACTCGACCACCTCGACCTCGACCCCGGGCGTTTCCTCGAGAATCGCCAGCGTCTTGCGTGAGGT
>ERZ1066122.2902-NODE-2902-length-10573-cov-18.710782_pt1 | contig 10573 bp, 9 predicted proteins | sample MGYA00382769_ERZ1066122 | MGnify/ENA primary metagenome ERZ1066122 (study PRJEB33369, sample SAMEA5778352) | biofilm metagenome | biome: Industrial cooling water; feature: Water cooling tower basin; material: Biofilm | place: United Arab Emirates | collected...
CGTACTGCAGGCCGTTGCGGATGTCGATGCCGGTCGGGCAGACCTGCACGCAGATGGTGCAGTCGATGCAGTCGCCCAGGTCCTCGGGCGTGTTGACCGCGGGCGGCGGCGGCAGCCCGTCCTGCGCATCCACCACCAGGCCGGTGGTGGCGCGCGCGCCGGCCTTGAGGTCGGCGGCGCTGCGGTGCTGTGCCGCGTGCACCACCGCGCTGGTCGCCACGTCCATCGGCAGCAGGCCGCGGGCGCGCTGCAGCACGCTGGCCAGTGCGCTCTTCTTGCGCGCGCCGCGCGGCTCGCCGCGCATCGGGTCGTAGGCGATGATCAGGGTGTTGCGGTCGAACATCGCGCTCTGGAAGCGCGCGTACGGGCACATGTACTTGCACACCTGCTCGCGCAGCACGCCTGCGTTGCCCCAGGTGGCCAGCGAATAGAACAGCACCCAGAACAGCTCCCAGCCACCCCACTCGTAGGGCACCAGCCGTGCCGCCAGGTCGCGGATCGGGGTGAAGTAGCCGACGAAGGTGAAGCCGGTCCACAGCGCGAACACCAGCCACAGCACGTGCTTGGAGCCCTTGCGCAGCAGCTTTTCGCGGCTCCAGGGCGCGGCGTCGAGCTTCATCCGCTTGTTGCGGTCGCCCTCGGTCCAGCGCTCCATCCAGATGAAGACTTCCGTCCACACCGTCTGCGGGCAGGCGTAGCCGCACCACAGCCGCCCGGCCAGCGCGGTGAAGAAGAACAGCGTGAGCCCGGCCATGATCAGCAGCAGGGCCAGGTAGAAGAAGTCCTGCGGCCAGAAGCTCAGGCCGAAGACGTAGAACTTGCGCGCCGGCAGGTCGAACAGCACCGCCTGGCGGTCGTCCCACTGCAGCCAGGCGAAGCCGTAGTACATGCCCAGCAGCCAGAACACCGCCGCCTTGCGCAGCGTCTGGAAGAAGCCACCCTGCTCGCGCGGATAGACCTTGCGCTCGGAGACGTAGAGGCCGACCTCCTCCACCAGTTCGACGGGAATCTTGCCTGCCATCGCTCAGTCCTTCGGCAGCGGGCGGTTGAAGCGGCTCGCCGGCCTGAGCAGGATCCAGGTGAACAGGCTGGAGCTGGCCGTGCACGCCCAGAAGGTGAAGAACCCGATCGTGTAGCCCATGCCGCGGCTGATCTCGAGCCCGGGGAAGGTCAGGTCGCGCAGCAGCAGCGGGTCCACGAAGGCGAAGAACACCATCGTCGCCACGCCCGCCGCGAAGAAGCTCGGCCACAGGATCGCCCCGAGCCGCTGCACGAGCGGCCGGGGCGGATGGTCGAAGCCGCGCTCGGCCTCGACCCTCATGGGGCCTTGGTCGCTTCGGCGGCCTCGCCGTGCGACAGCGACCAGACGTAGGCCGCCGCCAGGCGCGTGCGGGTCTCGCCGATGATCGGCAGGTGCGCCGGCATCATGCCGTTGCGGCCCTGCGTGATGGCTTCGCGGATGCTGTTGAAGTCGCTGCCGTAGAGCCAGACGTCGTCGGTGAGGTTGGGCGCGCCCAGCACCGGGTTGCCCTTGCCGTCGACGCCGTGGCAGGCCGCGCAGACGCCGCCGAACTTCGCCTTGCCGGCCGCCGCCAGCGCCGGGTCGGCCTTCAGGCCCGCCAGGCTCTGCACGTAGGCCGCCACCTCGGTCACGCCCACGTCGCCCCCGATGGCCGGGGCCAGGGCGGGCATCGCCGCCTGCCGGCCGTTGAGGATGGTGGCAAGGATGTCGTCGGGCGAACCGCCCCACTGCCAGTCGGCATCGGTGAGGTTGGGGAAGCCCTTGGCGCCGCGCGCGTCCGAGCCGTGGCACATCGCGCAGTGGTTCGCATACAGGCTGGCGCCGAAGGCGACCGCGGCCGGGTCCTTGGCGATCTGGTCGATCGGCATGCCGTCGAAGCGGCTGAAGGCCTCGGCCAGCTTCTTGTCGGCCTCGGCCTTGTCGGCGTCGTGCTCGCCCGCCGAGGTCCAGCCCGAGGTACCGGCGAAGTTGCCCATGCCCGGGTACCAGATGAGGTAACCGACCGAGTAGATGATGGTCAGGTAGAACAGGTTGATCCACCACTTCGGCAGCGGCTTGTTGTACTCGGTGAGGTCACCGTCCCACACGTGGCCGGTGGTTTCGGCGTCCTTGTTGCCGTCGGACTTGCGCCTGCGCGCCGTCCACCACAGCAGCCAGGTGGTGGCCACGAGGTTCAGGACCACCAGGAAGATGACGTAGAGGGACCAGCCGGTCGTCATGGGGTGTTCTCGCTCTGGTCTTCATCAAGGGGAATGCGGGAGGCTTCGTCGAACTCGGGCTTGCGCTTGGCGCTGTACACGTAGGCGGCGCCGCCGACGAAGGCGAGCAGCGCGAGCACGGTGAGGATTCCGGAAAGCATGTCGGTCACCCCTTCGGCGCGTGCTTGCCCAGGCCCTGGAGGTAGGCGATGAGCGCGTCGAGTTCGGACTTGCCGGCGACCGCGGCGGCGGCGCCGTCGATCTCCTCGTCGGTGTACGGATCGCCGATGCGCTGCAGCGCGCGCATGTTGCGCGCCACCGCGCCCGGGTCCACCGGGGTTTCGGCCAGCCACGGGTAGGCGGGCATGTTCGACACCGGCACCACGTCGCGCGGGTTGATCAGGTGCACGCGGTGCCAGTCGTCGGAATAGCGGCCGCCGATGCGGGCCAGGTCCGGGCCGGTGCGCTTGCTGCCCCACTGGAACGGGCGGTCGTACACCGACTCACCGGCCAGCGAGTAGTGGCCGTAGCGCTCGGTCTCGTGGCGCAGGGTGCGCACCATCTGCGAGTGGCAGTTGTAGCAGCCCTCGCGCACGTAGATGTCGCGGCCGGCCAGCTCCAGCGGCGGGTAGGGCTTGATGCCCGGCAGCGGCTTGACGGTCTCCGCCTGGTACATCAGCGGGACGATCTCGGCCAGGCCGCCGAAGGAGATGACGACGGCGATCAGGATCGCCATCCAGCCGATGTTGGTCTCGAGTTTCTCGTGGCTCATGTCGGGTCCTCAGGCGTGGCTGGGTTCGGGGGTGGCGGGCAGCACGGGCGCGGCCACCAGGCCCTTGGCCTGCTGGAAGGTGCGCCACATGTTCACCGTCATCATCACCATGCCGGCCACCACCAGCACGCCGCCCAGGAAGCGGATCATGTAGTAGGGGTAGTTGAACTTGACGATCTCGACGAAGGCGTAGGTCAGCGTGCCGTCGGCGTTGGAGGCGCGCGCCATCAGGCCCTGGCCGATGCCGGCGATCCACATCGAGGCCGCGTACAGCACGACGCCGATGGTGTGGACCCAGAAGTGCAGGTCGATGAGCTTGAGCGAGGCCATTTCCTTCAGGCCCAGGCAGCGCGGGATCACCATGTAGATCGAGCCGATCGAGATCATGGCCACCCAACCCAGCGCGCCGGAATGCACGTGGCCGATGGTCCAGTCGGTGTAGTGGCTGAGCGCGTTGACGGTCTTGATCGACATCATCGGGCCCTCGAACGTGCTCATCATGTAGAACGAGATGGCGACGATCAGGAACTTGATGATCGGGTCGGTGCGCAGCTTGTGCCAGGCGCCCGAGAGCGTCATGACGCCGTTGATCGCGCCGCCCCAGCTGGGCGCCAGCAGGATCAGCGAGAACACCATGCCCACGCTCTGCACCCAGTCGGGCAGGGCGGTGTAGTGCAGGTGGTGCGGGCCCGCCCACATGTAGATGGCGATCAGGGCCCAGAAGTGCACGATCGAGAGCCGGTAGCTGTAGATCGGGCGGCCGGCGCGGCGCGGCACGAAGTAGTACATCATCCCGAGGAAGCCGGCGGTCAGGAAGAAGCCGACGGCGTTGTGGCCGTACCACCACTGCACCATGGCGTCCACGGCGCCGGAGTAGACCGGGTAGCTGTGCATCAGGCCGGCGGGGATGGCCAGCGAGTTGACGATGTGCAGCAGCGCCACCGCGATGATGAACGAGCCGTAGAACCAATTGGCGACGAAGATGTGGCGCACCCGGCGCTTGACGATGGTGCCGAAGAACACCACGCCGTAGGCGACCCAGACCAGGGTGATCAGCACGTCGATCGGCCAGGCCAGCTCGGCGTACTCCTTGCCCTGGGTGTAGCCCAGCGGCAGCGAGATGGCCGCGGCCAGGATCACCGCCTGCCAGCCCCAGAACGTGAACGCCGCCAGCTTGTCGCTGAACAAGCGCACGTGGCAGGTGCGCTGCACCACGTACAGGCTGGTCGACATCAGGGCGCAGCCGCCGAAGGCGAAGATCACCGCGTTGGTGTGCAGGGGGCGCAGCCGGCCGAAGCTCAGCCAGGCGGTGTCGAAGTTCAGCGAGGGCCAGTAGAGCTGGGCGGCGATCAGCACGCCCACCGCCATGCCCACCAGGCCCCAGACGACCGTCATCACGGCGAACTGCATGACGACCTTGTCGTTGTAGGTTTCCACCTTGTTGTCCAGCGTCATCGGATCATCCCCGGTTTCGTTGCGTGATTATCCCCAGCACGAACAGACCCCGGCTTGACCGAGGTCAATTCACAGGGAACGCGGTGCCCTGGCCCGGGCGGCCTCAGCCGCCGGGCGGTGCCGCCAGCGCGGCCTTGACCGCCGCCAGGAAGGCCGGGTCGGGCACGGTCCCGAGTTTCTCGGTGCGGGCCAGCACGCGGCCCTGCGCGTCCAGCAGCACGAGGACGCTGGAGTGGTTGAACTCGCCGTCGGCCAGGGCGCGGTAGCGGATGCCGAGCAGGGCGGCCACGCGGCGCACGCCGGCGGCCTCGGTGCGGGCCAGGGTCCAGCGGGCCGGGTCGAGCTTGCGCTTGGCGGCCACCGAGGCCAGCGCGGCGGTGTCGTCGCGGGCCGGGTCGAGGCTGACCAGCAGGATGCCCAGGCGCGCGCGCTCCTCCGGCGTGAGCCTGTGCTCGACGCCCTTGGCGCTGTCCACGATCAGCGGGCAGATGTAGCGGCAGGAGGTGTAGAACATCGCCACCAGCTGCGGCTTGCCGCGGCGGTCGGCCAGCGTGAAGGACTGGCCGGCCTGGTCGCTGAAGCGGTCTTCGAGCCGGTAGATCGAATCGTCGGGCAGGGCCGCCGCGGCCGCCGCCGCCGGGCCGGGTGCCAGCAGGCAGGCCACCAGCAGGCAGGCCATCGACAGGGCATGCGGCAGGCGGGTCATGGCCTGGCCCCGGGCAGGTCGCGGGCGCAGCGGAAGCCCAGGTTCTTCGTGGCGTCGTCGCCTTCCAGCGCCGACAGCATGGCCACCCGCATCAGCACGGCGTAGTTCTCGCGGTCGTCCATGCTCAGCGCGCCGGCGCCGCAGAAGCGCATCGCGTCCGGGTCGCCCTGTTCGCGGTTGTCGGCCGAGACCAGCATGGCCGAGTGGTCCTCGACCCATTCCCAGACCAGGCCGTGCAGGTCCTGCACGCCGTGCACGTCGGGCGCGGACTGGCCCACCGCCGGCAGCGGCCGGCCCGAGGGCACCGAGTACCAGGCCAGGATGCGCTCGCGCCAGGCCGGGTCGCTGCGGGCGTCGGCGCGGGTTTCGTCGGCCGCCGCGGCGTACTCCCATTCCGACCACGTGGGCAGGCGGGCGTCGATGGATTCGCAATAGGCCTGGGCCGCGAACCAGCTGACCATCACCACCGGCTGGTCGGGTTTGGCGTCCGGGCCCAGCGTGGTGGGCCCGGCCCAGTGTTCCAGGTAACGCGATTCGGCGAACACCACCGGCGCCTTGCCGCGCTGCCAGCGTGGATGCTGCTTCACGAAGGCGAGGTAGTCGGCATTGGTCACCGGCCGCTGCTGCAGCGCGAAGCCCCGCAGCGCCACCTTGCCGCCGGTGTCCTCGTAGCGCAGCACCGAGGCGAACTCGCCGCCGGGCAGCGTGCGCCAGGGGTTGTCGGCGCCCGCCGCGACGGCACCGGCGCAGGCGCCGATGCCGAGCAGGGCCGCCGCCAGCAGGCCGACGCGCATGTCAGTGCGCCGCGCCTTCGCCGCGCTCGGTGCTGGCGCGGACCTTGGCCACCTCTTCCTTGGTGACCTGGCCGCCCGGGTTGCCCCAGCTGTTGAGCGTGTAGGTGAGGATGTTGGCGACCTCGTCGTCGGTCAGCTGGCTCATCGGCGGCATCACCGAGTTGTAGTCCTGGCCGTTGACCTTGATCGGGCCGGACAGGCCGTTGAGCACGATGCCGGCGAGCTCGGCGTGCGGGCGCGTCATCCAGTCGGAGCCGGCCAGCGGCGGGAACACGCCCGCCATGCCCTTGCCGTCCGGCATGTGGCAGGTGGAGCAGGTGCCGGCGAACAGCGCCTGGCCCGCCTTGACCTGGTCCTCGAGCGTCAGCGTGCCGGCCGCCTTGGCCGCCGCCGCCGCCGCGACCGGCGCCATGCTGCCGGCCTTGTCGCCCAGGTAGACCTCGTCGACCTCCTTGCCCGAGTAGATCGCCGGGTTCTCGGCGCCGTCCACCTTCAGGATCGCCAGCGCGCCCTTGTTGAAGGCGCGGAACAGCGAGTGGTCGACCAGCACGTAGCTGCCGGGCACCTCGAGGTGGAAATCAGCGATCGCGGCGCCGCCGGCCGGGATCAGCGTGGTCTGCACGTTCTCCTGGTACTTCGTGCCGCCCTCGAACCAGACCTTGTCGAAGATCTCGCCGATCACGTGGAAGCTCGAGATCAGGTTCGGGCCGCCGTTGCCGACGTACATGCGCACGCTCTCGCCGACGTTGGCCCTGAGGGCGTTGTCGCCGGTCAGCGCGCTTTCCGAGCCGTTGAACAGCACGTAGGTGGCGTTCTCGTCGATCGCCTTCTGCATGTCGAACGGCGCGTGGCCCTTCTCGCGGTACTTGGTGGTGGTGTAGAAGTCGCCCTGCATCACGTAGAACTCCTTGTCCACCGGCGGCAGGCCCTCGGGCGGCTCGACCAGGATCAGGCCGTACATGCCGTTGGCGACGTGCATGCCCACCGGCGCGGTGGCGCAGTGGTAGACGTAGAGGCCGGCGTTGAGCGCCTTGAAGGTGAACTGCGAGCTGTGGCCCGGGGCCGTGAACGTGGACGCGGCGCCGCCGCCCGGCCCGGTCACGCCGTGCAGGTCGATGTTGTGCGGCATCTTCGAATCAGGGTGGTTGTTGAGGTGGAACTCCACCGTGTCGCCCTGGCGCACGCGGATGAAGCTGCCGGGCACCGTGCCGCCGAAGGTCCAGAAGGTGTAGGTGACGCCTTCGGAGATCTCCATGTCGACCTCGCGCACCTCGAGGTTCACCACCACCTTGGCCGGGTAGTCGCGGCCGGTGGCCGGCGGCACCAGCGGCGGGCTGGTCAGCACGGCCTCGATGGGCTCGCCCTGCGGCGGGCCGAAATCGCCCTTGCGGGAGCCGCCGGTGTCGCCGGCGTCGGCGCTGGCCGTGGCCTTGCCGCGGGAATCGAGGTTGGCGTTGGGGTTGTCGCGGCAGCCCGGAAGCGCGAGCAGTGCGGCGATCGAGAGGGCGAGCAGGTGGCGTTTCATCATGCGTCTCCGGACAAGTGTCGAGTGATTCAACTGGGAGGCAGTGTCGGCGAACCTGGGGCCGTGCACGCTGACGCAGGTCAAGCCGCGAGGCCTGGCACAGTTTGCACCCCTGTCAACGGGATGTGAACCCCGAATTTGTCCCGGTGGCCTTGGCTGCGCTTGACCTGCCTCAGGGCCGCGCCGGCGGGCGCTTGCGACGATGGCGGCGACCCGACCCGGGCCAATCACGGACCGTGCCATGAACCTGAAACATTGCATCCGACTCTCGCTGGGCCTGCTCGCGCTGCAGGCAGCCGCGCCCGCGGCCGCGGAGGCCGACGGCTGGACCGCGAACCTGCGCTACCGCCACGAGGCCGTCGAGGACGACGCGTTCGCGCGCGACGCCTCCGCGGACACGCTGCGCCTGCGCCTGGGCTGGAGCCACGCGCTGGCGAACGGCTTCAGCGCCGGCTTCGAGGGCGAGGGCGTCGCGGCGCTGGGCGACCGCTTCAACTCCGGCGCCAACGGCGAGACCGCGTATCCCGCGGTGCCCGATGCCCGCGCGCTGGAGATCAACCAGGCCTGGCTGCGCTGGCGCGGCGAGCGCGGCGGCGGCACGCTGGGGCGGCAGCGCCTCGCCTTCGACAACCATCGCTTCGTCGGCAACGTCGGCTGGCGCCAGAACGAACAGACCTTTGATGGCCTGTCCGCCGACGCCACGCTGGGCGAGGGCCTGGTGCTGCGCTACGCCTGGCTCGACCGCGTGCACCGCGTCTTCAGCGACGAGGCCCGCGACCCGCTGGCGCGCGAGCGGCGGCTCGACTCGCACCTGCTCAACCTGGCCTGGCAAGGCGCGGGCGGCAGCGTGGTCGGCTACGGCTACTGGCACGAGGACGAGGACGTCGCGGCCGCCTCCACGCGCACGCTCGGCCTGCGCTACACGGGCCAACGCGCCCTGGGCGAGGCGCGCTTCGGCTGGACGCTGGAAGCCGCCAACCAGCAGGACCACGCACGCAACCCGAACGCCACCGACGCCGGTTATTTCCTGCTCGAGCCCTCGCTGGCCGCCGGTGGCCTCACCTGGAAGCTGGGCTGGGAGCAGCTGGGCGGCGACGGCAGCACGGCCTTCCAGACGCCGCTGGCCACGCTGCACGCCTTCAACGGCTGGGCCGACAAGTTCCTGGTGACGCCGACGAATGGCCTGGACGATCGCTACGCCAGTGCCTCGGGCAAGTTCGGAAAGGGGCGGCTGGAGGACAAGCTGGCCTGGACGGTGGCCTACCACGACTACCGCGCGGACCGCGGTGGCGCCGACTACGGCCGCGAATGGAACGCCTCGCTGGCCTTCCCGCTGCCCGCCGGCTTCAGCGGCCTGGTGAAACTCGCCGACTACCGCAGCGACGGCTACGCCCGCGACACCCGCAAGCTCTGGCTCCAGCTCGAACGCAGCTGGCCCTGAGCCACAGCCCCCTGTGGGAGGGACTTCAGTCCCGATGCTCTTGGGTTAAGAGCATCGGGACTGAAGTCCCTCCCACAGGGGGGGGCATAAAAAGGCCCCGCCGGAGCGGGGCCCGGGTGACGCTACGGGATCCCATGCCGGATCAGTAGACGTCGTTCACCGTGTTGTTGACGTTGAACTTGCCGGTCGGCGTGATCAGGCGTGGATCGTCCAGCACGGCCTTGAGCTTGCGCGTGCGGTCGTCCACCACCACGATCGCCGAGCGCTGGTCCTTGCCGTTCCACACCGAGAACCAGACCTCGTCGCCGGCCGCGTTGTACTCGGGCTGCACGACCCGCTTCGGGCCCTCGCCCAGGTTCGCCCACTCGGCGATCGGCAGCACCTCGTAGCCGCCGTCGAGGTCGTCGATGTCGAACACCGCGATCGACTGCGAGGCCTTCGCGTCCGGGTTGAGCGGCGTGTCCACCCACAGGTTGCGCGACTTCGGGTGGGTCTTGATGAAGAGCGAGCCGCCGCCCTGGCCGTTGAGCACCTCGACCACCTTCCAGGCCTGGTCCGGGTGCTTCTCCGGGTCGGTGCCGATCAGCGTGATCTTGTCGTTGCCCAGCGCCGACGTACCCCAGACCGGGCCGTACTTGGGATGCACGAAGTTGGCGCCGCGTCCCGGGTGCGGGATCTTGTCCACGTCGATCAGCCCGACCATGCGCTGCTCCTTCGAGTCCACCACCGCGATCTTGTCGCTCTGGTTGGCCGCGGTGAGGAAGTAGCGCTTGCTCACGTCCCAGCCGCCGTCGTGCAGGAAGCGCGCCGCGTCGAGCGTGGTGATCTTCAGGTTGTCGATGTCGCTGTAGTCCACCAGCAGGATGCGGCCGGTTTCCTTGACGTTGACGATGAACTCCGGGTGCTGGTGGCTGCCGACGATCGCGGCCACGCGCGGCTCGGGGTGGTATTCCTGGGTGTCCACGGTCATGCCGCGGGTCGAGACGATCTTCATCGGCTCCAGGGTCGGGCCGTCCATGATCACGAACTGCGGCGGCCAGTAGGCGCCGGCGATCGCCAGCTTGTCCTCGAAGCCCTTGTACTTGGAGGTCTCGACCGAGCGCGCCTCGAGGCCGATCTTGATCTCGGCGACGCGGTCTGGCTTGGCCATCCACAGGTCGATCAGGTCGATCTTGCCGTCGCGGCCGATGGTGTAGATGTAGCGGCCCGAGTGCGAGACGCGCGAGATGTGCACCGCGTAGCCGGTCTTGATGATGTTGATGATCTTCTTCGACGACCCGTCGATCAGCGCGATCTCGCCCGAGTCGCGCAGGGTGACCGAGAAGACGTTGCCGATGTCGAAGTCGTTCATCTTCCTGGTCGGGCGCTGCTCGACCGGCACCAGCACCTTCCAGCTCTCGCGCATCTCGGCCATGCCCCATTCCGGCGGGCTGGGCGGGGTGTGCTGCAGGAAGCGCGCCATCAGGTCGACCTGCTCGGCCGAGAGTTCGCCGCCGGTGCCGAAGTTGGGCATGCCGCCGGGCGAGCCGAAGTTGATCAGGGCCTTGAGGTAGTCGGTGCCGCGGGCCTGGGTCAGGTCGGGCGTGAGCGGCTTGCCGGTGGCGCCCTTGCGCAGCACGCCGTGGCAGCCGGCGCAGCGCTGGAAGAAGATGTCGGTGGC
>ERZ1066122.2905-NODE-2905-length-10565-cov-6.699715_pt1 | contig 10565 bp, 10 predicted proteins | sample MGYA00382769_ERZ1066122 | MGnify/ENA primary metagenome ERZ1066122 (study PRJEB33369, sample SAMEA5778352) | biofilm metagenome | biome: Industrial cooling water; feature: Water cooling tower basin; material: Biofilm | place: United Arab Emirates | collected...
GCCCAACCGTCCGCCCTGTTACAACGATCAATGGATTACGGCCGACCGCCGTGCGACGAACACGACCGGCGCCAATTTCTCCGATCTCGACCTCTGGGGCGGCTCGCTGACCGTTGACTGGGAATGGGGTGCGGTCAATTTCAAATCGATTACCGCTTATCGTGATCTGGAGAGTGCCTTTTTTCAGGATTATGATGGGTCACCGCTCCCCATTGGGGAAACTGGCAATGACTATAGCCAGACGCAGTTCAGCCAGGAATTTCAGTTTTCGGGCACTGCGCTCGACGACCGGCTGAAGTGGCTTGTGGGGCTTTATTACCTCAACGAGAAGGGTACGGACGTCAACAGCCTGACCTTTTCCGTTGCGGATTTCATCAGCGGCGGCAGGGTGAGCAATGACAGCTATGCCGCATTTTCCCAACTGGGTTTTGCAGTCACCGATCAGTTGAACGTGACGATTGGCGCACGCTATACCAGTGAAACCAAGCGTTTCCTGCCCGATCAGTTCATTGTTGCCGACAGGACCGGAGGATCAATTCTGGCACTCAGCCAGCTTTTCATCCCGACCGGAAATCCGAACGGCAATCTCATTTTGCCGCGCGCCCAGGCATCGATCAAGGACGAAGAATTTACTCCGGCAGTCTCGATCGACTATAAGGCGAGCGACGATGTCCTGCTTTATGCCAGCTATTCCAAAGGCTTTAAATCTGGCGGCTTTACCCAGCGGGTTTTTCCGCCCGAGGCGGTAATCCCCGACTTTGGGCCTGAGCGTGTGACGGCCTATGAAGTTGGCATCAAAAGCGAATTGTTCGATCGCCGCTTGCGGCTCAACCTCGCGGCCTTCCAGTCGGACTATGGCGGGTTGCAGATCATCGTGAACGAGGGTGTTGCTCCCAAGGTGCGCAACGCTGGCAAGGCCCGCATTCGCGGCTTTGAACTGGAAGCGGAAGCCGTAGTTTCGGATGCAGTGCGTTTTTCTGGCGGCGTTGGTTATACGCATGCAGAATATTTGCAGGTGGACCCTGCAGCAGCCGGGATTACCGCGGCAAATAAGTTCGGCAATGTGCCCGCCTGGACGGCCACCGCTGGCCTATCCGTGGACCTGTTTCGCCTTGGCAGCGGCCAGGTGTCGAGCCGGATCGACTGGAGCTATCGCAGCGCGCATTTCAAAGACGCGGTGAACACGCCAGAGATACGGCAACCGGCTTATAGTCTGGTCAATGCCAGCATATCTTATGAACCAGAGGGTGAGCGCTGGGGCCTGACCGCCGGGATCACCAACATGTTTGACAAGGATTATCTGGTCAGTGGTTACAACGACCTCGCGACAATCGGGGTCATTACCGGCACCTATGCGCGCCCGCGCGAATGGTTTGTAAAAGCCAGCGTCCGCTTTTGAAGGGAAGGGCGGCATAATGCAAATCATGCTGGTCCTCGATCATCCGGTCAGCGCATCGTTCTGCGGGGCGCTGGCGGACGCTGTGACGCAAGGGGCCCGCGATGCCGGGCATGGCATCGACTTTCTGGATCTGGCCCGTGATGATTTCGGCTGCCTGTTCCAACCGGAAGACAGGGACTATTTTCTGGGCGGAGCAGTGCCAGACGATGTTGCTGCGATGCATGCCCGCGTCGCCGCTGCCGATGCGCTCGTTTTTGTCTATCCTATTTACTGGTGGACATTCCCTGCGCGTCTGCGCGGATGGATTGACCGTGTGTTCACCGCTGGCTGGGCCTATGCGATGGAAGCCGGTGGCAACCGGCCGCTGCTGCGCAGCCGTCCCACGGCCTTGATCGCGAGCGCTGGGGCAGGTCGGCAAACCATTGAAGAATTTGGCTATGGCGCGGCGATGCGCCGCCTGATCGACGAAGGTACATTCGGCTATTGCGGTCTCACCTCCATCCATCCGCTGCTGGTACCTGATGTTCACGAAAGTGCAGAGAGCAGAGCCGCAGGACTTGCGGCTGCAAGGGCGCTGCCCCGGACGTTGCTTGCGTCATGAGCGAGCGGGTCGTGATCGTCGGGGCCGGCCATGCGGCTTTACGTTTCTGCGAAGAAATGCGGGGGCACGGCTTTAACGGCAGCCTTACGGTCATCGGAAACGAGGCACATCGGCCCTATGAGCGGCCCCCGCTGTCCAAGGCAGTTTTGTGCGGTGAGGCAATCCCCGGCGATCATAGTCTGCTGAGCGCAGACAACCAAAGCTTGCTCGCCATCGATTGGCATGGCGGTGCGCGCGTCGAACGAATTGATCGATCCGGCCGGAATATCGTGCTCGCCGATGACAGCGTCTATCCCTATGATCGTCTGGTTCTTGCCACGGGCGTGACACCTCGGCGGCTCGACTGCCCAGGTTCCGGCCTTACTGGCATCCATTACCTAGGCGATGCCGAGTGCGCGCTCCGGCTGCGTGACGCTTTGGACGCAGCGCCGCAATCGGTCGTCATCATTGGCGGCGGCTTCATCGGGTTGGAGGTTGCTGCCGCCGCTCGCCGACAAGGCCATCATGTCACTGTCGTCGAGAGCGCACCGCGCTGCATCGGGCGGCTCTTTCCGCCGTCGCTGTCCCGGTCTGTGACCGATCTGCATCAGCGTAACGGGGTCGTTATCAAGGCAGGCGTCGGCGTCACCGCGATCGTTGGCAGAGATCGCGCCACGGGCGTGCAGTTGATGTCTGGTGAGACGCTGACAGCAGATTTGGTTGTGGTCGGCATCGGCTCACTCCCGCAAACCGAACTTGCAGAGGGTTGCGGATTGGCCGTGAGTAACGGAATTCTGGTCGATCCGGCTGGCTGTACCAGTGACTGTGCGATTTACGCGATCGGTGACGTCGCGGCGGTCAAGGATGGGGCAGATGCATCGCCGGTGCGCCGTGAATCCTGGGACAATGCCCAGACCATGGCGCAGCGTGCCGCCGCCGCGATGATGGATATGCCGCAGCCGCAACCCAAGCCGCTGTGGTTCTGGACCGATCAATATGATCACAACATTCAATTCATCGGTGAAGCAGGGGACGATTGTGACGAGCTGCACATTGAACGGGATGGCGGCGGCTCGCTCTATCTTTATGCGCGGCAAGGCGCGCTCGTCGCGGCTGGGTTAGTCGACGCCGGTCGTGAACGCCGCAGAATTATGACCGCCATCGGCAATCGCGAGCCCATCGCTGTGGTCGCAGCAGCTTTCGGCGCCCAGACACTCCAGCGTGCAAGTTAGAGAGGCTTCATCACGATGCGCTTTGCCACATATTCCCATGATGATATTCTGTCTGTCGCGGTTGAGGCCAGCGACGGCACCCAGCTGGATTTGACAACAGCGGGAATTGCCGACGAGCTTGTCACGCTGATCCAGAATTGGCCCAGTACGGCCGATAAGCTGCGCTCGCTGGTTGCCAATCCGGGGGATTGCCCGCGCATTGCGGACCGGGCGCAGCGCGCTGCGCCTATCCCTCGGCCTTTGCGCAATATCTTCTGCGTCGGCAAAAATTACCGCGAACACGCCAAGGAGTTTGGGCAGAGCGGCTTTGACGGCGGAGCGACCGGGGGCAATGAAGTCCCCGATTTTCCAATCATATTTTCCAAGGCGACGACGAGCGTCATCGGCCCGGATGCTGCCGTGCCTTCGGCATCCGACCCCTATGACACGCTTGATTATGAGGGTGAGCTCGGCGTGATCATCGGCCTTGGCGGCAAAGATATCGCACCGTCGAACGCCGCGCAGCATATCTTTGGCTACACGATCATCAACGATGTCACCGCGCGCGAGGTGCAAAAGCTGCATAAGCAATGGTTGCTTGGCAAAGGCGCGGACGGCTTGTGCCCGATGGGGCCGGTCGTGGTAACGGCTGACGAAATTGGCGACGTGGCCGCGCTGCGTTTGCAGACCAGCGTCAACGGCGAGCTACGGCAGGATGCGCTTGTCGCGGATCTGATTTTCGACATTCCCACGCTGATCGCGACGATTTCGCGCTACATTACGCTCCTGCCTGGCGACATCATTGCAACGGGGACGCCAGCCGGTGTCGGAATCGGCTTCGATCCGCCCCGTTTCCTTAAAACGGGCGACCATGTGGCTGTGTCAATCAGCCGGATTGGCGAACTTAACAACATGATTGCATGATCTTATAAGGGACGAGACGACCATGACCGCAGAGATTAATATCTATAACCCAAGCGCACTTGGTGCACCGCTCGGCCAATACACTCATGTCACCCGCGTCAAGGCCAACGAGTTTTTGTTCATCGCTGGCATGCTCTCGGCAAATCCGGCAGGCGAGATTGTCGGCGTCGACGATTTCGATGCCCAGTGCGAGCAGGTTTTTGCGAATATTGCCGCCGCGCTCGAGTCTGCCGGTGCAGATTTTTCCAATGTCGTGCAATTCACGACTTATCTGGTTCATTCGCAGGACATTCCAAAATTCATGGCGTACCGGCTGCGTGAGTTTCCACGACTCTTTCCGTCAGGCGTTTATCCGCCCAATACTCTATTAATGGTCGACCGGTTAGTCAAAGAGCCTTTCCTGGTCGAGGTTCAGACGATTGCCGCAATCTGACGCGTTGATGTCGGCGACACCGTGCGTCTGCGTTGATACATTGGCGCTTGCACACGGTGTTCGTCCAGATGCGCGTCAGACGTTTCTTGAACAAGCGGATGCCGCGGCGAAGGCGTGTGGTGCGCAGTTGATCTGGCCCGTCCTTGTGGATGGGGCGCTGGCCGCTAAGCTGTCGGCAGCCGAATTTGACGCGGTTTGCCGTCGCAGCGATTTCGGAAAGATCGGCACCGCTAGACTGGGCCTGGCGCAAGTGCGATCGCTGACCGGCGGACTGACGGCCGCAGCGACCCTTGCTGTCGGCAGTATATTGGCGGCCGATGCGGTTGTCACGGGCGGGCTTGGCGGCATCCATCGCGGGCGGCTCAACGATCTGTCGGCGGACCTTCATGCGGTATCAAGATCGCGGCTGCCGCTTGTTTGTAGCGGCTTTAAACCGTTCATTGATGCCGGAGCAAGCATCGCGGTGCTTGAGGCCGCGTCCGTTCCAATCTTTCACATCGACCAAGGCGGCTGGCCTTGCCTCTATGCCAATGATCCGGGTCAGCGTTTTGGCGAGAAGCTTCGTGATGGAAATGAAATGGCCGGTGCCTTGGCAGCGCAGGCGCGGCTTGCACATGGCGATCTTGGCAGTCTTTGTGTAATGTCCGTGCCGGAGCATGCGGCCTTATCGTTGACCGAGGTCGAGACATGCTGCGCTGCTGCAATCGAAGCAGCCAGTGTGATCGAGGTTCAGGGCAGTGCGCTGACCCCATGGTTGGTCAAAGCCATGCGGGATGCACTGGGCGTTGGATTGGATCTGGCCAATGAAGCGGCATTGATGAAAAACATCATCGCTGCGTCAAAGTTGGCTGTAAGGCTTGCCGCGACAAGCGAGCGTTAGGACAGAGGCAAATGGGAAGACCCGTCGATTTTCTGAAGCAGAAGGCCCCGGACCGCTCGGTGGCCGACATGCTTGCCGATATTTTTCGCAAGCGCATACTCGAAGGCGAATATTTGCCAGGCATGCGGCTGGTCGAAACCGATATGACCGAGCTTTACGGGGTGAGCAGGGGGCCAGTGCGTGAGGCATTTCGCCGTCTTATCGCCGAAGGCTTGCTAACGGCGGAAAAGCATAAAAGCCCCGTGGTCCGGGGTGTTGGCAAAAAGCAGTTCTACCAGATGTTCGAAGTGCGCAGCGTCCTTGAAGGCCTAGCTGCGCGGCTGGCAGCGCAGTCGATGAGCGATCCGCGCAAGCGCGAATGGGTAGCCAAGGAAATTGAGCGATGGTCGGCAGACAATGAATGGACCGAACAGGATTTTGTCGCTGCGAACAGCACCCTGCATGAGGGCCTTCGTGACTTGATTGAACATGAGGTTCTGGACGACCAGATTCAAAGGATTGCCATTCCAGGCTTTAAGGCGGTTTTCTTGCCAGCCGTGACCAATGCCGACATCAAGGTTTCTGCAGCGCAGCACGTCGATATTTTGAAGGCCGTTTACGCTAGTGATGGCAGAGCGGCCGAGCGCAATATGGTCGATCATGTGATGGACACTGCCGAGCGGGTAACCATTCATTTCAATGACGAACTGTTCGACCGCCGTTTGCGCGAACTTGACCGCTTAAAAGCCGACACCACCGCCTGATATTGCCGCGCACTGACGGCAGAAAAACCTTGCGCCGTTTTGCGAATCAAATTATTGTCCTACAATAATCGTAATGCGATGGAGGGTGGGATGAGCAGGGTGGTCGATCGGCTGTGGCCGAGCCAGGATTTCTCGCAAACTCCCTATTGGGCCTTTCGCGATGACGAGCTGTACCGCGCCGAAGGCGAGCGACTTTTCCGTGGACCCCACTGGAATTATCTGTGCGTCGAGGCAGAGATTCCCAACGCGGGTGACTATGTCGTCGGCTATGTTGGCGAAACCCAGGTGGTCATCAACCGGCTCGAAAATGGCGATGTGACGGCTTTCATCAACAGCTGTGCGCATCGCGGTGCGCAGCTGGTTCGCAACCTGCGGGGCAATTCCCTGTCGCACACCTGTGCTTACCATCAATGGTGTTTCGATCTTGACGGGTCGCTCCTCGGCGTTCCCCAGCAGCGGGGCGTCAAAGGGTGCGGCGGTATGCCCAAGACCTTCGACAAGGGCGCGCACGGGCTGCACCGGTTGCGCGTCACGCGTTACAAAGGTCTGGTGTTCGGGACTTTCTCTGACGAGACTGCACCTTTTGCCGACTATGTCGGGCCAGAGTTGATTGCGCAGATCGACCGGATTTTTGACCGCCCCATCAAGCTGCTTGGCTATTATCGCCAGCGTGTCGACGCCAACTGGAAGCTGTATCTGGAGAATGTGAAGGATCCCTATCACGCGGGTCTCCTTCACCTCTTTCACGTCACTTTCGGAATTTACCGGCCGACGATGTCAGGCAAGGTGCTGATGGACAAGACGCACGGCAGCAGCGTGCTGCGTACTGCGGATATTGATGAAAATCAGGCCGAGGTCGACGCAATCTACTCCGATAGTGCCAAATATCGTCCGGACTATAGCTTGCGCGATCCATCGCTGTTCGATGTCAAACCCGATTATCCCGACCGCGTGACGAACATGATCATGACGATCTTCCCCAATCTGATGCTGGGGCAGGTGGCAAACACATTTCAGATCAGGCATGTCCGCCCAAAGGGACGCCGCGCTTTTGAGCTATATTGGACCTATTTCGGCTTTGCCGATGACGATGATGTCGCGATCGAGGGCAAATTGCGTCAGTCCAATTTCGTCGGTCCGGCCGGCTATATTTCGCTTGAGGATGGGGAGGCGGGCCGGCTCGTCCAGAACGGCGTCGAGGCCCGGCCCGATGGTGACTGTTCCACCATCCAGATGGGCGGCCTGGGCCCGATCGGCGATCAGGACACTCTGGCAACGGAAGTCGCAGTGCGCGGTTTTTGGGAGCATTACACCCGTTCGATGGGCATTGCTGTGCCAGGAACCGGCCAATGACGTCGAAGAACGCGGGCAGCGCGCTCCTGGCAAAAGATGACTATCGCGCGGTCAACGCGCTGTTGAGCGCTTATTGCCGCTGTCTCGACACCGACAAGCTTGAAGCCTGGCCGGACTTTTTTGTCGCTGACGGGCTTTACAAGGTTTTGTCGCGTGAAAACGTCGAGCTTGGCCTGCCTGCGCCGCTCGTCTATTATTATTCGCGCGGGATGATGCAGGATCGGGTCACCGCCATCCGCGATGCGCTGACCTATGAGCCCGTCTACACGCGGCATCTGACATCGGGATTGCATGTCGAGCCCGATAACGCAGCCCCTGATGCAGCGGCCTTTGTTGCCCGGTCGGATTTTGCGATTTACCAGACCACGGAGGAAGGGGTCACGCGCCTGTTCTCGGTTGGCGAGTATCAAGACCGGATCGTACGCGATGGCGACACGCTCCGCTTCGCCGAGCGCACCGTCGTCATGGACAGTTTCGGCGTTCAGAATCTGATCGCCATTCCGCTGTGACAACCATGGTCGCACCCGCCAACCCGTTCACGCGGGTAAATTTCGAACGGCGCATGTTCGAAACGATGGGTGTCGGCTGCTGGACCGGCGGACGCGGGCCTTCGCTGCTGCTGCTCCACGGCAGCGGGCCTGGCGCATCCAGTATCGGCAACTGGCGCACGATCATCGATGCGCTCGCGCAGGATCATCATGTTCTAGCGATCGATTTGATCGGGTTTGGCGCATCCGACCGCAAACCGGCGGCACCTTATTTCGATTTTCCATTGTGGCTGCGGCAAGCCCAATGGGCATTGGACCAGATGGCGGCAGATCGGGTCACCATATTGGGTCATTCAATATCGGCGGCGCTTGCGCTCAAGCTGGCGGCGATGGATGCACGGGTGGTCAAAGTCGCGACAACGGGCGCAATGGGCGCGGCGATGCAGGTAAATCCATTTTTGGACTCGGTTTGGCGTTGTCCACCCGATCGCGCGGCCATGACGGCGGCGGCACGCGTGCTTATTCACGATCCCAAGTGGATCGACGATGCCTATCTCAATGCCCGCATGGCCGTGATCGGCGATGCCGGGTATCGCAGCTATTTCGACACAATGTTTGCAGGACCGTTCGACCGCTACATCCGCGCGGCGATGCTAAGCGGCGCCGAGCTGGCGGCGATAAGCGCCGATGTGGTCATGCTCCATGGCCGAAATGACCTTGCCTTCCCCAGCAGCGAATGTTCCGAGCTGCTCGCCCCGAAAATTGCCAACGCCGATCTCCACCTCTTGTCAAACTGCAGCCACTCGATCGCGCTGGAACGCAGCGACAGCTTGCTCGCGGCCGTGCGCCAGCTGTCAGCCCATTGAAGGAAAGCATCATCATGTCAGAGCATAAGGTTATTCGCTGCGGCACCTATTTCGATGCGGTCCAGGGGCAATGTCGCGCCAATCATTTGTTGCAGGTCAGCGGCGGCAAAATCACATATTCAGGCCCGGCGGCTGGGGCTCCGGATTTCGCAGCCGGTGCGATAGTGATCGACCATGGCGACAAGTTCGTCATGCCGGGCCTGATCGATGTTCATGTCCATCTGTCCTATGGCGAGGCCAAGACGGAAGAGGATATCGACCTGTTCGCCTCACTGGAGTTTCGCGCGTTGCGCGGGATGGAGGCCGCCCAGCGCATTCTGCGGGCGGGCTATACCAGCCTGTGCGATCCCACCACCAGCGGGCGGGTGAGTCTGGCCATTCGTGATGCGGTCGAGTCCGGTCTGTTCGTCGGCCCCAAATTGACATGCTCTGGCCAGAATATCTCAACGCGGCAAGGGCTGGTCGATTGGTATCCGACCTGGATCGGGGTGCCCGAGACATCGATTGGCAAGATCGTCACCAGCATCGATGACGGGATTGAAGCGATCCGGGTTCAGGTGAAGGACGGGGTCGATTTCATCAAGCTCGCCATGGACGGCGACAGCATGAACCCGTCGTCGATCAAGCTCGCGTGCGCCTTTCGTCAGGAAGAGGTCGATGCGCTGGTAGCGGAGGCCCACCGGCTCGGACGCCGGGTGGTGGTCCACGCGCGCGGCGGGGAGGGGGTGGCTACCGCAGCGCGCGCCGGCGTCGACCTCATCTTTCACGCCTCCTATATGGACGAGCGGGCGCTGGAAGCCGTCGTGAAAAGCAGCGCAGCGCTGTGCCCGACGCTGAGCCTGCTTGTGAACAACATCGAGTTCAGCCGGACGACTGATCCCGCGTCCGCCTCGCTTGTCGATGCACATAAACGTGAATTGGAGGCCGCCACCATCAACCTCACTCGCGCACGCGAAGCGGGCGTGCGCTTCCTGCTGGGCAGTGAGGCGGGTTTTGCGGTTACCCCCTATGGCGAATGGCATGCCCGCGAGCTCGAAAATCATGTCGAATATCTCGGCTTCAGCCCAGTGGAGGCCCTGCAACAGGCCACAATAAACAATGCGTGGTTTACCCGTTTTGGCGACCGAGTGGGCCGGTTGGATGCAGGCTGTGACGCGGACATTCTGGTGCTGGACGGCGATCCGACTGCCGACATCCGTGTGCCGCTCGACAAGCGCAAGATCCATGCCGTCTATGCCAATGGCGTCGCGGTTGATCTCAGCCCGAACGACAAGCGTACCCGCCACCCCAGCGAGTTTTCCTATGCGATGTGGAATCAGGTTTACACGCAGGATGTCGTCCACGGCTTTGCATGACCAGAAAATAAAAAAGGAGGCTGATCAATGACTCATGACAACCAACTGGTTGATCCGGCGATCCTCGACCGCGTCAAAGGGTGGCGCGACTATGTCGAGGCGAAGCTCGGGTTCCGGAACCATTGGTACCCGATCCTGCAATCCGAGGATGTCAAGGAAGGCGCGACCGCGACAGCGACGCTGTGCGGGGAACGTTTGATCTTCACCCGGATCGACGGCGCCGTACAATGCCTGCGCGACAAATGTCTGCATCGCGGCGTACGTTTTTCGCAGAAGCCGGAATGCCACAAAAAGGGCAGTCTGACCTGCTGGTATCATGGCTATTCCTATCGC
>ERZ1066122.2906-NODE-2906-length-10563-cov-19.243053_pt1 | contig 10563 bp, 8 predicted proteins | sample MGYA00382769_ERZ1066122 | MGnify/ENA primary metagenome ERZ1066122 (study PRJEB33369, sample SAMEA5778352) | biofilm metagenome | biome: Industrial cooling water; feature: Water cooling tower basin; material: Biofilm | place: United Arab Emirates | collected...
CGGCAACACCGCAGGCCGCGCACGGGTGGTTCGAGACGCGCCTTGCCGCCTTCGCGTTCGCTCAGGCACAGGCGCTCCTCACCACCAACGGCACGGTGGGCGGAGGCTCGAGGCAATGGCAGGGTGGAGAGGGGTCAAGGCAACGCCCGCAGCGCCGGGCCACCCCACTTCCGTTTGCCCTGAGGAGGACCGAGGCCGCAGGCCGAGGGCCGTCTCGAAGGGCCGGCAGCACGGCGCACGAGCCGCGCTCGGGTGGTTCGAGACGCGCCTTGCCGCCTTCGCATTCGCTCAGGCTCGGGCGCTCCTCACCACCAACGGCGCGGTGGGCGGTCAGCCGGCTGTCATCCAGGCGGCCACTTCGCCGGCGACCTGGTTGGCGGCCCGGTTGAGCGCCTCGCCCACCGCGGCGGCCTCGGCGGCGACGCCGGGGATGCGCGCCTCGAACCGCCGCGTGTCGACCCGCTCGCCCGCCCCGGTGCGCACGGCGTCGAACTGGACCACGACCGAGGCGCTGCGGGCATCGTAGCCGAACGCGCCGAGCGAGCCCTGGAGCCGGGTCGCCGCGCCCAGCGCCGGGCTCTCGCCGTCGAACACCAGCCGCCCGGTGCGCGCGCGGAGCGTTTCGGCAAGCAGGCGCTGGAACAGGCGCGCGGGCTTTTCCACCCACACCGCGTCCTTGAGATAGGCGATCTCGGCGTTGTTCATCTGCACCGGCACGCGGGTGACGTCGAGGCTCTGCGGCGCGCCCGGCTCGAGCACGGCGATCGCGCTCGACGCCTCGCCGCTGCTGGCCTGACCGGCGGTGCCGGCGGCATCGGGAGTGAGCGTGAGCAGGCTCGGCGGCGGCTCGCCTGCGAAGCTGATGCAGCCGGCCAGCGCCAGGGCCAGCCCCGCTGCAACGGCGGTCTTGATCGTGTGCGCCATCGTCCCTGGCCCTTTCGTCGCCGTCGTCGTCGTCATGGTTCGTAGTCCGGCAGCTCGGGCCGGCCGAGCAGCCCGCCGGCCCCTTCGCTCTCCAGCCGCTCGGTCACTTCGCGCAGCGCCTTGCTGGTCGCCTGCAAGTCCTTGAGCGTGGCCTCCGCCGCCGGCAGCGTGGTCTCCGCCAGCTGGCGGGTGGCCGGGCGCGCGTCCTCCAGCGTGGCGGAAAGCGAGGCGGCGGCCTTGTTCGCGGTCCCCAGCGTCTCGCGCAGCTGGCGGGCGAGCGAGGCGCCCTCCTGGTTGATGAGCTGGTCGCTCGACCGGGTGACCTGCTCGAACGCGTCGAGCGCTTCGCCCGCCTCGCGCAGGGTGTTCTGAAGTTCGGCGAGCGTGCCCTCGACCCGGGGGCTCGCCTCGGCCAGTTCGGCGGTCAGCCGGTTGGTGTTGCGCAGGATGCCGGTCAGTTCCTCCTGGTTCTCGTCCGAGAGCAGCATGGTCAGCCGCTCGGTCAGCGTGGCGAGCCGTTCGAGCAGCAGCGGCGCGTTGGCGAGGATCGCGTTGAAGCCGCCGGCCTTGGGCGGGATGATCGGCACCCCTTCGGTGCAGGCGGTGGTGGCGCAGGTGATCGGCGGCTGGCCGCTGCGCGCGCCTTCGAGCAGGATGGTCGAGCCGCCGGTGAACGAGCCCTGGATGGTGGCGGTGGTGCCGACCAGGATCGGCACTTCCTCCTTCACCTCGACCCGGACGCGGACGAACTCCGGGTCCTGCGGATAGAGCTCGATGCTCTGCACCTGGCCCACCGGCACACCGGAGAACGAGACCTGCGAGCCGTTGGCCAGCCCCTCGACCGACTGCTTGAAGAAGATGTCGTATTCCTTGGTGGAGCCGCGACCCACCTGCGCCAGCCACACGATCGCCAGCGCGAGCATGGCCAGCAGGACCAGGGTGACGAGGCCCACCCAGACATGGTTGGCGCGTGTTTCCATATCCGTGCCCCTATTTCCCCCCTTGCACCGGTTGACCGGACGGCGATCCGGCCGACGGTTGCGCCGGCCCATCCAACGCATGGCCACCGCTTTGGTGCCGGTCCTTGGCCGCGCGCGCGGCGCGCCCGCGCGGGCCGTTGAAGTACTCCTCGATCCACGGATGGTCGGTCCGCAGCAGTTCCTCGATCGTGCCGACCGCGATCACCCGCTTGTCCGCCAGCACCGCCACCCGGTCGCAAATCTCGTAGAGCGTGTCCAGATCGTGGGTGATGAGGAACACGGTGAGGCCGAGCGTTTCCTTCAGCGCCCGCGTCAGCCGGTCGAACGCCGCGGCGCCGATCGGGTCGAGCCCGGCGGTCGGCTCGTCGAGGAACAGCAGTTCGGGGTCGATCGCCAGCGCCCGGGCGAGGCCGGCGCGCTTCTTCATCCCGCCCGACAGCTCGGAGGGATACTTGTCGACCGCATCCTCCGGCAGGCCGGAGAGGAGCACTTTGTAGCGGGCGATCTCGCGCAGCAGATCGCCGTCGAGCTCGGGGTAGAACTGCTTGAGCGGCACCTGGACGTTCTCGCCCACGGTGAGGGTGGAGAACAGCGCCCCGCCCTGGAACAGCACCCCCCAGCGGTTGCGCACGCCGAGCACCTCGTCGGGCTCGCCATCGGTGATCGAGCGGCCGAACACCTCGATGTGCCCCTCGTCCGGAATCTGCAAGCCGATGATCGAGCGCATCAGCACCGACTTGCCCGTGCCCGATCCGCCGACCACGCCGATGATCTCGCCCCGGCGCACCTTGAGGTCGAGGTTCTCGTGCACCGCGTGCTCGCCGAAGCGGTTGACCAGCCCCTCGACCACGATCGGGTAGTCCCCCCGGTAGCGGGCATGGCGCGACAGGCGGGCGGCGGTCTGCGGGTTATCGCTCATCCCCAGCCGATCTCCGTGAAGAACACCGCGAAGAAGGCGTCGAGCACGATCACCGCGAAGATCGCGGAGACCACCGCCATGGTGGTGCGGCGGCCCACTTCCTCCGAGTTCCCCTTGACCTGCATCCCGTGATAGCACCCCGCCAGGCCGACGATCAGCCCGAACACCGGGGCCTTGATCAGCCCGACCCACAGGTCGTGGGTGGGCACCACGCTGTTGATCCGCTCGAGGAAGGTGAGGAAGGGGATGCCCAGCATCACGTCGCCGACCACCGCCCCGCCGATGATCGCCACCACCGAGGCGTAGAAGCCGAGCAGGATCATCATGAAGGTGCAGGCGAGGATGCGCGGGATCACCAGCGCCTCGATCGGCGAGATGCCGATGGTCCGCATCGCGTCGACCTCCTCGGTCAGCTTCATCGTCCCGAGCTGCGCGGCGAAGGCCGAGCCCGATCGGCCGGCGACCATGATCGCGGTCATCAGCACCCCCAGCTCGCGCAGGGTGATCCGGCCGACCAGGTTGATCGTCAGCGCTTCGGCCCCGAACTGCTGCAGCTGCACCGCGCCCTGCTGGGCGATGACGATCCCGATCAGGAAGCTCATCAGCCCGATGATCGGCAGCGCGTCGACCCCGACCAGCTCGAACTGGCGCACCAGCGCGGTGGTGCGGAAGCGGCCGGGGTGGCGGATCAGCGACAGGCTGGCGAGCACGATCTGGCCGAGGAAGCCGACCACCCCGCGCACCCCGGTGCCGAACTCGGTCACAGTCGCCCCGACCCTCGCCGGACCGGCGTCGAACAGCGAGCGGCGGCGGTCATCCTCCTCGTCGGGACGGCCGACCCGCTCCAGCGCGGCGATCAGCCGGGCGGCGCGTTCGCTGGCGCCTGTCACCCCCGCCCCGTGCCCGCTGGCGAGCGTGGAGACGATGTAGGCGCCCACGGTGTCGATTTCCTCCACCCCGGCGATGTCGATCACCGCGAGCGGGCCGTCGATCGCGCGCAGCGCCCCGGCGACCGAGGCGATCGAGGACACGGTATAGGGCCCCGAGAGCACGAGCGCCGCAGCGGAGCCGTCGCGCTCCTCCAGCCGATATGCCGCACTCTCGGTCATGCCGGACCTATGCGGACAAAACCGGGCCCGCACAAGCGCGCGATCGCCCGGATCGCGCCGCCGTGTTGCGCCCCGGCGCGCGCGCTGGCATGGGCGCGAACCATGCACGACGAGCTAGACAAGACCTTCGATCCCGCCGCCATCGAGGCGAAATGGTATGCGCACTGGGAAGCCAACGGGCTGTTTCGCCCCGCACGTCCCGACGCCGAGCCCTTCACGATCGTCAATCCCCCGCCCAACGTGACGGGTTCGCTCCACATCGGCCATGCCCTCGACAACACGCTGCAGGACATTGTGATCCGCTACGAACGGCTGCGGGGCAAGGATGCGCTGTGGGTGGTCGGCACCGATCACGCCGGGATCGCCACCCAGATGGTGGTCGAGCGCCAGATGGAGGCGCGCCAGGACAAGCGCACCAACTATTCCCGCGAGGACTTCATCGCCAAGGTGTGGGAGTGGAAGGCCGAAAGCGGCGGCACCATCACCAACCAGCTGCGCCGGCTGGGCTGCTCGATGGACTGGAGCCGCGAGCAGTTCACCATGGACCCGCACTTCACCCGCGCGGTGACGAAGACCTTCGTCGATCTCCACCGCCGCGGGCTGATCTACCGCGACAAGCGGCTGGTGAACTGGGATCCCAAGCTGAAGACCGCGATCAGCGATCTCGAGGTCGAGACGCAGACGATCGGCGGGAGCTTCTGGCACTTCAGGTATCCGCTGGCGGACGGCGTGCGCACCGATGCAGGCGCGGATCACCTGGTCGTCGCCACCACCCGGCCCGAGACGATGCTGGCCGACATGGCGGTGGCGGTGCATCCCGGCGACGAACGCTATGCCAGCGTCGTGGGCAAGCACATCGTCCTGCCGATCACCGGTCGGCGCATTCCGGTGATCGCCGACGAGCACGCCGATCCGGCGCTGGGCAGCGGCTGCGTCAAGATCACCCCGGGGCACGACTTCAACGACTTCGAGGTCGGCAAGCGCGCCGGCTTTGCGCCTGCCGAAATGCTCAACATGCTCGATGCCGAAGCCAACGTGTGCCAGACCGCCGACGGCCTGGTTCCGGAGGCGTTCCTCGGCCTCCACCGCTTCCGCAAGGACGGGATCGACGGCGCGCGCGAGCTGGTGGTGCGGCGGATGAAGGAACTGGGCTGCCTCGTGCCGCACATCGACAGGGACGGCAACGAGCACGACGCCGAGCCGCGCCAGATCGCCACCCCCTTCGGCGACCGCGGCGGGGTGGTGATCGAGCCGTGGCTAACCGACCAGTGGTACGTCAACGCCGCAGAACTGGCGAAGAAGCCGATCGAGGCGGTCCGCAGCCGCGCGGTCGAGATCGTGCCGCAGAGCTGGGAAAAGACCTTCTTCAACTGGATGGAGAACATCCAGCCGTGGTGCGTCTCGCGCCAGCTGTGGTGGGGGCACCGGATCCCGGCTTGGTACGACGCGGACGGAAGGGCCTACGTCGCCGAAACCGAGGAGGAGGCGCAGGCGCAGGCCGGTGCCGGTGTTGCGCTCACCCGCGACGAAGACGTCCTCGACACCTGGTTCTCCAGCGCGCTGTGGCCCTTCGCCACGCTGGGCTGGCCGGAGCAAGCCCCTCCCCTTCAGGGGAGGGGAGGGAGCGCCGCAGGCGCGGAAGGGGTGGGGAATGCCAGCGCGGCATCGCCCGACACGCCCCACCCCAACCCCTCCCCTGAAGGGGAGGGGCTTTCCCTGCTCGCCCGCCACTATCCCAACTCGCTGCTCATCTCCGGGTTCGACATCCTGTTCTTCTGGGATGCGCGGATGCTGATGATGGGGCAGGCGATGACCGGGCAGAACCCCTGGCCGCGGCTCTACCTCCACGGGCTGGTGCGCGCGCCCGACGGGCAGAAGATGTCGAAATCGAAGGGCAACGTGGTCGACCCGCTCGGGTTGATCGAGCGATACGGTGCCGATGCGCTGCGGTTCTTCATGGCGGCAATGGAGAGCCAGGGCCGCGACATCAAGATGGACCAGAGCCGGGTCGAGGGATACCGCAACTTCGCCACCAAGCTGTGGAACGCGGCGCGGTTCTGCCAGGCGAACGGGATCGGGGCCTCGGACACGATCAAGGCCCCCCCTGCCCGCCTCGCCGCCAACCAGTGGATCATCGGCGAAGTTCAGGCCTGCGTCACCGCGATCGAGCGGGCGATGGCCGACCTGCGCTTCGACGCGGCGGCGAACGCGATCTACCAGTTCGCCTGGTCCAAGTTCTGCGACTGGTATCTGGAGCTGGTGAAGCCGGTGTTTGCTGAAAAGCCCTCTCCCCTTCAGGGGAGAGGGTTGGGAGAGGGGAACGAGGCGACCACCGCTGACATCCCCCTCCCCCCGACCCCCTCCCCTGAAGGGGAGGGGGAGTCAGCCGCCGCCGTGGAAACCCGCGCCGTCGCCGGCTGGGCGCTCGACCAGATTCTCGTCATGCTGCACCCGTTCATGCCCTTCATCACCGAAGAGCTGTGGCACAAGCTGGGGGCGCGGCCCTACGAGCTGATCCTGGCGCAGTGGCCCGCGCCGCAAGCGGAAGTCAGCAGCGAGGCGACCGAGGCGATCGACTGGGTGATCGACCTCACCACCAGCACCCGCTCGGCGCGGAACGAGCTCGGCATCGCGCCCGGTGCCAAGCTGGCGGCGTGGCTGGCGAACCCCTCGGCTGTGGCTGCGCGCACCATCGAGCGGTCGAGCGCCGCGATCGAGCGCCTCGCCCGCCTCGCCCCCGTGCATCTGGACGAAGCGCCGGCGGGCCCGGCGATGCAGGTGATCGCCGGCGCGGACGTGTTCGTGATCCCGCTCGCGGGCGTGGTCGACATCGCGGCGGAAAAGGCGCGGCTGGAGAAGGCGCTGGCGGCGTCGGAGAAGGAGGCGAAGGCGCTGGCCGGGCGGCTGGCGAACCCCGCCTTCGTCGAACGCGCCGCGCCCGAGGCGGTGGAGAAGGCCCGCGCCGACCACGCGCACCACCTGGCCGAGGCCGACCGGCTCACGGCGGCGCTGGCGCGGCTGGGCTGACCTGTCGCAAAGCCCTCTCCCCTTGCCGGAGAGGGAGGAGCGCCGTCGGGCGCGGCAGTCCCCTCCCCCCACCCCTCCCGCAGGGGAAGGGGCTTGAGGGCAGTGCGAGTCCGCCTCCCCGCCGATTTCCTACACCGCCCGATTGTGCCATGACGCGCCCGATGCCCCGCCGCCCCGCCCCCGCCCGTCAATCGGCCCGATCGATCAGACCCGGCCCGTTTAATCGAACGGATTTTTTCGTCAGGACAGTGGTCCAAGCGGTCCATGTGCCCCGCAGGTGCGACGAACCGAGGGGCGGGCGGGCATGATGCTCGCGCTCGCCACCCAGGCGCCGGGCGAGGCCGAGGTGTTCGCCTCGCTCCAGGGCGAAGGGCCGAGCATGGGGCTGCCGGTCGCGTTCGTGCGCCTCAGCCGCTGCAACCTCGCCTGCGTGTGGTGCGACACCGCCTACACCTGGCGCTGGGAGGGCGACAACCGGCCCCACCGCGACGCGGTCGCCCATGACCGCAAGGCCAATCAGGTCATGCTCCCGCCGGCCGAAGTCGCCGCGCGGATCGCCGCGCTCGGGCAGAAGCGTCTCGTGATTACCGGGGGCGAGCCGCTGCTCCAGGCGGCCGGGCTTGCCGAGATGCTCGAACACCTGCCCGACATGGCGATCGAGATCGAGACCAACGGCACGCTCGCCCCGCCCGCGCGGCTCGACGTGCGGGTCGACCAGTACAACGTCAGCCCCAAGCTGGCGCACAGCGGAAACCCGGCCGATCTGGCGCTGATCCCGGAGCGGCTGGACGCCTGGGCGACCGATCCGCGCGCCTTCCTCAAGTTCGTGATCGCTGCGCCGGGCGATGTGGACGAGGTGCTCGCGCTCCGGGCGCGCTACCGCTTCCCGGCGGCGCGCGTGTTCCTGATGGCGGAGGGCACCGACAGCGCCACCCTGCGCGCCCGCCAGCAGTGGCTCAGCGCCCTGTGCCTCGAACACGGCTTCCGCCTGAGCGACCGGCTGCACATCCACCTCTACGGGGACACGCGTGGGACGTAGCTTGCTGGCCAGCCCCGGGCCGCAGGCCCGCAAGCGCGACCGCGCGCCCGCAGGTGCCCCGAAGCGCAGCGGAGGGAACAGCGCCGAGGACGCTCCGGCGGAGGCCGGAGCGCAAAGCAGTCAGTTCCCCTGGGAACGCCAGCGCTGGACCACGCGGTGGACCTGCTCCTCCTCGCCGCCTGCGCGGTTCCACAGCTGGACGAAGCTCGGGTCTTCCGAGGCCGGGCGCTTGACCTCCTCGAGGTTGTCGAAGCTGACCCGGATCGGGATCGCCACGCCCTCGCCGCAGATGATGCATTCGCGGTTGCGCAGCGCGGGGATCGAATCGAGGAACCCGCGCGCCCCTTCGGGCATGGCCGCCTTGACGAAGGCCTGGTCGCGGTCGTTGTTGAGGCGCATCGAGATGATCGTGCCGCACTGGCTCAGCACGCCTTCGGCGAGGTCGGACGGGCGCTGGGTGATGAGGCCGAGGCTGATGCCGTACTTGCGGCCTTCCTTGGCGATGCGGCTGAGGATGCGGCCGACGCTGGAGGAATCGGCGTTCTTCTCGCTGGGGACGTAGCGGTGGGCTTCCTCGCACACCAGCAGCACCGGCCGGGTCTGCTCCTCGCGGCCCCAGATGGCGAAGTCGAAGGTCAGCCGGCTGAGCACCGCGACCACCGTGCTGGTGATGTCGGACGGCACCCCGGAGACGTCGATGATGCAGATCGGCTTGCCATCGCCGGGCATACGGAAGATGCGGCCGATGAAGTCGGCCATGGTGTCGCCGACCAGCATTCCGGAGAACATGAACTGGTAGCGCGGATCGGACTTGAGCTCGTCGAGCTTGGTCTTGATCCGCATGAACGGCGCGGTGTTGGTCGCCTTGTCGAGCTTGCCCATCTCGTTCTGGATCTCGTTGGAGAGGTCCGAGAGAAGGTAGGGGATCGGGCTGTCGACGGTGATCTTGCCCAGCGTCTCGGCGAGCCGGTTCTTCTGCCGCGCGCGCAGCAGGCACTTGGCGAGGATGTCGGCATCGACCTGCCGTTCGTCCCCGCGCGCGGTGAGCAGGACCTCGCAGTGCTCCTCGAAGTTCATCAGCCAGTAGGGCATGGCGAGGTTCGAGACGTCGAGGATCAGCCCGTTGGTGCGGAACGCGGCGGCGTATTCGCCGTGCGGGTCGATCATCAGGATGTGCCCTTCGGGCGCGGCCTCGCAGATGCGGTGCAGGATCAGCGCCGCGCTGGTCGACTTGCCGGTGCCGGTCGAGCCGAGCAGGGCGAAGTGCTTGCCGAGCATGGCGTCGATGTAGATGCCGGCGCGGATGTCCTTGGTCGGATAGACGGTGCCGACCTGGATGTTGGAGCGGCCGTCGCTGGCGTAGATCTGGCGCAGGTCGCTGGTGGTCGCGGGGTAGATCAGCGCCCCGGGGATGGGATAGCGGGTTACGCCGCGGCGGAACCCGTGGATCCGCCCGGTCAGCTTCTCCTCGCTGCCTTCGCCCAGGAAGTCGATGTTGGCGATGATGCCGCCGGCGCGGCGATCCTGCCGCTGATTGCGGACGCTGGCGAGCAGCCAGGCGTTGCCGACCCGGATCTTGACCTGGCTGCCGACCTGCCCGGCCAGCGCGACCGAGGGGTCCTCGTCGGCCATGCACTCGTTGAGCCGCTCGAGGTCGAGCGCGATCTGCGAGCCGGAGCCGGCGATCTCGAGCACCACCCCGATCGGCTGAACGGCATTGTCCGCCGGAGCGGCACGTGCCGGCCCTGGCACCGGCCGCGGCCCCGGCCGGTCGCTCGCGCGACGTTCGGCGTTCTGGCTGGCGAAATTGTGGTTGGCCATATCGGTCATGCGCGACCCATCCCTTGCTGGTCCGCACCTGCGATAGGGCCGGCAAAGTTAAGATCGGGTCAATTGCGATTCCAACAGGCTGTCAGATATACGCAAACAGCCGCCCCGCCATCCACCCCATGCCGACCGACATGGCCACCGCCAGCAGGCCGTAGAGCAGCGCCTGTTCCTGCGAGAACAGCTCGATGAAGCGTTCGAAGCCGACCTTGCGGACCTCGACTTCGGCGATGGCCGAGGCGATCACCCGGCCGCGGGTGATGGCGAAGGTCTCGGCAGTGTAGGTGCCGGTCTGCACGTTCGAGGGCAGCTCGATCCGCGCCTGGTAGAGCACCTGCTCGCTGATCTGCACCCCGTTCATGTCCTGCTTGTAGAGGCCCTGCCGGCGGCGCAGGTCGACCAGCCCGGCGGCGAAGCGCTGCTGCTCCTCGAGGTCGATCATGCCGGTGGGGGAGAGCTGGATGAACTCGGTCCCCAGCTCGAAGATGGCCGCGGTGCGCTCGTCGACGATCTCGTCCACCGGGGCCGAGGAGGCGACCGCGAAGAACGAGGGGGCGGAGCGGAACGCGGTGCTGCCGGCGTTGATCCAGATGCCGGCGACCCGCTCCTTCTCGCGCACCCGGACCGGCAGGGTCGGCCCCTTGAGCACCACCACGATCTCGTAGTCCTGCCCCGCGCGCCGGCCGGCCGGGTCGAGGATCGCGCCGAACAGCAGCAGTTCGGTGCCGGTGAACCCCT
>ERZ1066122.2907-NODE-2907-length-10561-cov-8.587950_pt1 | contig 10561 bp, 12 predicted proteins | sample MGYA00382769_ERZ1066122 | MGnify/ENA primary metagenome ERZ1066122 (study PRJEB33369, sample SAMEA5778352) | biofilm metagenome | biome: Industrial cooling water; feature: Water cooling tower basin; material: Biofilm | place: United Arab Emirates | collected...
GCCAGCCTATGTCTCGCGGCGATCAGCTTCTGGTGCTGAATGTCGATTCAGCCTAAGCCGAGCGCAGCCGAGGCTATCAGCGACATAAGTCCTCGGCTTCGCTCGGACGAGCCCTTCGACTTCGCTCAGCGAAACGGATAGGGAGTGAACAGTGACCGATCCGACTCCCCTTGCCCTCTACATCCACTGGCCGTTCTGCGTTTCAAAATGCCCTTATTGCGATTTCAACAGCCATGTTCGCGATAGTGTCGATCAGGACGCATGGCGCGAAGCATTGCTGGCCGACATGGCGCATGAGGCGGCGCTGACAAAGGATCGCAAGCTCGGCTCGATCTTCTTTGGCGGCGGTACGCCCAGCCTGATGCCGCCGGAAACTGCCGCCGCGCTGATAAACGCTGCGGAGGCGCTTTGGGGCTTTGCCGACAATGTCGAAATCACGCTTGAGGCCAATCCATCATCGGTCGAGGCCGCGAATTTCGTTGCTCTGGCACAGGCAGGCGTGAACCGGGCTTCGCTGGGACTGCAGGCGCTCAATGATGAAGCGCTTGCCTTTCTGGGCCGGGCGCACCGAGAGGAGGAAAGCCTGCGCGCGCTCGATACGGCGCAACGCCATTTCGGCCGCATCAGCATCGACCTGATCTACGCGCGGCCTGGCCAGTCACCGGAAAGCTGGGAAGTAGAACTTGCCCGCGCCATCGGCTTTGGCACGACGCACATGTCGCTTTACCAGCTGACCATCGAGCCGGGCACCCGCTTTGCGACCGATGTGGCAAAGCGCGCATGGACCCCGCTCGACGATGATAAAGCTGCCGATCTCTACGCACTGACGCAGGCGCGGATGGAAGCAGCGGGACTTCCCGCCTATGAAATCAGCAACCATGCCGCGCCCGGGCATGAAAGCCGGCACAACCTCACCTATTGGCGCTATCAGGATTATGCCGGTATCGGCCCCGGCGCGCACGGACGGCGCGGTGGCATGGCGACCGAGCGGCACAAAAAGCCTGAAAACTTCCTCGGCGCAGTCGCGCGCAATGGGCACGGGCTGAAAAGCGAGACTCCGCTAGATACCGCAACACAGGCAATGGAGGCATTGCTGATGGGGCTGCGGCTGCGCGAGGGTGTGGATATCTCTGCGTTGAGCGAGCGATTTTCAATCGACTCCGCCGATTTGCTCGATTGGCGCGCTGTGGACAAACTGCAGGGGTTGGGTTTTGTCCACCGGGATGGGTGTAAAGTGTCGGTGTTGCCGAAGGGGTTTGTGCTGCTCGACGCAATATTGCCGGAGATTGTAGCGGTGAGCAGTTAGCCTGATCTCCCTAATCCGCCTACCCCGAGCGAAGTCGAGGGGCTCGTCCGAGCGAAGCCGAGGACACTCCACAAATTGGTTAGACCTCGGCTTCGCTCGGTATAGTCCCTCGACTTCGTTTGGGATGGGCGGTTAAGGAGTGGTGTGACTGAAGCCAAATCCCTCACCTCCGAGTACCGCGCCTACCTTGCCGAAAACCGTCGGCGCTCGGTGCACAGCGTGCGCGCCTATGTCGCGACGGCGGAGCGGTTAATCGCCTTTCTGACAGAGCATCTGGGCGAGGCAATCGACCGAACCACATTGGCAAAGCTGACCGCAGCCGACCTGCGCGCTTACCTGGCTCACAGGCGCGAGGATGGCCTGACCAACCGTTCCACCGCGCGCGAACTGTCCGCGATCCGCAATTTCCTGCGCTGGGCGCTGGGCGACGATGCGGCTATCCCTGCGCTCAAAGGCCCGCGCGTTCCCAAGAGCCTGCCGCGTCCGGTCGATCCCGAAGCGGTGCTGGCGCTAGCCAGCGATGTGGCCGACGGTGCGCGAGTTAGCTGGGTCGGCGCGCGCGACTGGGCGTTGTTGCTGCTGCTCTATGGCTGCGGACTGCGGGTCAGCGAGGCGACCGGGCTGACCGGCGACGTGCTGCCGCTGGGACAGGTGCTGCGCGTCACCGGCAAACGAAACAAAGTGCGACAGGTGCCGCTTCTGGCCAATGTGCGCGAGGCGATTGAAGGCTATCTCGCGCTTTGCCCCTATCCTGCCGCAAAGGGGGAACCGTTGTTCCGTGGCGCGCGTGGCGGGCCATTATCGCCCGCACTCATCCGCCGCGTGGTACAAGGCGCGCGCGGACGTCTTGGCCTTCCTGAAAAGACCACGCCGCACGCGCTGCGCCACAGCTTTGCAACGCATCTGCTGGCGGGTGGTGCCGATTTGCGGTCGTTGCAGGAACTGCTCGGCCATGCCAGCCTGTCCTCGACGCAGGTCTATACCGCCGTCGATACTGCGATGCTCATGGATGAATATCTGAACGCGCATCCACGCGCCTGAGCGCTGGATTTTACGCGAATAGATGATAGCCTGCCTTCCAAGGGAAATGGAGGATTGCGACTCATGAGAAATCTTTTGTTGCGCACCGCTGCGCTGATGCTTGCCGCGCCGCTGACGATACAGCCGACATTGGCCACGCCATTGGCAGCCGATACGCCCGCCAAAACGGTGGGCGGCGCAGCCTTTACCGCGCCGGAAGGATGGGCTCTTGAGGAAAAGGGCAATATCCGCCTCGTCTCCGCGCCCGAAGGCGACGTGGCAGTTGCCATTGTCGAGGGGCTTAGCGCAACCGATGTCAACGATGCCGCTGCAAAGGCCTGGGCCGCGTGGAAGCCCGAACGTGCCCGGCCACCAAAGGTCACGCTGCCGCGCGCACCGCGCGACGGTTGGGACGAACGCGGCGTCGTGTCCTATGAAACCTCGCCCAATGAGAAGCTGGTGCTTGAAGCCCTGGTGCTGCGCAAGGGCGATGCGTGGACGGTCTTGCTACTCGACGCTGCCGAAGCCACGCTCGACAAGCGCGGCGCGGCGGTGAACCAGCTTTACGGCAGCCTGAAAGCCCCCGGCTATGTCGTCGAGAATTTCGCTGGGAAAGCCGCGCATAAGCTCGATCAGGCGCGGATCGACCAGCTGCTCGATTTCACCCGCACCGCAATGGCCGACCTGCAGGTTCCGGGTGTCGGCCTTGCGCTGATCCAGGATGGCAAGGTGGTCTATGAAGGCGGGCTTGGCGTCAAGAAAATCGGCAGTCCCGAACCTGTCGATGCGCACAGCAAATTCATGGTCGCATCGAATACAAAGGGCATGTCCACGCTGATGCTGGCGACGCTGGTCGATGAGGGCAAGCTGAAATGGGACCAGCCGGTGACCGAGGTTTATCCCGGTTTCAAACTGGGCAGCGCAGAAACGACCAAAAAGGTGCTGGTGCGCCATCTTGTGTGCGCTTGCACCGGCCTGCCGCGCAAGGATTTCGAGTGGATTTTCAATACGCCGCGCGATACAAAGCCATCGACAGTATTCAGCCTCTTGGCCGAGACGGAGCCGACCACCGGCTTCGGCGAGCTGTTCCAGTATAACAATTTGATCACCACTGCGGGCGGATTTATCGGCGGGCATGTCGCTTATCCCGATATGGAAATCGGCGCAGCCTATGATCGGGCGATGCAGGAACGCGTGTTCAAACCACTGGGAATGAATGAGACGACCCAGTCCTTTGCCGAGGCACTAAGTGGCAATCATGCGAGCCCGCATGGCCTCGATGTCGATGGCAAGATCGCGGTCACCAGCCACGATCTCGCCTGGTCGATCGAGCCCTATCGTCCGGCGGGCGGCGCCTGGTCCACCGCGCATGACATGGCCAAATATGCGCTCAACGAGCTCAGCAAGGGCCTGCTACCCAACGGCAAGCGCATGGTGTCCGAAGCCAATTTGCTCGAGCGGCGTAAGCATGGAGTCTCGACCGGCGAAGGCGAATTTTATGGCATGGGGCTGTTCGAATATACCAAGCTCGGCATTCCCATCGTCTATCATGGCGGCGCAATGCCGGGCTATATGAGCAATTTCTTTGTCTTTCCCGATGCCAATGTCGCGGCGGTCATCCTGACCAACGCCGACACCGGCAATTCGATGCTGCGGCCTTTCATGCGGCGGCTGGTGGAGCTGCTGTACGATGCAAATCCCGAAGCGGCCGCCGCCACCAAGTCCGCCGGTCAGTCGTTCCTCACCGCATTTGCCGAGGAACGTACCCGCCTGAACATCCCGCCGAATGCGGACGCGGTGGCCAAACTGGCCGGAGCCTATTCCAGCCCCGAACTGGGCAATATCCGCGTTGTGAAAAGCGGCGATGGCGTGAAGTTCGAATTCACCGACTGGTCGAGCATGATGGCCACCAAAAAGAATGACGATGGCACGACATCCTTCGTCACCATCGATCCCTCAATCAGCGGCCTGTTTTTCGTGGTCGGCGAAAAAGATGGCAAACGCGTGCTGACGACACGCGACAGCCAGCATGAATATGTCTTTACGGCTGTGGATTGACGCTGTCGGCTGGTGATACCTTGGGCTTCCACATCACCAGCCGCCAGATATAAGTGGCGATGATGCCTGCGATGACCAGCATCGAAAGTGGCCCCAGCCATTTTTCGACATCCTCAAACTTTGACCCGAGGAAATAGCCGGCACCGGCAAGACCCATTGTCCAGCCAGCCGTGCCGATGGTCGAAAACAGCATGAAGCGGCCCAGCGACATGTTGAACAGCCCAGCCGGAATGGAGATTAGCGAGCGCAGCGTCGGGATCATCCGCGCCAGCAGCACGATGATTGCGCCATGCCGCTGGAACAGCCGTTCGCCGCGCTCCACCTCTTCCCAATCAAGCGTCAGCCAGCGGCTGTAGCGCTCGATAAAAGGGCGAAGCCGCCCGCGCCCGAACTTGATCGCAAGCCAATACCATATCCAGTTGCCAAGCATTGCGCCCGCCGTCCCGGCCACGATCGTGCCCCACAGCGTCATATTACCCCGCGCGGCGGAAACGCCTGCCACGGTCATGATCACTTCGGACGGCACGGGCGGAAATACGGTTTCCAGCAGCATCAGCAGCGCAACGCCCCAATATCCGGCCCAGTTGACGAGGTCGATAATCCAGTTTTCCATTTTAGTGGTCCAATGTTTTTAGAGGCCGCTCATGCTAAGCGAAGTCGAAGCACTCGTCCGAGCGAAGCCGAGGACATTGAGCGCCCTAGGCCTCGGCTTCGCTCGGCATAGTCCCTCGACTACGCTCGGGAATGTCGGTTTAACGTTTGGCATGGTTGAAGTCAGGAAACCCGCCCCGCAATCGCATCCCAGATCATGCCAGCCGTATCGGTGCCGTTGAACCGGTCAATCGCGACAATCCCTGTCGGCGAGGTCACGTTGATTTCGGTCAACCATTCGCCGCCAATCACATCGATGCCGACAAAAATCAGCCCCAGCTCCTTCAGGCGTGGCCCCATCGCGGCGCAGATTTCCGCCTCGCGCGGTGTCAGCTCGGTCGCCTGTGCACTGCCGCCGACCGCAAGGTTCGAACGAAACTCGCCTGCACCCGGGCGGCGGTTGATTGCGCCTGCCACTTCACCATCGACCAGAACGATACGCTTGTCGCCCTTTGCCACATCGGGCAGGAAGGGCTGCACCATATGCGGTTCGGGCCAGGTGCTGTTGAATAGCTCGAACAATGCGCCCAAATTGCTGCCGTCGGCCTCGATCCTGAAAATGGCCTTGCCACCATTGCCGTGCAACGGTTTGACCACAACCGCGCCATGCTCACGTTGAAACGCGCGCACCTCATCGGCACTGCGGGTGATCAGCGTCGGCGGCATAAACTCCCGGTAATCGAGCACCATCACCTTTTCAGGCGCATTGCGCACGCTGACCGGATTGTTGACGACCAAAGTCTCGGCCTCGATCCGCTCGAGCAAATGCGTCGCGGTGATATAGCCGACATGGAAAGGCGGGTCCTGCCGCATCAGCACGACATCGACGTCCTTGCCGAGATCGATCCGCTGCGCTTCGCCAAAGCGGTAATGCGCGCCCTCCACTCGTTGCAAATCATGCACCGGATGCGCAAAAGCGGTCAGCCGATCATCGGCGTCGAGGCTCAGCGTGCCGACATCATAATGCCATAGCTGATAGCCGCGCGCCTGCGCCGACAGCATCAGCGCGAAACTTGAATCGCCATGGATATTGATGCCCGCCATCGGGTCCATTTGAACGGCGATACGCATTTTACCCTCTCACCCGTGCCAGACGTTGACCAGATGATGCGGCAAGCGCCACGGCGCAACCAAAATCACGTCGATGCGCACATTTTCGGCACCTTTGGCATAGCGCGGATAGAGAATATCTGCGGCTGCCGCGACGCGTCTCAGCCGGGGATGATCGATGGCAAGGCTGAGATCGAAATCGCGGGTGCGCGCCTTGACCTCGATAAAGGCAAGCGTGCGGCCACGCCGCGCCACCAGATCGACCTCTCCACGTGGCGTGCGCACGCGCGTGCCGACAATCCGCCAACCATGAAGACGCAGCCACCATGCCGCCACATTTTCGCCGCGCCGTCCATAGTGTTCCGCACGCTCGCGCTTGCCGCTCATTGACCGGACCTGATTGTTGTTGCCCGCGCGTAAACCTCGGCTCGGTCCATCCCAAAGCGTTTGGCAATCTGTCCCGCAGCTTTGGCGGCAGGCATGGTGGCGAGCGCCTCGCGCAGCGCGGTGTCGATGTCCCCGCTCTCGGCCTCAGCCTCTCTGGGCGGGCCAACGATGACGACAATTTCGCCCTTGGGCGCATCCTGCGCATAGCGAGCGGCGAGCTGTGACAGGCTGCCCGTTACAACCTCCTCGAACTTCTTGGTCAATTCACGCGCGACGGCTGCATCGCGATTGCCGAGAATTTCAGCCATCGCAGCAAGCGACGCACCCAGCCTTGGTCCGCTTTCGTAGAATAGCAGCGTAGATTTTACAGCTGCCAATTCGGCCAGCGCATCGCCGCGGGCCTTGGCCTTGGATGGCAAGAAACCTGCAAACAGGAAGCGGTCGGTAGGCAGGCCTGAAATCGAAAGTGCGGCAATCACAGCGCTTGGCCCCGGCGCGGTTGACACATGTATCCCGGCCTCGCGCGCAGCACGCACCAATTTATAGCCGGGGTCGGAAATCAGCGGGGTCCCGGCGTCCGAGACCAGCACCACGACCCCCTGCCGCGCTGCCGCGAGCAGGGAATCGCGGTCCGCTTCGCTGCTATGATCATGATAGGGCCGCATCCGTTTTTTGATGCCGAGATGGTGGAGCAATTTGCCCGTCACCCGGCTGTCCTCGACCGCAATCAGGTCGGCAGCCTGCAGCAGGCGCACTGCCCTTTGTGACAAATCTGCCAGATTGCCGATGGGGGTTGCGACAATGTAAAGTCCCGAATCAATTGCATTGGCCGAACTTTGCGGCTTTGATGCCGGTTCATCTTGAGGGGTCGAGACCATGGAAATTGCCATACAGCTAGGTGTGCGCGCGTCGCAAGCATGGTCAGCGGAAGGGAGCTTCGGTGCGAAAGCACTTGGCGCACGGATTGTCGCCCTTCTGGCAATGCTTTTACTTGCCGCCTGTTCGACTGTGGTGCCCAAAGGTCAGGGCACGGCGACGCCCGCACCGGTGGTCGATCCCGCCAATGTCGTTGCAGGTGACAATAGCCGACATCGCGTCGCCCTGCTGCTGCCGCTAACCGGACCCGACGCTGCGGTCGGCGAATCGATTGCCAATGCAACCACGCTGGCGCTGCTCGATACCCGCAACAGCAATATCCGCATGACCAGCTATGATACGGCGCTGGGCGTCGATGCTGCCGTCCGCAAGGCGGTTGCCGATGGCAACAAGCTGATCCTCGGGCCATTGCGCAGCGATGATGTCGTCAGCGTGGCGATGGTCGCAACGCCTGCGCGCATTCCTGTCATCAGTTTTTCGAACGACATTGGCGCTGCCGGGCAGAATGTATTTCTGATGGGGCACCTCCCCAACCAGTCGATTGACCGCGTTGTCCGCTACGCCCGCGCCAATGGCCTGACGCGCTTTGGCGGGCTTGTGTCAAAGGATGTCTATGGCCAGCGTGCTCTGTCGAACATCACCAATTCGGTGCGCGCAGCGGGCGGCACGCTGGTTTCGGTGCAGGAAGTCGATGGCTCGACCGCATCTATCGAGGCGGCAACGAAGCGGCTGGCGGCGGCTGGCGCGATGGATGCGGTATTGATCGCCGATAGCGGGCGCGCAGCGGTGACCATAGTGCCGATCCTGCGCAAGAATGGCGTCAAAACCGCCAAAATCCTCGGCACCGACCGGTGGAGCAGTGACCAGTTTTTGACTGGCAATGTGCCGATGCGCGGCGCATGGTTTGCAGCAGCTCCTGATGCGATGTACCGGCAATATGCGACCAAATATAGCGCACGCTTTGGCAAGGCACCGATCCGCATTTCCAGCCTTGGTTATGATTCGGTGCTGCTGATCGCGCGCGTTGCGCAGAACTGGAAGGTCGGCTCGGCCTTTCCGGTTGGCCGGCTGACCGATCCCGAAGGCTTTATCGGCATTGATGGCGCGTTCCGCTTTTTCACCAACGGCCAGTCCGAACGGATGATGGAAGTGATCGAGGTGCAGGCGGGCAAATATACCACCATCGATGCAGCGCCTGCATCCTTCGCTGGCAAATAATGCCCCTGCCCAACGCCCGCGCCATGATGGCGGAGGCGCTTGCAATGGCGAGAGCGGCGGCCGAGGCTGGCGAAGTGCCGGTCGGCGCATTGGTGGTAAAGGATGGCGTTATTGTCGGGCGGGGTGCAAACCGCCCCCTCGCCACGCACGATCCCACCGCCCATGCCGAAATCATTGCATTGCGTGAAGCCGCAGCGGCGCTTGGCACCGACCGGCTGACTGGTTGCGAGCTATGGGTAACGCTGGAACCCTGCGCCATGTGTGCCGGTGCCATCGCCCATGCGCGGATTGCCCGCCTCTATTATGGCGCAAGTGACCCGAAAGGCGGCGCGGTCGAGCATGGGCCGCGCCTTTTTGAGCAATCCACGGTGCACCACCGGCCAGAGGTCTATGGCGGAATTTGCGAGGATGAGGCGAGGGAGTTGCTCAGGGCGTTTTTCGCGGGGCGGCGGTAGTTGCTTGACTTCAGGGTTTTTTGTAACTACAAAATGTAATGAAAATCGTTTGGGATGAACCAAAGCGCCTGGCCAACATCGCGAAACATGGCATTGATTTTGCCGATATCAGCATCGACTTTTTCTTGTCGGCTTTGGTGCGTCCCACACGCGACAACCGTTACGCAGCCATTGGTCATCTCGGAGGCGTGATTGTGGTGATTTTTGCAACTTTGGGGACCGAAGGAGTGTCAGTCATCTCCGCTCGCCCCGCCAGCGCCAAGGAAAGGAATTTACTGTCATGATCGATCCGAAATACAACGCGTACGATATGGCGGTTGTGTCCGACAATCCTGAATGGAGCGAAGAGGAGTTTGCCGAAGCCAGACCCTTTGACGAAGTATTTCCTGCTCTGGCCGCAAAAGCGCGAAAGGTGCGGGGTGCCCAAAAGCGTCCAACCAAGGTCAGCACCACAATCCGTCTTTCGCGCGAGGTCGTGGATCATTTTCGTGCCACGGGCGAAGGCTGGCAGTCGCGTATTGATCATGCGTTGCGGGACTGGATTTCGACCCGCCCCTAACGCACATGCTTCCCGAAAAAGCCTAGCGTCCGCTCCCATGACAATTCCGCCGCAGCCTTATCGTAACGCGGCGTTGAATCATTATGGAAACCATGCTGCGTGCCGGGATAGAAATAGGTGGCGAATTGTTTGTTTGCCGCCACCAATGCGCGCTGATAGGCGGTCCAGCCAGCGTTGATCCGTTCATCATTTTCGGCATAGTGGATCATCAGCGGGGCCTTGATAGCGGCGACCTCTTCGGCTTGCGGCTGGCGGCCATAATAGGGGACTGAGGCCTTGAGGTCCGGGCAGGCCACGGCAAGCGCGTTGCAAATGCCGCCGCCATAGCAGAAGCCTACTGCGCCGACCTTTCGCGTTGAGTCCTTATGATCGCGCAGCCATTCGAACGAGGCGCGCCAATCTTCGAACAGCTTTTTGGCGTCGAGCTTTGCCTGCATCTCGCGCCCCTGATCATCATTGCCGGGATAGCCGCCGAGCGACGTCAGCGCATCGGGCGCTAGCGCCATATAGCCCGCCTTTGCTAGCCGCCGCGCGACATCCTCTATATAAGGATTGAGCCCGCGATTTTCGTGGATGACGAGCACGACGGGGAGTTTGCGTTTTGCCCCGGCAGGGCGCACCAGCAGGCCGTCGATTTTGCCGTGACCCTGCGGACTGGGAACGCTCGCCCGTTCGGTTGTGATCGCCGGATCGTCAGGCCCGACTTGGCTCGCAAGCGCATAATCGGGGGCAAGCTGCGCCAATATCATCGCACCGGTCACGCCCGCCGCGGCAAACTTCCCAGCCTCGGACAGAAATTCGCGTTTGGTCAGCTTGCCATGGACATAGCCGTCGAAAATTTCGAGGATATAGGGGTGAAAATCTGCGGCAGTTTTGCGGGGGTTGGTCATAAAATCACTTTCCTCAACAACCTTAATATCCGCCTATCCCGAGCGAAGTCGAGGGACTAGGCTGTATCGACATTCAGGGGATTCCCAAAGG
>ERZ1066122.2909-NODE-2909-length-10543-cov-9.592677_pt1 | contig 10543 bp, 14 predicted proteins | sample MGYA00382769_ERZ1066122 | MGnify/ENA primary metagenome ERZ1066122 (study PRJEB33369, sample SAMEA5778352) | biofilm metagenome | biome: Industrial cooling water; feature: Water cooling tower basin; material: Biofilm | place: United Arab Emirates | collected...
ACTATGCCGCAGCGATGTTCCTCGTCGCGGCTCTGGGCATTGGCTGGCGGGTCCGCCGCACGCGACCGGCCGTGTAGCCGACGGCCGGTAGCCCTCGGCTCCCGCCGACCGGGCAGCAACCCCCCGGACGTTCCGAACCGCCGGGTGATCGGGGAATCGTCACCGACCCGGCCGCCCGCCGCCGCTCCGGCCCGCCCACCGGTACACCGCCCACAGGTACGGGCCGAACGCCACCGCGTACACGACCCACCCGGCGTTCGAGTGGAACGACTCGACGGCGGCGTTCCGTGCCGCCTCGTGGCCCACCTCGCCGGCCACCAGGAGCGCGTACAGGAAGATGGCCGCTATCCGCAGCACGTTGACGGCGAACATGTAGGGCAGGGCCGCCGCGAACGGCACCCACAGCCGGCGGACCCGCGAGAACAGCCGCCAGTCGTACAGGACGAACGCGGACAGAAGGAACAGGAACAGGGCCATCCCCTCGAACCCGCCGCACCACGAGCCGATCTGGACGGAAAACCCGGGCGTCGTGACGTAGCCGTGGTAGTCCCAGACCCGGCCGTCGTCCCCGGTCTTGGTGCCGAACCCGGTGGCCGCCGCGGTGCCCGTCGCGGACACGACGGCCGCCACCGCGTGCGTCGTCGGGGCGACCAGCCACTCCCACAGCGCCAGCCGGAACTGGTCGCAGGCCAGCGGGGCCGCCGCCCCCACGGCGGCGACCGCGACCGCCGCCGGCGCCCGCCTGGCCCGGTGCAGCGCGGCGAACACCGGCGTCGCGGCGAAGCCGCCGGCCAGCGTGCCGAGGAGCGTGAGCAGGAACCGGGGGACCGGCTCGTAGGTGGACAGCGACTTCACCGACGCCACGGCGAACAGCAAGGCGCTGACCGCCGCCCACCGGCGCGACGGGCGGCGGCCGAGCGGGCGGTCCCGCTGCCGGTCGAGGGCGCGTGCCAGCAGCCAGACCGCGGCCGCGGCGGCGGCGAGGAACACGAGGGGCTGGTCCGTCGCCGAGACCGCGCCGCGGGCGTTGGCGAGTTGGCCGGCGATCATCAACCCGCCGAGTGCGGGGAGCGCGAGCCGGGCGGCGTGGGGCACCGCGGCGAGCAGCGGCGTCAGGGCGGCGCGGAGGGAAAGCCAAGCGAGCGCGGCGGCCAAGAGCACGTGGGCGGGGGCGAGGACCGGGGTGACGCCGATGCCGTGCGGCCCCTCCTTGTTCGTGACCACCAGCCGCAGCGCGTTGTCGCCGGGGCGCAGGTCGCCGCCGGCGTCGAGCGTGTACGTCCGCGGCCAGCACCGCTTCTCCGCGGCGAGGTCGCCGAAGTGCGGCACCTCGACCCCGTTCACGGCAACGGACTCGATGCACTCGTCCGGGGCGACGCGGAGCCGCGACGACGAGAGCGGGAATCGGCGGACGGCCGCGTCGATCCGAAACACGACCCCGTCCTGCTCCGCGGTGTCCAGGAACGGCAGGTCGATCCGCCGCGCGGGGAGCGTCGGGCGATCGAGGTACGACACCGTCGCTTCCCCGACGACCGGCCGGCCGAAGGCCACGACGCACCATGCGGCCGCGGCACAGGCCGCTCCGAGGAGGGGTCTTTGCGTTCGGGACGGGGGAGGGCGGGGCGATCGGCGTGGGGGCATGACTCGGACGACGTTTTGCGGACGGGACAACGCATATCACACGCCCCGCGGGAGTGCAAGCAACCACCCATCACGGCCGGGCAAACGGGTGAATGCGTCTTCACGCATTCCGCTTGTTGAGAGTACATCTCAATGCGAGACTCGTGGCCGGTCGTCGCGGAATGATCGCTGGTCACCACGCGCGGCGGCTTGCCAACGTTCCTAAAGAGCATAAACAGAGTACGAGACCGATTCTGAGACACCGTCTCAGTAAAACTCGGAGCTCAGCCGGCACGCTCAGCCACACGGGGGCTTTCCCCGCTGCGACGCGGCTCGCACTCCACCACGAGGAGGAATGCCGTGTCGCGCGCACCCCACGGTTCGCCGAGTTCGCCTTCCCCGGCAGATGACTGGCACCCTTACCGCCCGCGGCGGCTCGACCGCCCCGGTGACTTCGCTGTCCCGTTCGCCTGCCTGCTGTTCGCGGCCGGCGTGGTCGGGTTCCACCTCGACCGCATCGCCCGCCGCCACGCCGCGCCTCACGCGGTGTCCGCCGTCGTTTCGCCCTCGAACCCCACCCCCGTTTCGGAGACGTGACCATGACTGTCGCCTTCCGCCGCCGTGCATTCACGCTGATCGAGTTGCTGGTGGTGATTGCCATCATCGCCATCCTCATCGGGCTGCTCCTGCCGGCCGTCCAGAAGGTCCGCGCGGCCGCGGCGCGGGCCAAGTGCCAGAACAACCTCAAGCAGATCGGGCTGGCGGTTCACAACTACGAGTCGGCCGTGGGGGTGTACCCGCCCGCCGGCAGCTTCGTCACCGGCGTCGATCGAAAGTCGTTCTCCCTGCCGATGGTCATCCTCCCGTACATGGAGCAGGAGAGCCTCCAACGCCTGTACACCTTCACGGAGTCGTACGAGAGCCCGGCGAACAGCCCGCACATCAGAACCCGGATCGCGTCGTACATCTGCCCGAGCGACCCGAACGTCAGGGAGCGGGTGGACGGGGCATTCACCTACCACCCCGTGAACTACGGCCCGTGCATGGGGACGTGGTTCGTGTACAACCCGGCCACGGGCGCCGGCGGGGACACGGCCCTACCCGCCGTCGGCGTCCCGGGCACCGCCGCCACCCGCCCGAGCCCGGGCACTGTCCGCCCGGCGTCCGTGTCCGACGGGCTGAGCAACACCCTGGGGGTGTCCGAGTTCAAGACCTTCAACCCGTACCTCAGGGACGGCGGCAGCCCGTCCGCGCTCGGGGTCGCCCCTCCGGCGACGCCGGCGGCCGCGGTCGCGTACGGCGGGACCCTCAAGGCCGACTCCGGGCACACCGAGGGGGTGGACGCCCGTGTCCACCAGGTCGGGTTCACCACCACCTTCCCGCCGAACACCGACGTGGTGTCCGGGACGTACACGACAACGGACTTCACGTCGGTGCGGGAGAACGGGAATGCGGCCGGGCCGACGTACGCGGCGGTGACCGCTCGAAGCTACCACACCGGGGGGGGGGTGAACGCGGCCCTGATGGACGGGTCGGTCCGATTCTTCCGGGACGCCGTCCCCCAGGAGACGTGGCGCGCGCTCGGCACCCGCGCGGGCGGGGAGGTCATCAATGACGACTTCTAACCGCCTCTCGACCGGGCCCGCACACGACGTGGTGGACTGGAAACTGCGGAACGCCGTGGCGGGCGACTGCTGAGGCGGATGAAATGAGCGGCAAAACCCGACGGGCGGGGCCGAAGCCCCGCCCGTTTTGCGTGCGTAGGAAAAAAGTTCGCCGTCGGCTTGTCGATGTCGCACCTGCACCGTACTCTTTCCAGTGTTGAGAATTAGTCTCAACACCAACACCCGCCCGCCTGCTTCGCCAGCCCAGTAGCGCGTCCCGCTACCGCCAGCAATGCGGCCCACCCCGTGTCAAGGAGTGCCGCCGTGCATCGTCGTGCCAATCCCGTCCGCCGTGCATTCACGCTGATCGAGCTGCTGGTGGTGATCGCCATCATCGCCATCCTCATCGGCCTGCTCCTGCCGGCCGTCCAGAAGGTGCGGTCGGCCGCCGCCCGGATCAAGTGCCAGAACAACCTCAAGCAGATCGCCCTTGCCACCCACGGCTACCACGACGCCAACCAGAAGTTCCCGTACGGCACGCTCGACCGCCAGCCGAACGAAACCACCAGCACCTACGTGACCGGGCTCATCCTGATCCTGCCGTACCTGGAGCAGGACGCGGTGGCGAGGCGGTGGAACCCGGCGCTGCCGCGGAACGACAGCAGCACCGAAGCCACCCTCGGCTACTCGAACTCCAGCCTCCAGAAGAGCCTCATCCCCACCTACGTCTGCCCGTCCATGACGCCCCCGACCGGGCCGCTCGGCGGGGCCGAGAACCGGGCGTATTGCAGCTACCTGTTCAACGCCGGCACCCCCGACGCCACCCTGTACCCGTACTGGTCGTTCTACGGCCTGTCGCAGCCGCCCGTTTTCGACGGGGTGGCGATTCCGTTGAACAGCCCCGCCACGGTCCCCAACAGCCCGAACCGGCAGCCGCCCAACATGGCGTCGATCACCGATGGTGCGTCCAACACGCTCCTGCTCGGTGAGACGGACTTCAAGCCGTCCGGCGTCCCTTCGGCCTCCTACGGCGGGGTGTGGGCCTACGGGTACATCGGGTACTCCTGGGGGACCACCTTCGTCCCGTTCAACAAGCACGACAACACCTCCACCGTGTACGGGGCGTTCCGCAGCGAACACACCGGCGGGGCGAACTTCGCCATGACCGACGGCTCGGTGCAGTTCGTCCGCGACGGCATCGCCGCCGACACCTACCGGGCGCTGTCCACCCGCGCCGGCGGCGAAGTCATCCCCCCGTACTGAGGCGAGGCGCACATGAAACTCCGCTTCGTCGTCGTGTTCATCGCCGCTGCGGTCGGCGTCGTCGGGTGCGGCGGTCCCGCCCCCACGCCGCCGGCCCCGCTCTCGGTCGCGGACTGGAAGGCCATGCCGCCCGACCAGAAGTACACGCCCGAGACGCTGGAACGGCTCAAGGAGGGCGACCCGAAGTTCCAGACCCCCGAGGGCTGGGAGGCGTTCCAGAAGACCGTCGTTCAACCCGCTCGGAAGAAGGACTTCCCCGGCGGCAAGCCCAAATGAAATCGACCACTCCTCCAACCACGAGTACCCCGCGATGAAACGATTGATTCCGACGCTACTGGCCGCCATCTTCGCGGCGAGCGCCGCCGCCCAGCCGGTCCCGGTGAAGGGGCCGGAATACCCAGCACTGCCGAGCGCGGTGTCCAGCCTCGGTGCGGTCGCCTGCGACGGCTACCTGTACGTCTACGGCGGGCACGCCGGGAAGACGCACAGCTACGACACCAAGACCGTCCTCGGCACGTTCCACCGGCTCAAGCTGGACGGCGGGACGAAGTGGGAACAACTCCCCGGCGGGCCGATCCTTCAGGGGATGAACCTCGCCATGCACGGCGGCAAGGTCTACCGGGTCGGCGGGATGGAACCGCGGAACGCGCCGGGCGACCCGGCCGACAACTACTCCGTTCCGGCGTGCGCCCGGTTCGACCCGAAGGCCGACAAGTGGGAAGACGTACCATCGCTCCCGGCCGGGCGCTCGTCGCATGACGTGGTGGCGGTGGGCGACAAGTTGGTGGTGGTCGGCGGGTGGGAGCAGAAGGGCAAGGGCGAGAAGGCGGCGTGGCACGACACGGCCCTCGTCCTCGACCTCGCGGCGAAAACCCCGAAGTGGGAGTCAATGCCACAGCCGTTCAAGCGGCGGGCGCTGACCGCCGCCGTGGTGGGGACGAAGGTGTACGTCCTCGGCGGGCTGGGCGCGGACGGCGGCGACCGGCGGGTGGACGTGCTGGACGTGGCGAGCGGGAAGTGGACGACCGGGCCGAAGCTGCCGGGCGAGGACAAGGTGGCGTTCTCGCCGGCCGCCGCGACTGTGGGCGGACGGGTGGTGGTGAATACGTCCGCCGGGCCGGTGTACCGCCTGACCGAAGCGGGGGACGGGTGGGAGAAGGTCGGCGAGGCGAAGACGAAGCGGATGGTCGCCCGACTGGTCCCGCACAGTGCTGACGCCGTGATCCTCGTCGGCGGGGCCGGCGGCGGCGGGAACGTGGACGCCGTGGAAGCGGTCCGACTCGCCGGCAGAGGCGAGCCGGTGGTGGTCAGCGACAAGTAACACGCCGCACGCCTGAGCTATTACCCGTGGAGGAAAGTCCGACTTTCCACCCTTCACCCGAATCCCAACGAGGTCGATCATGGTCCGAATCATCCCGGCGGCGGTTGTCGTGGCGCTCGTCGCCGCGACCGCCCAGGCCCACTTCGTCTTCGTCGTGCCGGCGAAGGACGCCAAGAGCGTGACGGTGGTGTTCAGCGAGGACACGGAGCCGGACGAGGCGGTGGACATCGGAAAGGTGGCCGGTCTCAAACTGACCGGGCGGTTCGCCGGCGGCAAGGAAGCGGCGGTCGAGTACAAAGCCGGCAAGCACAGCCTGACGGCGGAACTCGCCCAGGCCGACCCGCAGTGCGTGTACGGGACCGTCACCTACGGGCTGATGTCCAAGAAGGACGCCAAGCCGACCCTGCTCGTCTACCACCCGAAGGCCGTGTTCGCCGGGTGCGACCCGAAGTTCGCCGTCCTCGGCGAGAAGGCGGTGTTGGAAGTCGTGCCGACGCCGGCGGCCGGGAAGACCAAGTTCCAGCTGCTCGCCCAGGGCAAGCCGGTCGCCGAGGCCGAGGGCAGTGTGCTGCTGCCGGACGGGAAGAAGGAGAAGGTGAAGACGGACAAGGACGGGTACACCGCCGCCTTCGACCAGACCGGGCGGTATGCGGTGTGGCTGCGACAGGTCGAAACGAAAGCCGGGGAACACGACGGCAAGAAGTACGAAGAGGTCCGGCACTACGCCACGCTGGTCACGGACGCTCCGGCGAAAGGGAAGTAACCGACACGGGCGACGAGCCAGGGCTCCACGGAGGTTGATCTTGGGTGGGTGGGTGAAGCTGGGTATGGGCTGGGCTCCTTTCCGTGGAGCCGTGGCATGGGACCGTCGCTGCTGGAGTTGTTGGAGGAGTTGCCCGACCCGCGTGACCCGCGCGGGACTCGCTACCCCCTGGTGCCGGTCCTCGCCCTCTGCCTGGTCGCGGCTCTGGCCGGGTACACCACCCTCGCCGCCATCTCCCAGTTCGGGCGGCTCCGCAAGCACCGGCCTGCCCAGGCGTTGGGGCTCAAACGGGGCACCAGCCACGCGGCCTCGATCCTGTCCGCATTGCTCCGGAATCTCGACGCCGGACACCTGGATCGGATCATCGGCCGGTGGCTGGCGGCCCGGCACGCCAGCGGGTGGGAGGTCCATAACCTGGACGGCAAGACCGCCCGCAGCAGCCGCGACGGCGAGGCCCCGGGTGTCCCCCTCCTGGCGGCCTACGCCCCGCAGGCGTCGGCGGTGGTCGCCCAGTTGCGGGTCGATGCGATGACCGACGAGCACAAGGCCGCCCGCCGGTTGCTTGAGGTGCTGCCCCCGCTGGCCGGCGACCGTGGTCCGACCAGCGACGCCATCGAGGTCGCGGCTGTGGAAGGTGGAACTGCAGAAGTTGGCCGACGACCTGCGGCTGACCATCCGGGTCTGCCACTTCCCGCCGGGGACGCGCAAGTGCAACAAGATCGAGCGCCGGCGTGATGCCCGCGATTGACCGGACCGCGCTGGCATTCCGTGAGGCCTGCTATTCTCGCCCCCGTTTAGGATCAACGGTCCCGGACTTCAACCGATCGACGTGCGCTTTGGGACGGACTTCGGACAATTTTTGGATACGGACTCGAGAAGACGGGTGGCTGTGACTCGCCTCATTCTGGCTCATTGCAAATACCGAAGCCAGGCTTTCGCTGTCGTTGGTTACTGAGACCGCCTTGGCGTCGGCCGCGAATTCCCTTTTGTGATTCTGAGACCGGGTAGTTGGGAAAAGGCTCGGTATGCGATCCAGGTCTCCGTTCACAATGTGTGAGAGTTCGTGCGCGGTAATGGCCTTCAGTTGATCGGGGCTGTAGACGAACAGCGCCTCTTCGTTGGCCAGAAGGAGGCGGTCGGTCAGAACCGCCATACCGCTACGAGTTAACGACCCGTACCCCGCCATCACCTTCACCTCCGGCGGCCGAATGCCGAATTGCTCCGACAGGGACCGTACGTCCTCCAGGAACTGAGAGTATCCGGGAAGCCGCTCCGTCCACTCCGGCGTGCGAAAGCTGTGAGCGTGGTCGCGGAGCAGTTTGGCCACGGCGACTTCGCGGGCCGCACGCTCGCCCGCCCAGAATTCGACGGCCTTGACCCGGGCCACCCAGCCGACTTCACTTGCGACGTTGCCGACCAACGACCATGCCTTCTTCCACCCATCCATAACACGATACTATCACATCGCGCGCACTCATTGAATACACTTGCTGCAGTACTGCTCGGGTACACCACAAACTGACAGGATCCACGACGCCACGAACTCGCCACTCCCGGGTTGACACCCGCACTTTTCTGACGGGTGACTACCCGAGTTTTGACCCTGCCTGACGGTTTCCCAGCCCGACTGCAACCTTCGGTCGCCGCCCACACCATCCGCCACCTTTTTGTTGCAAGAAACGTCAAAAGGTGTCAGAGTGGATGTTTCTGCTACTTACTGTCGCATGGAGGTGAAGAATGTCGCAATCGATGAAACTATCGGATGACTTGTGCGAGGAGGCACGGCGTCACGCCGCCGTGTTCAGCCGGTCCGTCCCCAAGCAGATCGAGTACTGGTCCCGCATCGGCCGGATGGTCGAGGAGAACCCCGACTTGTCCTACGGCTTCATCCGCGATGTGCTGCTCTCGAAGCAAGAAGCGGACTCCGGTGAACTCTCCGACTACACGTTCGACTGACGATGCGCGTTCGGGAAACGCCGAGCTTCCGCAAGCAGGTTAAGCGCTTGCGTCCCAACCAGAAGGCGGACCTCGATCGGGCCGTACGGGAACTGACCGAGAATCCCTCGGCCGGTGACCCAAAGACCGGCGACCTGTCTTGGGTCCGGGTCTACAGGTGCCGACTCGTCGGTCAACTCTCCCTGCTGGCCTACGAGTACCGCCCGGGCGACGACCTCATCGTTCTGCACGCGGTCGGCAGCCACGAGAACTTCTACCGCGACCTGAAGTCCGCTCGTCGCCCACGCGCTCGAGAATGACAGGCAAGGGTCAGCGAATCGGTTACGTGCGGGTGAGCAGCGGCGACCAGAACCCGGAGCGCCAGCTCGACGGCGTCGAACTCGACCGCGTGTTCGTCGAGCGGGCCTCGGGGAAGGACACGGACCGGCCACAACTCCAGGAACTCAGAGCCTACGCCCGCGACGGCGACACGCTCGTCGTCCACAGCATGGACCGGCTGGCCCGCAACGTGGACGACCTGCGGCGGCTGGTGCAGGAGTTCACACGCCGGGGGATCGTCGTCGAGTTCCGCAAGGAGGCTCTCACCTTCACCGGCGACGACGGCCCGATGTCGCAGCTGCTGCTCACCATGCTCGGGGCGGTCGCCCAGTTCGAGCGGGACCTGATCCGGGAGCGTCAGCGGGAGGGGATCGAGGCGGCCAAGCGACGGGGGGTGTACCGCGGCCGCACCCGCGTGCTCACGGCTGACCAGGCGGCCGCACTGGCTGCGCGGGCGGCGGCCGGGGAGCCCAAGGCCGCCCTGGCCCGGGAGGCCGGGGTCAGCCGGGAGACGCTCTACCAGTACCTGCGTAAGCACAGCATCACCCCAGCCGGGGGCGGCTGATGGACGGCCTCCTTCGGGTCCGCCTGGAGGCCCACAACCCCGGGCGGAACCACCACCGCTGGTACGAGGTGCGGCTCGGCCGCGACCTGTTCGGGCACTGGGTGGTTACGATCGGGTACGGACGGGCCGGATTCGGCGGCCATACGCTGACGTACTCCGACGCCGACCCTACCGTCGTCCGTGACATCATCCGCCACCACCTGGACCGCCGGTCGTCCGCCCCGCGGCGGATCGGGTGCGAGTACCGGGTCTGCGCCCTTTCGGTCGCGGAGGGGATTCGGCCTCAAGATTGGCTGCCGCCGACCGCCGGGCCTGGCGAATGGGGGTTCGGTTCACCGCGTCCCCGCGGGTGAGCCGGACGAGGCGGGCGGCCCCGAGGTGACGGCCAACGCCATCGGCCCTTTCGGCCCTTCCCCGGGGCGGACGTCCACCTCGTAGTCGCCCGGGTTGAGCCCGTACCGGCCGCCGAGTTCGGCGACCTTGGCGAGCAACTGCCTCCGCAGTGAGTCGAATGATTCCATGGCGGTGTCCCCGGTGGTGAGTTCCGGCCAGTGTGCCAGAACCCGGTTAACGGCCGGCTCGCCGCCGGGTCGGCGCATGATAGTGCTTGCGCGGCATGTGCAATTGCACATAATGTGAACGGTCGTTATTGTTTTGAGGTGATTGTGTTCATTCGGCGTCTGTCTGACTGGGAAGAACGGGCTATGTATCGGACGGCGGCGGCCGCCGGGGAGTTGCTCGACGCGCTCGGGTTCCCGTGGTGGATGTCGCACGGCACGCTATACGGGAGTTGGTGCTTCCACGGCATCCTGCCCTGGGACGACGACATCGACTTCGGCTTCCCGCGGGCGCACGTGAGCGCCCTCGAAGAGGCCGTGAAGTTCACCGAGTGGCGGTTCTACCGGCACAACCCGTTCATGGCCAAGATATGGAAGCCGCGGGAAGCCGCACACGCGACCCGGCACCCGTGGACCTGGCCGTTCGTCGACCTGGCTCTGTACGACCTGTTCCCGGGGAGCCGGCAGGTCTTGGTCGAGTACGGGTTGGGTACCAAGTACGCCCTCTTCGGGGTGGACGAGATGCTGCCGACGGCACGGTACCGGTACGGCGACCTGTCGCTGCCCGTGCCGCGG
>ERZ1066122.2910-NODE-2910-length-10541-cov-7.552069_pt1 | contig 10541 bp, 11 predicted proteins | sample MGYA00382769_ERZ1066122 | MGnify/ENA primary metagenome ERZ1066122 (study PRJEB33369, sample SAMEA5778352) | biofilm metagenome | biome: Industrial cooling water; feature: Water cooling tower basin; material: Biofilm | place: United Arab Emirates | collected...
GAGGCCGTGGTCGATCATCTCGAAGCGCGGCTGCTCGACCCGGCGCGGCTCGAAGGTCTGATGGATCAGATCCTCGAACGCCGCGACGAATGGGTGAACCAGCGCCGCGAGCATGTCGCCGATCTTGAGCGGCGTGCGACCGAGGCGGAAGCCAAGCTCAAGCGGCTCTACGACGCGATCGAAAACGGCGTCATCGACGTGAACGATTCGTCGCTCAAGGATCGTATCGCCGAGCTGACGGCAACGCGCGACCAAGCCAAGGGCGATGCGGAGCGCGCCGTGGCCCATATCGTGAAGGTCGGCCCGGCGATCACGCCAGAGAGCCTGCGCGCCTTCGCGGCCGCGCTGCGTAAGAAGCTGCGTAACGGCGACGGCACGTTCGCCCGCGATCAGGTCAGGGCAGTCGCGCAGCGGGTGGAAGTCGTGAACCGGAAAGAGGTCCGCATTCGTGGACTGCGGAGCGAGCTGCTCCGAACGCTAACCGCCGCCTCTGGCGTAGAGGCGGCGGTGCTAGGCGTTCGTGCCTTTGAACCGAAATGGCGCGCCCGGAACGATTCGAACGTCCGACCCCCAGATTCGTAGTCTGGTGCTCTATCCAGCTGAGCTACGGGCGCGCTTGGAGGGCGGCACATAGGGGGGCTCAGCGGGCTTGGCAATCCCCTATCGGCAGGCTTTTCGCCAGTTGCTCCAGCAACACCCGGTCGAGCGGCGGCATGGCCAGTCCGGCCATCTCGGCCGGCGTGAACCAGCCCAGTTCCTCCCCTTCCAGCGCCTGCGGTTCCCCGCGCCAGCGATCGCAGGTGTAAAGCAGGATGACAGCGTGCTCGGGCACCGGAAGCAGCGCCCCGTCAGCAAAGCCGGCCGGGCGCAGGCGGCCGGGATCGAGCGCGACACCCAGCTCCTCGGCGATTTCGCGCACCAGTGTCTGCGCCGGGGTTTCGCCTGGTTCGACCTTGCCGCCCGGGAACTCCCACAGGCCGCCATGATGCCTGTGCAGCGCCCGCCTGTGCATCAGCCACAGCCCCTGCCGGTCGCGCAGGGCTGCCGCGGCCACCGGCATCCATGTCGGAAAACTTGCCAGCCTGTCCCTGCCCTTCAACCAGTTGTTAAGACATTTCGCGCGATACCGCACGCTGAGGCACCGTAACGGGAAAGACCCCATCATGCCATTTCGACGCGCTCTTTCACAGCTTGGCCGGGATGAAACCGGTGCGGCGGCGATCGAATACGGGCTGATCGTGGCGATGATCGGCCTTGCCGCTCTCGTGGCCATGCAGGGCACTGCCACCGAAACGGCAGCCTTCTGGGAGGTGGTTCGGTCGGCTGTTGTCACCGAAGACTGATCCCGGTGTCGAAATAGTTGTCACGTTAGGATTTTCTCAACCCCTCCTTCGTAACACTGCCGATGCTCGTTCCGGAAGACCACTGGAAAGAGTCGGGTACCGAAGACCAACCAGGAGACTGACCATGAAGTTCATCAACAAGCTGCTCCGCGACGAGCAGGGCGCCACCGCCATCGAATACGGCCTGATCGCCGCGCTCATCGCGGTTGCCGCGATCACCGCGATGCAGGGTCTGGGCAACCAGCTCGGCAACACCTTCAACACCGTTTCTTCGAAGATGGCGACCGACTAAGTCGCTTATCGAGTTCGAAACACGATCGAGCGGCGGGAGCGATCCCGCCGCTCTTTTCGTTTGTGCCAGGCGTGATGATTGCCTGGCCTCAGCGCCCGCGCACGACGATCTTCACTTTCTGGCCAGCACGAATGGTGTCGCCCGAGCGCAGTCCGTTGAGCACGCGGAAGCGCGCCTCGCGGGCATTGTCGAAGGCCATCCGGTTGGCGAGCGACGCGACCGTGTCACCGCTGCGCACCGTCACCACGTCGATCACCCGCGGCACGACCGCTGCCGCCTCGTTCGCGCTGATGCGGCGCATCGAATTGAACATCGAGGAGAACACCCCGGCCTGACCCGCGGCGCTGATCGCCGCGAAGTGATAGGCACGATTGTTCGCGAACTCATAGGCGAAGACGACGACGTCGACGGTGCCATTGCTACTGTTGACCCGGGCTTGACCATAGGCGGCGGGGATGCCGTTCACGGTCGTGCGCTGAATGCTGGCGGGCGCCAGGGTCTGCTGATTACCGCCAAGCTGCTGGAACACGGAGCGGATGTAGCTTTCGATGTTTCCACTGTAGGGCGCCGTTGTCAGCTGCGCCTGCCCGCTCTGCCCGTTGATTGACACGGCGCGGGTGCCATTGACCATGTAGAAACCCTGCGGCGCACTGAAGGCTAGGCGCAGGTCGGGATGCGTGAAGGTGTTGCCTTCGATCACCCCTTGCGCAGGATCGTCGCCATAGGTGATCCCGTCGATCCGGGTGAGGAAGGTGTCGGCGTTGGTAACGCCGGTTCCGCCCGCGGCCTTTTGCAGCGCCGTCTGCACGCGGCTGGCCGGGTCGGGGTGCGTCGACGCCCATTCGGGCATGCGGGCGTCGCGCCCCTGGATTTGTGCATCGAGCGCGTTCTGCGCCGCAAGGCTCTGCAGCACCGTCGCCATTGCCTTCGGATCATATCCCGCGCGGGTCAGGTATTGAATGCCGAGTTCGTCCGCCTGCAACTCCTGGGTGCGCGAGAACCGCAGCGTCAGGAGCTGTGAACCCTGAAGCAGACCTTGCGACACCTGCTGCCCGATGCCGCTATTGCCGAGCAGCACGCCCGACAGGATCGCGCCGAGGCCGCCGAGCAAGGTATTGCGCTGAGCGTTCGCCTGGCGTCGCTGAGAATGCCGCGCGGCGACATGCGCGACTTCATGACCGAGCACGCCGGCAAGTTCCGCCTCGTTGTTCATCAGGGCGACCAACTGGCGGGTCGTGTAAACATAACCACCAGGGATCGCGAAAGCGTTGTTGACCGGGCTGTTGAGCAGCGAAACGGTGAAGTCGTTGCGCGCGTTGCCCAGCCCCGATTGGACCGCGATGTTCTGGCCAACGCTCTGGACATAAGCGGCCTGCGGACCGTCGTAGGTTCCACCGAACTCGGCCAACAGCTGGGGATGATACTGGGCGCCCTGCTGCGCTTCGCTTTGAGTGATTGGTGCCGATGCGTCGGGAATCGATCCGCCGGTGCAGCCGGTCAGGGCCAGCGCCAGCGCAGTGGTTGAAGCGAGCGCGTAAATCTTGCCGTGGGCCATGCGGGCCATCCTCCTATTGCGACGCGCGGCACCCACCCTCCGCGTCCGTGATCATCGCCATGCAAACGATGCCGATGACGGGATGTTCCGGGGTCAACTTTCGCCCATGCGCAGGAAGCGTTCCTCGCGCATGCGGCGCAGTTCAGCCGGTGTGCTGCCCGATAGCCGGTTGAGCTCTTCCCCGATGGCCGCGCCAAGCGTGCGCGCCGCGGCCACCGGGTCACGATGCGCCCCGCCAACGGGTTCGGGCACGATCCGGTCGATCACGCCATTGACCTTGAGATGCTGCGCGGTGATCTTCATGGCTTCGGCCGCTTCCGGCGCCTTTTCCGCGGTGCGCCACAGGATGGAGGCGCAGCCTTCGGGCGAGATGACCGAATAGACGGCATGCTCGAACATCAGCACGCGTTCGGCACTGGCAAGCGCCACCGCGCCGCCCGATCCGCCCTCGCCCACGATCGTTGCGACCATGGGCACTGGCAAAGCAAGGCATGCCTCGGTCGAGCGCGCGATCGCTTCGGCCTGGCCGCGCTCTTCCGCCTCGACGCCGGGAAAGGCGCCGGACGTATCGACCAACGTCACCACCGGCAGACCGAAACGCCCAGCCAGGTCCATCAGCCTGATCGCCTTGCGATAGCCCTCGGGCTTGCCCATGCCGAAGTTGTGGCGCAGGCGGCTCTCGGTATCGTGGCCCTTTTCGTGCCCGATCAGCACCACCTTGCGATCGCCAAGACGGGCCAGGCCGCCCATGATCGCCTGATCATCGCCATAGAGCCGATCGCCGCCCAGTGGCACGAACTCCTCGAAGGCATGCGCCACGAAATCGCGGAAGTGCGGGCGTGCGGGATGGCGTGCGACCTGGGTTTTCTGCCACGGCGTCAGTGCGGCATAGGTGCTGGCCAGCAATTCAGCGCTCTTGGTCACAAGCCGCGCGATCTCGTCCGAAATGTCGACGTCGTCGCCTTCGGCCGCCAGGCGCAACTCGGCAATCCGGGTTTCGAGCTGGGCGACGGGTTTCTCGAACTCGAGGTAGGAAATCATCGTGCCGCGCTAGTCGCCCCCGCGCCGCGAGGCAAGCGGGTGCCGTTCATTGACCAGCGCCACCAGGCGCGCGGCGTCGACATGGGTGTAGATTTGCGTTGTCGCGATGTCGGCATGGCCCAGCAGGGTCTGCAGTACGCGCAGGTCGGCCCCGCCCTCCAGCAAATGGGTGGCGAAGGCGTGACGCAGCACGTGCGGGCTGACCCGTTCCGGCGGCAGGCCGGCGCGGGCCGCCAGCTCCTTCACGAGCTGAAACAGGCGCACCCGGGAAAGATGCGTCTTGCCAGACGGGAACAGGTATTTGGACCCGCGTGGCCGCACCTCCAGCCAATTCGACAGGGCCGCGCTGGCACGCCCGCTGACAGGGACCATGCGCGCCGCGCCGCCCTTGCCGGTCACGGTCACGAATGGCGCGTCGCGCGGCACCGCCGAGATCGGCAGGCTCATCAGTTCGGTGGCGCGCAGGCCCGAGCCATAGAGCAGTTCCAGCAGCGCCAGCATCCGCACTGCGGCAGGGCGCCCGCTCGTGGCCTCTTCCTCCGCACGCGCCAGCAATGCCTCGACCTGCGCGTGATCGAGGATTTTCGGCAGGGGCCGCCTGGCGGCGGGGCGCGGCAAGGCTGGCGAAGGATCGTCGGATCGCCACCCCTCGTCGACCATGAAACCGAGGAACTGCCGCAATGCCGACGCCTTGCGCGCGACCGTCGCGGACGCCAGGTCCCTCCACGCTTTCGACAGGTCGGCGAACCGTTGCGCTGGTGCCGTGTCGAGCGCGCCAATCAACTCTTCCGCGCCTTCAAGATCGCGACGATAGGCCGCAAGCGTATTGGCTGCGGCGCCGCGCTCGGCGGCGAGCATCGCCAGAAAGGCGTCGATTGCCGCGCTCATGCCCGGGCGCTCACGCCGAGACGCTCATCGACGAACGCGCATCAACCGCGCGCCACCGCCTCCGCCGCAATCATGCGCGCCTCGGCTTCCATGCCCACGCGGTTGAGCGCGGAGACGATATGATAGAGGTGGCGCGGGGTCATCTTGTCCCACCCGCTGCCCTGCATGCCGACGCCCGCCAGCATGGCGACCAGCGCCGGGTTACCCACATCGGCGGCCTGGTCGATCAGGCGGCTCCACCGCGTTTGCCGACCGAGGTTCATGTCGAGCGTGCCGGCATAATCATCGACCGTGTCCTGATCGATCCTGCCAAGTCCGGCAAGCCCGGCGACAAGGAACCGCGACTTGCGTTGCCCAACGCTTTGGTCATCATCGATGAACGCGCCGACCTGGCCCGAACCGACCGGACTGGCCCGGCGCGGCTGGGCCAGGGCCAGCAGCGCCCAAGCCTCCCCACCCTGCGGCAGGATACTGGCCCAGCGCATCGCGTCGCGTTCCAGTCCGGCCGTCAGCATGGAGGCGATCAGCAGCGGTGCATCGGCAAGGAATTCCTCGCTCGGTTCGAGCCTAGCCGCTGCATAGGCGGTGAGCACCAGCCGGGCATAATCGGGTGCGCCGTCCCCCCAGACCGCCCGGATCGCGGCGAAACGCGCGGCGGGTTCGGATGCGACATAGGCCTCGCGCAGCCGCGCGGCGGTTTGCGCCATGTCTCCCTCGCCGCCGTTTTCCTCTTGCGCGTAAAGCGCGGAGTACAGGTCGATATAGGCTGTCGAGGAAAGAATGCCCTCGCGCGCGGCCAGGTCTGCCCCGATCGCGCGTTGTGTCAATGGCAGCATCGGCGCGGTGGCGGAGACGCGCTGGATATAGGGGCTGGGATCAGCCAGCAGGTTGTCGGGAATTTGAGCCCCTACCGCCGTCGCGAGTGCAAAACGCCAGGGCGTGATTTCCTCGACATTATCCCATTCCAGGTTGACCGCGCGCCGCCCAAACCCGGCCGCCCCGGCATAACGCTGGGCCAGCAGCACATCGATCGGATCGGCAATGCCACGCCGCAAAGCCCGGTTCAGTTCCTGCCCGGCGCGTGCGCCCTGCCCCGAAAAGGCGGCGCAGATCGATCCGACCATCGTCCATTGCGGATCGTCGCGATCCACCCGGGCAACCTGCACCGCGGGGCAAATACCGATCACATCGCCGGTCGCGATATAGGCCTCGAAAGCGGCATTGGTGAGCAGACGGTTCCAGTTGCCGGTATCGACATCCTGCACCAGCGCGCGCGCCACCGCGAATTCGCCCATGTCGTTAAGTACGCGCGCGCGCAGCGCAGCGAAATTGACCGGATCCATGCCGCGCGGCGCCTCGAGCCGACTGGCAAGCGCGCGGCGCAGCATGATGTGGCCCCAGCGTGAAACAAGCGGCTGGCGTGTGCCGGCAAGGGCGGCAGCGACGATTGCGGCGGGCTGCCCGCTCAGGGCTCCGGTCGGCAAGCCCCCTTCGTCCGGGGCGAGCAGCCCGACCTGATCCATCGAGCGCTGGGCGGCGGGTGGAATGTCGAACCGCGGCTTGAGCCCGAGCAGCTCGTCGAGTTCGTCCGCGTCCATTGCCTCCAGCTCCTCGATCGAGGGCAGGCCCGGTGGCAACGTGACCGGCGCGGAGGGAAGCGCAGGGCCGGTATCGCCAGGGATCGGCTGAATGACGGGCGAACTGGTCGCGCTCGGCGCCGGGGCCGTGGTGGAACGGGGCGTAGGCGTGGGCGCCGGCGCCGGATCGTCGAAACCAGGCGGCAACAGCGATTCGGGCGCGTCCTGCGCCAGTACGAGCGTCGAACAGAGCGCCAACGCGGCGCCACCGATCAGCAGCGCGCGTTTCATCGGGCGCGTTCCGGAACTTCGACCGGCTGCGCAATCGGGCGAAGCGGCTCTTCACCGCCGTCGATCCAGGCGTAAGCGAGCACGATCATGATCACCAGCGCAGCTACGCCGGTGATTGCGCGCGGTTTACCCAGGGTGCGATCCCTCATCAGGCGTATACGGTTCCAGCTCATGGTTGCGCAGCCTCTAGCCCATGTATACGCGCGGCGGCAATGTCGGAGCAGCCGCTTTCCCTGACCCCGCCCGAAATCGCGGCGATCGCCCGGCGAATCGATCGCGCCTGGGTTTTGTTCTGGCTGATTGGCGCGGGGAAATCCACCGAGGGGCCGCGGCTAGCCGCGCTGCTCGAATGCGATTTCGTGGACGTCGACGAGGCGATCGAAGAAGCCGCGCAGCTCTCCGTCGCCGAAATCTTCAGCCAGTTTGGCGAGCCTTACTTTCGTGACGGCGAAAGGCGCGTGATCGCGCGCCTTATCGAGGAACGGCACGGTGTCATCGCGACCGGGGGCGGTGCCTTCGTCCATCCCGATACTCGCGCACTGATCCTGGCGCAGGCCATCGCCGTGTGGATTGACTGCGATGTCGATATCCTGGTCGATCGCACCGCGCGGCGCGGCAACCGTCCACTGCTGCAAAATGGTGATCCGCGTGAAACGCTGGCCCGCCTGCGCGACGAACGAACGCCCCACTACGCCCAGGCGCCGATCCACGTCACCAGTGATCGCAGTCCTCACACACAAACCGCACTCGCGATAATCGGAGCGATCGAGCGATGGCTGTAATTCCCGTTTCGCTCGCCGGGCGTTCCTACGAGGTCGTGGTCGGGCGCGGCCTGCTGGACGATGCGGCGGCGCTGGCCTCCCCCTTCATCCGCAAGCCGCACGTTGCCATCGTGGCCGACGTCAACGCCCGCCGCCTGCATGGTGCCCGGCTGGAGGGTTCGCTGGCCAGGACCGGGATTACGACGCAGTGGTACGAGGTGGCGCCCGGCGAAACCTCCAAAAGCTGGGAAAGCCTCGCCCGGCTGGTCGACTGGCTACTGGAACAGGGTGTCGAGCGCGGCGATCATGTGTTCGCGCTGGGCGGCGGGGTAGTCGGCGACCTGACCGGTTTCGCCTGCGCTATCCTGAAACGCGGCTGCGGCTTTGTGCAACTACCGACCACCTTGCTGGCGCAGGTCGACAGCTCGGTCGGGGGCAAGACAGCAATCAACACGCGCGCTGGCAAGAACCTGGTCGGCGCGTTCCACCAGCCATCGCTGGTGCTGGCCGACCTGACCACGCTGGAAACGCTGCCGCCACGCGAACTGCGCGCGGGCTATGCCGAGGTGCTCAAGTACGGCGTGCTGGGCGACCGGGACTTCTTCGACTGGCTCGCGGCGAACGGCGCGGCGGTGCTGGCACTGGAGGAAGCACCGCTCGAACACGCGGTCGCCACCAGCGTGGCGGCCAAGGCGAGGATCGTCGCCGAGGACGAGCGCGAGACGACCGGCGCGCGCGCCCTGCTCAACCTGGGACACACCTTCGGCCACGCGCTGGAGGCGGAAACGGGGTTTTCCGACCGGTTGCTGCATGGCGAATCGGTGGCGCTCGGCATGGTGCTGGCGGCGCGTTATTCGGCGCGGATCGGATTGATGAGTGATGACGATGCGGAACAGGTCGCGGTGGCGGTGCAACGCGCCGGGCTGCCGAGTGAGCTCGCCGCGCTGGGCCTCGATTGCCAAGGCGAACACCTTGCCGCCCACATGCTCCACGACAAGAAGATGGATGCGGGAACGCTGCCTTTCATCCTTCTGCACGGCGTGGGCGAGGCCTTCCTCGCCCGCGATGTGGAGCTTGCCGATGTCGCCGCATTCCTCGACGAACAATTGCGCGTGCGCTGAACTCAGTCCAGCACTCGCAGGATCATTAGCCCGTCCCACCCCTTGGCTCCGACCGTCTGGATTGCGGTTCCCGCAAGGCGCGGATGATCGCGGACATGATCATAGAGGCGGCGCGTGCCCACCGCTGATTCGTCCGAGGGATCGGGCGCGACCACGTTTCCTTCGCGAACCACATTGTCGACCAGGATCAACGCGCCCGGCCGCGACAGGCGCACCGCGTGATCGACATAGGCGCAGTTGTTGACCTTGTCGGCGTCGAGGAAGGTCAGGTCAATTGGCCCGGCAAGGCGCGCCAGGCTGTCGAGCGCCGGCCCCACGATCACCTCGACCCGGTCATCCACGCCGGCTGCGGCAAGGCTTTCCCGCGCGATTGCGGCATATTCGGGGATCAGTTCCAGTGTGGTCACGCGGCCACCGCCCCCCACCCCGCGCGCCAGGAAGATCGTGGAAAATCCGCCGAGCGTGCCAACCTCAAGCACGCGGCGCGTACCCGTGACGGTCGCAAGCAATTCGAGCAGGCGGCCCTGCGGCGCCGAAACCGCGATATCGGGCAGCCCCGCCGCACGGCTGCGTTCGAGACAGGCGGCGAGCGCCGGGTCATCGCCCAGCAACGTCGCGCAGATCAGGTCGTCGACCGCCTGCCAGCCGTCCTCGACGGACTTCCAGCCGCCGACACCGGACATCACTCCAGCTCCAGGATCACCGCGTCGACCGCCAGGCTGTCGCCCTCGGCAGCGTTGATCCTGGCGATCGTGCCCTGCTTTTCGGCGCGGAGGATGTTTTCCATCTTCATCGCTTCCACCGTGGCGAGCGGCTGGCCGGGCTGAACTTCCTCGCCCTCACCCACGTGCAGTTTCACCAGCAGGCCCGGCATCGGGCAGATCAACATGCGCGAAAGATCCGGCGGAACCTTTTCGATCATGTGCGCGGCAAGATGCGCCACGCGCTGGGGCAGGACGCGCGCCTTGTGGGTCGCGCCGCGCGTGGTCAGAGCATAGCCGGTCCGAGTGGGCGCGAGCTGGATCGTCAGCGCCTCGTCGCCCCACTCCACGTCGATCATCCTGTCGCCGGGGGTGTAGTCGAAGCTCAGTTCGACCTCCGCGCCATCGACGGTGATCGCGTCTTCCTCGAGGCTGACGGCATAGTCCCGGTCGCCCAGCCGGACTGACCAATCGCCCGGAGGCGGCATGCCGCCGTTGAGCTGCTGGTCGATCCGGTTTGCTCGGTCGGCATCGGCGGTGGCGATGACGCCCGCAACCGCCGCCAGCGCGCGCTTGAGATGATCGGAGGCGTCGGCGCCGTGGAACCCCTCGGGATACTCCTCGGCGATGAAGCCGGTGGTCAGCTCGCCCGAGCGGAAGCGCGGGTGCTGCATTATCGCGCTGAGGAAATCGACATTGTGGCCCAGCCCCTGGATTTCGAACGCATCGAGCGCCTGGACCTGAAGGTCCGCCGCCTCGTCGCGCGTTGCGCCCCAGGTGATCAGCTTGGCGATCATCGGGTCGTAGAACATCGACACCTCGCCGCCCTCGTAGACGCCGTCGTCGACGCGAATGCCATCGACGCCCCGGCGCCCGTTTTCGGCCCCGTCATCCGCCCACGGTTCAACCGGCGGCTGGTAGCGTACCAGCCGCCCCGTGCTCGGCAGGAAGCCGCGATAGGGATCCTCGGC
>ERZ1066122.2912-NODE-2912-length-10537-cov-6.562488_pt1 | contig 10537 bp, 11 predicted proteins | sample MGYA00382769_ERZ1066122 | MGnify/ENA primary metagenome ERZ1066122 (study PRJEB33369, sample SAMEA5778352) | biofilm metagenome | biome: Industrial cooling water; feature: Water cooling tower basin; material: Biofilm | place: United Arab Emirates | collected...
CTACATTCCCTGAACCTGCGCAGCATGGCGGGATGCAACCGGCCTCGCCTCTCTCAACTCCATGCCGTCCGCAACATGCACACCGCCGCGAAAAAAACGCCATAGCGGTGAACTTTGGTGAAGTTTGGGCGTCCGGGCCATGCGGCAATGGGCTGGAGCGCGATCCCATCCGGCCGATCCGGCGCGTCATCGCCGCGAAAAAGGAGGGGCCAGGCACTGGCGAGGCACTGGCTCAGCCAACCCTTGCCCTGACTATCCGTTTTCGCGGGAACGACGGGGGCGATTCTGTCAAATGTCATCATCCTCTAGCGGATCGACCCGACCGAAAGATGGACCTGAAGTCCAGATTTTGCTCAGCCCCGCAGCGCCCCTGCTACCAGTTTCTGCAATTTGCTGTGCACCGTGCCGCTGCCGGCCAGATATTCGCTGCGTTCGATCGTCCGCTCGCCGCCGCGAAAATCGCTGACGAAGCCGCCCGCTTCGCGCACCAGCAGCATGCCCGCGGCCACGTCCCAGATCGCAAGGTCGCTTTCCCAGAAACCGTCGAACCGGCCGGCCGCGACCCATGCCAGATCCAGGCTTGCAGCACCGAACCGCCGGATGCCCGCAACCTCAGGCGCAACCGCGCCAAAAATGCGGCTCCACTGCGCAAAATCGCCATGCCCCATATAGGGGATCCCGGTGGCGATAAGGCATTCGTTAAGGTGCCGCCGCGCCGACACGCGCAGCCGCCGGTCGTGCAGCCAGCTCCCCCGCCCGCGTTCCGCCCAATAGCTTTCGTCGGTAACGGGATGATAGATCAGTGCCGCCGTCACATCGCCCCAGCCGCCGCCCAGGGCTGGTTCCTGCACCGCGATGGAAATGGCGAAATGCGGAATGGCGTGGAGGAAGTTGGACGTGCCGTCGAGCGGATCGACGATAAAGCGCGGCTTGCCCGGTTCGCCCTCGATCACGCCCGCCTCTTCCATCACGAAACCCCAGCCGGGGCGCGCGTGGGTCAGTTCGTCATAGAGGGTGCGCTCGGCCGCCTGATCAGCCTTCGACACGAAATCGGCCGGGCCTTTTTGCGACACCTGCAGATGTTCGATCTCGCCGAAATCACGGCGCAGCTTCGTGCCAGCCTTGCGCGCGGCGCGTTCCATGACGGTAATGATGCCGGATACGGCCATTTTGATTTCTCCCCCCTCCCGCGGGCGGGAGGGGCCGGGGGTGGGCCAACAATGGGTGAGCCATGCGTACAGGCCCTCCCCTAATCCCTCCCGCAGGCGGGAGGGGAAACTTATCAATCCGCGCGCCGCACATATTCGCGGTCATAGACGTTGACCACGATGCGCGTACCGCTGCCGATATGCGGCGGCACCATGACGCGCACGCCATTATCGAGGATTGCGGGCTTGTAGGATGATGAGGCAGTCTGCCCTTTGACAACCGCGTCGGCCTCGACAATCGTTGCCTCGACCTGCTCCGGAAGTTCGACGGAAATCGGGCGCTCTTCCCACAGTTCCAGCACGACATCCATGCCGTCCTGAAGAAACTCGGCCGCCTCCCCGACAATGTCCTTGGCGATGGTGATCTGTTCGTAGCTGTCCTTGTCCATGAACACGAGGTCGTCGCCCTCGGCATAGAGATACTGGAAATCCTTGGTGTCGAGCCGCACCTTTTCGACCGTATCGGCGCTGCGGAATCGCACGTTCGTTTTGCGCCCGTCGATCAGATTCTTCATCTCGACCTGCATATAGGCGCCGCCCTTGCCCGGCTGGGTGTGCTGGATCTTCGCGACCTTCCAGATGCCCCCTTCATATTCAAGGATATTGCCGGGACGGATTTCGACGCCGCTGATCTTCATGGCTGCACACTCGCTGGATAAGGAAAGAAAGAGCAGGGAAACCGGCGCGCGGTTTCGGTGCGAGGGCCACTAGCCGCGCCGCGACCAAAGCGCAAGATGGGCACGGCCGGATGCCGCAAACCGGCCGGTCAATGCTGGCGCAGTCGTTCGTAAAGAATGCGCGTTTCCAGCAGATTGGAAATCCGTAATGCCACTTCGATCACGTCAAACGGCTTGGCGACAAAATCCTTTGCGCCTAGTGCCAGCGCCCGGCGGCGCGCCTGCAATGTCGTATCGGCAGTCAACACCAGCACGGGCCGGAACTCGTCCGCCCGGTCGTGGCGGGAAAAAGCCTCCAGCAACTGAAAACCATCGATTTGCGGCATCATCAGATCGAGCAGGACCAGGTCCGGCGCAAGGTCGGCATAAGCGGCGGCGGCAGCGGTCGGATCGGTCAGCGTGTGAATGTCACCATAGCCTTCCCGTTCGAGCAGGCTTCGTAGTAACAGGATATTTGCTTCCTCGTCATCGATCGCGAGGATGCGGCGTGAGAGAATTTCATGCGGTTCGATCAGTCGGACAGGCATTACATGATCCTTGCGGAATTGATGAAGGCGAAGGGGGCGGGATCAGACGGTCGGCCCGGCCCCATCGGGAAGGGTGAACCAGAAGCGCGCCCCGCGTTGCAAAGGGTCGTAACCAATCGTCCCACCCATGGACTCCACCAGGCTTTTCGACAGGGCCAAACCAAGGCCAGTACCCTCGATCCGCGTCCGGTCTTGTTGGCCCAGTCGGTCGAAGGCGGTGAACAGGCGGGGGATATCAGCGGACGGGATGCCCGGCCCGTCATCCTCCACCATGACGCAAATACGGCCGCCGTCGACCGTGCAGCCAAGGCTGACGTAGCTGCCCGAGCGCGCATATTTGGCGGCGTTACCGACCAGGTTCAGAATGATCTGGATAACCCGGCGTCGGTCGCCATAGCTCGCTCCGTCAGTGCCGGGTTGCACCAGCCGGAAGTCAAGCCCTGCCGCCGCAACGATTGGGGCGGCCAGTTCATATGCCTCTCCAAGCAGCCCGTCGAGATCGAGCCGTTCGAGCTTCAGTTCCGCGCCACCCGCCTCGATGCTGGAAATGTCGAGCAGGTCGTTGATAAGCGAGAGCAGATGGCGTCCAGCCTTCACGATCTGCTCGATCGCGGCGCGGTGGTGACCGGCAAATTCGTCGGCGTCAATTTCCAGCAGTTGTCCGAAACCCAGGATCGCGGTCATCGGCGTGCGCAGTTCATGGCTTGTCCGTGACAGAAATTCGCTTTTCGCAAGGTTCGCGGCGATGGCATCCTCACGCGCGGAACGCAGGGCATCTTCGGTGGCGCGCCGTTCGGTCATATCGCGGGTGACCTTGGCAAAACCGCGCAGAGTGCCATCGGTATCGCGCAGGGCGGTGATGACGACATTGGCCCAGAACCGCGTCCCGTCCTTGCGCATCCGCCAGCCTTCATCCTCGGCGGCACCGTCCTCGCGCGCCCGGTCCAGCATCTGCGCGGGCATGAAGTCGCGGGTTTCGTGGGGGTAGAAGCGGCTGAAATGCTCGCCGAGAATATCGTCGGCGGTCCATCCCTTGATCCTTTCGGCACCCAGATTCCAGCTGGCGACCACGCCGCCAGGATCCAGCGCGAAAATTCCGTAATCGCGCACCCGGTCAACGACCAGGCGGAAGCGTTCCTCGCTGTCGCGCAACTGCTGTTCCCGCGCGCGCAGCAAGGCGCTGGCGCGTCCCAGGCGCTGCGCCAACCGGCCGACCTCGTCGGTTTCCTCTGGCATATAGCCCAGCGGTTCGCCGCGCGCGAGGCGTTCGGCACTGCCCTCCAATGTCCTTACCCGCCGCACGATGCCCGTCGAGAAGAGATAAACGGCGGCCAGACTGCCCAGCAGTCCGACCAGCGCACTGATCGCCGTAAGTTTGAAAAAGCGCTGGCGCACCTCTTCGACCCGTGCCTGGCGATATTCGAGCAGCACCGCCTCGCGCCGCTGAATGTTGTCGATGGCCCCGCGCATCTGGTCGAGCACGACTTTGTTCGACTTTAAGGCTTGGGTCAGCGCGCCGTCGGTGGAGGGCCGCGCATTGTTTTCCGCAAGGGCAACGATGCGCCGCAAGCCTTCCCGTTTGCGGACGGTGAGGTCGCGTAATTCCTCAAAATGGCGGCGCACAACGCGATCCCGAATGGCACGGTCGAGCCGCGTCATGGTCGCTGGAATATTGGCCTCTGCCTTGCGATAGGATTCGAGGAACTGCTGCTCGCGCGTCAGAGCGAACCCGCGCACTCCGGCTGCCGCTTCGGCTAGCAGGGCATGCACCTGATAGGTATCACGCTGAATGGCGAAGGCGCGGCGAACGTCGGCCTCGGCGCGCGTTTCAGCGTTGCTGGCCAAGTAGAGTGATACCAGCGCACCCAGCAAGATCAGCAGGGGCAGCGCGACTACCACGAGGCCCTTGAGCGCCAGCGGGCGGTTTGCCCACAGGCGCGATGAGGATCGGGTGCGCAAACCAGTCATCAGCCGTCAGCGCGCCGCCGGACGCATACGCGTCGCCACCACCGCAGCCTGCGTGCGGTCGGCGACGCCCAGCTTGCCAATGATGCGTTCGACATGAGCCTTGACCGTCGCGGGACTAAGGCTGAGACGGCGGGCAATCTCCTTGTTCGTCAGTCCATCGGCGACCAGGTCTACAACCTCCATTTCCCGCACGGTCAGCACTTGTCCAAGATCGGTGTCGGGCGCGCGCTGCGGCACCGCCCGCATCGCCGCGTTGACGAGCGCTAGCGGCACGGCGGAATGACCCGCCAGCACCTGATCGATTGCGGCCTTCAAATCGCCAATGGCCGTGTCCTTGAGGACATATCCGGCCGCCCCCGCTTCCAGCGCCTGACGCACATAGGCAGGCATGTCGTGGAGCGTCAGCATCAGCACCTTGGTCGGGATGCCGAGCGCGACAATCTGCCGTGTTGCCTCCAGCCCGTCGATGCCGGTCCCCAGCCGCACGTCCATCAACACGACGTCGGGAACGAGGTCGCGTGCACAGGCAACCGCTTCCTCCCCGCTTGCTGCAACGCCGACCACGTCGATACCGCTATCGGCCAAGACCGCGCGCAGCCCCTCCCGCGCCAGTTGATGGTCGTCGACGATCAAGATGCGCGGAGCTATCATGACTTGGGCAACCGGGCGATTACGGTTACACCCCCCTCCGGCAGGGCTCGCCACTCCAGCGTTCCGCCAATCGCGGCCATGCGCTCGTGCATCACCTCGATACCGACATGCTGCCCGCTGGCGGGGGCTTCGATGGCTTTCGCCGTATGTACCGCCCCCTGCCCGGCGTCGTCGATACGCAAATATTGAGCGCCAGCATCATCAAGCTGCAGGTCGATCGCGACGGCTGTCGGCCCACCGGCATGTTTGCGAATATTGGCAATGGCTTCCTGAGCCACGCGAAACAAAGCCGTTTCAATTTGCACCGCCAATCGCGGGACATTGCAATCGGAGCGCAGCGTGACCGTATAGCCATCCGCTTCGAGCCCCTCCGCCAGCGTTTGCAACGCAGCGACAAGCCCGAGATCGTCGAGCAGTGTCGGACGCAGCCCGCCGATAACACTGCGCAATTCGCGGACCAGACCGCGTGCCACTTCGGCCAGGCGGCTGCGTTCGGGCGCGCCCATTGCGCCAGTTGCGGCCGTGCCGCTGCCTTCCAATATGCGGACCAGCGCGGTTGCCGTTTGGGCAACGCCGTCGTGCAGTTCGTGCGAAACCCGCCGACGCTCTTCCTCCTGCGCCGAGAACAGCTTGCCGACCAGATGCTCCAGCCGCCGTTCGCGGTCGCGCAGTGCCAACAGCAGTTCGCCGCGTTCACGTTCGCGGTCGATGCGGTCGATTGTGGCGCCCATCATTTCCAGATGGATCAATGAAGCTTCCCGGTCTTCGCTGTCGCCAATGTCGTCCAGCGACGCAATGTCATCAATGTAAATGGATGCGACGCATCGGCGCGCCGGGCCCGGTGCAAAGATAGCTATCCCGCCGCTATGGTCGCCAAGGGCGACGCGTGCCGCCCGTTTGCCAAGAAAGAAAGCAATCCGATCCGCCGAGCGTTGCAGCGTGGCGGCTATTGTTGCCGGATCAGCCTCGGCAAGTTCACGCCCGCTGACCGACAATAAACGTATTCGGGCCAGCCGCGCTTCGGCGGCGCAATAGAGGTCCCGCATTTCCGCCACCGTGCCGGGCTGCGGGTCCAGAGAGGGTTGGCCACGTTGCATAGCCCCGGCTCTACAGCCTCGCGCCCAAAACGCATAGGCCATCCGGCCTAGGCCGGGGGGCGACCCAGACGGCGGATTTATCACGGCTCGCGGCGGCATATCTGACCACTCGTGCACAGCCCCGGCGACACATCGATCCGGGCGCAAATCCACCCATGCACCGGGAACAACAGGAGACGATCAGTGACGCCATTTTCCTTCAAAACGCTGGCCTTGGCCGCAGTCCTTCCCGTCGCTGCCCTCGCGGCGCCTGTCGCTGCGGCCGACCATGGCGGCAAGGCGACAACCGCTGCAACGATGGCACCCTATGCCCCGATCACCGTCGCCGAGGTCGAAGCCGCCCAGCAGGCATGGGGCAAGGCGCTTGTCGCGATTTCGACTGAGTATGACACCAAGGGCCATGCCGCAGCCAAGAAGCTGGCCGAAACCGTGCTCGATAGCGCCTACGGCTATGGCATGGGCCCCGTGCTGTTCAAGCCGACGTTGGCGAGCGGCCCACAGACCTTTCGCACCACCCGTGACGGCGCGCTGGCCTATTTCGTCGGCGGCAATTCGGCCTTTGCCGGTGATACCGGATTTGCCCTCAAAAGCTGGCGGAATGTCGAGGTCAGCAACGCCGGTATCCTGATCAAGGGCAATTCGGCAACGTCGATGGGCAATGTCACCTTCACCGATGCCAAGGGCAACCGCACGACGGTTGACAAGACCTGGGGCTATGTCCGCGGCGCGGATGGAAATCTGCGCATCGTGCTGCACCACTCATCGCTGCCGTTCAAGGCCGGATAAGTATCCATCTTCAAGCCGACTGCCCGGGCACGTCCCCGCCCGGGCAGTCGGCGCCTGTAACCAAGCAATAAACGACCGCGTCGCCATTGGCGCGCGGCAATCATGGAACGTGGAACAATGAAACTAACCAACAGCATCGCTCTGGCCCTTGCCGCGACCGCACTGACCTTCAGCACCGCGTCGGCGGCGCAAGAGGCTGGCGACATCAAGATCAAGGCTTTCGTGACGGGCGTGCTGCCCGATGGCGCAATTACCGAGATTGAAACAGTCGCAATCACGCTTCCCGCTGGCTCGCAGACGCGCGCCACAGACTCCGTCGTGCCAACGCTTGCCGTCGAATATTTCGTTTCGCCCAACTTTTCGATCGAGACCATCTGCTGCGTGACCCCCCACGACGTTCGCGGCGCTGGCCCGCTTGCCAATGCGGAGTTGATCGACAATGCGATCATCCTGCCCGCGACCGTCACTGCCAAATACCATTTGAACATGGGCGGCGGCATCAAGCCTTATGTCGGTGCCGGTCCGACCTATTTCATGATTTTCAGTGAGGACGTCGGCAGCGGTGCGGCGGGCTTGGGCGTCACCGATGTTGATCTGTCGGACGAACTGGGCCTGGTGCTTCAGGCCGGGGTCGATGTTGCGCTTAACGATCGCGGTCTTGGCCTGTCGCTTGACGCCAAACGCTATTTCGTGGGCACGACGGCCACCTTCCGCGCGGGCCAGAATACGGTGCTGCGGACGGAACATGATCTGGATCCCTGGGTGCTCAGCGCCGGGCTTTCCTATCGCTTCTGATCACGTGTCGAACGACCCCACCAGTGCCGCGCATTCGTGATGGATGCGCGGCAACCCCGGCTGGCGGGCGCCGCCGCGCTCTGACCCCGGACGAGCCGTCCAACGGTCACGGCCATGATCCCAAAACGCAACTATAGGATGACGACCATGATCCATCAGGCAAGGACGCTGCTTGCGACCGCCCTTTTATTCGCACCGGGAATGGCCCTCGCCAGCGATGATGCCGCAGAGTTCTGGATCAACCCGTCGGCCAGTTTCGACCTGGATGCCAACACCGGGCTGGAAATCGAAACGGCGCAGCGGCTGCGCAGCGCGGGGGACGGCCGGGCGGATACCTATTTCGCGCGGTTGTGGATCAACCAGCAGGCAACCGATGCCATTACCCTGAGCGGTGCGCTTGAACGCCGCATCAACGATGGTGGGTCCGACGAAACGCGCCTGATCCAGCAGATGACAACAAGGCATGGCGTGTTGCGCACACGGTTTCGGCTGGAACAGCGCTTTGTCGAAAATGCCGACCGGATGGGGCTGCGCCTGCGGCCGCGACTGGGTGTGGCCATACCGCTTGATCAGGACAAACGCTGGACGTTCAAGACCGACGCGGAGCTGTTCCTGACCCTGCGCAGCAACAGCATTGGCGGCGATACCGGGCTGACCGGACTGCGGACGCAGCTTGGGTTTGCTCATACCCTGTCTGATCAGCTGTCGATCAGCGCGGCCTATCTGCGGCAACAGGATATTGCGCCGGGCGAGCCTGATAGGGTCGGGCATGCGCCGATCATCGGGATTGAGTTCAGCTTTTAAGAAACCGATCCCATCGCGGCCAGCAGCTTGCGCACCCCCGCATCAGGCCCGTCCCCATCACTCCACACCGCCCCTGACACCGCCAGAAAATCCGCGCCGGCCGCGACCAGCGTTGCAGCATTGTCGGGCGCAATCCCGCCGATGGCAACACAGGGAAGCTCGAACAGCCCCTGCCACCATGTCAATATTTCCGGGTCGGCACGATGCTCGGTGGCCTTGGTGGTGCTGGGATAAAAAGCGCCAAAGGCCACATAGTTCGCGCCCGCCTCTCCCGCGTCCATCGCGAGGTGGCGGCTGTTGTGACAAGTGACGCCAATCTGGGCATCGGGGCCAAGGATCCGCCGTGCCTCGACCGGATCACCGTCCCCCTGCCCCAGATGGACGCCGTCAGCCTTCAATCGCCGGGCCAAGGCGACATCGTCATTGACGATGAAGGCGACGTCATGGTCGGCGCAGATTTCCTGGAGCGGTTCGGCCAGCCGCGCCGCCTCGTGCTGGTCAAGGCCTTTCACGCGGAACTGGAACGCCGCGACTGGCCCCGCAGCGAGGGCCGCACGCAAACGGTCCGGAAAATCGCCGCCGACGTCAAGCGGGGAGATAAGGTAAAGCTGGCAGTCGGACTGGGTCATGATGGCGGCATCGGACCTCTCCCCAACCCCGGCATAGGTTGGGCCTGTCGAAGCCCTGTCCTTTCTTGCTGCTGCACTAGAAGAAAAAACGGCCCTTCGACAAGCTCAGGGCAAACGGGTTTGGAGCGAACTTGTTTTCCTTATGCCACCGAAGCCGCGTGGATCGCGTCCACCGCCTCGCCCAGTGCGGCATCGAACTCCGCATCGCTCATCCCGGCGCGCAGGTCTTCGAGCAGCGCGCGGCTGAAACTGGCGATAATGCCCTGGTTCTTCGCCAGCTCCGCACACGCATCGGGGCGGTTGTAACCGCCCGACAGCGCGACCACGCGCAGCACCTTTGGGTGCGCGACCAGCGCGTCAAACGCCCCCGCCGTTACGGGCAGCGACAGTTTGAGCATAACCTGCTGCCCATCGGGCAGCGCATCCAGCGCTTTCAAAAGCTCGTCGCGCAAAATGGCATCGCATTCGGCACGGGTCGCGCTCTTGATGTTCACCTCCGGCTCGATGATCGGCATCAGGCCGTGCGCCAGCACGTTGGCAGCGACCGCGAATTGCTGGTCGACGATGGCGGCGATCCCTTGCGCATCCGCCGTATTGATGACCGAACGCTCCTTGGTGCCAAAGACGCCGAGCGCCCTGGCCCTGGTCAGCAGCGCGTCGAGATCGGGCATCGGTTTCATCAGCTGGACGCCGTTCGCTTCGTCCTCAAGCCCCTTGTCGATCTTGATGAAGGGGACGATCCCTTTCGCCAGCAGCGCGGCTGGCACCGGCTGGCCGTCGATGTGGCCATCCATGGTGCGTTCGAACAGGATCGCGCCGATCACCTTGTCGCCGGCAAAGGCGGGCGAACGGATGATGCGGCAGCGCATCTGGTGGATCAGGTCGTACATCCCGGCGTCGTCCGACCAGGCGCCGTCTTCGACCCCATAGCCCTTCAGCGCCTTGGGCGTCGAACCACCCGACTGGTCGAGCGCGGCGATAAAACCCTGTCCTGCAGCCATTTTCGCGGTCATTTCGGCGGTGTTCATAGCGTCTCCATGGCAGTGCATACGTATGTTGCGGTGCGCAATAGCGGGGCCCGGAACAGGGCGCAACCGGCGTTAACGCTGGTTTGGCGGTCCACACCATGCATTATGGGACAAGCGGATCTGAAATGGCGCGGTGGCGATTGGCGGCCTGGACCATGGGGATGTTTGACAGATTTGCTGTGAGCACCACCGCGAAAATGGGGACCCTGAGCACGATTCGGCAGGACCAGCCCCTTGGGCCCCCGCTTTCGCGGGCATGACGGGCAGAATCGGCACAATAATTTGGCGTTTCAGGCCAGTGCCGGATGATCCGGACGCCCAAACTTCACCAAAGTTCACCGCTATGGCGTTTTTTACGCGGCGGTGT
>ERZ1066122.2917-NODE-2917-length-10508-cov-12.339998_pt1 | contig 10508 bp, 10 predicted proteins | sample MGYA00382769_ERZ1066122 | MGnify/ENA primary metagenome ERZ1066122 (study PRJEB33369, sample SAMEA5778352) | biofilm metagenome | biome: Industrial cooling water; feature: Water cooling tower basin; material: Biofilm | place: United Arab Emirates | collected...
AGCGATGGCAGAATTCTTATAATTCAGTCATCGCTTTTTCATGAATCTTGTCGATTGCTACCGCGTTTTAGGGTTGGCATCGGGCGCATCCTTTCCAGAGGTGAAAGCGTCCTATCGCCGTTTGGCCCGACTCTATCATCCTGATGTGAGTTCCGGCGATCGCCAAACAAAAGACAAATTTATTGAGATCACAGCGGCTTATAAGTATTTGCAAAACTCTCTGGCAGCCGGTACAACCACTCTGCGATCGCCCAGCGCCAGTGCTCCATCCCCGGAAACCCCGCCCAAGCCGCCCCCCGCCCCGCCCCGGCAGAAAGTCCAGATTCAGGCCAATCCAGTGCTTTCGCCCTTAGAACAGCAACTCAAAGCGAGTTCTTATCAGCAATTGCAACAACTGCTGCGATCGCAACGGTTTCCCCGTGCGATCGCCCTGGTGGAAGGGTTGGCCCGTCGATTGCCCCGCGACCCAGAAGTCATCCAGTGGCAGGCGATCGTGTACCAACAATGGGGCCGTCAACTGATTCGCGACAAACAAGTTGATAAAGCCCGCCTGTATCTTAAAAAAGCCCTGCGAACTGATCCGCATAACCGTTCGCTGTGGGCAGAAATCGAAAAAGATTTTCGTTCCATTGAACAAGTCTCTTCCTAACATCCCCTGGTGGGATAGAAGAAATCCACCCTCGCTCTAGTTATTGATTGAAAATTCGTATCAAAGCTGCGATGGAGGGGATTCGTTTGATATAGTCGTAAGTAAAGAGAGATTAACGAACCCACTTCTGTGGAACTCTCCCAGATGATTCACCCAATCATCGGAATACATCTGAATAATTTTCAAAAATTAACGATTAAATGCGGCAGTTCTCGCAACCTGTTCAAACATTGGCACGCTTGACCAATTGAAACCTCAAGCAAGCTTAAAAACCAATTTCCTAGACCACTTGTAAAGCTACGGGGTTTTTCTGAGTGATAGCTGTCTCGTCCCGTCCGGCTAAGCGCAGTTGGAACGCTATAAGTTTTGCTTCGACACTCTACTTAGTTCCAGTTTTGGATTTGTTACTGGCTGAAATACCTGCTCAGTGGAAGCCTGAAGTACGGTTAGGCTTGCAGGAAGCCCTGGTGAATGCAGCCAAGCATGGCAATAATTTAGACCCGAAAAAAACGGTTTTGGTTCGCTTTTCGGTTGTTGCGGATCAATATTGGTGGATTATTACGGATCAAGGAGATGGTTTTAGGCATCCCCAAGATTGTAACCCCAGCCTGGAACATACGGTTTCCTGTTGTGAAAATGAATGTGGGCGTGGGTTATTTATCTTGCATCAGATTTTTGACCAGGTGCAATGGAACTGTCAAGGGACGGAACTAAGGCTGTGTAAGCGAGTTAGAGGGGCATCCCGGTTGCCATTCATCTCCTGAAAGGCTTTGGCCAGGAAGTGCTGGGGCTTTAACTCGGTGGCGCGATCGCATTTTTAGCCGAGCCTTCCTAACGCCATTGCCATGTCTCAGCTTGTCGATCGCCGGTTGATGGCATGGGCTGGGTTACCGGACAGCTTGGACAAAATGAAATGGAGCCAGCGGTTCCCCTAAATGGATTGACCAGGTGGCATATTGTGCTTCTAGCTGGGCGATCGCCGCCAAGAGCATGGGCTGTTGAGGGATGGGCACCAGCAGATAGAGGCGTTGCTGGTCGTCGGTGCCATGCAGGGGATACTGGGCGGCCAATGCAGTTTGAATGTGGTGCAACTCGGCTTGTTGTTGCTGTTGATATTCTTCCTGGGCTAAGAGGCGTTGTTTTTTGGCGAGGAAATAGGCTTTTCCCCGCACCTCAGGGGCGATCGCGGTTGCCGGTGGGTCGCGGGGAACGAAGCGCACCAAATATTCGGCCTGGTTTGCCAGCCGTTTCAGTTGGCCGAGGTAATGGTCTTGGTGGGTGGCTAAATGGGCCAGCAAGCTATCGCGGCTAGGAAAGAGGGCAAACCGCAGGGGCAGAATGGTGGTGTGCTGAAACAGTTGATGAATGATGCGATCGTGGTTGAGGATGGCTTGTAGCAACTGCGTCTCATCGGCTTGCAACTGGGCGATCGCCAAATCGGGTTCCACCACGGCGGCCAAACTGCCCTGGCTCCAAAGCGTCAGCGGGCCAGCAATGCCATCGGGTAATCGAAAATCGCTGGGTGGGGTTTGTAAGAGGGCGTAAGCGTGCATGGAACAGCCTTCAGCAATATGCGGCTAGAATAACTTGAGCTGCTTGCTCTAGCGCGGGGCGGGGCGAAATAGGTGATCGTGGGTGGGGTTATAAAGCCGCGATCGCGTTTGGGGCAAGGGTAAGGCCGCCTCCGGTTGCAAGGCTGTTGGCACCGTGGCCGCAGCCAGGGCCGGACTCACCACATAGAGCGTCGTCCGAATTAGCTTTTCCCGCTCCGTCACCGTACTCATCTGCGTCAATGGCACGACCCAAATCTTCTCATCGGGCCAGCCCAAGCGAAAACACACCGCCACTGGCGTATCCGGCGGGTAGTGAACCAGTAAATCCGCCTGGGCATTGGCAACGTGCCGCGCACTGAGATACAGGCATAAACTGGCCTGATGGGCCGCCAGGGAACTCAACTCTTCCGCCGCTGGTACCTGGGTGCGCCCGCTCACCCGTGTGAGGACAATGGTTTGAACCAATCCGGGTAAGGTCAACTCGACCCGCAACCGGGCCGCTGCCGCTTGAAAGGCGCTGATCCCCGGCACCACTTCAAACTCGATCCCAGCTTCTAAGAGGGCTTGCATTTGCTCTTGCACCGCCCCATACAAACAGGGATCACCAGAATGGAGCCGCACTACCGATTTACCGGCCCGTACCCGCTCAATCATCAACGGCAAAATATCTTCCAGGGTTTTAGCCGCTGTGCGAATCACTTCGGCCTGCGATCGCACCAACTGCAACATTTGTTTGGGCACGAGGGAATCGGCGAACAGCACCACATCCGCCTGGGCAAGCAATCGGGCCGCGCGGAGGGTCAGCAAGTCTGGATCGCCAGGGCCAGCACCAACGATATAAACCGCTGGAGGCAGGGCTGGCTGGTAGGGGGATGGGGCAGTAGGCGATGCCGTGTCTTGCGTCATAGGGAATTCTTTTATTTCTCCGGAACAAGCAATTCAATGGGGAAAAGTAAATCAGTGGTAGATGCACCCTTGATCAAGCCTCGATGCAAGTCGGGGCTTTTTTCTTGGCCCTCAGGTGGCCCGATCGCCCAGGGCCGCAGACTGAGACCTGATAAAGCCTAAGGATGTTTGTCTGGTTAGGGGTTGGGGTTTGGGGGCGGGGCCACCACATCCGGCAGCGATCGCCGCCAGCCATAGAGCCAAACTAAACCCAGCACCCCGATCGCAATTTCAGTCAGGCTGACGACTTGGGCAATGCGGAGCGGGCCGAGCATCAAACTGTCGGTGCGTAACCCTTCAATCCAAAAACGGCCACAGCTATAGCTCACCAAATACACCAAAATCAGTGTCCCCGTTTTGAGCGGGAGTTTGCCCTGGCGATCGCGGAAAAACAGGAACATCAAAATTCCGAACACCATGAGATTCCACAGGGACTCATACAAAAACGTGGGATGAAAAAACTCGTAATTGGTATAACCGGGCGGACGGTTGGCCAGGGGAATATACAACTTCCAGGGCAAATCTGTCGGACGGCCAAAGGCTTCTGAATTAAAGAAATTGCCCCACCGCCCGATCGCCTGCCCCAAAATGAGGGACGGAGCCACCAGATCGGCCAGTTGCCAAAAGGATACACGCTTCCAGCGACAAAATAACAGACTGGCAATTAACCCACCCAGGATGGCTCCGTGAATGGCGATGCCGCCCTGCCAAATGGCGATAATGCGCTCTGGATGCTGGGCATATTCCGGCCACTGGAACGCGACGTAATATAGACGGGCACCGGGAATTGCGCCAATCACCAGCCAAATGGCCAAGTCGCTGACTAACTCAGGATCAACCTGGCGTTGGCGGGCGAGAAACTGGGAGAGGCTGACCCCAATCAAAACGGCGGAGGCGATGAGCAACCCATACCAGCGCACAGAAATAAAGCCCCATTGCAAAAAAGGGACTTCTGGGCCAGGGGAGGTAAACTGAAACGCAAAGAGTGAAAGGTGATCCATGCGGTGCTGATTTCGTCTCTTGTCACAGACTTGATTCTAGGGTGCATTGGGTGACTTTGGCAGGCTTCTCGGCGGGGAGTGGGCGATCGCCAGATACAAATCGCTACGTTGGGGCGGGGGCAAAAGTCCTGCGATCGCGGCCAACTTGGGCATTCTAAACTGGGTGCAGCGCGCCAGATGGGGCGCAGGGCCGGGGGCGATAACATCTGTGAGGCCGCACCATCGGGCCAGTAACCCAGAGGGGGAAATGGAATGAATCAGGTGAACCTATCCTTAGCACCAACGCCATCCTGGGGGCCACTGGAATCGGCGGCTGGGGCGGTGGCGGCGGACAGTGCGGCGATCGCCGGAGAGACAATTTTACAATTTTCGGATGGGGCGTTTTTGGCCCGCTTGCTGACACCGCCCGTGTTGCCGCCGGTGGCGCTGGGGCCAATGCAGCAGCTTGTCGAGTTGATGACCCAGTTGCGATCGCCCGCCCACGGTTGGACGGCGAAACAACCCCCCACCCCAGAAGCCCTCGCGCCTTATGCCAGCGAAGAAGTCGAAGCGGTGGTGCAAGGGTTGGCCGCTGCGGATATGGCCGCTGTTTATGCCGCGATCGCGGCCTTGCCGGATGCCCCTACCGCAGCGGCGATCGCCCCGGTTCATGTCTCGACAGAAGCCCTCATGCCCTTGCTGCTGTGGAATTTGGCCCGGACGGCTTACCCGGTGATGCAACTGCTTGAAGGGATTGAAGTGATGACCCAAGCGGCAGGCCAACCCCAACCGAGTCCTGGGATGTTGCGCCTGGTGCCTGTGTTGCAGCTCGAAACGGCCACCGCGACTTGGGCCTTGGATGTGGTGACGGGGGCACCGCCCCAGCCCTTGGGCGATCGCAGTGTGTTGTTGCACAGCGACACGGCCCCCCACTTGGCCAGTTACCTGGAACCGGATTTATTGGCGGTTTCCCTCGACCCGGAGGCCGCAAACTGGGTTGATCTCCAACTCCAAAGCTTGACCCAGGCAATTCTGGCGGTTTCGCCCACCCTGCACCCTTGGCTGCATGGCTTTGCGGTGCAGAGCTTGGTGCCGGGAAGCAGTTGGAGCCTGGGCCAGTTGCAGTTGCGGCTGGATTTTGCCCTCAGTGCGCCGGAAGAAATTGCTGGCTCCTCGGCCCATGCCCCCGTTGAGGCGGAGTTGGTGGACGAACTGGCCCCGGCCTCGGCGTTCCCCGCGTTGGTTCCGCCTCGCGATCGCGTCGCTTTGCCCCAAGTGGCCGTGGTGGAAGTTGCGCCGTCGCCCCCCGTTCTCACCACCATGATCCGCTTGGCCCAGCCCGCGACCCTGCACGCTTTACTCCAACGCGCCACCCGCCACGAAATTGAACAAGGGCTTGGCCAAATTCTTCGGTCTCCCGCTGCGATCGCGGCCTCGTTGGAACCCCACATTTTGCAGGAGGCTTACCGCATTGCTGCCCTCACTGGCCCAACCATCAGCACCAATTGGAGTCTCTTGCAGCCAGAACTGGTAGGCGATGAATTAATGCCAAAATTACTCTGGCAAGTGGCGCGGAGTGCCTATCATGTGATGTGTTGGTTGGGGGGCAGGGCGGCGACGGTGTTGCAGCCGGGGCAAGAGTGGACGGTGGGCACGGTGCGGTTGGTGATCGTGTTGGCGATCGCGCTGGATACGGCCCCAGACACGGAAGCCTGGGCGCTGGATCTGGCCACCGGGCAGTTTTTACCTCCGACGGGGTGGCAAATGGCACCGGGAACGATCATTCGCCTGACGGAGCCACAGAGTTTGGGAGAACCCGCCCCGCCACTGCTGGAAAGTGTGACCCTGGCGACTGAACTGGAGCAACGCTTGCAAACCCAGGCTCCGGAGGTCGCGGCTTTGATGACTGAAACAGCGATCGCAGGGCTGACCCCAGATCATGATTGGCAACCCGGCACTCTCCGCATAAATACAGGCTTGGAGTTCATTCCTCATCATTTGCCCCATTAGCTTTAAAAAAATTTTGAACTTTGGCGCTGGTTTTTACGGATTTGTTTCCTGCGCTGGTGTTGTTTACCTTGAAGCACTCATAGGTACACCCGACCCGCGACACTGTCGTCGGGTTTTTTATTGGCCAGGTCTAGGTTAGGGCCAAATTGGGCCGCGATCGCCCACTCCAGGCAGCGATCGGATTTTTGGCACTGGGACTTGAGGAATTAAGGGCATATATCAGCGCAATGGGGCTGGCTAGCAATGCTGCCCTCATTTGGCCCTGGGCTGGCCCGCGTCCTGCTAACGGAATTGCCCGATCGCAACGGTTAAAACGCGCTAGGCTGAAGGCAATGAGCACCGGGTTCCGAAGGATGAAAGCGTTATTTACTCTGGTTTTTGCCGTGATTTTTGCTGCTTGGGTCAGCGCGATCGCGATTCTTGCCGTCCAAAATTTTACGCCAGTTGCCTTTAAGTTTTTAACCTTTCAATCCATCGAACTGCCGTTGGGGGTGGTGCTGGGGTTTGGGGTCGGCTTGGGCGCAATCCTGGGGGCGATCGCGCCGTTGCTGTTGATCCCCAATTTTGATCGGGAGGATTAGGGGCGATCGCCCCTCAGAAATTGCTAGAAGTCTGCTATCACGCCGTTTAAGACAACGAATAAACTCGTCCGTCGATCAATACGCGCGTAATCCCTTTGGCTTGTAGGTGGGAGGAGGTTTTGGATAAGACCCGTCCATCAGGGAGTTTGATCACTCGTTGTGTCCGGGGGTTGGAGTATCGCTTGGCCACGCGATGATTGTCGAAGACGGGCAAGGTTCTCGCCTGAAATTCTGTTTCAGGGATTGCGCCCAGATCTCCAAAATCTTTCAACGGTGGGGCAATGAGTTCGGCGGCCCGGTCAACGACGAGGTAACAGGTGCGGGGCAGGGTGGCTTCGGCGATCGGCAAGATCTGGATGCTGTCACCATCTTTCAGGCGGCCACCCAAAAACGGTGCGGCCCCAGGGTAATCGTCGCCGGTATCGTCCTCTCCGTCTTCGTCTTCATCCTCTAGATCGTCTAGATCGTCCTCGTCTTCGTCGAGATCATCGGTGAGTTCTTCGGCTTCGAGGCGGGTATCGTGCAGTAGTTCTTTCAGCAGTTCTGCTTCTTCGGAGTCTTGCCGTTTTTCCGATTTTAGGGTGGGTCGGCTGCTCCCAGAGGCCAAAACGGGTTTGGGTAAGCGGGTGCTTTTTTCTGCGGGTTCGCTGGGGGGTGGGGGATCGATCGCGGTTGGAGGCTCGATCGCGGCGGGTTCAGCGACGACGGGTTCTGGTTGATCGCCCCCATTGGTGGCACTGCGGTCAACTCGTTTCGGGGGTTGGGGTTTTTCGGTGGTGCGGGTGATGGTGCGTTTGCGCGATCGCCGTTCGGTCTCCGCTTCTGGTTCATCCACATCCTCCAGGGCGGCTTCTGGCGCGTCTGGCACGGGGTCGATGGCTACGGTGGGCTTGGGGTTTGGCGTTTCGTCCTCGCGGGTTGCTATCGCCGCTGGGGCCACTGGAGCCGCCTCATTTCCACTATCGCCGCCCCGCAACGCCCGTTTTTGCTGAATGAGTGTTTCGTACTCATCGGCTGGCAGCGAGGTTTTGAGCACACGGCTAATGGTGGAGGTACTGACCCCATAGCGACTTGCCAGGGTCGAGGTGGTATCTCCAGTTGTACGGTAGAGATCAATAATCTCTTGTTTTTCAGAGTCGGATAGCTTTTGAGCGGTCATTCTACGGGCATTGGGAAACAGCACCAGCCACTCTCATTGTATGTCGAGAGTTGGTCTATGACAGGGGGTTTTGCGGCGATCGCCAAACCGGGTCGTCTGGGTAGCTTGGGTGGCACCCTTGGGGGCCAAGTTCTAGGGGTGGGTCATCGGCGTTAAGCCGCTCAGCCTAGGCCCGCCGCCGCGATCCGGAACGGCGAGAACGACTGGACAAGTCATATTCCAAGGCTGCGCCTACGCCAAAGAGCAAACCGCTCCACACCCAGGCCACTTCTGGCAAACTGCCGCTTTGATAGTTGGGAATCGCATTGGTGGCCCATTTGAACCAAATATCTGCCATGTAGAGAAAGAAGGCCGCGATCGCGATCATCCGCCAGGATTGGGAAAACCGCCCGCCCCAAAAGGCCAAGAGTAAAGTCGTTGCCAAGACCAGCAGCCCAACATCACAGATCAGGTAAAAGGTTTGGACAGGCCGTTCCAACTGTTGCAGCGTTTTGTCTAGCCCTACCGCCCAACTGGGGGCCGTGGAGGGGGCTTCTTCGGCGGTGGGTGCGGGGGCTGCGGGTGGAGCCTGGGCTAATAGGGCCGGGGCGATCGCCGCCTGCGAGGGTTGGGGGGGAGTGGTGGCATAGGCGGGGGCTTCGAGCCACTGGCGCGCGGTCGGAGCCGGAGCTGCACTGCTGAGCACGACCGCGATCGCAATCCCCACAATGGCGATCGCCATCACCACACCCTTTTGCCATAGCTCCAGGTTCAAGCGCCGAGAGAACACCGCCTGCACCATACCCCACAACAGAAAGGCATAGGACGGAATGAAAAATAAGTCGCCCAGAGAAACGGCGGGATCAAGCTTAAAGCCCAATTCCCAATAACTAAAAATGACGTTGCCAATGAAATAAAACAACATCCCCAGGCCGATCCCCAACCACACATTGCGCCCGCTCACGATTTGCGAACTGCGCCAGTTGCGGAAGCACAGTAACGTGGCGACGAGATAGGCTGTCGCTTCAAAGATCGAAGTCCCGAGGGAATAGCCAAAGGATTGTTCTTCTCCCTTGGCGGTAATCCCGAATAAGGCATAGAACAGTAATGCAAGTACGCCCCAACCGACGAGCGTGAGGACAATGACCTGCACCGAGAGGCCAGGAGTTTTAGAACCCGAAGATTTGTCTGCTTTGCTCATGATGTGTAGGGAGGTAGCTGCATAAAACGCAATCTCAAACGACGATGAACCCTCAAGCAAGGGTGACATATCTCTGGAGTCTGGGAACTATTTGTCAAAAATTCTTTAAGCTCAAACTTAGCCCGCGATCGCCCAGTCGCCCGTAGCTCCTGCGGTTTTTTCCCGATTAACTCCATAATTTGCCCAGGGGCGATCGATTCAACCAATCGCGAAATTGGCCCTGTTCCCCACTGGGTAAGTCTTCTAGCGCATCGATCGCCCGTGGCGCAAAACTTGTGTTACCAAAATAGGATTTACCAATGCGGTGGAGTTCTTGCAATAACGTGTTTAAGTGGTGTTCCTGCCATGCGGGCAGTTGACCACCGCCCCCCAGTGGGTCCATCGTCAGCACGTACTTCACGGCATCGGGGGTTTCGGCTTGGGGAAACCGCCATTGTTTGAACACATCGGAAATATCTTTTTGGAATAAGCCGGCCTGCCGATTGCCCAGCAAGTCTTCGATGTCGATAAACACGGCTTGCAACATGAGGATGCAGCCTTTGATGTGGACGGGGTTGAGGTTGCTATCGCCCCCGGCATCGGCTTCTTGCTCAAGCTGTTCCAGGCGGATTTTGCCCCAAACGCTGTAACGTTCTGGCTCCTCCAGCAAGACACAGGCTTTACCCTGATTGTCCGTCAAGTCGCGCCAAATGGCTTTGGCATCTTCTTCTTGGGCGGCACTAAAAACATGGATCAGGCGAAAGGTCTGCCCCTGATACGTCAGAATAGGGATTTGCTGATCCCGCTTGGGGTGCTGAATGCTAGAAATCTCTACATCCTGCCGTTTCAGAATAAACATGACACTAGCAATTTCTCCTGTCAGGGCTGTGTGGGTGTCAACCGGGCGGGGGCTTGGGGGTGGGCCAAAACCGGATACTGCGATCGGCTGAGGGGAAATCAAAATCGATAGTCAGATAGACCCCAGATTACTTCAATCTTTTGATTTACGGAATTCCTACGGTGAACTTTATCGGTGCGAGTTGGCGCTGGTTGGGCGAGCAAATGGAGGCCGTTAGGGTGTTTTGGGGTTGGGGGGCAGGCTGCCGGAGCTGAGGCTGGGTGGTAATGCTGATTTGATGGTGGGTGAGTGGGCGCTCAGGCTGAGGGCAAGGATGGATGCACGCGGGCGGTTGCCGACTGAATCCGTGTTCAGGGTACCTTAGAACTCGTGGGTTGAGACGAATTCATTGAAAGTGATTATATTACCTAACATTTGTCTAAAATGTTTAGTGGGATAGTCGGTGGGGGATGGTTGTGGGCGATCGCGGTTGATCTGGTGCCGGGGAACTGCGCTGGGGGGAGCAAAAGAGGGTTGCACCAGGCCCGAAAACTCTGGACAATGGGTGTAGTTGTCGTGTTTGGTTGGGGCTCATAGCTCAGTGGATAGAGCAATCGCCTTCTAAGCGATCGGT
>ERZ1066122.2919-NODE-2919-length-10500-cov-7.172044_pt1 | contig 10500 bp, 12 predicted proteins | sample MGYA00382769_ERZ1066122 | MGnify/ENA primary metagenome ERZ1066122 (study PRJEB33369, sample SAMEA5778352) | biofilm metagenome | biome: Industrial cooling water; feature: Water cooling tower basin; material: Biofilm | place: United Arab Emirates | collected...
GCTCAACAAGCAGATCGCCTGGGAACTCAAGATCAGCGAGAAGACGGTCAAGATGCACCGCGCCCTGCTGATGGAGCGGCTGGGCGTGCCGACTTCGGCCGACCTCATCCGACTGGCCGTGGAGGCGGGCCTTTAGTTCATATGGGCCAAAGCCCATCTGTGAACCGATACGCCGGATAAGCACATGCTGGTCTCCAACAATACGGAGGTCCATCGCATGTCGCGCTTTCTGCTTGCTCTAGCTGCCGGTGCGTCGCTGATTGCGGCTCCTGCCGTTGCCCACGATCACAAGGCCAAGGGTGCCAAGGGCAACATTGTCGGGATCGCGTCGAGTTCGCCCGACCACAAGACTCTGGTTGCCGCCGTCAAGGCGGCCGACCTGGTCAGCACGTTGGCGAGCGGCGGTCCGTTCACGGTCTTCGCGCCCACCGATGCGGCGTTCACCAAGCTGCCGGCCGGCACCGTCGACACGCTGCTGCTGCCCGCGAACAAGTCGTCGCTGCAGCAGGTGCTCACTTATCATGTGGTGTCCGGCAAGGTCACTGCCAGCCAGCTGATCAGCCAGATTCAGGCCGGCGGCGGCAAGGCGAGCCTGACCACGGTTGAGGGCAGCCCCCTGGTGGCGACCGTCGAGGGCGGCAAGGTCGTGCTGACCGACGAAAAGGGCGGCAAGGCTACTGTAGTGGCCACCGATCTCGCGGCCAGCAACGGCGTTGTCCACGTCACGGATGCGGTATCGATTCCGAGCTGAGCTTCCCCGCCGCTCGGATAAACGTGCCGGCCGCAAGCCCGCCTGCGGCCGGCACACCCTTAGAGAAGCTGCCTGCCCCCTTGGCGGCTTCCCGCGAGCGCTTCGTCCACCAGTTGGGCGAAGCGCTCTTCGTTTGGGAAACCTTCGGCAACCCAGCGTGCCTCGATCGCCTTGAGCGTCTTGGCGACCGCGGGGCCGGGCTCCAGGCCGCGGGCGATCAGGACACCCCCGCCGATGGGGAGCTTCGGTACGGTCCAGCTCTCGAGTTGGCGGGCGCCTTCTGCGTCGCCCGACAGAAGCAGCCGGTCCTGCGCGGACTCCACGCCGAGCTCATAGGCGAGCGCCTGCGGACCAAGGCCGAGATCACCACTCGCCGCTGCCGAAAGTCGCTTGCGCGCCTTGTTGCTGAGCTTCAGGCGGGCGGCGACCTTCTCGGCCAGGAGCGGATCGCGCGGGAGCAGGGCGGCGAAGCGGCGCAGCGGATCGGGCCCGATACCGGCCGTTCGCTCGATTTGCAGGAGTTGATCAAGCAAGGGCAGGGCATCGGCGGTGACCTCCGGCAGCACCGGGACGAGGATGCCGGCTTCGACCATCAGGCGAACCGTCGGAGCTGGATCGGGCAGAGCGAGCAGCTTCAGCCACTCGTCCGCGATGCGCTCGCGCGACAGGGCCATCAGGTCGTTGGCTCGCGCGATGCAGGCGGCGAAGCCTGCCGGGTCCGGCTCCGAGCCGCCGGCGAAGCGCGCGTGAAAGCGGAAGAAGCGGAGGATGCGGAGATGGTCCTCGGCGATGCGCTGCAGGGGCTCGCCGATGAAGCGCACGCGGCTTGCGGCGAGGTCTTCCAACCCGCTGAAATAGTCGTGCAGCGTGCCGTCGCTCGGATCCCAGTAGAGCGCGTTGATGGTGAAGTCGCGCCGCTCGGCATCGAGGCGCCAGTCGTCGGTAAAGGCCACGGTGGCGTGCCGTCCGTCGGTGGCGAGGTCGGCGCGCAAGGTGGTGATCTCCACCACCTGACCGTCGCTGATCGCGGTCACGGTACCGTGGGCGATGCCAGTCGGGACGGTCTTGATGCCTGCCGCGCCACAGCGCCGCATCACCTCGAAAGGGCTGAGCGGGGTAGCGAGATCGAGGTCCTTGGCATCGATGCCGAGGAGATTGTCGCGGACGGAGCCGCCGACGAAACGCGCCTGACCCTCGCCCAGGCCCTGCAGCAGGCCCGGTACGCCGGGCCGCTCGGACAGCGCCTGAAGGTGCGTGACGTCCACCTCAGCCGAGTCGCTTGGTTAGGTTGACCAGCATCGCCGCCGTGGCGCCCCAGATGCGGCGGTCCTGCCAGTCGATCTGATAATAGGTCCGCATGCGCCCTCGATACTCCACCTCGACCGCGCGCTGATTGGCGGGATCGAGCAGGAAGGCAAGCGGGGCCTCGAACCAGTCGGCGACTTCATGCTCGTGCGGCGCGATGGGGAGGTCCGGCGGGACGGAACCGAGAATGGGGGTCACCTCATAGCCGGTGATGGTGCGATAGGGATCGGCGGCGCCCCAGAGCGCGACCTGGCTGGGCGGCAGGCCGATCTCTTCCTCTGCCTCGCGCAGGGCAGCAGCGGCGGCGTCCTCGTCCTCCGGCTCGATACGGCCGCCCGGAAAGGCGACCTGGCCGGCATGGGTCCGCAGATGCTCGCGGCGAACGGTCAGCAGCACGCCGGGCTCCGCGCGATCGGTGATGGCGACCAGCACGGCCGCGGCCTTGGCCGGCGCGGCGTCGCCCTCCAGCAGGTCGCCCGGCAGTAGGTCGTTCGGCGGCGGAGCGGCAAGGGCGGCGCGAAGCCGCTGGGCGAGGGTCATCCGCCCTCGAACGGGAAGAAGGCGCCGTTGCTCCACACGCCCGGTGGGTCGCTGCCGTCGGCCAGCGCCAGTTCGGCCAGCCCGTAATAGACCGGCCGGGCGAGGCTTGCCTCCAGGCCGCGGCGGACGGCGACGAGCGGCACGCCATCGTGGAACCGCAAGGCATGATCGGGGCCGAGGATGACGGCGTCGCCACTGTTGAGCTGAAAGGCGATGGAGCGGAACTTGCCTTCGCCCTCGACAGTCATGGCGGTAGCGACGAAGGCTGCGAACTCGACGTCGATGGTCAGCTTCTCGGCCGGGGTCACGAGCACGTGGCTGCCGTCGGGTTCGCGGCGGAGCACGGTGGAGAAGAGGCGCACCATCGCCGGACGGGCGATCGGGCGGCCTTCGTGATACCAGCTGCCGTCGCGGGCAATGCGCATGCCGCTGTGCCCGCAATGGGTCGGGTTCCAGTTCTCCACCGGGGGTAGGCGGCGCTGCTCGATGGCGGCGGCGATCTCGGCCAGGCTGAGGCCGGGCACGTCGATGGGCGAGCGGCTTTCGGGCATGGCGACGATGTAGGGCGGGCGGCCGCGTTCGCAAACCGCCGACTTCGGTCTAGAGGATGCGCCATGGACAGGATCGCGATCGTGACGGGCGGCGCCAAGCGGGTGGGGCGGGTGCTCGTGGAAGGCTTGCTGGCCGACGGCTGGACGGTGCTGGCCCATGCGCATCACGACGAGGATGAGGTGCCCGCGGGAGCGCTGAAGGTGGTTGCGGACCTGGCTGAGCCCGATTGCGCGGATCGGATCATGGCGGCTTGCCCGGGTGCGCCGGCGCTGCTGGTCAACAATGCCGCCAGGTTCGCGCACGATGCGGTGGGCGCCTTTTCGCTGGCCGAGTTCCAGGCGCACATGGCGGTCAACGTCGCGGCGCCGGCGCTGCTGACGGAGGCCTTCGCCGCGGCAGGGCAGGGCGAGCGGCTGATCGTGAACGTGCTCGATGCGAAGCTCGCCGCGCCCAATCCCGATTACCTCAGTTACACGCTTTCCAAGGCCGCTCTGGCCAGCCTGACCGAGCTCTCGGCGCGCGCGCTTGCGGAGCGCGGCATCCGAGTGAACGGGGTCGCGCCGGCGCTGATGCTGCACTCGCCGGGGCAGACATCCGAGAACTTCGCCGCGGCGCACGCGCACAATCCGCTCCGGCGCGGCGTCGAACCCGCCGATGTCCTTTGCGCCATTCGCTTTTTGCTGGACTCGCCAGCGATCACCGGCGAGGTGCTGACCATCGACGGCGGCCAGCGCTTCTGGAGCCTGGACCGCGACGTGCAATTCCTGGACCTGACCTCATGAGCGACATCCTTCCCTTCACGCCCCGGCTGGACGGGCTGGTTCCCGACGCGTTGGCCGTCCGGTCGGCCAAGATCCACCTCGAAGCGCTGGAGGTGCAGACCGACATCGGCTTTCACGACTTCGAGGTAGGGGCACCGCAGCGCGTGCTGGTCAGCGTGGAAGTCTGGATTGATCCGGATGCGCTGCCGGCATCCGATCACCAGGACAATGCCTGGAACTACGATCATCTACGAATAGAGGTCGAGCGAATCGCCTCGTCGCGCCGGTTCAACCTTCAGGAGACCCTGGCCCGAGAAATCTACGACTGGGTGGCTGCGCGGCATGGCGTGAAGGCGCTCCGGGTCACCACCTCGAAGCCGGACGTCTACCTCAACGCGAAGGGCGTAGGTGTGGAAATCTCGTCCTTTTCGAGCGTTATGGGGTGAAGCCTTGTTCCATGGGTGCACAGGGCCGGAACAATATCGTTGCACCACCATTGAGGCACTATTAAGGAAGCCCGCCAGCCTGCCGATGATACGTTGATACGTCGGCCCGCCATTTGAGCATGCGGCTTCGCAAGCTGCCGCTGCTCCGGTGTTCGGTAAAGGCCATCTGAGGAGAATTGCGGCAGGATGTCTTACGCTCAACGCAAGCAGATGAGCTCGAACCGGGTGATGTCGATCATCATCGTCGCGCTTCTGCATGTTCTGCTTGGTTATGCTCTCATTTCCGGTCTGGCGATGAAGGCGGTCAAGGAGACCGTGGAGGATCTCCAGACGTTCGACGTCGAGGAAGAGCCGCCGCCCCCGCCCGAAGAGCCGCCGCCCCCGCCGGAGAACATTCCGGAGTCGCCGCCCCCCGTCGTGACGCCGCCGCCGCTGGTCCGCACCAACGTGCTGCCGCCGCCGCAGGTCACCACGACCAACGTCGCGCCCCCGGTTGCGCCGCCGGCTCCGCCTGCGCCTCCGCCTCCGCCTCCGCCTCCCCGGACGGTCGAGCCGGCGAAGGCCCGCGCGAACCTGGCGTCCTACGTGTCGAACGACGATTATCCGCAGGACGCGATCCGCAACGAGCAGCAGGGAACCACCGGGTTCCGGCTGGACGTGGGTCCGGACGGTCGGGTTACGAACTGCACGGTGACGTCGTCCAGCGGCTCCAGCTCGCTCGACAGCACGACCTGCAGGCTGATGAGGAGCCGCGCGCGGTTCACACCGGCCACCGACAGCAACGGCAACAGGACCTCGGACAGCGTTTCCGGACGCATCCGCTGGCAGCTGCCGGAAGAGTAAGTTCTCAGCTTTACCGAAGTCCGTTCCACCAGACAGAATTCAAGTAGGGAAAGACAATCATGGCAGCTCCAGCACCCGCCGGCGGAAATCCATACGGCTTTTGGGAAGCCCTCGAACAGGGCGGTATCATCGCTTACGCCACCTTCATCATCCTGGTCCTGATGTCGGTCGGGTCCTTCTACATCCTGTTCACCAAGCTGTTCGAGCAGCAGAAGATCATCACTCAGGGCCGCAAGGTCCGGGCGAGCTTCTGGAACTCGCCGAACCTCAAGGAAGCGGCGACCAAGCTCGACCAGAAGAGCGCCTATCGCGCGATCGTCGACGATGCGCTGGTCGCCCAGGAGCAGCACGGCAAGCTGTCGAACCCGATCGATCAGCATGACTGGATGGCGAACAGCCTCGCCCGGTCGCAGGGCCAGATCGGCGCCCGTCTCGGTGAAGGCCTCGCCTTCCTCGCGACCGTCGGCTCCACCGCTCCGTTCATCGGTCTGTTCGGTACCGTGGTCGGCATCTACCGCGCGCTGATCAAGATCGGTGCGGCTGGTCAGGCGTCCATCTCGGTCGTCGCCGGTCCGGTCGGCGAAGCGCTGATCATGACCGCTCTCGGTCTGGTCGTCGCGGTTCCGGCCGTGCTCGCCTACAACTGGCTGATGCGCCGCAACAAGTCGATCATGGAGGACCTTGGCGCCTTCACGAACGACCTGCACGGCTATCTGATGTCCGAGGGCAAGGTGAAGCCGGCGTTCCTGTCGCAGCAGCCCGCCGGCGCCGCAGGCAAGACCGCCACGGCTCAGCCGGCGCGTCCCGCCACGACCGGCACCGCCGGTTCGGCGACGACCCCGGTCGGCAGCACCACGGGCCCGCGTTAAGATCGCTGACGGTTCGGGGTTCGCCGGTGGCGGACCCTGGGCTCCACAGCCTTTTTCGGAAAGTCGATAAACGATGGGAATCAGCGTAGGATCGGGCGACGAAGAAGCCGAAGCACTGTCGGAGATCAACGTTGTTCCGTTGACCGACGTGATGCTCGTGCTGCTCATCATCTTCCTGATCGCCATTCCGGTGACGCTCGAGACGGTGCCGCTGCAGATACCGAAGATCGCTTACGAGGCGACGGAGACCAAGCCGGAGAACGTGAACCTGTCGGTTCGCGGCGATCCGGCGACGGGCGCCTGCCAGGTCTACTGGCACCTGACGCCGGTCACCAACGAGCAGCTGACGGACCGCGCCGTGGCGCATCTCGAGGCGCAGATCGAGGCCGTGGGCGGTGCTCAGAACCTGACAGAAGAGACGATGCCTGAGGTTCATATCCGGTCGGATATCAACACGCCCTACCGTTGCGTCGGTGCAGCCATCTTCACCATGCAGCGCGCCGGTTTCGCCCGGGTAGGCTTCATTTCCGAACCGCCGGTCGGCACGGCCGTCGAGCGGCTGTAAGCAAGAGGACGTAACAAGCGATGGGTATCTCTGCCGGAACTGCCAAGGCCGCAGACGAACCGATGATGGACATCAACACCACGCCGTTGATCGACGTGTTGCTGGTGCTGCTCATCATGTTCATCATCACCATTCCGATCCAGAGTCATGCGGTGAAGCTGGATCTGCCGCAGCCCAACCCGAACGACGTCCAGCCGCCGGTCGACCCGGTCAAGAACAAGGTCGTTGTTCTGGCGAACGGTGCGATCCTGTGGAACGGTGCGCCGGTGAACCTGGTTCAGCTGCGCCAGTATCTGGACGTCTCTCAGCAGATGAACCCTGTCCCGGAGTTGCACCTGCAGCCGGAGCCGAACGCGCGCTACGAGACTGTGAACCAGGTCCTCGTCACGACCAAGCAGGCGGGCGTCACCAAGATGGGCTTCGTCGGCAACGAGCAATACTCCAAGGAATTCTGAGGCATCGCGTTCGAGAACTCCTTCGATCAGGGCGGTCCGGAAACGGGCCGCCCTTTTTCGTGCCATATGGTTGCGTGAGCGGAAGCTCACGGTCCGGCTTGCATTCGGAACCGTTTCGGCTCTGAATTGTCCTTTGCGGACGAGCATGAAGGGAGACGATCGTGGCCAAAGGCAAGGGTAGCTCGAACAACCAGGGCGGGAACAGCTCCTTCACCAGCCAGAACGGCGGAGCCCAGGCGAGTGGCGGCCACTCGCAGGACGGCGGGAAGAAAGGCGGCGAGTCTGGCGGATCGAGCGCGTTCGGCTTGAGCCAGGACACCATCGACAAGCTCGCCAAGGCCGCGATGAGCAAGGAGATGCTCGCGGCCGGATTGGCGGCGGCGGCGGCAGCGATCAGCGCGAGCCCGACGGTCCGGCGCAAGATCCGCGATGCCGGAATGGACGCGGCGGACACGGCGTCCAATGCCGCCAGCTCCATGGTGAGCAGCGCCGCGCGGCTGGGGTCGCTGATCGCGGAGGCTGTGGCCGATGCCGCCCAGCGCGTGCTGTCCGGAGACGTCCTCGGCTCCTCCGGTGGTTCGAACAGCGGGTCGAGCAGCACCAGCAGGTCCAGCCAGGGCCAGCGCAAGCCGACGAGCACCGCCTCGAAGGCCAGCACGTCCAGCGGAGCAGGCCGATCCTCCGCAAAGAGCAGCGCCCGGAGCACCTCTGCCAAGGAGTCCGGCAAGGAAGGCGGCAACGGCAGGCGCAAGGCGTCGGGCGGACGCACCAAGGCCGCGAAGAGCGAAGGCGCGGAGACGAAGAAGAGCGGGACCCGCTCAACAGGAGCAGCGAGCAGCACCGGCAGCCGGAAGAGCGCGGCCGGTAACGCCCGCGGCGGTACCAAGTCGCGCTCCACCACAACGGCTTCGGGGCGCGGAGCCGGGCAGGGCGGTCGGCGCGGGAAGACGAGCGGCGGCTCTGGCGAAGGGGCCGGCGGTGGTGGAGAGGGCGGCGGCTCCGGAAGCGGCAACGGCTGACCTGCACCGGCACGGCTAGCCGGAGCCCACTTCTCAGGACCTGATCTGCGTGCCATGTGCCCGCGGCATGAAGGCCGCTCACGCTCCGTTCGCCGTCGTCATCCTCGCCGCCGGGCAGGGGACGCGGATGAAGTCCAATCTGCACAAGGTGCTGCACCCGATCGCCGGCCGGCCGATGCTGGAGCACCTGCTCGATACGGTTGACGGTCTGGGGGCGGAGCGGCGGATCGTCGTGCTGGGGACCGGACGCGAGCAGGTCGAGGCCGCGCTGGCCGACCATCCGGTGCAGATCGCTCTCCAGGAAGAGCAGAAGGGCACCGGGCATGCGGTCCAGCAGGCCGAGGCGGCGCTGGAGGGCTTCGAAGGCACAGTGATTGTGCTCTATGGCGACACGCCGTTCGTGGCCCCGGAGACGCTCGATGCGATGCGTGCGCGATTGGAAGCGGAGGACGAGCCAGGCGTTGTCGTGCTGGCATCCTCGCCGGCGGACCCTGCGGCTTATGGGCGCGTGATCCTGGGCGAAGGTGACCGCATCGCGCGGATGGTCGAGTACAAGGATGCGAACCCGGCGGAGCGCGCGGTGCGACTGTGCAATTCGGGCATGATGGCGGCGCGGAAGGCGGACCTGTTCCGCTGGCTGGGTCAAGTGGGCAACGCCAATGCGGCCAGCGAGTATTATCTCCCTGACGTGGTGATGATTGCGGCCTCGGAAGGGCGGCACGCGGTGGTGATCGAGGCCGAGCCTTGGCAGACGGCGGGCGTGAACAGTCGGGCGGAGCTGGCGGCATTGGAGCGGGACTGGCAGCAGCGGCGGCGGGCGCGGGCGCTCGCGGAAGGCGCGACGCTGATCGAGCCGGCATCTGTCTGGTTCAGCCATGATACGGTGATTGGCCGTGACGTGCTTATCGAGCCGAACGTCTTCTTCGGCCCCGGCGTGACCGTCGCGAACGGAGCGACCATCCGCGCCTTCAGCCATCTGGAGGGCGCCAGCATCGGCGAAGGAGCGGAGGTTGGACCCTTCGCGCGGCTGCGGCCGGGCGCGGTGCTGGAGCGCAAGGCCAAGGTCGGCAACTTTGTCGAGGTCAAGAAGGCGCGGCTGGGCGAGGGGGCGAAGGCCAACCACCTGACCTACCTGGGCGACGCAGACGTGGGGCCGGGCGCGAACATCGGCGCGGGCGCGATCGTCGGCGCCGGGTCAGTCGTCACGCGGGACGTGGAGGCCGACGCGCTCGGCGTCACGCGGGCGGAGCAGAAATCATTGAGTGGCTGGGGGGCGCGCTTCCGTGAACGCCAGCAAGCGAAGAAGGCCAAGTAGATGTGCGGAATCGTTGCGATCGTCGGCAGGCAAGCGGTTGCGCAGCGGCTGTTCGATGGACTCAAGCGGCTGGAATATCGCGGCTATGACAGCGCGGGCATCTGCACGGTGCAGGACGGCGGCTTCGAGCGCCAGCGCGCCGAGGGCAAGCTCGACAATCTCGCGGCCAAGCTCAAGGACGAGGCGCCCGCCGGAACCGTTGGCATCGCCCACACGCGCTGGGCGACCCACGGCGCGCCGACCGAGGGCAACGCGCACCCGCACATCGTCGGCGGGGTGGCGATGGTCCACAACGGCATCATCGAGAACTTCAAGCCGCTGCGCGACGAGCTGATCGCCGATGGGCGCGAATTCCGCAGCGAGACGGACACGGAGGTCGTCGCGCACCTGGTCGCGCGGGAGGTCGAGGGCGGTGCCTCGCCCGAGGAGGCGGTCGCCACGGTGCTGCCGCGGCTCCATGGGGCGTTCGCGATGGCCTTCCTGTTCCGCGACCATCCCGACCTGGTGATCGGTGCGCGCATGGGGGCGCCGCTGACGGTCGGCTATGGCGAGGGGGAGAACTACCTCGGCTCGGATGCCATCGCCCTGGCGCCGCTAACGCGGCAGATTGCCTATCTCGACGAGGGCGACTGGATCGTGGTGCGCCGCGACGGCGTGCAGATTTTCGACCGTGAGAACCAGCCGGTAACGCGTGAGATCGTCGACAGCGGCGCCTCGGCGGAGACCATCTCCAAGGGCAACCACGCGCACTTCATGCGCAAGGAGATCTTCGAGCAACCGATCGTGGTCGCCCAGACGCTGCAGAGTTATGTCCGACCGTTCGAGGGCGAGGTGTCGATGCCCTCGTTCGACTTCGACCTGGCGAGCATCGAGCGCGTGACCATGGTCGCGTGCGGCACCAGCTTCTACGCCGGGATGGTCGCGAAATACTGGTTCGAGCGGTTCGCGCGGGTGCCCGTCGACCTCGATGTGGCGAGCGAGTTCCGCTACCGCGATCCGGTGCTGGAGCCGGGCGGGCTGGCGCTGTTCATCTCGCAGTCCGGCGAGACCGCGGACACGCTCGCCGCGCTGCGCCATGC
>ERZ1066122.2920-NODE-2920-length-10499-cov-4.942838_pt1 | contig 10499 bp, 10 predicted proteins | sample MGYA00382769_ERZ1066122 | MGnify/ENA primary metagenome ERZ1066122 (study PRJEB33369, sample SAMEA5778352) | biofilm metagenome | biome: Industrial cooling water; feature: Water cooling tower basin; material: Biofilm | place: United Arab Emirates | collected...
TGCGCTGGTTCCGGTCAAGGACCGCCTGCTGAGATTTCCCCTCGCGGCCTAGTCGGCCAGCCGCGCCTTGATCAGCCCGCGCAGCATGTTGCCGAGCAGGAACCCGCCTTCCAGGTCGCTGGCGGTCAGGTCGCCTTCGATCGCCTTGCCCTCGGCGATCAGCTTGTTGCGCAGCACCCCCGGGAGCAGTCCGCGGGCAAGCGGCGGCGTGACCAGGACGCCATCCCGCTCGACGAAGACGGAGGTGAAACTGCCCTCCGTCAGACGGCCTTCGGGATCGGCGAAGATGACTTCGTCCGCGCCGCTCGCCAGCCGCGCCTCGTCGTAGAAGGCGCGGTCGGTCGTCTTGTAGCGCAGGCGGTAATCGTCCGGAGCGACCGGCAGCGGCACGATCCGCACCTTGAGCGGCTCGGTGTGCGTCCGGGGAATTGACCGGACTTCCACCGCCATTACCCCGCTGGGCGACAGCAGCAGCCTGGCGGTGGCCGGACTACGGTGGCCAAATGTCGCGGCCTGCAGCTCGTTGCGGGCGGCGTGTCGATTGAAGCGGAACTGGAGCGCCTCGGCCGAGGCCATCAGCCGGTCGAGATGGCGGTCGAGCTCGATCACTCCCTCGGTCGGATCGAAGCGCATCGTTTCGATCAGGTCGATCGACGGTCGGTCACGCGTCACGAAGGCTCCCTTGGACAGGCATTCGGCCCATTCATCGTCGTCAACCGAGTCCACGACAAGCCCGGAACCGAGGCCGAGAGTCGCCTTTTCAACATTGGTACCGATTTCCAGCGTCCGGATCAGCACGTTGAAGGCGGCGTCGCCTCCGGGCTCGATCCACCCCGCCGTTCCGCAATAAGCTCCGCGCGGAACCGGTTCGAGGTCGCGCAGCGCCAGCATGGCGGCGATCTTGGGTGCTCCGGTCACCGAACCGCAGGGAAAGATGGTGCGCAGCACATCCACCGCGTCCAGTCCGCCGCGAAGCCTGGCTGTGACCCGGCTCACCATTTGCGTGACGGTGGGATAACGCTCGATCGCGAACAATTCGGGCACCGCGACGCTGCCTGGTTCCGCCACCCGGGCCAGGTCGTTGCGGAGCAGGTCGACGATCATGAGGTTCTCGGCCTGGCTCTTCGGGTCGGCGGTCAGCAGGGCTTCGTCCGCGTCCGGCGCCGCGGTGCCCTTCATCGGCCGCGCCTCGATCAAGCCATCCCGCAGCGTGAAGAACTGTTCGGGGCTGAGGCTCAGCAGCCAGCCGCCGGGATGGCGGATCAGCGACCCCCAACCCGCCTGCGACGCGCGCCGCAGCCGGGCGTAGAGAGCCGCGGGGCTGCCGGTGAAGCGGACATCGCAGGGAAAGGTCAGGTTGGCCTGATAGTGGTCCCCGGCTCGCAACTGCTCGTGGACGGTCGCAACCGCCTCGAGATAGTCCTCGCGGCTCCACTGAGGTTCGGGAGCGCCGTTCCAGGCTCCGGCCGCGTCGGGAAGCAGGCTGGCGGCCTCCACCTCCTCGAAGCCGTCGAACAGCCCGAACCACAGCAAGGGTCCCTCCCCCTGCCGCGCCGCCCCCGCCAGTGCGGGATCGAGCGCATAGCCCGCCTCATAGGCCATGAACCCCGCCGCATGGCTCCCCCCGTGCACTGCTGCCTGCAAGGCCTGCAGCGCCGGAAGCACCTCCTCCATCCGATCGGCCCGCACCTCGCCGATCGTGCCGCGATACAGCCGTGCGGTGCCGCCCGGCCGCGCCTCGTCGAACAGAAGAAATGTACCGTCCACGGAACAAGCGTTTGCAAGCGCCGCGCCGCTTCGTAAAGCTATGCCCATGCGCTTATCCATCCTCCTGCTCGCCGCGGCGAGCCTGCTCCCGGTGTCCGCCATGGCTCAACCCCTCGATCCCAAGGTCAGCCAGCGGATCGACCGCATTCTCAAGCGAACACCGCTGATCGACGGGCACAACGACCTGCCCTGGGCGCTGCGCGGCGACTTCGGCAGCAAGGTCGAGGGGCTGGAAAGCGGCACCGACAAGTGGAAGCCGCCACTGATGACCGACATGGCCCGCCTCAAGATCGGCCGCGTCGGCGGGCAATTCTGGTCCGTCTACATCGAGGGCACGACCCTTGGTGACGAAGCGATCCGCACCACGCTGGAGCAGATCGACACTGCTCACCGCATCATCGCCTCCTATCCCGACACCCTCCGCTTCGCCCGCACCGCCGACGAGATGGAGGCCGCGCACAAGGCTGGCCGGGTCGGCTCCATGCTGGGGATTGAAGGCGGGCGGCAGATCGGTGGGTCGATGGCCGCGCTGCGCCGCTTCTACGACCTTGGCGTGCGCTACATGACGCTGACCCACAACCAGACCAACGAATGGGCCGACGCCGGCACCGACGAGGCGAAGCATGACGGCCTGTCGCCGTTCGGCGTCCAGGTCGTCGGCGAGATGAACCGGCTCGGCATGATGGTGGACCTCAGCCACGTCAGCCCGGCAACGATGCGGGACGCGATCGCCGCGTCAAAGGCACCGGTCATCTTCTCCCACAGCAGCGCGGGCGGCCTGGTACCGCACCCCCGCAACGTGCCGGACGAAGTGCTCAAGCTGATGCCCGCCAACGGCGGCGTGGTGATGGTGACCTGGGTCCCGGGCTTCATCAGCCAGAAGGTGTGGGACTGGAGCGCCAATCGCTCCGGTGAGGAAGCACGGCTGAAGGCCATTTACCGCGCCAGCCAGGCGACCGTCGACGCAAAGCTCAAGGAATGGGACGCGCGCAATCCGCGGCCGGAGACCGGCGTCGCCGACGTCGCCGACCATGTCGAGCATGTCGCACGCGTCGCAGGCCACGACCATGTCGGCATTGGCGGCGACCTCGATGGCATCCCATATACGCCGACCGGGCTTGAGGGCGTCGAAGCCTATCCGCGCCTGTTCGCCGAACTGATCCGCCGCGGCTGGTCGGACGAAAACCTCGCCAAGCTGGCCGGCGGCAATATCCTGCGTGCCCTTCGCGGCGCGGAAGCGACCGCCCGTTCGATGAAGGGCGTGCCCCCGTCGATGGCCGTGATTGAGCCCGCCAGGGCTGCCCGATAGGATCTCGTCCCCATGCTGACCCGCTTCTCGCTGGCGCTTGCCGCCACCTCCGCCCTAGTCTCCACCGCCGCGATCGCGCAGGCACCGGCCGCCGGCGTTCCCAAGCCCGCCGCGCTGACGGTCCAGGCTGTGCCCCCGGTACCGGCCGAGCTCGCCGCCCGGACCCGACCGTACATGGAGCTGCGCAGCGCCGCCTTCGCGGGCTGGAATGCCAAGGATCGCTCCATGCTGATCCGCACCCGCTTCGGCAACGTGCCCCAGCTGCACCGCGTCGCCGGGCCGATGATGGACCGCCACCAAATCACCTTCGAAGCGGAGCCGGTTGGCGGCAGCTGGGCGCCTTCGGGCGACGTGCTGGCGATCCAGAAGGACCGCGGCGGTGACGAATTCTTCCAGCTTTATCGCCTCGACGGCGGTCGCCTGACGCTGCTGACCGACGGCAAGAGCCGCAACTCCATGGGTGCGTGGAGCAAGGACGGGAAGCTGCTTGCCTACTCGTCCACTCGCCGCAACGGCGCGGACACCGACCTTTATGTCATGGACCCGCGGGATCCCCGGACCGACCGCCTGGTCGCCGAGGTGAAGGGCGGCGGCTGGGGCATTGCTGCCTTCGCGCCCGGCAATGCCAAGGCGCTGGTGCTCAATTACCAGCAGGTCACCAATTCGGACCCCTACCTCCTCGACCTCGCGACCCGGCAGCTGACTCCGATTGGCGACCACAAGAAGGACATCGCCTTTGGCGGCGCCCAGTTCGCGCCCGACGGCCGGCTGTGGGTGCTGTCGGACGAGGACAGCGACGTCCAGCGCCTTGGCCGAATGGATACGGCCACCGGCAGGTTCACGCCCGTCGCCAATGCCGGCCGCTGGGACATCGACGAGTTCGATATTTCCGACGATGGCCGCACCATCGCCTACATGACCAACGAGGCGGGGATCAGCCGCCTCTACCTGCTGGACACCGCCAGCGGCCGATCGCGCGCGGTGGGCGGCCTTCCGGTCGGCGTCGCCGGCGGGCTCGAATGGGCGCCGTGGGGAGAGCTCGGCTTCACCTTCAACTCGGCCAAGGGCCCGGCGGACGCCTGGTCGCTCAACCCGGCCACGGGCAAGCTGACCCGCTGGACCAGGAGCGAGACTGGCGGCCTTGATTTCTCGAACAATCCCGAAGCGCAGCTGATCGAGGTGAAGAGCTTCGACGGCGAGCGCGTGTCGGGCTTCCTTTACCGTCCTGATCCGGCGAAGTTCCCGGGCAAGCGGCCGGTGATCGTCGACATCCACGGCGGGCCTGAAGGGCAGGAACGCCCCGGCTTCCAGGGCCGCGACAATTACCTGATCAATGAACTCGGCATCGCCGTCTTCCTGCCCAACGTCCGCGGCTCCACCGGCTTCGGCAAGCGCTTCGTCAGCCTCGACAATGGCCCGTTCAAGCGTGAGGACAGCGTCAAGGACATCGGCGCCTTCCTGACCGCGCTGAAGGCAGATCCGGCGATCGACGGCAGCCGCATGGCGGTGACCGGCGGAAGCTATGGCGGCTACATGTGCTATGCCTCGGCCATCCGCTATGCGGCGGATTTCAGGGGCGCGCTCTGCAACGTCGCCATCTCCAATTTCGTGACCTTCCTTGAGAACACGCAAAGCTATCGCCGTGACCTGCGCCGGGTCGAATATGGTGACGAGCGTGATCCCGCTCAGCGCGCCAAGCTGGAAGAGATCAGCCCGCTGCGCCGCATCTCGGAGATCAAGGCGCCGGTGTTCGTCGTCCAGGGCGCCAACGATCCGCGCGTGCCCAAGTCGGAGGCCGACCAGATCGTCGCCGCGCTCAACGCCCGCCCGGGCGCCGCGCCCACCTGGTACATGGTCGGCGAGAATGAAGGCCACGGCTTCGGCAAGAAGGAAAACCAGGATTATCTGTTCTGGTCGACGCTGCAATTCTGGCAGCAGACGTTGCTGAAGTGAGCGCCGAGCAAAATCCACCGCTCAAGGCGATGGTGATCCCGGTCACCCCGCTGCAGCAGAATTGCACCCTCCTCTGGTGCACCGCGACCAACAAGGCGGCCTTGTGCGATCCCGGCGGCGACCTGCCGCGGATCAGGGCCGCGGTGGCGCAGGCCGGGGTCACGGTTGAGAAGATCATCCTGACCCACGGCCACATCGACCATTGCGGTCAGGCCGGGCAGCTGGCGGCGGAGCTTGGCGTGGGAATCGAGGGCCCGCACCTCGATGACCTGTTCTGGATCGCCCGGCTGGCTGACGATGGTGCCGCCTACGGGATCGACGCCTCACCGTTCGAGCCCAGCCGCTGGTTGACCGATGGCGAGCAGGTAACGGTCGGCGACCTCGTCCTCGACGTGTACCACACGCCGGGCCACACGCCCGGGCACGTCATCTTCCACCACAAGCCCAGCAAGCTGGCCCTGGTCGGGGACGTGCTGTTCGCCGGCTCGATCGGGCGCACCGACTTCCCCCTGTCGGACCACCAGGCACTGCTCGACTCGGTCCGCGACAAGCTCTGGCCGCTCGGGAACGAGACCATGTTCATCCCCGGCCACGGCCCCGCCAGCAGCTTCGAGCGGGAGCGGGCAAGCAATCCTTTCGTGGGGGACAGGGTGCTCGCCTAGACTCGCGCCCTTGCTTCCGCGACGCTTTGCGCTATAGGCCGCCCGTTCGCGACGATCCTTGTCGCCGCCCCGGGGCTTGCCCCGGTGAGCCGGCAGAGGGGCGTCGCCTTCTTTTTTGACCGCAACAGCTTAGAACAGGTGCCGCAATGGCCGTCCCCAAGAGAAAGACCTCGCCCTCGAAGCGCAACATGCGCCGCAGCCATCACGCGCTGACCCCGGCGAGCTTCCAGGAATGCCCGAACTGCGGTGAGCTCAAGCTCCCGCACAACCTCTGCCAGGCCTGCGGCCACTACAACGGCCGCGAGATCGTCTCGACCGAGGCCTGAAGAGGGCCGCTGACGTGACCGCTCGGCCGGCCAGCGCGCGGAGCCTTGCCGCTCCGCGGATCGCTGTTGACGTGATGGGCGGTGACGGCGGCCCTGACGCAGTGCTTGGCGGGGTCGAGCGCGCTGTCCGCGCCGACCGCTCGCTGCGCTTCCTGCTGGTCGGCGACGAGGCGATCATCGCCCCGCGCCTTGAACGCGTGTCGCTGCCTGCCGGCTGCGCGACCGTACTCCACGCGCCCGATTCGATCGCCGGAGACGAAAAGCCGAGCCAGGCCCTTCGCCGCGCCCGCACCACGTCCATGGGCATGGCGATCAATGCCGTGAAGGAAGGCGCCGCCGACGCTGCCTTGTCCGCCGGCAACACCGGCGCGCTGATGGCCATGTCGAAGCTCGCGCTCCGGACCATGCCCGGGATCGATCGCCCGGCGCTGACCGCCTTGCTGCCGACGCTTGGCAATCATGATTGCGTCATGCTCGACCTCGGTGCCAACACCGAATGTGACGCGCAGAACCTCGTCCAGTTCGCCGTGATGGGCGCCGCTTATGCGCGCACCGTGCTTGGCCTTAAGAAGCCGCGGGTGAAGCTGCTCAACATCGGCACCGAGGAATTGAAGGGCACGGACGAGCTCAAGGAAGCTGCCGCCCTGCTGCGCGAGGCGACCTACCTCAACCTTGCTTTCGACGGCTTCACCGAAGGCGACCAGCTGTCGCGCGGCAAGGTCGACGTGGTCGTCACCGACGGCTTTTCGGGCAATATCGCGCTCAAGACCGCCGAGGGTACGGCACGCTTCGTCACCGACCTGCTGCGGCGCGCCTTCACCTCTTCGCTGCGGTCCAAGGCAGGCTTCGCCCTGTCCAAGCCGGCGCTGCACATGCTCAAGGTCCACCTCGACCCCAACAACCACAATGGCGCGGTCTTCCTCGGGCTGAACGGCCTGGTCGTGAAAAGCCATGGCGGCGCCAACGCTAAGGGCGTCGCCAACGCCATTGCAGTTGCGGCCCGGATGGTGAAAGGCGACATCGTCAATCAGGTGGTGAGCGACCTCGACGAGTTCCGCGCCCATGCCTTTGCCGGAGCGAGTAGCTGAGGTGACCCTTCGTAGCGTATTCCTGGGGGTCGGGTCGGCGCTGCCGGCCCGGCGTGTCGACAATGCCGAATTGGCGGCTCAGGTGGAAACCTCCGACGAGTGGATCGTCGAGCGCACCGGTATCCGCAGCCGCTACATCGCCGGCGAGGGAGAAACCACCGCGACGCTTGCCGCCGAGGCCGCCCGCAACGCGCTTGCCCATGCGGGGCTCGAGCCGGCCGACATCGGCCTCATCATTCTTGCCACGGCCACTCCCGATCAGACCTTCCCGAGCTCGGCGACCAAGGTCCAGCATCTTCTCGGCATCAAGGACGCGATTGCATTCGACGTCCACGCCGTTTGCACCGGCTTTCTTTACGCACTGACTGTCGCCGACTCGATGCTGCGTGGCGGCAATGCAAAGACCGCGCTGGTGATTGGCGCGGAGACCTTCAGCCGCATCCTCGACTGGGAAGACCGCACCACCTGCGTCCTGTTCGGCGATGGTGCGGGCGCAGTGGTGCTTCGGGCGGAAGAAACGGAAGATCGCGGCATCCTCGCGACCAAGCTTCACGCCGACGGCCAGTGGGGCGACATGCTCTATGTCGATGGCGGGCCGTCCACCACCGGCACGGTCGGCAAGCTGCGCATGAAGGGTCGCGAGGTGTTCCGCCACGCGGTGGTCAACCTCGCCGAAGTTCTCGGCGAAGTGCTCGAAGCTGGCGGCATGACCCCCGCCGACGTCGACTGGGTGGTGCCGCACCAAGCCAATGCCCGGATCATCGACGCAACCGCGCGCAAGCTCGGCCTGTCGTCCGACAAGGTCGTGCTGACGGTTGATCGCCACGCCAACACCTCCGCCGCCTCCGTCCCCCTCGCGCTGGACGTGGCCGTCAAGGACGGGCGGATCAAGCCGGGTGACATTGTCGTGCTCGAAGCCATGGGCGGCGGGTTCACCTGGGGCGCGGCGCTACTTTCCGTTTAACTCTCGGACAATCTTCGGCAAGTTCCTGAGATTGTCTGTTTGCCGACCCTCCCGACTTGCGTTATGCAACTGACCGGGGGCGCGCTTAACGGGGCGCCGACAGGGCGGGAGTGAACGGATGGCCGACGCAGGCGTCCCGCGTGGCGGGCAGACAAGCGAATTGCATGCGGGCACGCTGACGCGCGCCGATCTTGGTGATGTGGTGCATCGCAAATTGGGACTGAGCCGGGCCGAGTCGGCTTCAATGGTCGAACGACTGCTTCACCATATGTGTGCCGCTTTGGCCCATGGCCAGAATGTGAAGATCTCCGGCTTCGGCAGCTTCATTCTGCGCGACAAGGGTCAGCGGATCGGGCGCAACCCCAAGACCGGGGTCGAGGTGCCGATCGCACCGCGCCGCGTGATGACCTTCCGCGCCAGTCAGACCATGCGCGACCGCATCGCGCGCGGCTGATCCACGTGCCGGCCCAGTCCGGAGCAAAGGGGGCCGGAGCAAAGGACCCTGCGGCTTTTCGCACGATCGGCGAAGTCTCCGTCGAGCTTGGAATCGCGCAACATATCCTGCGCTACTGGGAAAGCCGATTTCCCCAGCTGAAGCCGCTCCAGCGCGCCGGGAACCGGCGTTACTACCGGCCCGAAGATGTGGAGCTGGTACGCCGCATCCACTCGCTCCTTTCGCAGCAGGGCTATACCGTACGTGGCGTGCAGCAGCTGCTGAAGGGCAAGGAGCCGCTGCCCGAGCCTCCTCAGCAGGAGGAAGACCTCGTAGAGGCACTCAAGCGGGTTCGGGCCGAGCTTGCCGCAGCCATCGCCGAATAGCCGTTCGTCCTGAGCGAAGTCGAAGGACGCTGGACCGACCGCCTCAAGAGCGCCCTTCGACTTCGCTCAGGGCTAACGACACAGGGTGGAAGGCACTCGCCGTGCCGACCCGCTCCACCGCTTCCTCCAGCGTCACGCGGCTCACCCGGACGCCGGGCGGAAAGGCGGTCAACAGGCGCGAAGGGCAGGCTGCCGATAACATCACAAAGGTGCCGCGGTCGCCCTGCCGGCGGACCAGCCGCCCGAACGCCTGCGCCAGCCGCGCCTTGACCACCCGGTCGTCATAAGCGGAGCCGCCACCGGCCAGGCGCCGGGCGGTATGGAGCACGGTCGGGCGCGGCCATGGCACCCGCTCCATCACCACCATCCGCAGCGACTCGCCAGGCACATCCACCCCGTCGCGCAAGGCATCGGTGCCGAGCAGGCTGGCGCGCGGGTCGGCGCGAAACATGTCGACCAGGGTGCCGGTGTCGATCGGGTCGACATGCTGGGCAAGCAGCGGCAGCTGCTCCCGCGCCAGCCGGTCGGCGATCCGGGCCTGCACCGCCTTCAGGCGCGCGATGGCGGTGAACAGTCCCAGCGTTCCCCCGCCCGCCGCGGTGATCAGCCGGGCATAGGCATTCGCCAGCGCAGCGAGGTCCCCCTGGCGGACGTCGGTCACCACCAGCACTTCGGCCGCAGCGGCATAGTTGAACGGGCTGGCCGCGTGGAAATGCGCTGGAGGCCCGGGCAGATGGGCGGCCCCGGTGCGCGCATTGGCGACTTCCCAATGCTCTTCACCTCCGCGCAGCGTGGCGGAAGTCACTAGCACCCCGTGCGCAGGCTCGATCACCGCCTTGGCGAGCGGCCGCGTCGGGTCGAGCCAGCGGCGCTGCAATCCCATGTCGAGCTCGCGCCCTTCGACCCGGTCGAGGTTCAGCCAGTCGACGAAGTCCGGGTCCGCCGCCCCGCCGACCCGCGCCAGCAGTTGGGCCCAGGATGCGACCGCCTGCCCGCGCCAGTTGAGGCCGGCAATCGCCCCCTCGACCCGCGCCCGCGCCGCCGCGTCGAGCCAGTCGGGCGCATCCTCCAGCACGGCTTCGAGCCGCAGCCGAAGCGCGGTCATCGGGCGCTGCAAGGCTTCCAGCGCAACCAGCGCCGCCGCCGCCGCCTCGACCAAAGGCGCATCGGGTTCGGCAAGCTCGGTCTCCAGCCCGCGCCCGCGCCAGCACCGTTCCCCGCACCGCCGCGAACAGGGCTTCGAGGGGCCCGAGCGGCACGCCTTCCACCACCCGGCCAAGCCAGCCGTCGCCCGGCAGGAGCCCGGCCGCCTGCACCGCCGCGTCAAGCGCCTGCGCCCCCTCTTCGTCATAGGAGCAGACGTCCATCAGCCGCGCCGCAAGGCCGCGCCGGCGCCCGCGGGTGCTGCGTTCCGGGCCGATGATCCAGCGGCGAAGCTCGATCGTCTCGGCCCCCGTCAGAGCCACGGCGAAGGTGGAATCGGCCGCGTCGAACAGGTGGTGCCCCTCATCGAACACGATGCGTTCGAGGCCGCCGCCAAGCCTTCCGCGCGCCGCCGACACCATCACCAGCGCGTGGTTGGCGATCACCAGGTCGGCGCCCCGGCTCGCC
>ERZ1066122.2922-NODE-2922-length-10493-cov-9.897873_pt1 | contig 10493 bp, 9 predicted proteins | sample MGYA00382769_ERZ1066122 | MGnify/ENA primary metagenome ERZ1066122 (study PRJEB33369, sample SAMEA5778352) | biofilm metagenome | biome: Industrial cooling water; feature: Water cooling tower basin; material: Biofilm | place: United Arab Emirates | collected...
CGCAAGGATGCGTCTCTACCCCGGCCACTGCCCCTCAAGCCGCTCCAATAATCCGTAACTTGGGTTAATTATCTGAATTGCAGGTGTTTTCGGAGCATCAAAAACCGTAAAACTTTTGGGCGGCCCGCTTAACCGCCGTGGGGGGCACAGCCCCCCTTATTTTCTCCCACCGGAGCGAGCGCTTCCGGACGAGCAGGTCTTACATCTCCAGTTTTCGCAGCGCCTTCGCCTTCCACGCCGTCACGGCCACTACCAGCAGTGTCATCAGGCCGCCGAAGGCTACGCTGGGCTGGGTGCCGAGCAGGCGCGCGGCGGCGCCACTCTCGAACGCCCCGATTTCGTTGGACGAGCCGATGAAGATGGAGTTCACGGCCGACACGCGCCCTTTGATTTCCTCGGGCGTGTGCAGATGCAGCAGGTTGGAGCGCAGAATGACCGACACCGCATCAAAAGCGCCCGTGGCGACGAGCAGGCCTATGGACAGCAGCACGTTGGTGGAGTACGCGAACGCGATAGTGGCCAGTCCGAAGCCCGCCACGGCGGCCAGCAGCTTGACGCCCGCCCGGCGCCGCACGGGCGCGTAGTTGAGGATGGCAAGCATCGCCACCGACCCCACGCCCGGCGCCGCCCGTAGCAGGCCAAGCACCATCGCGCGGGCCTTCTCTTCGGTGAGCGCCTGGCTCGTGAAGGTGTGCAGCACGTTGAGCGTGGCCGGGTCCAGCACCAGAATTTTCTGCGCGAACACCGGCAGCAGCGCCACCGCCCCCCCAAACAGCACCGCAAACAGGTCGAGCGAGATGGACGCCAGAATCAACTGATGGCCGAAAATGAAGCGCAGGCCCGTGGTGAGGCTCGTGCGGAGACTGAGCGGCGCGGCGTCGGGCGCACGAGCCGGCAGCGGGCGCGGCCGCACGGCCACGCTCAGGGTAGTGAGCGAGACGAGCACGAGCGCCAGATCGACGCCGTACGCCAGCGGCACCCCCGCGAAACCGAGCAGCAGCCCGCCGAGCGCCGGGCCGAGCACCGACGCCGTTTGCCACGTCGTGGAGCTCCAGGTGATGGCGTTGGGCAGGATGGCGCGGTCGGGGATGAGCTGCGGCATAAACGAGAACAGCGCCGGCGAGATGAACCCCCGCGTAAGGCCGCTCAGAAAGATGACCGCGTAGACGGGCGCCGCGCCGTAACGGGCCAGCAACGCGCCGAGCGGGTTGGGGGTACTGCCGGTGCTCGCCGGGCTGCCGGGCAGCACGAAGCTCAGCAGCAGCGCCGTGCAGATGGCAAACCCGAGCGTGGCAAGGCGCACGATGCGGCGGCGCGGTACCGAATCGGCTACGTAGCCCGCCACCAGCGAGACGGCGATGCTCGGCACAGCTTCGGCCAGGCCGATGAGGCCGAGCGACAGCTCATCGTTGGTGAGCTTATAGACTTGGTAGCCCACCACCGTGCCCTGCATCTGCAAGGCCAGCGTGAGCGTGAAGCGGGCGAAGATGTAGGCCCGAAACTCGGGCAGCCGCAGGGCGGCGTAGGGGTCGCGGCGCGGGGCAGGCGGCGCGGCAGCGGAATCGGGCATCGGGGCGGGTGGCAGGCGAGAGCAAAGGTGGGCGCGCGCGGGTGGTTCGGTGGCGACGGCGTACGACGTCGTACATTCGGGGGCGCTCTGTACTTTCGGCTTCTGCCGCCGCCGGGTTGCCGCTCTGCCTTCTGTCTGTCGTATTCTGGTGTTCTGGGATGCCTCCCTACTCGTACTTATTTCCGCCCGGCTCGTTACCCAATCCGGCAGCCGCGCAAACTGACCGGCTCACTATCGAGCACCGCCCGGCCGACGACCTGATTGCGGTGCGGTGGGTCGGCTCGTGTACGTTGGAGCGGCTGCGCGAAGTCTATGCCCGCGTGGCCAACCTGCTGGCCCGCACGGGAGTGCATCGGGTGCTGTTCGACACGCGCGAGCGCGAAGTGATTGGTGAGGAAGCCGCCCGCTGGGTGGCCACCGAAGCCTACGCCACCCTGCTCGAAGGGCGTACGGAACTGCTGTGGCTGGCGTACGCCGTGCCCAAGGCGGTGGCTGAGGCATTCGGCGACCGCCAGCCCGAAACCCTCAACGACCGCCTGCGGGTGGGCGTGTTTGCTACGCCCGGCGCCGCCGTGGCGTGGCTGCGGCAACCGTAATTTCGGGGCGAGGAGCGGCGGATGAGAAAAAGTGTAAATTTTTTTCGCGCCTCGCATACTACGCCGCCCTGCCCCGGCGTTAGGGGCATAGTTCTGCTTCTCCTACCGCTTCGGCGCGGTTTTCGCGCGCCTCTCACTGCACCAAAAAACCCGCGCCGACCGGCCTTCTATGCAGTAAAGCTCTACGTTACCCCTTCCTGCGCCCTGGGGGCGCTCGTGTCACTGACGTATGAACTTCTCTGCCTTCGCACCCGCCGCCTCGGCGGCCGACGACGCAACCCTCGTGGCCCGCTACATCGCCGGCGACGACCGGGCTTTCGCCCTGCTGCTGGCTCGCCACCAGAGTCGGGTGTACACCACGCTGGTGCTCATCGTGCGCGATGAGGCGCTGGCCGAAGACCTTACGCAAGACACCTTTATCAAAGCCGTGAAGATGCTGCGCGACGGGCGTTACACCGATGAAGGCAAATTCGGCGGGTGGGTGTGCCGCATCGCCCACAACCTCGGCATCGATGCCACGCGCCGCCTCAAGCGCAAAGCCACCGTTTCGCTCGACGCGCCCGTGTGCGCCGACGTGGCCGCCACCGAGCAGCCCGGCCGCCTGCTGTTCACGGCCGACTCTACGGCGCCTTCGCCGGAAGCCGACATCATTCGCGCTGAAAGCCACGCGCACCTGCGCCGCCTCATCGAAGACCTGCCCACCGCCCAGCGTCAGGTGCTGCTGATGCGCCACTACGGCGAGATGTCGTTTCAGGAAATCGCCGACGCCACGGGCGTTTCCGTCAACACGGCACTCGGCCGGATGCGCTATGCGCTGCTGAATCTGCGGCGGCGGATGCTGCCGACCGCGCAAGCCGGGGCGTCGTTGCTGCTGGCGGCGGCGCTGCTGGCAGCCGGCGGCCTGCCCGTGACGGCGCGGCTGACCCGCACCGAGATTTTTTCGTATTCCTCTTCGTCTGAATCCGACTCCGATGACCCAACTCTACACACAAGAATCGCTCATCCGGTACGTGTACAACGACTTACCTGACAGCGAGCAGCACGACTTCGAGGCGGCCCTGCGCCACGACCCCGACCTGGCCGCCGAATGCGCCGAGCTGCTGCACCTGCAGGCGGCGCTCAGCGGGCTGCAACTACAGCCCAGTCGGCGCACGACGGAGGCGATTTTGCGGGCGGCCGCAGCGCGCGGTTAATCGCTCGCCCGGGCCGGCCGGCTCCCGATACCGTGCGGTCTAACCTACCGCTTCACCAGCTCGACGCGCCGGTTTTTGGCCTTGTTGGCGTCCGAATCGTTGGGCACGAGCGGCTTGGTCTGGCCGAAGCCTTTGGGTTGAAGGCGGTCCAGCGCGATGCCTTGCGCCATCAGGGCGCCCACCACGGCGTTGGCGCGGCCTTCGGAAAGGGTCTGGTTGTGAGCGGGGGCGCCGGCGTCGTCGGTGTGGCCCTCGACGGTGAGTTTCAGGGCGGGGTTAGCGGTGAGGAGCTTCACTATTTCGGCCACTATGGGCGCCGATTCAGACTTCATCGCCGTCTTATCGGTGTCGAAGTTGATGTAGAGCGCCACGTGGCCTTCGGTGTCGAGGGCTTTTTTCAGCTCTTCGGCGGGCAGCAGCTTCACCTTCATCTCCATCGGCCTGGTTTCGAGTACCGTCAGCCAGTAGTCCTCGGGCGTGGTGTTCCAGGGTTTATAAACTTCGACCCAGATCTGCTTGTCGGGGGTGCGGACCATATAGACGCCCGACTCGTCGTAGTCGAGGTAGTAGCCGCGGTGGCGGCCGTCGTCGAATTTCACGTTCTTCGCCTTCATCTCCGCGCCGTTTTTGCCTTCGTACACGGTTACGCCGCCGAGGTCTTTGATGAGCTTTTCGTAGGTCTTTTTCACCTGAAACCACGAGGCATCCTTGCCGATTGCCTTCACGGTGTAGAAGCGCCCCTCGACGGGGATGAGCTGCGTACCGTCCCAGAGTTCGTAGCGGTCGTAGGCCACGTGTCAGACTCAGCGAAGAGCCTTCAGTAGTTCCTCGCGCCTTATTTCTAAATGACTGGCTACCGCTTGCAGAAGCGCGTTCAGGGTGCCAACCCGCAGTGGTGAATGCAAAGGCACGGTAAGGTGATGTTCACCACGAGGGCCAGTATACGTAAGCCGGATGTGGCTACCCGTTTGCCGCGTCGCCTCATAGCCGAGCCGCCGGATCAACTCCCCACCGCTTAGGTCGCGCGGCAGCTTCATACCACGAACACTTCCTCCCGAACGTAATGCAGCCGTACCATCGCGGGGCGGTCGGCGGCCTCGTAGTGGCATAGCAGCGCGTCGCGGACTGCCTCACGCAGCTTAGGGAGCGTATCGGCCTCAGTGAAAATATCGGCACCCAATGCGCGTGCTTGATAATCGCCTTCAGGGGCGTCTTCGACCAGAAAAATGAGTTGATTATCCATAAAACGCTTTAATGTTTCTGCCATCTTTTCGTCACCTGATCGAACACCTCAATGCCTGCGTACCGTTGCCACGGATTGTTGACGAAACCCACACGCGGCAGGCGCTTGTCCTCACCCGGAGTGACCACGACTGCAACGTTTAGCTCGTCGAGCAACGCCCTCACCTCGTCATAAGTTGGCTTTTTCAAAAGCAACAATAGCTCAATCAACCGTTTACGAGGAAACTACTTAACCCAAGTTGCGGATTAGGGCGCGAATGGCTTGCGCCTACAGCGGTTTTCGGGTCTGGTTACGTCCTCGCAGAGACGCCTCTTTGCGGCTGCGGCGGTTATGCCAGGCAGCGGCGCCGGGCGGCGCAGACGCTCTACCATTTCAGGTAGTCGCGCACCGACACAGCGGCGCCGGGCGGCGGAGACGCAAGGATGCGTCTCTACCCCGGCCACTGCCCCTCAAGTCGCTTCAATAACCCGCAACTTGGGTTAAGTAAGACCGGTAGCGACCACCTCTGTACTTACGCCCATCGGCTTCTGAGTGCTCCCATAAAGCCGCACACGGGAGATGCAGTGCTTGATGTGCGACGCGAGGGTAGGTATCGCACGAGTGGTCATTGGCCTTCAGCTTTCGGCGATGACAAAGCAACACCGCAACCAACTCGGCCGACGCCTTTCACTCCTGCCCTGCAATCTTCTTCTTAGCCATCAGTTTTACATCGATCGAACTCAGCCAGCCAACTCTCCCGGCAACACGGTCAATCGTATCTTTGATACCACCTGCTCCGCGCGTAGTTCCATCCAATCCAACCGCCCGTGTACCGCACCCTGCAACCCGACCTCCAGCAGCAGCTCCAGGAAATCAAAGCCGCCGGTCTCTTCAAGAAAGAGCGCGTCATTACCACGCCGCAGGGCGCCGAAATCGCCACCGACGAGGCGGGCGAGGTGCTGAACTTCTGCGCCAACAACTATCTGGGGCTGTCGTCGCACCCGGAAGTCATCCGGGCGGCGAAAGCGGCCATTGACTCGCACGGCTACGGACTGTCGTCGGTGCGCTTCATCTGCGGTACGCAGGACATTCATAAGCAGCTCGAAGCGCGCATCGCCGAGTTTCTGGGCACGGAAGACACGATTCTGTACGCGGCGGCTTTCGATGCCAACGGCGGCGTGTTCGAGCCGTTGTTCTCGGAGCAGGATGCCATCATCTCCGACGCCCTCAACCACGCTTCCATCATCGACGGGGTGCGCCTGTGCAAGGCCCAGCGCTACCGCTACGAGCACAACAATATGGCCGACCTGGAGAAGCAGCTCCAGGATGCCGTAGCGAAGGGTACGCGTCACCGCATCATCGTCACGGACGGGTCGTTTTCGATGGACGGCACCATCGCGCAGCTCGACAAAATATGCGACCTGGCCGACACCTACGAGGCGCTGGTAATGATCGACGAGTGCCACTCGATGGGCTTTCTGGGCAAAACCGGGCGCGGCACCCACGAGTACCGCGACGTGATGGGCCGCGTCGATATCATCACCGGCACACTCGGCAAAGCCCTCGGCGGCGCGATGGGCGGCTTCACGTCGGGGCGCCGGGAGATTATCGAGATGCTGCGCCAGCGTTCGCGTCCCTATCTGTTTTCCAACACGCTCGCGCCGAGCATCGTGGGCGCCTCGCTCCGCGTCCTCGACCTGCTCACCGAAAGCACCGAGCTGCGCGACCTCCTCGAAGCGAACACGACCTACTTCCGCGCGCAGATGACCGAGGCGGGCTTCGACATCACGCCCGGCGAGCACCCCATCGTGCCGGTGATGCTCTACGACGCCAAGCTCAGCCAGGAATTTGCCGCGCGGATGCTCGGGAAGGGCATTTACGTGGTGGGTTTTTACTTCCCGGTGGTGCCGAAAGGCAAGGCACGGATTCGGGTACAGATGTCGGCGGGCCACACCCGCGCCCATCTCGACCGCGCCATTCGTGCCTTCACCGAAGTAGGCCACGAACTGGGCGTGCTGAAAGGCCTCCAACTTGCGGCGGCCGTGGAAGGTGGCGCTGCCTCACGGCCCAGCCCCGCTGCACAAGGGTAACGGCAAGGCTGTAATCAGCAGGTTTGAACGCTTGTGCACAGAGTCGACTCATTGTCTCCTTTCCAATATTGCTTCCCGAATGCGACATCTATTTCTACGGATCACTTGGGCTGTCATTGTAAGTGCTGGCTGCCGGATCAATACCGCCCAGGCGCAACTGCTCACACCCCAAATCAGGCAACAGCTACAGGCTGAGCTTGATTATGTGCCGGCCTTCTATAACGTCAAAGGGGTGGCCGCAGCCGTTATTCTGCCCGACTCTTCAATGTGGATGGGGGCGGCGGGTTTATCGACCGCTTCGCCTCCCGACTCGTTACGGCCGGAGATGACGTTCGGAATTGCGTCTCTTACGAAGAATTTTGTCTCCGCTCTCACGCTGCGATATGTGCAGCAGGGATTGCTGCAGCTGGACGGCCCCATTGGCCCGTATTTGCCGGCGTGGGCGCGGGTGCCGGCAATTGATTCGACAATTACGATCCGGCAGCTTCTCAATCATACCAACGGACTAGGTAACTACCAGCAGACGCGTGGGTATCGGTTGGCTTACTTCGATTCTGCCGCAACATATACTCTGCCGTTGCGCCAGCTGATTGGTTATTTTCCGCCGATGGCAGCAGCGCCTGGTGCTCGGTATAGCTACGGAAATGGTAGTTATGTCCTGCTGGGTGCAATCATCGAGCACTTGCGGAACCAGCCGTTTCCGGACGTGATCCGGCAAGAGCTACTGCTGCCTTTAGGGCTGCAGAATACATTTTTTTCATATTACCATCCGTGGCCCGCCGGGTTGACCGAAGCACATTCCTGGGGGAATAATCGCGGTGTGTCGCGAGATATAACCCTCGAGTCGCGCAACCTGCTTTTCAGTTCGTACGGGCCTTCCGGTGGTCTGATGTCAACCCCTGCCGACGTTGCGCGGTGGAGCAGAGCTTTATTTACCGGGGCGGTTATCGACTCTGCTCGATTAGTGGAGATGACGACTGCCACCCCGCCGTTCCCGAGCTACGGGTTGGGATTGATAAAAATATCCCTTGGATATGGGCGATTCGGCTGGGGACATTTGGGGTTCATTCCTGGATGTCTGGCGATTTATGTGTACGAGCCGACGTGCAATATTGGCATCGCCGTGATGTTAAATGACGATCGGGCACCCCACGCACGTCGCAAAATAGCGTGGCGTTTGTATAATATGGTGCTCCGCCGACCCATCTGCAACCGGCCCGCGCCACCACTTGGCGTGGATGACGAAGGTGCGCTCGGGGCAGACCCCGACTATCTCGACCTGCAGATTGCGCCTAACCCCGTGGCAGCGGCGGAGGGCGCTACGATCCATTACACGTGCCCGCCCGGTACTCGTACGGCCAGCCTGCTGGTACGCGACGCTACTGGGCGTCTCGTGCGGTCGATACAGTTGTCTCCGGTCGCTACCACACTGACGTTAGCCACAAACGGGCTACCGGCGGGCGTGTACACGTGTCAGTTGCAACTAGACAATACGCAGTTGAGCTACACGGAACAGTTGGTGATTGCGCCCTGATGCAGTCATTGGGCTTGGTGCGGCTGCATCAGCCCAGTGCATCTAAGCCAGCCACTGCACACGGCCTTGCTGCCGGCTGCTGTTAGGTCTTGGGCAGCCTTACAGGCATCACCAGAGTCTTCACTTCACGAATGAGAATACATAGTCTGACCGGTAAGCTCGTACTCGCGTTTTGTTGGTTGAGCGTGAGTGGGGCAGGAGTTGGGTGCTCCGGCGACGACGGCAAGAACAGTTCTCCCGGCGTACCGGGCGCCGCCGCGCCGGACAGTGCGCCCAACGCCACCGCACCCGGCACGACCGACCGCCACTCACCCGCCGCCCTGGCGCGCTCGCGCGAGCGCATCGATTCGCTGGAATCGGGCATCAAAGAAGCCGTGAAATCGCCGACGAAAGCGCCCGACATCAAGCTGGCGATGTACACCATTCAGGCGTACCAATATTTCGCGGCCGATTTCCCCACCGACCCGCGCGCCCCCGAAGCCCTCGACCGCGCTGCTCAACTCTACAGCGGTGTGCTCAACGACCACGAGCGGGCCGTGGAATATTACGAGAAGGCGTACCAGAAGTACCCGCAGTATAAGAACCGTCCGCAGATGCTGTTGCAGCAGGCCATCGCCTGCGAGCAGGCACAAGACACGGCGGCCGCTGCCATCGCCTACAAGCGGCTGCTGACGACTTACCCCGACCACGAGCTGGCCAAAGAGGCCCGTGGCCTGCTGAAGTTGCTGCGAATGAGCGACGAGCAGAAGGCAAAAGCGTTTAAGTGAGGATGTGGAGATGTGGAGATGTGAGGATGTGAGCATTGAAACCGCTGGCACTAGATGAAACGGGGCCGCCCATTCTCACATCCTCACATCCCCACATCTCCACATCTCCTCCCCCACGCTATTCCACCCTCACCCACTGGTTGGCGTTGCGCCCCTGGTCGTCGGCGCACGAGATTTTGACCCACCCGCGCGGGGGGCGGCAAAATACGCGCTCGGTGGGCGCGGCGGCGCGCAGAAAGCGGTCGTTGACGTACCAATAGACGCGCCGGGCCGACGGGTCGGGCGCGGCGCGGAGCAAAAGCTGGGCGGTGGGGTCCTCGGGGTCGAGGGTGAAATGCGCGTGGGCGGCGGGCGCCAGAATGCGCGGCGCGCGTGGGTCGGGGCGGGAGGCATTTTCGGCGGGGCCGGCGGCGAGCACCGGGCAGGCAGGGTTGTGCGGCGGCGGTACCACTACGGGCAGACCCTGCGCCGCGCGCCACGCGGCCAGTTCGGGCGTCGGATTGGGCCACCACGTGGCACGGGCTACGCCGGGCACGTCGGCGGGCACGGAATCAGCGGCGGCCGTGGTCACGCCGGGCGGCAGGCATACTGAGCAGAAGCTGAAACGACCGCCGGGGCTGGTCCACACGAGGTGCTGGTGGGCGCAGAGGGCCGCTTCCGACACACCCGGCCGATACCACGCCCGGCCCACCGAGTGGCACGTCGGGGCGGGCGGGAGACCGGTTTCGGTGCAGACGCGGCGCACTTCCAGCCCATCGGGGCGGCGAAACCAGCCCGCGCGCCCGCCGTGGTCGAGGGCGTCGAAGAGGTCGAAGAGGAGCGGAGTGCCCGAATCGGTGCCGGTCAGCGCGGGGATGCCGCGCCCCGTGAAATCGCCGACCCACACGCAAATGGTGTAGCGCGGATTGTAGCCGACGCTCCACGCATCGCGGCGACCGTAGGAGGTGCCGGTTTTCCAGGCCACGCGCGGCAGGTTGCGGCTGGCCTCAGCCTCGTGCGGCAGGTCGGGGCGGCGCAACGTGGCGAGGATGTCGGTGATGAGCCAGGCGGATTCTGCGGAGAAGAGGCGGTGGGTGGGGATTGGGTGTTGGGTGTTAGGCGTTGGGTATTGGGTATTGGGTATTGGGTTGTGGTGATTGTCGGTTGAATTGGACGCGTCTTGCCCAACACCTGACACCACATACCTAATACCTCCCCACTCTCCGCCGTTGGCCAGCGCGCAATACAGCCCGGCCAGCTCGGTGGCGCGTACGCCGCAACCGCCTAAGATGGCCGACAGGCCGAGGTGCTGCTCGTCGCGGCGTACCTGCCGGAAGCCGGCGCGGCCGAGCGTCTGCACGAAACGCGGGACGCCCACCCGCTCGGCGAGTACGCGCACGGCGGGGCCGTTGAGCGAGAGCGCCAGCGCCTGCTGCACGGGCAGGGCGCCGTGCCACATCTGGTCGAAATTTTCGGGCCGGTAGCCGCCGCCGAAATCGGTGGGCACGTCGAGCACCACGCTGGCGGGCGTGAGGCCGCGCG
>ERZ1066122.2923-NODE-2923-length-10484-cov-7.605619_pt1 | contig 10484 bp, 6 predicted proteins | sample MGYA00382769_ERZ1066122 | MGnify/ENA primary metagenome ERZ1066122 (study PRJEB33369, sample SAMEA5778352) | biofilm metagenome | biome: Industrial cooling water; feature: Water cooling tower basin; material: Biofilm | place: United Arab Emirates | collected...
CCCCACCGCCGCCCGCACCAGCCCCACCGACTGGAAAGGCAGCGCGATGCAGGGCCGCATTGCGCGGCGCTACGCTGCCGAACGCCGCTTCCGGCTGATCGGGCTGGGCGCGGTGACGCTGTCGGGGCTGTTTCTGGCTTTCCTGCTGCTCACCATGGTCGGTAACGGGCTGCGCGGCTTCACCTATACCAGCGTGACCATCCCTATCGACTTCGCGGCCAACCCGTTGACCGTCAGTACCGACGATTTCGCGGCACCCGATATAGATCTCCAACTCGCCAATTCTGGTTTGCGCGACATCGTCGATTTTTCGGCCGAGGCCGCGCTTGGCGCGGACCGCCGCTGGGTCGTCTCCGAAAATGCATGGAAAGTTGTCCGCGACGCCATCAAGGCCGATCCCGAACTGGCGACAAAGCGCAGCGACTTCGCGATACCCGTGTCATCGGACGTCGACATTGCCGCGAAGAGCGATGGCAGCGCGGCGGCAGAGGCTGTGGTGGCCGATTTGGACGGCAAAGGGCTGCTGTCGACCGGCATCCATTGGCCCTTCTTCACCAGCGCCGACGCCACCGATCCGGCGGTCGCCGGGATCTGGGGGGCGCTCAAAGGCTCGTTAATGACCATCCTCATCGCCTTTGTGGTCGCTTTCCCGATGGGCGTGCTCGCCGCGCTCTATTTGGAAGAATATGCCGCCAAGAACCGCTGGACCGACCTGATCGAGGTATCGATCAACAATCTGGCCGCCGTGCCCTCGATTATCTTCGGCCTGCTCGCGCTGGCGGTGTTCATCCAGTTTTTCGGCATTTGCCAGGCCAGCCCGCTGGTTGGCGGCCTGACGCTCGCGCTGATGACCATGCCGGTGATTGTTATTGCCAGCCGCAACGCCATCAAATCGGTGCCGCCGTCGATCCGCGACGCCGCGCTTGGCGTTGGCGCTTCGCCGGTACAGGTGGTGTTCCACCATGTGTTGCCGCTCGCCTTGCCCGGCATCATGACCGGCACCATCATCGGCATGGCGCGCGCGCTGGGTGAAACCGCGCCGCTGCTGCTGGTCGGCATGCGCGCCTTCATCGGCGATGTGCCGGGCGGCCTCTGCTCACCCTCAACCGTGCTGCCGATGCAGATTTTCCTGTGGTCGGACGATGTGAACCGCGGCTTTGTCGAGAAAACCTCCGCCGCCATTATCGTGCTGCTCATCGTCCTTTTGTCGATGAACGGCCTCGCCATCTATCTTCGCAACCGTTTTGAAAAGCGCTGGTGACATGACCGAAGCCGAACAGTCCGTAGCCCCCGAAAACCCGAAGATGACGGCGGATAACGTCGACATTTTCTATGGCGAGAAACAGGCGATCAAGAATGTGTCGATCGCGGTCGGCACCGATCTCGTCACCGCCTTCATCGGCCCGTCGGGATGCGGCAAGTCGACCTTTCTGCGCTCGCTAAACCGCATGAACGACACCATCGCCGGAGCGAAGGTCACGGGCTCGATCAAGCTCGATGGCGAAAATATCTATGACCCCGCGATGGATGTGGTTCAGCTCCGCGCGCGCGTTGGCATGGTGTTTCAAAAGCCCAACCCCTTTCCCAAATCCATCTATGACAATGTCGGCTATGGCCCGCGCATCCACGGCCTTGCACCGAACAAGGCCGACCTTGACGTCATTGTCGAACGCGCGCTGCGCCAGTCGGGCTTGTGGGATGAGGTGAAGGACCGGTTGCAGGAGAGCGGCACCGCGCTGTCGGGCGGACAGCAACAGCGGCTGTGCATCGCCCGCGCGATCGCGGTGGACCCCGAAGTCATCCTGATGGACGAACCCTGCTCTGCGCTCGACCCCATTGCGACGGCGAAGATCGAGGAATTGATCCACGAACTGCGCGGCAATTACGCCATCGTCATTGTAACCCACAATATGCAGCAAGCCGCCCGCGTGTCGCAGCGCACCGCATTTTTCCACCTCGGCACGCTGATCGAATATGGCAAGACCACCGACATCTTCACCAATCCGAAGAATGAGCGGACCAAGGATTACATCACCGGCCGCTACGGCTGAGGCATATCGAGGAAGCATGACTATGGCCATCGGCGGCGAACATACGGTCAAGGCGTTTGACGAGGATCTCAACCGCCTGCGCGGGCTGATCAGCGAAATGGGGGGGCGCGCGGAACAGGCGCTGACCCGTGCGATGGTCGCGCTCAATACCGGCGACGTCGATCTGGCGGCCGAAGTTATCGAGGGTGACAAGCGCATCGACGCGCTGGAGGCCGAGGTCGAACAGCTGGCGGTGCAGACCATCGCCCTGCGTGCGCCGATGGCCGACGATCTGCGCGAAATGATCGCGTCGCTGAAGATCGTGTCGGTGGTCGAACGCATCGGCGACTATGGCAAGAATATCGCCAAGCGCGTCGCGCTGCTCAACGAAAGCCGTTCGATCGAGGCGATCCCGCTGCTGATGTCGATGTCGGAACTGGTGACCGGGCTGGTGCGCGATTCGCTCGACAGTTTCGCCCGCCGCGACGCCGAACTCGCCAAGGCCGTGACGGTGCGCGACAAGCCGGTCGATGATTTTTACAACAGCATTTTTCGCGCGCTGGTGACCTTCATGATGGAAAATCCGCGCTCCATCTCTGAATCTGCTCATTTGCTGTTTGTTGCCAAGAATTTGGAGCGCATTGGCGACCATGCAACAAATATTGCGGAAATGGTTCATTATGTTGTCACAGGAACCCGCTTGGAAGACCGCGAAAAGGGGGATGACCCCGCCGCCTAAGGCCCGATCAAAGGGGAAATTCCATGCCGCAACCCGACTTGCTGCTCGTCGAGGATGACGAGGCCATTGCCGAACTGATCGTGTGGCATTTCGCCAAAGAGGGCTATGCCGTCCGCCACACGCCCGACGGCGAACAGGCGCTGGTGCTGGCGGCGGAGCGGGTGCCCGACATCGTCCTGCTCGACTGGATGGTCGAAAGCCTGTCGGGGATCGAGGTGTGCCGCCGGCTGCGCCGCAACAGCCGCACCGCCAATGTCCCCATCATCATGCTGACCGCGCGCGGCGAGGAAGAGGATCGCATTCGCGGCCTGGAAACCGGCGCCGACGACTATGTCACCAAACCGTTCAGCCCGCGCGAACTGGTCGCGCGCGTCTCCGCCGTGCTGCGCCGCCTGCGCCCTGCGTTGGCGGGCGAGGTGCTCAGCTATTCCGACATCGAACTCGACGCGGTCGCGCACAAGGTAAAGCGCGGCGGGACGACGCTCGCCATTGGCCCGACCGAGTTCCGCCTGCTACGCCACTTCATGGAGCATCCGGGCCGGGTATTCTCACGCGGCCAGTTGCTCGACAGCGTATGGGGTCAGGACAGCGACATCGAACTGCGCACCGTGGACGTCCATATCCGCCGACTGCGCAAGGCGATCAACGCGCACGGCCACGCCGACATCATCCGCACGGTGCGTTCGGCAGGCTATGCGCTTGATGCCGACGGCGAACTGTAAAACGACGTCATTGCGAGCGTAGCAAAGCAACGACGAAGAGCTTTTCACCGTCCATCGCGCCCGCTACACCAGCGGCATGAAACAGCATCTCATTCGCGCGCTCGCGCTCACCGCCCTCCCCATCGCTCTCGCCGCCCCCGCACGCGCAGAAGAGGAACGGGCGATGACGCCGGAGGATCTGGCGACCCTCGCCCGTGTGGCCGCGCCCGCCGTCTCGCCCGACGGCAGCATGGCCGCATGGCAACTGACCGAGACTGACGCGGCTAGCTATGCCCGCAGCACCAGCATCTGGGCGGTCGACACGCGCGACGCGGCTGCGAAGCCGGTCCGCATCGCCGACACGCCGGGCAAGAATGAAAGCGCCCCGGCCTACGCCCCCGATGGCGCGCTGTTTTTCCTGTCGAACGCGAGCGGGACGACACAGGTCTGGCGCGCCGCGGCAAACAACAGCGCGGCAACGCAGGTCACGGATTTTAAGGCCGAAGTGGCGGGGTTCAAGCTCTCCCCGGATGGCAAGCGCCTGCTGGTGTGGGGCGATGTGCCGATGGCATGCACGAGCTTTGGCTGCGATACACCCACCAATGACGCGCTGACTGGCCCCGGCACCGGCAAGCACTACCCCGACGGCGTGGGCTTCGTCCGCCACTGGGATGCCTGGGAAACGCCGGGCACCCACGCCCGCGCATTCGTGTTCAATCTGACGAACGCCAAGGCCACCGCAGGCCGCGCCATTTCGGGTGCGCTGGTCGGTGACACCCCGTCAAAGCCGATGGGCGGGGCCGAGGAACTGGCGTGGAGCGCCGACAGCAAGTCGGTATTCTTCGCACTGCGCGTTGCTGACGGGAACGAACCGCGATCCACCAATCTCGACATCTATCAGGCGCCAGCGGACGGCAGCACCCCGCCGGTCAATCTAACCGCCGCCAATCAGGCCACCGACACCCTGCCCGCCGCCTCGCCCGACGGCAAATGGCTGGCCTACGCCGCCATGGCGCGGCCGACCTATGAAGCCGACCGTCAGGTGCTGATGCTGCGCGATCTGAAAACCGGCAAGGTCCGCGCATTGACGGAAGCGTGGGACCGTTCGGTCGCGTCCATCGCCTGGTCGCCCGACAGCAAGAGCGTGATCGTGACGGCGCAGGATCTGCTCGAACACCCCGCATTCCGCGTGGACGCGCGCTCGGGCACGATCACGCGCATCACCGAACGCGGCAATGTTTTCGATGTTGTTCCGGTGGCAAAGAACGGCATGGTGCATCTGCTGAACAGCATTTCCGGCCCGACCGATGTCATGCTGCGCGATGCCGACGGTGTGGCGCGCAATTTGTTGAACGCCAATGCAGGCCGCCTCGCCGCGTTGGCACCGGTGCAATATGCGCAATTCAGCTTTACCGGTGCCGGGGGCGCACCGGTGCGCGGCCAGATTGTCACGCCAATGGGCGCAAAGGACAAGATGCCGACGCTGCTGCTCGTCCATGGCGGGCCGCAGGGCAGCTTTTACAATAGCTGGTCCACGCGCTGGAACCCGATGCTGTTCGCCAGCGCGGGCTATGCCGTGGTGACGATCGATTTTCACGGGTCCACCGGCTATGGCCAGGCCTTTACCGACAGCATCAACCAGGATTGGGGCGGCAAGCCGCTGGAGGACCTGAAGCTGGGCATGGCGGCGGCGGGGAAGCTGTATCCGGTCGTCGATCAGGCCAACGCCTGCGCGCTTGGCGGCTCCTATGGCGGCTATATGATGAACTGGATCGCGGGCAAATGGCCCGACGGGTTCAAATGCCTGGTCAACCATGCCGGCATTTTCGACCTGCGCGCCATGGCCTTTACCACCGAGGAATTGTGGTTCGACGAACGGGATCATGGCGGCCCGTGGTGGAGCCGCCCCAACGCCGAGCGGTGGAATCCCGTCAACCATGTGACCAAGTGGAAAACCCCGACGCTGTTCATCCACGGCGAAAAGGACTACCGCGTCCCCTACACCCAGAGCCTTGCCGGATGGACCGCGGCGCAGCGGCTGGGCGTGCCCGCCGAACTGCTCATGTTCCCCGATGAAAATCACTGGATTTTGAAGGGCAAGAACAGCGTGCAATGGTATCGCACGGTGTTCGACTGGACAGGGCGGCATTTGAAGAAATAGATTATAGTCAGGGCGGCAAGCGGACCTTGTCGCCCTCCCCCTTGCCGCACTGCACCATCGGCGGCTAAGGCCCGTGCATCATGGCCATGGACAAAACCTTCGAACACGCCGCGATTGAGGCGAAATGGGCAGCTTATTGGGAGGCGGAGGGGCTGTTCCGGCCGCACCGCCCCGATGCCGTCCCCTATACCATCGTCAACCCGCCGCCTAATGTGACCGGCGCGCTGCACATCGGCCATGCGCTCGACAATACGCTTCAGGATGTGCTGATCCGTTACGAACGGCTGCGCGGCAAGGATGCGCTGTGGGTCGTCGGCATGGACCATGCGGGCATCGCGACCCAGATGGTGGTCGAACGGCAAATGGCGGAGCGCCAGCAGAAGCGCACCGATTTCACGCGCGAACAGTTTGTCGACAAGGTTTGGGAATGGAAGGCGGAAAGCGGCGGGCAGATCACCGGCCAGCTGCGCCGACTTGGCTGTTCAATGGACTGGGCCAACGAACGCTTCACCATGGACGATGGCATGAACCGCGCCGTCGCGAAGGTGTTCGTCGACCTTTATAACGATGGCCTGCTGTACCGCGACAAGCGGCTGGTCAACTGGGACCCCAAGCTCAAGACCGCGATCAGCGATCTGGAGGTCGAGACGATCGATGTGAAGGGCCATTTCTGGCACTTCCGCTATCCGCTCGCCGATGGCGTAACGCTCGACAATGGCGCGGACCATATCGTCGTCGCGACGACGCGCCCCGAAACGATGCTCGCCGACATGGCCGTGGCAGTGAACGCGGACGACCCGCGTTACCAAAGCGTGATCGGCAAGTTCGTCACCCTGCCCATCACCGGCCGCCGCGTGCCGATCATTGCCGACGACCATGCCGACCCCGAGCTGGGGTCGGGCGCGGTCAAGATCACGCCGGGCCATGACTTCAACGATTTCGAGGTCGGCAAGCGCGCCGGGATCAAGCCCGCCGACATGCTCAACATGTTCGATGGGGATGCCAATGTGGTGCAGCCGACGGTGTACGTTATGCTACGTAGGCTGGCTATCGAACAAGGTGGACAAAACCAAGTTATTGAAGGCGCAATCCCCCCAGAATTCATTGGCCTCGACCGATCTGATGCGCGCATCGAGGTCGTCGCACAGATGAAGGCGCTCGGCCTGCTCGTTCCACATATCGACAAGGATGGCGGCGAGCATGACGCCGAACCCCGCACCATCGCCACTCCTTTCGGTGACCGCAGCGGCGTCGTAATCGAACCTTGGCTGACCGATCAATGGTATGTCAACGCCAAGACCCTCGCTCAGCCCGCGATCAGGGCAGTGCGGGATGGTGATATCAAAATCGTTCCCAAGACATGGGAAAAAACTTTCTTCAACTGGATGGAAAACATTCAGCCTTGGTGCGTCTCGCGGCAGCTTTGGTGGGGACACCGTATTCCCGTGTGGTACGGACCTAGAGCCGAAATGGAAGCAGACGGCAAAGTCACTGTCAGCCTTGGCGGTGCCGGAGGCTCATTTTTGGAAATTGTTGCGGAGACCGAGGACAAAGCCAAAGCTAGGGCAAAAGATCTATATGCACCGCTGTTTGGCGAAGATGTAGAAATCACTTTCGCGAGCGATCACGATCGCCCGAACCCAGGCTCCCTACGTATCACGCACGACGACGGGCATTCCGAGATTCGGTTGTGGCAAGAAACCGACGTCCTCGACACCTGGTTCAGCTCAGCCCTGTGGCCCTTTGCCACGCTTGGGTGGCCAGCCTCCGATTCCCCTCTCCTCGCCCGCCACTATCCCAACGACGTGCTGATTTCCGGGTTCGACATCCTGTTTTTCTGGGATGCGCGCATGGCGATGCAGGGGCTGCATTTCATGCGCGATAACAACGGTAAAGGCGTGGTGCCGTGGCGCACCCTGTATCTCCACGGTCTCGTCCGTGCGCCCGATGGGCAGAAAATGTCGAAGTCGAAGGGCAATGTGGTCGATCCGCTGGGCCTGATCGACCAGTATGGCGCCGACGCGCTACGCTTTTTCATGGCCGCGATGGAAAGCCAGGGGCGCGACATCAAGATGGATGACGCGCGGCTGGCGGGCTATCGCAATTTCGCGACCAAGCTGTGGAATGCGGCGCGCTTTTGCGAGGCCAACGGGATTGCCGGCAGCAGCACCCTTGGCGCCCCGCCCGCGAGCCTTGCCGTCAACCGCTGGATCATTGGCGAAGTGGCCGAAACCGTCGCCGCTGTCGATGCGGCGCTGGCGGCATTCCGCTTCGACGAGGCGGCGAACGCGGTCTATCATTTCGCGTGGGACCGGTTCTGCGACTGGTATCTGGAGCTGGTGAAGCCGATCCTCAATCCCGGCACCACCGATACCTCCAGCCCCGTCCGTCCGGAGCTTGTCGAAGGACTGTCCTCGGCTTCGGGTGATGGAGAAGAAAAGGACGGCCGTAGGCGCTGCGCGCCCTCTTCGAGTCCGACAAGCTCAGGGCAGGCGGAGATTGATGAAACGAGGGCCGTGGCAGGCTGGGTGCTCGATCAGATTTTGGTCATGCTCCACCCCTTCATGCCATTCGTGACCGAAGAATTGTGGAGCCAGCTGGGCGACCGCAAAACCTATCCGCTCATTACCGCAAAATGGCCGGAACCGGGCACAGGCGTCGATGCAGAAGCGAAGGCCGAGATTGAATGGCTTATCACCCTGGTCGGCGAGGTCCGCACGGCCAAGGCGGAATTGGGCATCGCACCGGGCGCACGGCTGGCGGCGCATGTTCCGGTAAGCCTGGCCCCCCGGATAGCGACCATGGCGTCGGCACTGGAGCGCGTCGCGCGCCTGTCGTCGGTCAGCACGGATCCCGCACCGGCAGGCGCATCCGCGCAGCTCGTGATCGACGGCGAAACGATCACGATCCCGCTGGACGGCGTTATCGACATCGCCGCCGAAAAGGCCCGCCTGACCAAAGCCCTCGAAGCCGCCGCCAAGGAACGCGACAGCCTGGCCGCGCGCCTCGCCAACCCTGCCTTCACCGAGCGGGCCAAGCCCGAAGCAGTGGACAAGGCACGGGCCGACCATGCCGCCAAGGCGGCTGAGGCGGAGCGGCTGGAGGCAGCACTCGCGCGGCTGGGTTGACGAACCGCGCGCCCGTCAGCCGTTGACGATCGTGCCGCCGTTGGGGTGCAGAACCTGCCCCGACATATAGCTTGAATCGGCGCAGGCGAGGAACAGGAAGGCGGGGGCAACCTCGTTCGGTTCGCCGGGCCGCTGCATCGGGGTGGATTCGCCAAAGCTGCGCACTTTTTCCGCGTCCGCGCCGCCCATGGGGTTGAGCGGGGTCCAGATCGGCCCCGGTGCGACGGCGTTCACCCGTATGCCCTTCGCCACCAGATTTTCGCTGAGCGAGCGGGTGAAGGCCGTGATCGCGCCCTTGGTTGCGCTGTAATCAAGCAGCGCCTCCGCCCCCTTGTACATCGTGATGCTGGTACAGTTGACGATGGCCGACCCGGCGGACAGATGCGGCTGGGCGGCCTGAACCATATAGAACATGCCATAGATGTTGGTTTGAAAGGTGCGGTGCAGCTGCTCCTCGCTAATGTCGGCGATGTCGTCGGCGGGATGCTGTTCCCCGGCGTTGTTGACCAGAATGTCAAGCTGGCCAAGCTGTTCGACCGTTTCGGTGACGCAGCGTTCGCAGTCGGATTTCACCCCGACGTCGCCCTTGATGGCGATGGCGCGCCGTCCCTCGCCCTCCACGATGCGCACGGTTTCGGCGGCGTCATCGTCGCTGCTGTGATAGAGGATTGCAACGTCGGCGCCCTCGCGGGCATAGAGCGCCGCCACGGCCCGACCGATGCCGCTGTCGCCGCCGGTGACGATCGCGACCTTGCCCGCCAGACGGCCCGAACCGGGATAGCGCGGCTGCCATTCAGGTTGCCGGTCAAGCTCGCTCTCGCTGCCCCGTCCGCTGTCCAGCCCCTCATCCTCGCCGTGCTGTTCCAGCTTGTCGGCGGCGGCTTCCTTGCCCTGTTTTTCCTGATCGGTTTCGCCGACCTTTCCGGCAAACATGTCGAGCGTATCGGTATCACGGTCATTCATCGTCCGGCTCCTGCCTGATCCATGCACTATGGGCACAAGCCGAAGTGGCCGGTCAGGTTCCGCCAGCTTTAGAGTTAGTGGGTCAGGGGATCTGTAAGCCGGGTTCTGTCCACCCCGGCCTGCGCCGGGGATGGGCGATCATTCATCTAGGCGCGCGGTTGCCCGTGCGCTCGAGCAGTCAACCCGGATGGCGGGACCGGAACCAGATCCTGCGCCGGTTTTTCACCGGCACGTGCCATCCCTATTCGACCTTGCTCCCGGTGGGGTTTGCCATGCCGCGCCTGTTGCCAGCCGCGCGGTGCGCTCTTGCCGCACCTTTTCACCTTTCGCCTGGCCAAGACCGTGGCGACATATTCTCTGTGGCACTGTCCCTGACCCTGCGCCGTCAAGCGCTTGGCCGCCGGGCGTTATCCGGCACCGTGGTTTCCGTGGAGCCCGGACTTTCCTCCCCCACCCACTTGCATGGACGGCGGCGATCGCCCGATCCCCTGACCTGATTTGCGCCTAGCATACCATGCCGGAAAAAGCCACTGGCCCTTCCCCACCCCGTTCGCCCTGAGCCTGTCGAAGGCAGACGGGGCAGGATTATGGTTGCTAATCCCCCTCGGGCTGGGGCAGCAGCAAAGCGAGCAGGATCGCGCGGCACTCGCCGTCAATCGTCCCGTCGATCAGTTCGGGGCGAAAACGCCGCTGGAATGCCACCGTGGCAGCAAAGCCGTCGGTCACGTCATAACCAAAGCGTTCGAGCGCGAGCAGGAAACC
>ERZ1066122.2925-NODE-2925-length-10481-cov-6.814886_pt1 | contig 10481 bp, 7 predicted proteins | sample MGYA00382769_ERZ1066122 | MGnify/ENA primary metagenome ERZ1066122 (study PRJEB33369, sample SAMEA5778352) | biofilm metagenome | biome: Industrial cooling water; feature: Water cooling tower basin; material: Biofilm | place: United Arab Emirates | collected...
CGCGCGTGCTGTTCCAGGACGGCCCGAACGGCCGCGAGGAGCCGTATGAAACGGTGGTCGTGGACGTGGACGACGAGTTCAGCGGCACGGTTGTCGAGAAGATGGCGACGCGCAAGGCGGAGATGACCGACATGCGTCCGTCCGGCGGCGGCAAGACTCGCCTGACCTTCTCGGCGCCCTCGCGCGGGCTGATCGGCTATCACGGCGAGTTCCTGTCCGACACGCGCGGGACCGGCATCATGAACCGGCTGTTCGAGAAGTACGGGCCGTACAAGGGGCCGATCAGCGGCCGGCAGAACGGCGTGCTCATCTCGATGGAGAAGGGCAAGGCCGTGGCTTACGCGCTGAACGCGCTGGAGGAGCGTGGAGTGCTGTTCATCTCGCCGGGCGAGGACCTGTACGAGGGCATGGTGATCGGCGAGAATGCCAAGCCGCAGGACCTCGAGGTGAATCCGCTGAAGTCCAAGCAGCTGACGAACTTCCGTGCGTCGGGCAAGGACGAGGGCATCCGCCTGACGCCGCCGCGCCGGATGAGCCTGGAGCAGGCGATCGCCTACATCCAGGAGGACGAGCTGGTGGAGGTCACCCCCAAGGTGATCCGCATTCGCAAGCGCTACCTGGACCCGCACGAGCGCAAGCGCCAGTCGCGCAAGGCCGAGGCCGCTTAGGCAAGCTCTGCGCCCAAGCGCCTGATTCCGCGGACAAGTTGTCCCACTCCGGGAAGCGTTCCCCAACTCATCCCGGAGTCCTTTCGACTCGTCCATGTGCGGGTTGAGCGCCGCCGCGCCCCCGTTATGTGGAACTCACGATAACGAGAGCGAGCGAGCCGGGGCGTATCAGCCGGCTCCAGGGCAAGACGGACGGAGGTTCCGCCGCCGCGCTGCAGGGGCAGCGCCGGGGGCGAGCGGAACGCCGGCCGCCGAAGGACAGAGATCAAGTTGCGGAAGCTTTCTGGCGTCGGCCGTGTGCCGGCGATTGCGGCTCTATGCCTTGCGACCCTGGGATTTGCCGGACAGGCGCAGGCCGAGACGGGCGTGCCCGCAACGGGAGTCCTGAAGGTCGACTATCAGCTTCCGGCCGCGCCCGTCGCCCAGCCGACTGCCGCTCCGGTTGCGGCACCGGTCCAGACCCCCGCTTCCGTCACTCCAGCCGCGACCGCGCAGCCGCGCTCGGTCGTGCTCTCCACCGCCGACCGTCCGGTCACCGGCACCACGCCGCCAGCCGGCGCAACGGAAGTCCGTCCGGCGGTCACCCAGGAAGGCCTGTGGCCGCTGATCTGGGCCAATCTCCAGGGCCAGGAACTCGACGAGGAGCTCAACTGCGTCGCGGTCGCCATCTACCACGAGGCGCGCGGCGAGCCCTTTCCGGGTCAGCTGGCAGTCGCTGAGGTCATCATGAATCGCGCGCGCAGCGGCCGCTATCCGACCACTCTGTGCGGCGTCGTCAAGCAGCCGTGGCAGTTCAGCTTCGTCCGCGCCGGCCGCTTCCCGCCGGTCAACCAGGCCAGCCCGTCATGGGCCTATGCCCAGTCGATCGCCCGCATTGCCGCCAACCGGCTCGCCGATGCGCTGCCCGAGGATGTGCTCTGGTATCACGCCGACTATGTCGCGCCGAGCTGGGGCCGCCGCCTCAGCCGTGTCGAGAAGATCGGCGCGCACATCTTCTACCGCAGCTAAGCTCCTTCCGCCGCCGTTACTGTTCGTCCGGGCGTTAACCATCGCCCGCAGGGATTCGCATTTCGGTTCGCCTGCGCAACGCTGCTCCCGCATGATCTCGGGGGAGCTACCATGTTGCGTATCCTGATCGTCGAGGATGACGGGCAGCTGGCGTCGACGCTGAAATATCTGATCGAGGACAATCCGCGCTATCGCGTGGTCGGCATCGCCGAGGACCTCGACGGGGCGGTGGCGGCGCTGGAGGCCGCTCAGCCGGACCTCGCGCTTGTCGACCTGCACCTGGCGCACGGCTCCACCGGCTTCTCGGTCGCGGTCCGATTGAACGACGCGGGCGTGCCGGTGCTGTTCGTCAGCGGCAAGGCGCCGAGCTTCCCGATGCCGGACCTCGCCCTCGGGCTGCTGCTCAAGCCCTTCACCGGCGAGGACGTCTATCGCGCGCTCGCCACCGCCGAGGACCTGATGCGCGGACGGGAGACGATCCGGCCGAGATCCCAGCCTAACCTGAAGCTCTACGAGGTGCCCGCGGAGACGGGTGAGCGGGAGGTCGAGCCTGGCTTGCTGCCGCGCCCCAGCTTGCGTGCACGGTTGCAACAGTGGGTCGCCGGAACGACGCACTAGCTGAACCTGCCGAGTCGCCGTGCGTTCATGTGGGCGGGGTAAGATGTCGGCATGAGAGCACGTAACCTGAAGTATTCATTGGCAATCAGCCTTGTCGCCGCGGTGTTGGCGGCCGGCTCGCCCGCGGGCGCGCAGCAGCGCTCGTTCGACCTGCCGTGGGCGCCGACCGTCGACCGCTTCTACCAGCAGCGCGGCGAGCAGCCCTTGTGGCTGGCCGACGGCGAGGCGATCGATCTGCTCCTCACCACGCTGGAGCGCGCGCCGCTCGACGGCCTGTCCACCGGCCCGCAGCTCGCCGCCGACGCCCGCGCTGCGCTGGAGGCGACCCGCTGGGGTGGGCGCGCGGAGGTCGCCGAGGCCGAGCGGCTGCTGTCCGCGGCGTGGGTCCTGTACGTCCAAGCGCTCCGCCGTCCGGTCGATGGGATCATCTTCGCCGACCCAAAGCTCAAGCCGAGCGTGCCCGCGGCTACGGCGATCCTCGCGGATGCAGCGAAGTCGCGCAGTCTTGCGCAGCATGTCCGGGAGACCGCCACAGTGAATCCGTTCTACGCGCAACTGCGGGACGGCTTCTGGCAGGATCTGGCGTTCCTCGGCGAGTCCACCCGCTCTATGCGTGCCAATCTCGACCGCGCCCGGATCCTCCCCGCCGCCGGCCGCGCGGTCGTCGTCGACCTCGCCACGCAGCGCCTCTTCATGCTGCAGGACGGACAGGTGGTCGACGAGATGCGGGTGATCGTCGGCAAGCCCGATATGGCGACGCCCCTGATGGCCGGCACCGTCAGCGCCATCACCTTTAACCCTTACTGGAACGTTCCCGTCGATCTCGCCCAGAAGAACATCGCGCCCAACGTCCTCCGCCATGGGCCCAAGTGGCTGAGCGACAAGGGTTATGAGGTGCTCGCCAGCTGGAACGAGCCGGCCGAGGTGATCGACCCGGCGACGGTCGACTGGCAAGCGGTCGCCGACCGCAAGGTCGAAGTGCGGGTGCGGCAGAAGCCGGGGCACCACAACCAGATGGGCGGCCTCAAGATCGCCTTTCCGAACGAGCTTGGCATTTTCCTCCACGACACGCCGGAGCGCGAGTTGTTCAACCAGTCGCAGCGCGCCCTCAGCTCCGGCTGCGTGCGGCTGGAGGATGCGAAGCGCCTCGGCCGCTGGCTGCTGAAGGGCCGCGAGCCCGAGCCGCTGAACGGCAGGCCGGAGAGCCCGCTGGCGCTGCCGGAGAATGTGCCGGTATATCTGACGTACCTGACGGCTCAGCCGCGTGCGGATGGGAGTCTGGCGATGGTGGCGGACATCTATGGGCTCGATGGCGACCCGGGCGGGAGCAGGGTGGCGGGGGCTGCTAACTAGTTGAGGGTGGCCGCCGCGGAGTGAATCCGCGGCGTCGGTCCTGTCGCGCTTAGGCGCGCAGGCCGGCCGGCCTTCGGCGTCTTTCGCCCACCGGCACTCGCTTCGCTTCGTTTTCGTTGTGCTCGGCGCCTCAGGCCGGCTGGATGCCCGACGAGGATTCGAACCTCGATTGACGGAGTCAGAGTCCGCTGTCTTACCATTAGACGATCGGGCAGCGCCTTTTAGCTGCGCATCGCGCCGCGGGTCGGCACCTAGGAAGGTGGCCAGCGCCTGTCAACCAATCGGGGGCAAAGCTTGCTCCGATCAACAACTTCGGCTTAAACTCGGGTCAAGTCAGCCGCGCGGCTATTCCGCCGGGCGGTGCAGAATGTGATTGGGCGACCCATGGCGACTCATGCCGCCAGTGCGCCGCGCCCCGACCAGCGGGCGAGTGCGGCCGATGCGAGCTTCTCCTCACGGGGCTCGGCGCGGCACACCTACGGCGCCATCGACCTTGGCACCAATAATTGCCGGCTGCTGGTCGCGCGCCCGGGCGAGGGCGGCTTCACCGTGGTCGACGCTTTTTCCCGCATCGTCCGGCTGGGCGAGGGGCTGGCGCAGACCGGGCGGCTGAGCGACGCAGCGATGGATCGCGCAGTCGAGGCGCTGGCCGTGTGCGCGGATAAGCTCAAGCGCCGCCGGGTGAGCCTGTCCCGCTCCGTCGCGACCGAAGCCTGCCGCCGCGCGGCGAACGGCCGGGACTTCATCGAGCGGGTGCGCCAGGAGACCGGGCTGGTGCTCGACATCATCGCTCCGCAGGAGGAAGCGCGGCTGGCGGTGCTCGGCTGTCACAAATTGCTGGAGCCGGGCGACGGGCCGGCGCTGGTGTTCGACATCGGCGGCGGCTCGACGGAGCTGGTGCTGGTCGAGCCGGGCGACGAGGAGGTGCCGCGGATCAAGGCGTGGTGGAGTGCGCCGTGGGGCGTGGTCTCGCTGACCGAGAGCGAGGGGCGCGAGGCGATCGAGGGACCCGACCGGGTCGCCGCCTACGCCCGGATGCGGGAGCGGGCGCGGCATGCCTTCGCACGCTTCGCCGAGCTGCTGCCCAAGGATGCGGAGAACATCCGGCTGCTCGGGACCAGCGGCACGGTGACGACGCTGGCGTCGGTGCACCTGGCGCTGCCGAGCTATGACCGCCGCGCGATCGACGGACTGCACGTGCCGATCGGGGCAATGCGGGACATCAGCACCATGATCGCCGAGATGGACTTCCGCGCCCGCGCCGCGCTGCCGTGCATCGGGGCGGAGCGGGCGGACCTGGTGGTCGCCGGCTGCGCCATCCTGGAGGCGATCATCGACATCTGGCCGGCCGAGCAGCTCGGCATCGCCGACCGCGGCATCCGCGAGGGGATCCTGCGCAGCCTGATGGCCCGGGACGGGCATGTTCTTTAGACCCCCTCTTCCCTTTCGGGGAGAGGGCTGGGGAGAGGGGCACAGGCACTCACTCCCCCTCTCTTCCGCCGCTTCGCGGCTCCCTCTCTCCCCTGAAGGGGAGAGAGTTCTGTGAAGCGAATCAAGACCGCCAAGGGGCGGAAGGTCGGCTCGACCCGCTGGCTCGAGCGCCAGCTCAACGATCCCTACGTCAAGCGCGCCAAGGCCGAGGGTTATCGTAGTCGCGCGGCCTACAAGCTGCTGGAGCTGGACGAGAAATTCGGCCTGCTGAAGGGCGTGAAGGCCGTCGTGGACCTCGGCATCGCCCCGGGCGGGTGGAGCCAGGTGGTGCGCAAGAAGGCGCCGGCAGCGAAGGTCGCGGGCATCGACTTCCTGCCGACCGATGCGATCCCTGGAGTCGAGATCCTGCAGATGGACTTCACCGCGGAGGGTGCGGAGGATCGGCTGAAGGAAGCGCTTGGCGGGCCAGCGGACCTAGTGCTGTCGGACATGGCGGCGAACACGGTCGGGCACCCGCAGACCGACCACCTGCGGACCATGGCACTGGTGGAGCTGGGGCTGGAGTTCGCGAAGGACGTGCTTCGGCCGGGCGGGGCCTATGTGGCGAAGGTGCTGGCGGGCGGGACGGACAACCAGCTGCTCAGCGAACTCAAGCAGCATTTTGCGACGGTGAAGCACGCCAAGCCGCCCGCGAGCCGCAAGGATTCGAGCGAGTGGTACGTGATCGCGCAGGGGTTCAAGGGGAGGGCGGAGTCACCCGTTTGACGTGATATCAGCCGTCACCATTGTCATCTTGGGTGTCACCCTTGTTGCCTTGGCTGTCACCTTTGGTGTCACCTTCGTCACCTTTGGTGTCGCTTTCGCTGTAGCTTTTGCGAAGAAAGTACCGGATTTGTGCGGTTCTCGCGATCTGCACTCCTGCCTTCGCCCATGGCACGGTCTATGAAAAGCGTCGCTGCTGAGAAAGAGCCGGGCGACCGGGCCGCATCAGGGAGTGGAGCAGACGAAATCCTATTGTTCAAGCTTGTCGAGCGGACGTCCGCTGTGGGGTGGAAAGCGGACATTCTAGAACCTCCCCGTCAGCGCAGCTGATGGAGAGGGGGACCGCTCAGCCGTTAGGCTGAGTGGTGGAGGGGCCAACAAGGTCGTCACGAGCCTGCCCTCCCGCTGAAAGGGCGCTGGCCCCTCCACCACCGCCTTCGGCGGCGGTCCCCCTCCCCATCCGGCTGCGCCGGACAGGGAGGTTCTGCCAATGTCCGCAATGGGTCGTAAACAGACCTAGGCGCCCCGCTTCGCCCTTGCGTCGGCGATGGCTTTCTTCAGCACGTCGTAGCCGACCGCGCCGTTGAGCACGCGGTCGCCCACCACGAACAGCGGCGTGCCCGAGGCGCCGAGTTGGCCGGCGAGCTGGTAGTTCTTCTGCAGTTCCGCGGCGATCGCGGGGGACTGCGGCGGGGTGAAGGGGATGCCCGCGGCCTGGGCGGCGGCGCGCAGGGTCTGCTCGTTGGGGCGGCCGGCGGCGAAGAGCGTGTCGTGGAACTGTTTGAAGCGGCCGGCCTGGCTGGCGGCGAGGGCGAGGCGGGCGGCGGCTTCGCTTTCGGGGCCCAGGATCGGGAACTCGCGATAGACCACGCGGAGCTTGGGATCGTCCTTCAGCAGGCGGTCGATGACCGGCAGGCTCGCCTTGCAGTAGCCGCAGGCGTAATCGTAGAACTCGACCAGCGTGACGTCAGCGTCCCTCGCGCCTTCCCACGACGAGCCGAACGGCGTTTCCAGCGCGGCGCGGTTGGCGTTGAGGACCGGGGCGTGCTGCTTCTCGCGGAGGGCATCCGCGGTCTCGATGAGGATTTCGGGATGGCGCTGCAGCGCCTCGCGGACCAGCCGGTCGCCGAGCCCCTCGCGCGCGCCCAGGAACAGCAGCAGCAGAACCGCCACCGCACCGATCAGGCCGCCGAGCAGCCCCGCTCCCCACGGCGCTGCCGTCTTTCCTTCGCTCACCTGTTGCCCCTGTTCTTCCTCTTGTCGCGGTCGACCGCGGTCCGCGACACCATGGCGATGTCCTGCGCCCGAAGATAGTCGGCGGTGCCCGAGGGAATGCCGCGCAATGCCATCTCCGCGCTTGCCAGCGCGAGCTTGGGCTCACCCGTCAGATTGTAGCGCTCGGCGGTGGCAAGCGCGGCACGGGCCTGGTCGCCCTTGCGGTCGTAGATGACGCCGAGCTGGTACCAGGCGAACGGATTGTCGTTGTCCCGGTTGACGGCGGTCTTGAGGACGCGCTCGGCCTCGGGGAAGTAGTCCTGCTTCTCGGTGGCGATCAGCGCGTGACCGAGCATGGCGGCGATCATCGGTGCGTCCGGCGCGGCGGCGACCGCCTGGCGAAGATACTGGAGGGCCTCGGCCGGCTTGCCCGACTCCAGCAGCACCTGGCCCTTGAGCTCTAGGAAGTAGGGGTCGTTCGGCGTGGTGCGGAGCAGGGCGTCGGCCTCGGCCAGCGCCTTGTCGCGGAAGCCCTGACGGTGGAAGGCGTAGGCGCGGGCATAGTGGGCCGGAACGGAAGTGTCGCTGGCCGGATAGTTGCGCAGGACCAGCTCGGGCTGGCTGATGTAGCCGATCAGCTTGGCGCGGACGCGCTGGAAGCGGGCCTCCAGCGCCGGGTCGGTCGGGCGGTTCCAGGCGGGGTCCTTCTTGTAGACCTCGGTCAGGCTGGCGATGCGCTCGGATGAGAGCGGGTGGGTGCGGTCGTAGCTGTCGGTCGCGTAGATGGCGAGCCGGAACTCCTGGTTCTGCAGCTTCTTGAAGAACTCGATGGAGCCCTTGCCGCTGATTCCGGCGCGGCTGAGGTAGGAGGCGCCCGCGAGGTCGGCGCTGGTCTCCTGCGCGCGGGTGAAGGCGAGAAACTGGCCGAGCGCGGCCTGCTGGCCTGCCGCCATGACGCCCATCGCCGCTTCGCCCGCACCCGCTGCCATGGCGAGCCCGCCAAGCACGAGGCTGAGGATGGACACGGCGGTGGCCTGCTTGATCCCATCCTGGATCCGCAGGGCGTGGCCGCCCGCGACGTGGCCAAGCTCGTGCGCGATGACGCCCTGCACCTGGTTGGCGTTGTCCGCCGCGGTCAGCAGGCCGGAGTGGATGTAGACCACCTGGCCCTGCGCGACGAAGGCGTTGATCTCGTTATCGTTGACCAGGACGATGCGGACGTTCTTGGGATCGAGCTGGGCCGCTTCGATCAGCGGCCTGGACATGTCCGCGAAGAGCTTCTCGGTTTCGGTGTCCCGAAGGATCGACTGGGCTGCGGCCGGGCGCACGGCGGCGAGCGCCAGCACCAGCGTGAGCATCAGCAGCCGGGCGAATAAGGTGACGCGCCGCATGGCGCTGCCTTCTCGCTCGGCGGCTGAACGGGGGATGAAAGCGTCAGCTTCCCCCCCTTGGGGGAGGCGCCGGAACGGAGTGGAGGCGGAAGGGTCTGTTGCTCTGACCCCTCCGGCCCTTCGGGCCACCTCCCCCAAGGGGGAGTAGCTAGGCACTACCCAAACGTCCGCTGCCACCAGCCGCGGCGGGCGGGCTGGGCGGTGTCGGCGGCGGTGTCGTTGCTCGCTTCGGGAGCGGCGGGGGCTACCTCGACCGGTTCGGCTGCGGGAGTTTCCTCTGCGGCGGCCGGCTCAGGCTCTGGAGCGGCTTCAGCCACCGCTTCAGGCGCCGGTGCAGCCTTCTTCGCACGGGAACGGCGCTTCGGCTTCTCGACCTCGCCCGAAGCGGGCTTGTCGACAGAAGCTTCAGCAACCGCTGCGTCCTCGGGACCGGTGTCGGCCGGAGCTTCGGGCGCCACCGCTTCGATGGCTGGCGCGCCGGCATTAGCTTCGGCCGCGACGGCCTCGACCGGCTTGCGGGCGCGAGGGCGGCGGCGTGCCTTTGGCTTCTCCTCGCTGGACGCAGGCTGCTCCTCGGCGGATGCCTCAGGGGCCGGGTCCATAGACGGAACCGGCTCCTTCATCGGCGCTTCGTCCGGAGCGGGCACGGGAGCCTCGTCGGTACCCTCCTGCTGCTCCTCGCCGCCACCCTGGTCGGCGGCCTCGACCTCGCCCTCACCACCGCGCCGGCGGCGGCCGCCACGGCGACCGCGACGGCCGCGGCGGGGCTGATCGTCGCCTTCGTCCGCGGTAATCGCATCGTGAGCCGGCTCCGACGCTGCGTCTTCCTCTCCCGAAGTTTCGGCATCGTCCGCCTGCACGGCTTCGGATGGACCCTCGCCCTCTTCCCCGCCGCGGCGGCGGTTGCGGCCGCCCCGGCGACGGCGACGGCGCTTGCGGCCGTTGCGGTCGTCCTCGTCACGCTCGCGGGCTTCGGGCGATTCCTCCTCGTCCTCGTCCTCGACGAGATCGATTTCGTCGACCTCCGGCTCGTCCTCGTACTGGGTCGGCGGGGGCAGCTGGCGCACCGGCGCGATCGGCCGCGGGCCGGAGCTCTCGACGCTCATCCGGGCGCCTTCGTAGCTGTCGTCGACCAGGATCTCGACCGACACGCCGTAGCGCGCCTCGATGTCGGCCAGTTCGGCGCGCTTCTTGTTAAGGACGTAGATCGCGGCTTCGCGGCCCGCGCGGAGGCAGACCTTCTCGCCGCGGCCGCGGCCCGCCTCGTCCTCCAGCATGCGGAGCGCCTGCAGGCCCGCCGAGGAGGCGGTGCGCATCAGGCCAGTGCCTTCGCAATGCGGGCAGGCCTTGGTGGAGGCTTCGAGAACGCCGGTGCGCAGGCGCTGGCGGCTCATCTCCATCAGGCCGAAGCCGGAGATGCGGCCGACCTGGATTCGGGCGCGGTCGTTCTTGAGCGCGTCCTTCATCGCCTTCTCGACCTTCCGGACATGGCTGTTCTGTTCCATGTCGATGAAGTCGATGACGATGAGGCCGGCCATGTCGCGCAGCCGGAGCTGGCGCGCGATCTCCTGCGCCGCCTCGATGTTGGTGGCGTAGGCCGTCTGCTCGATATTGTGCTCCCGGGTGGAGCGGCCCGAGTTGATGTCGATGGAGACCAGCGCCTCCGTCGGGTTGATGACGAGGTAGCCGCCCGACTTCAGCTGCACCGTCGGCTGGTACATGGCCGCGAGCTGGTCCTCGACACCGAACCGCTGGAACAGCGGGGTGGACTCCGTGTGCAGCTTCAACCGGCGAACGTGGCTCGGCATCAGCAGCTTCATGAAGCCGCGGGCGGCCTTGAAGCCTTCCTCGCCCTCGATCAGCACATCTTCGATGTCGCGGTGATATAGGTCGCGGATGGCGCGCTTGATGAGGTCGCTGTCGCGGTAGATGAGCGCGGGGGCGGCGGACTGGAGCGTGGTCTCGCGGATTTCGTCCCATAGGCGGGCGAGATAGTCGAAGTCGCGCTTGATCTCGGTCTTGGTGCGCTCGAGCC
>ERZ1066122.2927-NODE-2927-length-10475-cov-7.836564_pt1 | contig 10475 bp, 10 predicted proteins | sample MGYA00382769_ERZ1066122 | MGnify/ENA primary metagenome ERZ1066122 (study PRJEB33369, sample SAMEA5778352) | biofilm metagenome | biome: Industrial cooling water; feature: Water cooling tower basin; material: Biofilm | place: United Arab Emirates | collected...
CTCGACGAGTGGTTCGAGAAAAACAAAGGCTCCGTCTTCATCGAAATCGACCCTGAGTACAGCGATTGCAAGCTGCTCGACCTGGAACAGTAAGGGTGTTTCTAGTTTCTGGTTGCTTGTTTCTGGTTCATAAACGCAGGCAATCCACAACTAGAAACAAGCAACCAGAAACTAGAAACTATTAATGAATTTCTCTTCCGACAAAGAAGCCGCCGACGCGCTGGCCGCCGCCTACCAGCGGCTCCGTAAAGAAATTGCCACCGTTATCGTGGGGCAAGACGAAGTGGTGCGGCTCGTGCTGACGGCTATTTTTTCGCAGGGCCACTGCCTGTTGGTAGGCGTACCGGGCCTGGCGAAAACGCTGCTCATCCAGACCATTGCCGATTCGTTGGACCTCTCGTTCAACCGCGTACAGTTCACGCCGGATTTGATGCCGTCGGACATCGTGGGGTCCGAGACGCTCACGCAGAGCCGCGAGTTTCAGTTCGTGAAGGGGCCGGTGTTCGCCAACATCGTGCTCGCCGACGAAATCAACCGTACGCCGCCCAAAACCCAAGCCGCCCTGCTCGAGGCGATGCAGGAAGCCGCCGTGACCGTGGCCGGACGCCGCTACGAGCTGCCCCGGCCGTTTTTCGTGCTCGCCACGCAAAACCCGATTGAGCAGGAAGGCACTTACCCACTGCCCGAAGCCCAACTCGACCGGTTTATGTTCAACGTCACGCTCGGCTACCCCACCTACGAGGCCGAACTGAGCATTGTCAAGAACACCACTGGCGGCAAGCGCGCGCAGGCGAGCCACGTGCTGTCGGCGGCCGAGATTCAGGCCTTCCAGGCCCTCGTGCGCCGCGTCCCCGTGACCGACAACGTGGTGGAATACGCCGTTGGCCTCGTTCACAAGACACGCCCCAACACCGAGCGCGCCGCCCCCGGCGCCACGCAATACCTGGAGTGGGGCGCCGGCCCCCGCGCCTCGCAGCACCTGGTGGTAGGCGCCAAGTGCAACGCGCTGCTCAACGGCAAATATTCGCCGGATATTGAGGATGTAAAAGCCGTGGCGCTCCCGATTTTGCGGCACCGCATCGTCCGCAACTTCAAAGCTGAGGCTGAGGGCGTGACGGTAGAGAAAATCATTCAACAAATGCTTTGATGTAGGTAAGAGGTAATAGGTGCGAAGTGCGAGGCACTTTCACACCTACTACTTCGCACCTCGCACTTCGCACCTCTCCCCAATGGATTCCGTCCGCCAACGCCACTACGCTTCGCTGGAAGAAAATCTGGCCGTCATCACGCAGGCCGTGCAGGCCGGGCTTGACGTCCGCACCACACCGCTGGCCCTCACCCTGCCGCTTGAGCTGAACCGGCTGACGGAGATTCTCCGTCAGGTCGGCACCAGCATCAACCTCACGGCTACCGGCCTGCAGGCGGCGCCTGAATTCTACGCCCTCTTCCAGCAACGCCGCACCGAACTGACAGCCGCGATGGAAAAGATTTTCGCCGACAAACGCGCCGTGATGCGCGCCGAGAACGGGCGCGTGTTGGTGGCCGACCAGCTTTGGCGGGCCGTCGAGTTCATCGGCGAGGCGGCGCGCACTGTACTCACCATCAGCACTCAGCGTGAGTTGAATTCGCCCGCCCAGCACCCCCACCCCGGCGTGAGCGAGGTGAGCGCGACGGTGGGGCCGGTGCGGCGGTAAGGACAGCGGCGCCAAGCGCCGCAACCGCGCTCTGCCGCCCCCTGTCGCGCCGGGCTCCAGCCCGGTGCGGGCTATTCACGGGGTTCCAGCCCCGCCCGCATAGCGGTCTGCCGTGACTTCAGCGTCGCGGTTTGCAGCAGAGCGGCCCAAGGGCCGCGCAGGGCAGGCGCCCTGCCGATAGTATGCACGGGGCTGGCGCCCCGCGCGAAACTGGGGTACCTTCTCTAATGCAGCCGCTCATCGAGCAACCCCGTCAGATACAGCCCGAGGCTGAACTCGAAGCGCCGATTCCGCAAATCGTAGTACGGCTCGGCGCGGGTCGTCAAGAATCCGTGCCCCCACAGCCGGTAGTCGTGCGTGAGGCGCACAATCAGCAGCTCGCGCCGCCGCTCGAAGTAGCCGGGATTTTTGACGGTAGTGCCCAACGACGAATACAGCACCCCGCCCAACCCCGGCGAGGCGAAGCCGTCGCCGCGCCAGTAGCTCACCCAGATGGTGGTGAGCTTGGTTTCGAGGCCCGCATTGAGGTACAGCCCGCGCCCGCTGGGGAAGGGTAGGCGGCGGGTGAAGGAGTAGTCGAGGACGCCCGTGGTAAGGGCTTCGAGGCGGAGGCTACGGAAGAATTTGGTCGTATCAAATTGCCAAATAGCTCGCAAGCCGGTAGCCCCAACGAAATAGGTTTGCAAAGGCAATTCCAATGTATCAAGTTGCCCGCCGAGATGGCGCCCAGTGAACTGCACTGGAATACGTAGGCCGAATCTCTTATAGTATGTCTGGCTGCTTCCGTCCGCAAACTTGGCGTACTTCCAATGAACGGTTTTGTCATCAGCACTAAGTGCTGCGCCCGGAACCGCCTGCCGCCGATGCCCGCCCACCACATCAACCAACGCACTCAGCCCCCCACTCACCGCCTCCTGCGCCGAATCCAGCGGATACTGCATCCGCTCCCAATTCACCCACGCATCATAGCGCATCCGCCCCTTCTCGCCGGTGAGCTGGATGCCTTCTTCCACCCGCCGCAGCATCACGCGCTCAAAATCATACAGCGGCTCGGCCAGGGCGTGGTGCAGGTGGCCGTCCAAGGTGCCGAACAGGAAACGCCAGCGATGAGTCTCACCGCCGCCCTGCACCACGGCCGTGAGCGCGGGCCGAATCTGCTGCAACCGCGACGAGCCGTAGCGGCCCTGCTGGTTGCCGAAATCGTGGCGGAAGAACACGCCTGCCGCCAGCTTCACGCGCGGGCTGGGCTGCCACGTCAGTTGCGGGCGGGCAGCTACGCCGAATAGGGTGTAGCCGTCGGCAATCTTGTGGAAGTACTCGTTGTCCTTGTTGAAAAAGAAGACATCGGAGCGAATCCGAAGCTGCCGACTCTGGCCCGAATCGGCCGCCAGCGGCGTCAGAAACGCGCGGTTGTCGAGTTGGGCCGTTGCTGCCAACGAAACTAGCAAAGCGCCGCCCGCCAGACTTGCGCGTACTAAAAATTTTTTCATATCTTCGGCGCCGCAATCGGTCGAATCGCGGCCGAAATTCCTGAAATATCTTGGCTGTCCGGGAGCCATTCGGGGGGTGTCGGGGTTATCACCGGCTGTCCCGAACGGCCCGCCGCGTACCCCGCGCGGCGGCCCGGCGCAAGGTCGGCACAACCCATCGTATCGGTCGGCCGATACGCTTCCCCAGCCGTACTTTTAACCCGTAGTTTTTTCCAATTTCCCCTCTGTTATGGCGGTAGCAACCGACAAGCAAGCCAAAGGCGCGGCCACGGCCGACCCGGCAACCGAAAAGGCCAAAGCCCTGAAGCTCACCCTCGAAAAGCTCGACAAAGCATTCGGCAAGGGCACCGTGATGAAGCTCAGCGAGCAGGCCGTGCAGGATGTCAAAGTCATCTCCACCGGCTCGCTCGGGCTCGACATCGCCCTCGGCGTGGGCGGCTTGCCGCGCGGCCGGGTGGTCGAAATCTACGGCCCCGAGTCGAGCGGCAAGACCACCCTCACGATGCACTGCATCGCCGAAGCCCAGCGCCAGGGCGGGATGGCCGCCTTCATCGACGCCGAGCACGCTTTCGACCCGTCGTACGCTAAAAAACTCGGCATCGATACCGACAACCTGCTCATCTCGCAGCCCGACAACGGCGAGCAGGCGCTCGAAATCGCCGACCACCTGATTTCGTCCGGCGCCATCGATATCGTCGTCATCGACTCGGTGGCCGCGCTCGTGCCGAAAGCGGAGATCGAAGGCGATATGGGCGACTCGAAAGTCGGCCTCCACGCCCGCCTGATGAGCCAGGCCCTGCGGAAGCTCACCGGCACCATCAACAAGACGAACTGTCTCGTCATTTTCATCAACCAGCTCCGCGAGAAAATCGGCGTGATGTTCGGTTCGCCCGAAACCACCACCGGCGGTAACGCGCTGAAATTCTACGCCTCGGTTCGCCTCGACATCCGCCGAATCGGCCAGATCAAGGAAGACAAAGACCACGTAACCGGCAACCGCACCAAAGTAAAAGTGGTGAAGAACAAGGTGGCGCCGCCGTTCAAGGTCATCGAGTTCGACATTATGTACGGCGAGGGCATCTCGAAAATCGGTGAGATTCTCGACCTCGGCGTCGAGCTGGGTGTCATCACCAAGTCGGGGTCGTGGTTCTCGTACGACGGCAACCGCGTGGGCCAGGGCCGCGAGTCGGTGCTGACCCTGATGCGCGACAACCCCGAAATGGCCGACCAGATCGAAGCCAAAATCCGCGTGAAAGTCAAAGGCGGCGACGCCGAGTTGCCCGAAGACCGCACCGTCGATGAGCACGGCGCCGACGCCGACTCGCCCGACGAGTAATAGAGCCGGAGCGCGGGTCTCCGGTCCGCGCCTCGCGAAGTGAGGGTCACGTCGGTTGCTGGTTACAGCCCGGCGCACATTACGCACACGTTACCAAAAGGCCGCTCCTGCCCGGAGCGGCCTTTTTTCGTGCCGCACGACCTTTGCGCCGTGGCGGCCGTACATAACCGGCCGCTGGCACCTCATTTGACTTCCGGCGCGCGTTATTCGGATCTGACTACCCCGAATCTTCCTCGCCTGCTTATGCATCGCTTTCTGCCGACGAACCTCCGTCTGCTCCCCATCTGGGCCAGTGCGCTGGCGCTGGCGGGGGCGCTGTTTGCCTTCGCCGACGCGCCCACCAACGAGGCTCCCCGCACCGTACGTAACCTCTCGTTCGGGCGCGGCGAAACGCTCAAATACAAAATCCACTACGGCATCATCAACGCCGCCGAGGGCGAAATTGAAACCGCCGGCGACCTGCACCGCGTCAACGACCGCCCGTGCTATAAAGTGAGCGTGTCGGGCCGCACTACCGGCTCGTTCGATTTCTTTCTGCGTATCCGCGATACGTGGCGCTCCTACATCGATACGGCCGCCATCCTGCCGCAGAAATTCGTGCGCGACATCGCCGAGGCCAAATACCGCAAGAAGGAAACGATGGATTTCGACCACGCCGCCCACACCGTGCAGGTCGAAGACTCGAAAGAAAAGAAGAGAAAGACTTTCCAGACGCCCGAAAACGTGCAGGATTTGGTGAGCGGCATTTTTTACGTTCGTACCCTCGACTACGCGCACCGCAAGCCCGGCGAGCAAATCAAGGTCAAAGGCTTTTTCGACGACGAAGTGTTTGATATGACCGTTACGTACCGCGGCCACGAAACCGTGGAAACCAAGGCCGGCACGTTCCGCTGCATCCGCCTGTCGCCGAAAATGCCGCCTAACAAGCTATTCAAGGGCGAAAACGCCATTGGCGTCTATCTCTCCGACGACGAAAACAAAATTCCCGTGCTCGTGCAGGCCGAAATGTTCGTTGGCTCGGTCAAGCTCGACCTGTACGAATATCGCGGCCTGCGCGGGCGCCTCAACCGCGTAGCCACCGACTGACGCCCGCGCACCGCGTGGGCCGTCGGCTTCCCTTGCCTGCTTTCACTTAACCCGGCCCCCGTATGCCTCTGCCCGTGACGAAAATTCTGGTCGTGGACGATGACCCCGACATCGTGGAGCTCCTCCAGTACAACCTGCAAAAGGAAGGCTACCAGACCCAAACGGCCACCAACGGCCGCGCGGCCATCGACGTAGCCCAGCAGTTCCAGCCCGATATCATTCTGCTCGACGTGATGATGCCCGTGCTCGACGGCATCGCCGCCTGCCGCCAGCTTCGAGCCATCCCCAAGTTCAAAGACACCTACATCCTCTTCCTGACGGCCCGCTCCGAAGAATTTTCGGAAGTGGCCGCTTTCGAAGCGGGCGCCGACGACTACCTCACCAAGCCCATCAAGCCGCGCGCGCTCATCAGCCGTCTCTCCGCTGCCCTGCGCCGCGAGCGGCCCACAGCCCTGCCGAGCGCGGGCGTCATCGAGATCGGCCCGCTCCGCATCGACCGTAACTCGTTTACGGTGCAGAAGGAAGGCCGCAAGATCATCCTCCCCAAAAAGGAGTTCGAGCTGCTCGCCTTCCTGGCCGCTACGCCCGACCGCGTGTTCAGCCGCGACGAGCTGCTGACCCACGTCTGGGGCACCGATGTGTTCGTACTCGCCCGCACGGTGGATGTGCATATCCGTAAGGTGCGCGAAAAAATCGGCGAAGACAATATTCGGACGATTAAAGGGGTGGGGTATAAATTTAATACTGATTAGGTGTTGGGTGTTGGGTACGTTTCTGGCACGAGTCTTCCGCGAAGCGGACGACTCGTGCCTACCGATGCGCGGAGTCTCCATACTCCGCCACTCTACCGCCACCCCACTGCCTTCCACAGCCGCACGGCACGGGGCGAGTCTGGAGACTCGCAGCATTGGTTAGGCACGAGTGATCAGCCTGCGGCCGAACACTCGCGCCAGACGCGGTATCTACCTCGCACCTCTTACCTCGCACCTCCCTTGCGTCCCTCCTCCCGCACCCTCGCCGTACTCATCGCCGCGCTCGTGGCGACGGCTATCGGCGTGTTTCTGCTGGCGGCGCCCCGGATGACGTTTCAGCAGATGTGGCTCGCGCTGGGCCTCACGGCGGGCGGGTGCTTCATTCTGATTTATTTCTCTTACGAGGCGCTCCTGTTTCGGGAAGTCAATAATATTTATTCGGAGCTGGAGCACATCAAGCGGAAGGAATTTCGGAAGATGTCAAATAAATTTCTCTTCCGACCCGACCCGTTGAAGCGGATGAAGGACGAAATCCTCTACACCGCCATCCAGCGCCAGAAAGAGCTGGAAGAACTGGAACGCCTGCAGCAACTGCGGTCGGATTTTCTGGCCGACGTCTCGCACGAGCTGAAGACGCCGCTGTTTGCCGCCCAGGGTTTCATCCATACCCTCCTCGACGGCGCCGTCGAGGACGTGCGCGTCCGCGACAAGTTCCTGCTCCGCGCCGCCACCGCCCTCGACGGACTGGACGAGCTGGTGAAAGACCTGATTTCGATTTCACAGCTCGAAAAAGGCGTTGCCAAGATGGAGAAGCGCAATTTCGACCTCACCGCGCTGCTCCACGAAATCATCGACCAGCTCGAAGCCGTAGCCGCCGCGCGCCAAGCCACCGTGGTGCTCGACCCCGCCGCGCCCGGCCCCGTGTGGGTCTATGCCGACCGGGGGCGCATCCGGCAGGTGCTCATCAACCTCCTCGACAACGCCATCAAATACGGCCGACCCACGGGTGGCACCGTGCGCGTAGTGGTGCGCGAAGCCAAGCGCCAGCAGATCGACATTACCGTTAAGGACGACGGCCCCGGCATTCCCAAAACGCACTTGCCGCGCATTTTCGAGCGGTTTTACCGCGTCGATAAAAGCCGCCGACGCTCCAACGGCGGCGGCGATGACGACGTGCCGATGGGCACCGGCCTCGGGCTTGCCATTTCGAAGCACATCGTCGAGGCGCACAAATCGTCGATCGCGGTGCGGTCGGAGGTTGGGCAGGGCACGTCGATGCGTTTTCGGCTGCCGCGCGCGCGCCACCAAAACGGCGGCCCGCCGCTGCCGCCGCTGCTGCTGCCGGCCGTCGCTGCCGAGCAGCCGGAAATTTCATCAGACCTTCGCGGCCCCATTTCCGCGCCGCCCCCCGATGAAGCTCCCCTCTCTCCCCGACCTGATCCTGTTTGAGAACGACGATTTCCTGATTCTCAACAAGCCGCCGCTCCTCGCCTCGCTCGACGAGCGCGCCGGCACGGCGCCCAATATGCTCCGCCTCGTGCGCCAGACGTACCCGGACGCGCAGCTCGCCCATCGCCTCGACAAGGAAACCTCCGGCTGTCTGGCCGTCGCGCGCCACCCGGCCGCCTACCGCCACCTCTCGATGCAGTTCGAGGCGCACACCGTGCGGAAGCTCTACCACGCCGTAGCCAATGGCGTACATCAGTTTGAGGACGAAGAAGTTGCCCGCTCCATCGAAGTAAGTCCGCGCGGCGGCAAGGCGCGGTTGGCGTACAACGGCAAGGAATCGCTCACGATTCTGAACACGATGGAAACCTTCCGCCGCCACACCCTCGTGGCGTGCCAGCCCGTGACCGGGCGGATGCACCAAATCCGCCTGCACCTGCTCTACAAGAACGCGCCCATCGTCGGCGATATGCTCTACGGTGCCGAGCCGCTGTACCTGTCTTCGCTCAAACGCCACTTCAAGCTGGCGCAGGGCACTGAGGAGCAGCCGGTCATCCAACGCTTCGCGCTGCACGCCCACGACTTGATTTTTGAGGGAATGAACGGCGAGGAGATTCACGCCACGGCGCCGTATCCGAAGGATTTTGGGGTGCTGGTGAAGCTGTTGCGGCAGTATGCGTAGAACCTACGTGGCTGGCTCTGTCCCAGAGACGGCGTTGATGATTCAAATAGGACGACTAGTACGCCGTCTCTGGGACAGAGCCACCCACGTGAGCGTGTGCCCCAGCAGAAGCTGCTGCTTTGATTTCTCGATAAAAATCCGTAGCTTTGTGCCCGTTTTCGCCTGAACCTTGTGTCTTGGGCGCTAAAAGCTTGTCAATCAGGCCGTGAGGCCTTAGCACTTCGATGGATCATCAGTCGTATAAAACCCAGTACGTCAACAAGGAGACCGCCCAGAAGGGTTGGGTAGTGGTTGACGCCGGCGACAACACGCTCGGCCGTGTGGCCAGCCAGATCGCCAACCTGCTGCGCGGCAAGCACAAGCCGTCGTTCACGCCCCACGCCGACTGCGGCGATTCGGTGATCGTCATCAACGCCGACAAGCTCCGCGTGACGGGTAAGAAACTCACCGACAAAGTGTACATCACCCACTCGGGCTACCCCGGCGGCCAGAAGCAGCAGACCGTGCGCGAGATGAAAGCTAAATCGGCTTCGCGCGTGATCGAGCACGCCGTCCGCGGGATGCTGCCGCGCACCCGCCTCGGCCGCGAGCAGTTCCGCAGCCTGTTCGTCTATAACGGCGCCGAGCACCCCCACGCCGCCCAGCAGCCGAAAGCGGTTAGCCTGACCCATATTTAGTGGGTATTGGGTATTGGGTGTTAGGTGTTGGGTACCAGGCTTTTTGCTGTACCTCTCGCCCCCAACACCTAATACCCAACACCCAACACCTGATTTTTCCAGCGGGCCGCTTGCCGGCCCGCTTTGCTTTTTTTCGTTTCACTCAATGTTCAATACCTCTGGGAGGAGAAAAACCTCGGTGGCCCGCGTGTATATGCAGGCCGGGCAAGGTACCGTCACGATCAATGATCGTGATATGAAGACGTACTTCGGCAATGAGTTGCTGGAGAACATCGTCAATCAGCCGTTCGGTACGCTCGACGCGCTGGGCAAATACGACGTGCGCGTAAACGTGCGCGGCGGCGGCATCTCGGCGCAGGCTGAGGCTATCCGTCTCGCCATCGCGAAGGCCCTCGTGGAAGAGAACGCCGAAGTAAAAGCACCCCTCCGCAAGGAAGGCTTTATGACGCGCGACTCGCGAATGGTCGAGCGCAAGAAGTTCGGCAAGCGCAAAGCCCGCCGTTCGTTCCAGTTCTCGAAGCGCTAATCGGCTGGTTATCTTTTCGCTATAACTCCTCAGAAGTACCATCCCGATGGCCCAGGAAGTAACCTACAAAGACCTGCTCGACGCCGGTGCCCACTTTGGTCACCTCACGCGCAAGTGGGACCCGAAAATGGCCCCGTTCATCTTTATGGAGAAGAACGGCATCCATATCATCGACCTCAACAAGACGCTCGCGCAACTCGACCGCGCCCAGGCCGCGATTCGCAACATCGCCAAGTCGGGCCGCAAGATTATGTTCGTCGCGACGAAAAAGCAGGCGCAGGAGATCGTGGCCGATGAGGCCCGTCGCCTGAAAATGCCCTTCGTGACCGACCGCTGGCTCGGCGGGATGCTGACCAACTTCGCCACGGTGCGCAAGTCGCTCAAGAAAATGGCCACCATCGACAAGATGGTGAAAGAGAACACTGCCTACGCCGCCCTCGCCAAGAAAGAGCGCCTGATGATGTCGCGCGAGCGCGAAAAGCTGGAGCGGGTGCTCGGCGGTATCGCCGACCTGAGCCGCCTGCCGGCCGCGCTGTTCGTGGTGGACATCAAGCGCGAGTCTATCGCCATCAAGGAAGCCAAGAAGCTGGGCCTGCCGGTGTTCGCCGTGGTGGATACCAACTCGAACCCGGAACTGGTGGACTTCCCGATTCCGTCGAACGACGACGCCTCGAAGGCCATTCAACTCATTGTGAGCGCGATTGGTAAGGCGATCGAAGAAGGCCTGTCGGAGCGCAAGGTGGACAAAGAGGAAACCGAAGCTCGTCAGCAGGAAGAAGCCGGTAT
>ERZ1066122.2928-NODE-2928-length-10472-cov-20.924066_pt1 | contig 10472 bp, 6 predicted proteins | sample MGYA00382769_ERZ1066122 | MGnify/ENA primary metagenome ERZ1066122 (study PRJEB33369, sample SAMEA5778352) | biofilm metagenome | biome: Industrial cooling water; feature: Water cooling tower basin; material: Biofilm | place: United Arab Emirates | collected...
AGCATCGTCGGCGGATTGCCGCCGTCGCCGATCGACACCAGCAGCGTGCCGTCCGGCAGGAAGGCCAAGCGCGAGCCGAAGTGCCCGGCGGCGGGCTTCGGCTGGTTGCTCTCGAAGATCACCTCGAGGTCCGACAGCGCCGCGCCGTCGAAGCGGGCGCGCGCCACCCGCGTGGTGTTGGCCTCGGCGGTGCCGTGCGCATAGCTGAGGTAGACGAGGCGGTTCTCGGCGAAGCGCGGATGCAGCGCGACGTCGAGCAAGCCGCCCTGGTTCTGCGCGAACACCGCCGGCACGCCGGTCACCGGCTCGGCCACGAGCGCGCCGTCGCGGATCACCCGCAGGCGACCGGGGCGCTCGGTGACGAGGGCGCTGCCGTCGGGCAGGAACGCGAGGCCCCAGGGGTGCTCGAGGCCCTCGATCCACACCTCGCGCCGGGCGCCGGTCTGGATCGGCACGTTGCGCGCGGAGAGCACGGTGCCCTCGGGCATGGCCGGCACGGCGGCGGCGGTCGAAGCGAGGCTGGCGGCGAGCAGGGCGGACGTCAGGGGCATGGCGATGGCGTGTCGGACGGGGGATCAATCCCATCGCAGCGCGCGTCGGCGCCGCGTGGTGGCCTCAGTGGCTGGCCGCCAGCCACGCCCGCAGCGCGCCCGGGCGCAGGGGCTTCGTCATCAGCGTGGCGCCGGCCTCGCGGGCGCGCTCGCGCAGGGCAGGCCCGCCGTCGGCGGTCAGCAGCAGCACCGGCAGCGGCACGGCCAGGCGCGAGGCCAGGCGAGCGGCGAGGACCAGTCCGTCGTCGGCCTCGTGCAAATGGAAGTCGGTCATCAGCCGCTGTGGGACGAAGCCTTGGCCCAGCAGCGCCTCGGCGTCGGCGGCGCCGCGGGCGCAGCGCAGGTCGACGCCCCAGCGCCCGAGCAGGGCCGCCACGCCGTCGCGGATGTCGGCGTCGTCGTCGATGCACAGCACGCGCAGGCCGGCGAGATCGTCGGCCGGCGGCGCGGGGGCCGCCGACCGTGGCGACGGCGCCGCGGCCGCGGCGGTGCGCGGCACGGTGATACCGAACACGCTGCCGCGGCCCAGCCGCGAGCGCAGCGAGAGCGGATGGCCGAGCTCCTGCGCGATGCGCTGGCAGATCGACAGCCCGAGGCCGAGGCCGCGCTCGCCCCACAGCGTGCGCTCGTCGAAGCGGCGGAACTCCTCGAAGATCAGCCCGCGGTGCGCCTCGGCGATGCCGGGGCCGCTGTCCCAGACCTCGATGGCCCAGCCGTCCACCCGCCAGCGCGCGCCGAGGCGCACGCCGCCGCGGCCGGTGTAGCGCAGTGCGTTGGCGACGAAGTTCTGCAGCACGCGGCGCAGCAGCGCGGCGTCGGTGAGGGCGACGGCGCGCGTCGGCACGGCGGCCAGCGACAGCCCGCGGGCGCGGGCGAGCGGCGCGTACTGCTCCACCAGCCCCTCCAGCAGCGGGCCCAGCGCGACCGGTGCCGGCCGCGGCGGGCGCTGCCCGGCCTCGATGCGGGAGACGTCGAGCAGGCCGTCGAACAGCTCCTCCGCCGCGCGCAGCGAGGCGTCGATGCGGCCGGCGAGCACCTGCTGCTCCTCGCGCGGGCCGGCCTCGCGGAGCGCGGCGGAGAACAGCCGCGCCGCATGCAGCGGCTGCAGCACGTCGTGGCTCAGCGCGGTGACGAAGCGCGTGGTGGCGCGCCGCGCCTCCTCGGCCTGCGCCTGGGCGCGGGCGGTCTCGGCGAGCGCGGCCTGCAGCGCCTCGGTGCGCTCGTCGACGCGGCGCTCCAGCGTCCCGGTGAGCTCGCGCAGGCCCTGCTCGACGCGCTTGTAGTCGCTCACGTCGGTGTACGTGGTGACGTAGCCGCCGCCGGGCAGCGGCTGCCCGCGCATCTCGACCACCTGGCCGTTCGGACGGATGCGCTCGAACACGTGCGGCGCCCCGCGGCGCAGGTGCTCGAGGCGGCGCTGCACGTGGGCGTCGACGTCGCCGGGCCCGCACTCGCCGCGCAGCGCATTCCAGCGGATCAGCTCGGCCACCGGCTTGCCGACGTAGAGCTGGCCGTCGGGGTACTCGAAGAGCCGCTGGTAGGCGTGGTTCCACGCGATCAGGCGCAGGTCGCCGTCGACCACGCTGACGCCGTGGCTGACGTGCTCCAGCGTGGTGTTGAGCAGCTCGCGGTTGAAGCGTCGCTGCTGCCCGGCCTCGTCCAGCAGCGCCACCACTTCGCCGAAGGCCATGCCGCTGCCGCGCAGCGCCGCGGTGAGCAGCGTGCGCGCCGAGGCCGCGCCGACGGCCGAGGCGAGCAGGCGCTCGCCGAACTGCAGGAAGCCGCGGTCGGCCAGCGCCGCCGCGTCCAGGTCGCGACCGCGCTCCTGCGCGAAGGCCTGGAACTCGGCCTGCGCCGCGGTGTGGCCGAGCACCCGCACGCACAGCGCCAGCACGTCGCCTTCGGTGGCGCGGCCGGTGGCTTCCGGGTCCGGCTCCGCGCGCGCCGCATCGGGCGAAACGAAGGGCTCGGCGGCGAGCCGCGCTTCGAGGCCGGGTCGGTGCCGCAGCGACCCGGCGATGAAGGCGCCGAGGTTGGCCAGCAGCGCCAGCACCGTGCCGTGCGTCAGCGGGTCCCAGCCGGTGAGCCCGAGCAGCGCCTCGGGGCGGAGGATCGCGACGCCGAGCGGACCCTCGGTGAGCCAGGCCTCGCCGAACCCGAGCCCGCGCGCGAGCGCCGGCAGCAGCAGGGTGTAGAGGAAGACCGTGAATCCCGCCCCGATGCCCCAGCGCGCGCCGGTGCGGCTGGCCCCGCGCCAATACAGCCCGCCCAGCAGAGCGGGCGCGAACTGCGCCACCGCGGCGAAGGCGAGCAGGCCGTGCGAGGCCAGTGCCACGTTGCCGGCGAACGCCCGGTAGTACGCCCACGCCGACAGGCACAGCAGCAGGATGCTCGCGCGCCGCACCCACAGGATGCGCCGCGACAGCCGCATCGAGTCGTCGCCGCCGCGCAGCAGCCACGGCATGGCGAGGTCGTTGCTGACCATCGTCGCGATGGCGAGGCTGGCCACCAGCACCATGCCGGTCGCCGCCGACACGCCGCCCAAAAAGACGATCAGCGCAAGGTCGACGCGGCCCTCGGCCAGCGGCAGCGCCAGCACCCAGGCGTCCGGCGCGGTGCCGTCCCCGAGCAGCGCGCGGCCGGCCCAGGTGATCGGCAGGACCGCCACGCAGACGATGACGAGGTAGAGGCCGAACGCCGCGCGCGCCGGGCGCAGGTCGTCGGCCGATTGCGCTTCCACCACCATCACCTGGAACTGCCGCGGCAGGCACAGCAGGGCGAGGAAGGCGAGCAGCGTCTGCGCGACGAAGGGGTCCGGCAGCGGCGGCAGCGGGCCGCGGCGCGCCGCGGGCGGCAGCTCGGCGCCCAGCAGGCCCCACGCGAACCACGCCACCGCGACCAGGGCCAGCAGCTTCACGACCGACTCCAGCGCGATCGCCCACATCAGGCCGCGGTGGTGCCGCGTGGCGTCGACGTGGCGGGTGCCGAAGACGATCGCGAACAGCGCCAGCAGCAGCGCCGCGAGCAGGGCCGGATCGCGGCTGGCCTCGGGCGCGGCGTGGCCGGTGAGCACCTCCACGGACAGCGCGATGGCCTTCAGCTGCAGCGCGAAGTACGGGACGGCGGCGATCACGGCGATCACCGCGACCAGCGCCGCCAGCTCGCGCGCCCGGCCGTAGCGCGCGGCGAGGAAATCGGCGATCGAGGCCGTGCGCTGGCGCTGGCCCACCACGACCATGCGCCGCATCACGCCGCCGCCGAAGGCGAGCAGCAGCAGCGGGCCAAGGTAGATCGGCAGGTAGCTCCACGGGTTGGCGGCCGCGCTGCCCACCGCACCGAGCAGGGTCCACGAACTGCAGTACACCGCCAGCGTCAGCGCGTAGAGCATCGGTCGCAGCCCGGAGGGCGGGGCGCTCGCGCGGTCGCCGCGCCACGCCACCGCGAGCAGCGCGCCGACGTACAGCAGCGACACGGCCAGCAGGGTCAATCCGTGGACCATCGCGCCCTCCCCGGCCCGAGCGTCATCGCCGCGATTCTATGCGGACCGCGCGCCGAGGCCGCGCAGCGCACACCAGGCCAAGGCGGTGCTGGTGGCGTCGCCCAGGGCGTCATGGCGGCCCAGCGCCGGCACGCCCGCGGCGGCGAGGATGGCGTCGAGGTCGCGGCGCTGCGCGGCCTCCGGCCGCGTGCGCCGCTGGTGCGCGACGTCGACGGCCGCCAGGTCGATGCGCGGGTTCGGCAACGGGAAGCCGGCGATCGTGCGCACGCTGCGGTCGAGCATGGCGATGTCGAAACCGACGCAGTAGCCCAGCACCGGACTCGGGCCGAGCCAGTGCAGGAACTCGCGCACCACGGTGGCCTCGTCGGCGGCATCGGCGACGTCGCCGGGCAGGATGCGGTGGTGGCGCATCGAATCGATGCCGAAGCCGCGGCCCGGGTCGACCCAGCGCTCGAAGCGCTCCGACAGCACCACGCGCGTGCCGCGCACCGGTACGGCCGCCAAGCGCAGGATGCGGTCGGTCGACGGATCGAGGCCGGTGGTCTCGAGGTCGAGGCTGACCACCTCGCCGACGGGCGGCACCCCGAACAAGCCCGCCCATTCGCCGCGGCCGTGGCGCCAGGCGAGCCATCGGCGGCGCAGCGCGTTCATGCCACGCCGCGCAGCTGGAAGGCCTCGCGCAGGTGCTCCTTGAAGCGGTTCACCACCCGCAGCGCATCGCGCAGCAGCTCGCGATCGAGATGCCGCAGCGCCGCGACATCGAGCCGGTTGTCCGGGGCGCGACCGGCCGCGAGCGCATCGAGCTGTTGGGCGAGGCGCAGGCGTTGGAACACCGCCAGCGCCTGCGGCACGTCGCGGCCCAGCTCGCTCGACAGCGCACCGGCCGCGACCAGGCCCTCGCAGCGCGCGAAGCTGTTGCTGCGCGCCACGCCGTGGCGCAGGGCCAGCGTGCGAAGGCCATGCACCAGCGGGAAGATGCCGCCCTTCTTGATGTCGGTGCCGTCGCCACCGTCGCGCACGCGGCCGAACAGGGTCAGCGGCGTGTCGAACTGGAAGGCCGCCATCACCATCTGCCGCATCAGGATGTCGTCGCGGCCCAGCGCCATCAGGTCGTCGTGCAAGGGCTGCACGAGGCGCCGCTCGCCGGCCACCGGGCGCGCATCGACCACCATCGAGAGCTCCATCATCGCCACGGGGTCGCCGCGCCGCCGCCACTCGGCGATGCGCCGATGCCAACCGTCGAGCGTCTGCCGCCAGTGCGGGTTGCTCGCCATCACGCCGCCCGCGCACGGCGGGTAACCGATCTCGGCCAGCCGCGCGGCGAAGCGCGCCATCGCCTCCGCGTAGGCGGCCGGGTCGACGCCCGGCGCCAGGATCAGCGCATTGTCCTGGTCGGTCTTCAGGATCTGCTCGCGGCGCCCCTCGCTGCCCAGCACCAGCAGGCAGGCGCCCTCGCGCAAGGCCTCGGGCAGGCAGAAGCCGAACAGCGCGGCGAGCAGGCGCGAGTTCAGCGCGCTCACCATCTCCATCAGGTAGCTGATCTTCGCGCCCTGCGCGAACAGCGTGCGCACCAGCGCGTCCATCTCGCGCGCCGCGGCCACCACTTCGGCCTCGTCGGCGGCGCGGGCGAGACGCAGGCTGATCAGGTGCGACTGGCTGGCGTAGTGGCTCAGCACTTCCGCCAGCCCGATCGTGCCGACGACCGCGCTGCCGCGGCGCACCGCCACGCGCTCGATGTGCGACTCGGTCATCGTCACCAGCGCCTGGAACAGCACGTCGTCCTCGCGCACGCCGATCAGCGGGCGATGCGCCAGCGGCCCGACCGGCGAGGCGAGGCCGTGGCCTTCGAGCGCCAGCGCGTCGAGCAGGTCGGTGCGGGTCACGATGCCCGGGCCGTCCTCGCCCGGCGCGGGCTCGACGACGAGGCACTCCACGCCGTGCCGGCGCAGGGCGGCCACCGCGTCGGCGATCGGCGTCGTCGGCGCGACGGCCACCGCTTCGGCCAGCTGCGCGTCGCGCACGCGGGTCAGCATCAGCCGGTTGGCCTCGGAGGGCGCGCTCTTCTCCGCCAGCAGCTGGCGTTTCGCCGACAGGCCCTCGTGGAAGTACGCGGCGAAGCGCGGCTGCTCGGCCAGCAGGGCGGTGAAGACCGCCGCCGGCAGCAGGAAGGCCAGCACCTCGCCGCGCGCGCGATAGCGGTGCCGCGCGCGGCCGGTAATGACGGCGAAGGCGCCGAACACCTCGCCGGGGCCGTAGTCGGAGAACAGGCGCTCGCGGCCGTCCTCGAGGTCGCCGGCCTCGACCTCGCCGCGCAGCACGACGTACACCTGCGGCGAGGGCTGCCCGGCCTCGATCAGCACGGAGCCGGGCGGGAAGAAGCCCACGTCGAGCGCGGCCTCGAGGCACGCGCGCCCCGCCGCATCGAGCAGGTCGAAGGGCGGGGCGCTGAAATCGAAGCCGGGCGTGGCCATGGCCGAAGCCTGCCACCGCCGCGCCCGGCGTGTCGCTCCGACTTTCGTCGGAGCGTCGGCTCAGAACGTGTAGTTCAGCGAGACGAGGAAGGCATCGGCCTCGGTGTCCTCGAGCTCGATGCGCTGCCACTCGCCGCGCACGCCGATCGCATCGGTGAAGCGGTACTGCGCGCCCACGCCGTAGCCAAGGTCGGTGCCGCTGTCCTCGCCGATGAAGGCGCTGCGCGCGTCGGTGTCCCAGCGCTGCCAGCCGGCCTTGGCGAACAGGTCGAACCGGTCGTTCACCGGCAGGTAGCCGACGGCGTAGGCGCCGACGCTGCGGACGTCGAGTTCGGCGCCCGGGGCGGCGATCTGGGCGCCGTCCAGCCACTGCGCTTCGAGGCCGAAGTAGTCGTTGAAGCGGTAGCCGCCATGGACGGCGAAGCCGGTGTCGTCGTCGTCGATCGGGCCGTCGTTGAGGTCGACCTGCGCGACGCCGGCGCCGGCATAAGCGCCGGTGGGCGTCGCGGCCTGCGCGGTGCCGGCGAAGCCGAGCGCGGCGGCCAGCGTGGTGGCGAGGAGGGTGGCGGAAGCGGTGAAGCGGTTCATCGGAGATCCTTTCGGCGCAGGGCCGTGAATGGGCAGGCGGGACGGGCGTCCCGTTGGCGCACTCAGTGCGGGCGCGGTGCGGGCGGCAAAACCCGGGCGTCGCGCAACGCTGCGTTCCGCACCTCCGGCACAATCCGCGCATGGCCAGCCTCTACGACAAATTGCAGCGCAAGGCGCAGGCGCGCCTGCTGATCCTCGACCTGCCGCCGGAGCTCGACGCGGCGCTGGCCGCGCCGGACGGCAGCACCGTCGCGCAGACGCTGCGCCAGGGCAGCACCCACGACTTCGCGCTGGCTTTCGTGCGCACCTTGGCCGACGTCGAGCGGCGCGCGGCCGAGCTCGCGGCCGCGGTGCCGGGCGACGGGCTGGTGTGGTTCGCCTACCCGAAGGCCAGCAGCAAGCGGCACCGCTGCGAGTTCAATCGCGACACCGGCTGGGCCGCACTCGGCGAACTCGGCTACGAGCCGGTGCGGCAAGTGGCGCTGGACGAGGACTGGAGCGCGCTGCGCTTCCGCCGCGTCGAACACATCGGCGTGATGACGCGCCACCCGGACGGCGCACTGACCGCCGCGGGGCGTGCGAAAGCGACAGCCGGGCGAGCCGCGGGCGCGAGGACAGCGCGAACGCGCGGCTGAATCACTCCACCCGCGACGCGATGTCGCCTGGTGCCGCGCCACCGAGGTAGTCGAGCGCGAGCTGCGCCATCACCCGCACGCCAAGGTCGAGGCCGCGGTCGTCGATGGCGAACTCCGGCGTGTGGTGCCCGGGCGCCTGCGCCTCCGGCAGCGCCGGGTCGCGGCCGCCCAGGAAGACGAACAGGCCCGGCGCCTCCTGCGCGAAGAACGAGAAGTCCTCGGCGCCCGTCACCGCCGGACGCAGCACGACGTTCTCCGCGCCGGCCGCGCGCTGCAGGCTGGGCAGCATGCGCGCGGTGAGGTCGGGATCGTTGTGGGTGACCGGGTACGACACGCCGTCGGGCACGACCACCTCGGCCGTCGCGCCCATCGCCGCGGCAATCTGCGTCGCCACTTCGCGCACGCGGGTGCGCAGCAGGGCTCGCGTTTCGTCATTGAGCGCGCGCAGCGTGCCTTCGAGTTCGACCTGCTCCGGGATGATGTTGGCGCGCACGCCGCCATTGATGCGACCCACCGTCACCACCGCCGCGCCCTCGGTGAGCTCGACGTTGCGGCTGACGATGGTCTGCAGGCCCATCACGACCTGCGTGGCGGTGACGATCGGATCGACGCTGTTCCACGGATACGCGCCGTGCGACTGCTTGCCGCGCAGCACGATGCGGAATGACTCGGCGCTCGCCATCGTGCCGCCCGGGCGATACGCGATCTGCCCGGTCTGGAGGACCGAATTGACGTGCAGGCCGAACACCGCGTCGACGGTCGGGTTCCGCATCACGCCCTCCTTGACCATCAGCTCGGCGCCGCCCTCCTCGCCCGGCGGCGGGCCCTCCTCGGCGGGCTGGAAGAAGAACTTGATCGTGCCGGGAATCGCTTCGCGTCGCGCCGTGAGGATTTCCGCGACGCCCATCAGGATCGCCACGTGCGCGTCGTGGCCGCAGGCGTGCATCACGCCGACGTCCTGGCCGTTGTACATGCTGCGCACCTTCGACGCGTACGGCAGGTCCACGCGCTCGGTGACCGGCAGCGCGTCCATGTCGGCGCGCAGCGCGATCACCGGGCCGGGCCGGCCGCCCACCAGCGTGCCGACCACGCCGGTGTGCGCGACGCCGGTTTCCACGTCGAGCTCCAAGCCCTTGAGATGCTCCGCGACCAGCGCCGACGTGCGGAACTCGCGGTTGCCGAGCTCCGGGTGCTGGTGGATGTCGCGGCGCCAGGCGACGACCTTCGGCTCGATGGCTTCGACCGCGGCGGCCAGCGCGTCATCGGCATGGGCCGACGGCGCCCCGGCCAGCAGCAGCGGAAGCAGCGCGAGCGCGGCGCCGCGACGGCGACAGCGCGAGGACGGGCGTTCGGAACGGCGGACGGGCATCGCGAGGCACTCCAGAAGGTGGGGCCGGGGGGAGCGGGGCCGACGCTAGCACGGCCTCGACGGGCGGCGGGCGTAGACTGCCGGCTCCGCCTTGCGCACCACCCCGGAGGACGCCCATGGACAGCCGCGAACCCGCCTCGACCTCGGGCACGAACGCCGCGCACGCCCCGGCGACGCTCGAGGCCACGCTTGCGGCCCTGCGCACGGCGTGGCGGAAGCAGCGACCGGAACGCGCGCAGCGGATGGACGACCTCGCGCGCTTGAGCGAGGCCATCAAGGCGAGGCGCGAGGCGATCGTCGAAGCCATCAACGCCGATTTCGGCCGCCGCGCCGCCGTCGAGACGCTGGCCGCGGACGTGATGGTCACCCTCGAGGAGATCAAGCACGTCCGCAAGCACCTGAAGCGCTGGATGAAGCCGAAGCGCGCGCCGATCAATGCGCTGTTCCTGCCGGCGCGCGGCGAGATCCGCTACCTGCCGCTCGGCGTGGTGGGCATCGTCGCGCCGTGGAACTACCCGTTCCAGCTGGCGATCATTCCGCTGGTCGACGCGATCGCCGCCGGCAACCACGTGATGATCAAGCCCAGCGAGTTCACGCCGCGCACCAGCGCGCTGATCCGCGAGCTCTGCGCCGCGGTGTTCCCCGCCGACCGCGTCGCCGTGGTCGAAGGCGATGCCGCGGTGGGTGCCGCGTTCACCGCGCTCCCGTTCGACCACCTGCTGTTCACCGGCAGCACGGCGGTGGGCCGCAAGGTGATGGCCGCCGCCGCGCCGAACCTCGTGCCGGTGACGCTGGAACTCGGCGGCAAGTCGCCCGCGCTGATCGCGCCGGACTTCGATATCAATCACGCCGCCGAGCGCATCGCGACCGGCAAGCTCTTCAACGCCGGCCAGACCTGCGTCGCCCCGGACTACGTGCTGGTGCCGGAAGCGCGCAAGGACGAATTCGTCAGCGCCTACCTCGCGGCCGTGGCGAAGCGGCACCCGCAGCTCGCCGGCAACGCCGACGTCACCTGCGTGATCAATCCGAAGCAGGCGGGGCGCCTGCGCGAGTGGCTCGACGACGCGAAGCAGCGCGGCGTCGCCGTGCGCCAGCACGCGCCGGACGACGGCACGGCCGCGCCGGGCGAGCTCATCCCGCCGACGGTGCTGCTCGACCCGCCCGACGACGCCCGGGTGATGCAGGAGGAGATCTTCGGCCCCCTGCTGCCGGTGAAGGGCTACCGCACGCATGACGAGGCCATCGCCTACGTCCTCGGCCGCGAGCGGCCGCTCGCGTTCTACCCCTTCGACCGCGACCGTGAACGCCTCGAGCGCACGCTCGACGCCGTCGTCGCCGGCAGCGTCTGCGTCAACGACA
>ERZ1066122.2929-NODE-2929-length-10469-cov-6.917419_pt1 | contig 10469 bp, 15 predicted proteins | sample MGYA00382769_ERZ1066122 | MGnify/ENA primary metagenome ERZ1066122 (study PRJEB33369, sample SAMEA5778352) | biofilm metagenome | biome: Industrial cooling water; feature: Water cooling tower basin; material: Biofilm | place: United Arab Emirates | collected...
ATTAACTAAAGCGAAGATGCTTGCCTTTTGGCATTAGTTTGGCAATCAAACGACCATTATTATCATGAATTTCTCCCGTATTAGAAGCAATCGCATCTTCTCTCAGTTGCTCAGTATCCAGTGTCGGCACAAGTTTCACATAAGAACGAGGAAATTCTTCGGCTTTTAGTTCTGGGTTAATCCATACTTGAGGTTTTCCACCATTATTACAAAGAGATACTTTGCTCAGTTTTCCCTCTAGCTTGCGTCCTCGTTCACCTAACTGTTCTACACGCCGTTCCATGAATCCTAGAAGCTTGTCTGTGAGCCATGCGATCGCAGCAGTATCATGTTTGGCTAAATCAGCAATGCGTTTAGCTTCTGATTGTCGAAAGTCGCGATTAGCTTTCAGGCAATTGATGCGAGCAACATAGCCATCAATCTTTTTTTCGATCTTAGGTTCCAACTCCTCAAAGACTGATTCGGCTGCTGCTTTATCTTCTGGACTGTCCGAACCCAAATATTGAGTTATAAGTTCTAATTGTTGCTCTAACTCATCGAGGGTTTCTCTGACTGGTTGAATTGGCGTAGTTGTCATAATAAATTGCTATTTTCCTTTGCGATTGTTGGACGAAGCCAGCACAGATTTTTCTGAATCTTCTGAAGCAGGGAGAGTAGGGGTGCTGGCATTGATGGCAGCCTCTATAACATCAGCACCCGATTCTTTAGCCAGCATAGCTAGCAAGGTTTCTACTTGCTCTGGAGAGAGATTTGAGGCATTCCGTTGGATTTCTTGGCTTTTAACTAATTTCCAAACAGCCAAAGCATCAGTCGGAGAAGCTTGCTGAACGGCTTGTCTAATCGAGCGAATCAGTTTTTCCGTTGCACGTCGCAGTTTGGTTTCGTTATCAGTTGAATTCATATTGAAATTAAAGGTGAGTTACTCCAGGTGGCGCGTCAGCGCTTTAGGACAGGGTTTTGATTTTTTCGATCGCCTTAATTAAAATTAGGGCAATCGAAAGGGCAAATATCTGAGATAACAGTGCTAAACTTGGGATTACTGTATTTTGACAATTGAGTTGTCAAAAATCATTACATTTTGTTCAGATTTTTGACGCTCAACGAGAGCAAGAATTAGTTCACTGGGACAGCCCCAAACTTTACATTCCCAGGCATAATAAGACAGTCTTTGACTAGGTCGCACAACAGCAGCACTAACAGCACCAAGTTGTTCTATCGCCGCTTTAAATTCACGTGCCTTTTCTGCTGTATCAAAGCCAAAGTAAGTAATCTTTCTGTGTCCTTTTGGGTTTGTAATGGTGGCAATCCTCTGTGAAATAATGTTGAGATGCCAGCCAGATCCCAAATCAATTTTATCAAGCAGCGCGCTAGTGAAAAATGGGGGCGAATTCATTGCAATCAAATTTCAACTTCTGGAATTGAATCGATGTAGTCTTTTAGCGAGATTGTTCCCCGTAAAAGTTGGAGCGTAGAATCATTAAGGTTAGCATCGATTGCTTTGGTTGCTTGGAAAAGGTTGGAAATAGTTTGATTCAGTCGGCTCTTAAAGGTGAGATAGGACGAGGTATTGTAGTGTAAGGAAACCTTGATGGGGTCAGATATTTCATTTAGAAACCAATAGGTTAATCTAATTTGTTCGGGTAGATAAGAATCGGTTTGTGCAATTAGGAACAAATCCAGTTGAGTTCTCCAGTCTGCGGCGAGTGTTTCCAAGTTCGGCATAGGTCGTGTCGTCCAGTTAACAATCTCAGCTTGCTCGTAACCATAGATAAGCAGGTCAAAATTCGACTGAAGAACAACATTTTCAAAGGTACATTCACAACAATAGTTGAACGCTTTCCAGGTGTTAGGTTCTTCAGTCCATATTTCTGGAGCCAAGGATTTGAGTTGGGAGAACCATTGCCCTAGCGTTTTATTACTTTCCAAAAGGTTCGCGATGGGTAAACCCATTAAAGTCTGCTGCATCACTAGATGAAATTGTTCTCCCAAATTTCGAGATTGAATCATCTCTTTTGTGTCAAGTTCGTGAATCAAATCAGGATTTTCAAGGCGTGACAAGTCTTCTGCATTGAGAATCATTGTAGGTTTCGTGAAGTTTATGGGTAAAGGTGGAAATGAACTTGCATAGCCCCAGATAGGCTATATTTTAACTGCCAGGTTTCAAGCAGCAAAGTTTGTCAAACAAAGCAGTAGGAAGACAATCAATATCAGAGGTTTGCGGGACATAAATTAAGACAGTTAAAGTCAGCTGACTGCTACTCAAGCTTTTCAACAAACTTCTAACTGTTCGATACTCTACTTTTTGAGAAAAATCTAGATAAAGTATTAAGGTTGACGCCACTGAACTAAAAATTTGTTCGAGCCAGACTTCGTTGGTTGTTTGTAAGGCAAAACGCGGATAATTGCCATTCCATACAGGTCTTTTAAAACAATTAGCGAGCGTTTGGATACTCACCTGCTTTTTTGGTAGGTTCTTGAAGAACTCTGGTTGATTGGTAAAGTACACGAGCTTTGGTAACGCGCTATGAGTCACTCCTGGTGGCGCGTCAGCGCTTAATTTACCAATGGCGTTGATAGTCTGTTCAATCCCAAGATAAAAACACCGTTCTAGCGTCGGTTAACTTGATTTTTCTTTGAGAATTAAAGGCCGCTTGCTGCACAAATTGCTCTAGTTCAGGTTCGGGAAAATCTAGGTTAATAGTGGGGTCAATCAATGGCAATTCTGGGTGATTTTGCCGAATTTCTGTTGGGTTAACTTCGGGTGGTAATGGGAGTGCTTCAAATGCATAAGCATACCAATGTCTACCACTGCGCGAGCTTTGAGGAACCAAGTTAATCCTAGTGATTTGATTGGATAAATTCTGATGTTGGGTTTGGTAATTTAGAAAGGGACGCAAAGCATCGGATTGCCCGCTGTTTAGTAGAGCAAAGCTCCAAGAAAGCTCGTTATCTAGAAAGCACAAACTTATCCAGTCTTGTGCTGGCATAGCTTGAAATGGTTGTCCATAAACTGGGGGAGTGGCGTAGAGGATAATCGTATCGAGATAGTCTGATACTTCAATCAGATTTTGAAGACTTTCTCGATAAATCTTTCCTGACGCTCGGTTGAAACGGTATCGCCGAATTTGCATGAAATTCAACTCCAATTGAACGTAAAAAAGTGCCAGGGGGCAGTTCTGGCACTTTGGATAAATTGACAAGTACTATCAGTACCAAGACACTTCTCGGAGCGAGTTAGAATCTGAGTTAACTTGTGCGGTGTTTGAGGAGTCAGAAGGCGCAGCGAATTCTGCTCCCCCGGAAGCCGCCCATTTTCTTAAAGCTTCTAATTCCTCCGTATCGTGGCGGAATTGGGGTGGCTTAAGATCGAGTAGAGTTAATAAGCGATCGCTGCTCACAAGTCGCGGATGTCCATTGGCAAAAGCTTCAGTTGCCGACTCTTTAACAATGTTGCGAATCTCTGCCCCAGTATAAGCACTAGAACGTTCTGCGAGTATCTGGATAAACTCTGATTCTAATTGAATTAGATAGTTTTCTAGCTGAACTTTCCAAATCTCTGCTCTGGTTTGGGTAGAAGGCAAATCTACATAAAACAACTTGAACCGACGCAGCATTTCTTTAGAAAACCCCCAAGGACGGTTAGCCGTAGCTGCAACGATCGCATCTGCTTTATTTTCTTCCAGCCAAGTTAGCAAAGTGCCAACCATGCGAGCAGATGTTCCCCCGTCGCTTTCAAAAGATTTTTGGGAAATTTGTTTGTCGATTTCGTCAATCCACAAAACGCAGGGAGCTAAGGCTTCAGCTTGTTGCAATATAGTTCTTAAATTGGCTTCTGAACTGCCCAGTTCTTTTGACATTAACCTACCCATATCCAAACACAGACAGGGAACTTGCCAAGCAAGAGCGATCGCTTTAACCGCCAAAGATTTTCCCGTACCTGCCACACCCAAAAACAGGAAGCTAGCTGGTTTATCTAAATTGTGTTCGCTTCTTTTCTCAACATCCAACAGCGGTTGTTGTTTCTCAGCCCATTGGGTGACAGCAGGTAGCCCTTGAATTGGCACATCAGGCGGTGGAGCAAAGCTTATTCCTTTGGCTGCTAAATGTTGTTTCTTAATATTGATTATGTGCTTAATAGCATGGCAATTAATGCCACGCTCTTGAATAGCTACCAGTTGCAGAGCATCTTCAATTCCTTCCACCGTCATGCCTTGCAAAGCCCTAGTTAGTTGTTGTTGCTCTTGGTCATTTAGAGCCAATTTAAAGTTGATTTGGTTGGTTGTTGCACTGGCACTTAAAGCAGCTAGTTTGCGCTGTTTAATCTGTTCAACTTCCCGTTCATCGGGTAAAGAGTTAGTCATTTCCCACACCAAATCTTTAAAGTTGCTGGGAATATCTAGCCCCTGATGAGTTAACACCAAGCGATGAGGCGAACGTTTGATCGCGAAGAATAAGTCTTGGGATAATCTAATCCAATCTGGGCGAGAACCAGGTTTAGCCACAAATTCTAGGAAATCTTTGGCAATAATTAGAGATGGGTTGGGTTCCTCATTGATCAGGCGTTGCAGGTGCTTGACAAATGTAATAATTGGATGAGCTTCCAGATTAACTCCTGAAGCCGGAGTTTTGTCAATTCGGGCGATCGCATTTCTTTCCACGATGGGAGTTAACTGAAGAAATTGATTGCCACAATCCCATTGGAGTATCGTGCTGTAGCGTTCTTGTAAATCGATGACAATTTTCTCGACTAGCGCGGGTTCGGAAGCTGCTGGGGTGTCGATAGTAATCGTAGCAATTCCGGCTTTGAACAGTAAAGTGAGTTGTGAGGTGTTAAACATTGTTCTCTACAAAAAAGGCTTTTGGAGTGGTCTAAAAACAGGCCACTCCAATTAGTGTTGCTGAGTTGATTCTCCTCTACTTATAAAGCAAGCTAGAGGTTGATATCAGTTGTCGGTTTAACCCGAACAGGTTCCTCAAAATATTCGTCCTTCAACTGAATTTCTGTTATACCTAGTTGATGGAGAGGTGCAGTGAGTTCGGTGCAGCTTTCACCGATCATATTGAAGACTTCAACCTTTAGAGGTTGTCCTTTGCTTTGAGTAATTTTGATTTGGATTGGTTGCGACATGATTTAAGCGTAAACGTCAGTTTTTTGGGTCAGTGTAGTGGTAATAGTTCCGTCCTCTGCGGTGACGGTTTCCCGTGACCAAAGATCTGAGGGATACAGGATGTTGATGAAAGCCGTGTTATGTGCAATTTGTAATTCTTCCAGGAAATTTTCGACTGTTTCAAAATGCTTTCCTAGAAGATTTCTGGAAAAGTCCCAAGCATCAATGACGGCTGAGTAACAGTTTTGTTCGGCATTCCAACGAAAGCCAAGGTCTAGTAAACCCTGTAGATGTTGGCGACGGATAATAATTTCAGCTTGTTGTTGATTGTTTCGGTCATAAGCGTTGATCAGATCTACAGGGAGATCGTGGCTCTCAATCGAGGGAGTAATGCCAATTGTTTCCAAAATTGTTTGGAGTCCAGCTAGCAGGGATTCTCGATGTGAAAGGGTGGTTTTGACTGAGGAAAAGTGACTCATTGGAGTGGCAATAAAGTCCTAAAATTTACTACAAAGATGGGCGCGTCAGCGCTCTTAATTTTGCAGTATCAGAAAGAAAGTCCTTAAATTAAAAGGGAGTGACACCTGACTGCTGTGGTGCAAAAGACAGAAGAGTTTCTTTTGAACAGTAGCGAGAACGACTGCTTCCACTGCCGCAATAGAAATAAGTAGCGAAGCGTCGCAAGGTTTTGGTTAATACTAGCTGAGACAGCATCTCAATGGCTTCCGCAGCGACTCGTTGATTAATAAAGAGACTTTGAGCATTTATAGCTGCTATTTCAGCACAGGATAACTGTTGGAGAGATAATTCCTCTGGTTGTGGAACCAGCAAATCAGGATGTTGAAAACTGGGAGATGGAAGATCCACACAAAAGTTGGGCTTATTGGGGTCGTTAAATGCTTTCTCTGGGTCGAATTTGTTAGTTGAACCAAGTAAAACTTGTCCGGCTGGAATTCCTTCCCCAAAATTGCCACAATCGAGCCACCAAACTTGGGGAAGTTGCGGGGGGTCATAATAGTAGTCAGGCTGCAAAGATTTGGCTAGTTCGCTCCTTGCTGTGGCGTTGTCAACGCACCCAATTACAGTCAACTACCCGCCGCTAAGTCCGAAGCGGACTATAGCGGGGGCTTGTAAAGAGCCAAATGCCAATTGGTTTTAACAAGACTAAACAGTTGTCTAGACAAGGCGTAAGCCAACTGAGGTTAGTGGATGTGGCAATCCAAAAGACGGCAGAATACCTCCCTCGTTCTGTTCCTCTCTCTAGCCCAGCGTCGAAGGGAAGTAGACACAGAGAAATCTGATTTATCGTATGTTTGTCCCAGTTGTAGATAGTAACCAGCGTCCTTTAATGCCAACTACACCAAGTAGAGCAAGGCGTTGGGTTAAGTCAGGTAAAGCTACCCCGTTTTGGAAGCGCGGAATATTTTGCGTTCGACTAAATGTAGAACCATCCAATCGCAATACACAACCAATTGCGGTAGGTATCGACCCAGGCAGTAAGCGAGAAGCTTTTTCGGTCAAGAGTCAAGCTCATACATATCTAAATATCTTGGCTCATGCCGTGGATTGGGTGAAAGGTGCCGTCCTTACTCGTCGTAATATGCGACGAGCAAGACGATTTAGAAAAACTCCTTGTCGTCAAAATCGCGCTAACAGATTAGTTAATACCACTAGACTGCCACCATCGACAAAAGCTCGATGGCAATGGAAGTTACGCCTTTGCCAATGGTTGAGCAAAATGTTTCCCATTACTGCTTTTGTCGTGGAAGATATTAAGGCGAGAACTTGGTTCCAAGCGCGAAAGTGGAATGTTTCATTTAGTCCGCTTGAAGTTGGTAAATATTGGTTTTACAACCAACTACGTCAACTTGGAATACTGGAAATCAAGTCCGGTCACGAAACAAAAGAATTACGCGATTCTTTGGGATTGAAAAAGACCAAGAACAAACTAGCCGAAAAGTTTGAAGCACATAACGTAGATTCTTTTGTATTAGCCAACTGGTACACAGGCGGGCATACCAAACCAGACAATACGCAACTATTAGTAGTGATTCCCTTGAGGTTTCACCGCCGACAATTGCATCGACTAGAACACGCCTCTGGTCATATCCGTTCTCCGTATGGCGGAACAATGTCTCTTGGGTTTAAGCGTGGTTCCTTGGCAATACATCCCAAATACAAACTCTGTTTTATTGGTGGTTCGAGGCAAGGCAGAGTTTCGCTGCATTCTGTTGAGACGGGAAAGCGACTGTGCCAAAACGCTAAACCCCAAGACATTAAGTTTTTAACTTACAACACCTGGAGGACTCGATATGTTTCCTAGATCCTGCCCCCCGTTTAATTAAGTAATCAAGGCTTTGCTCAACTCTTGTAAGGAGTTTTAGAGCATGTAGATGGGTGATGGCATCACTTGTGATGGGCATGTTCAGAATCCGGTAATGGGGTAGCAGGAGGGTATGGGGGGAGAATTGGCTAGGGTTGCGATCGCTTCCCTCGTAGCGGCAGTTTCTTTTTCACCCTGTGCGATCGCTGCGTCAATTTCGCCTGAAACCGCCATCAATGTTTCTAGAGTTAGCTGACCTTGAATTTCTAATGCTTTGAGTTGCCAGCTTAGTGATAGAGCGGGATTGATGGTTTCTGGTGCTTTTAGGAGAGATGAAACTAGGTCTAAGTTGCCTTTAGTGCCTACTTTCTTGACAATTTCAATCTGTTCTTCCCCATCAACGACTTTGCGCGTAAGGGTGGCAAGAGCTACATCTGCGTAAAAAGGTAGTAGAGTATTGATGATAGTTTCATCGTTAGCAGCTTGTGAGGGACTGAGGGGAATTCGTTGACCTTCAATAATGACGATTGGCATAGTCTTAGAAGAGAGTCAGTTGATTTTTATGAGCAGCTATTGACTGGGAGTTAGTTGCAGAAGATGTTGGAGGAGATTCTACTTTTCGATGCTTATAATCCTTTGGCAATTCTTCAATTCGGTGCTTTTCCATCAATTCAGATGCAGCCACCTTCCTTTGAGGAAGTTCTGCTTCGAGTTGAGATAGCATCGATTGGATAGAAGCTGGAAGTTCTAACTGTTCAAAAGGGAAACTGGAAATAATTGGCGGAGAGTTTTTGATTCCCACCGCTACTATCGCTGTTCTCTGCTGGTTATTTTCAGTTTTTGGCAAAATTTGAATATGGATGACGAGAGTATTTTGCTCAAAACTGTATTGGGTTTCTAGGTCAATACCTGGAGATTCCATAAATTTTTGATTTGACTAATTAGGGGGAAGCTATTAATGGCGACACATCTCTAGCCAATTTAAGATCCGGTTGAGTTGTTTAAAATTGAGACTAAACCATTCACCTTTTGCTCTGAAGTGGGCAAATTTAGCATGAGTAGCTTTTTCGATAGCCACAACGTCATGACAGAAGAAAGTTTTAACAACTTCTAAAGGCAACGCACAGGCGGTCTGTAAAGTAGAGATTCGTTTTTTGAGGTTATTAGTGCGTCCAATTTTGTAGAAATTGCTTTGCCCAAAACGTATGACATAAATGTAGCCGCTTCGGTCAATTGTTGGAGTTTTATCTGATAGATATGAAATTTCCCGTTCGCTCAGATAAATGTAAATCGCTCCAGCCAGAAGCAATTCTGGCTCGTGTGGATAGGAAATCGAAATTAAACCCAACTCGTGTAAGAGTTCTAACGAATGCTTAATTTCATAGGCAGGAGCTTTGAGAGCAAGGGCTAGCTCGTCAAAGCTGGTTAGGATAGGGGAGCCATTATTTTCTATTTGACCAATTGCACAAAGTTCAAGAAGAATACAGACAGCTAAATGGTCGCAATAGAAGCCGTCTGTGTCAGATCTAACGACACTGGAATACCAGGAGCGTAGGCGGTTGGCAGTTAAATTCATAGAGCGCTTCTTGCAATTCACGCATCTGTTCAACGAGCAAAATGCTCAAATTTTGTTTGGTTTGTCTTTCACTTTTGTTAAGTCCCAACTGGCGACAATTTGAAGATGCCGCAACCTGGCTTTCAGGGTTTTCTGTTGCCAATCGGTAGCAATATAGTTGTATTTGCACCCGGTTGGGTTCTCGACTGGCGGTAATTCAACTAATTGGCTGAGGTATCCTAGTTCTCGTTTAATGTGTCGCCACCAAGAACGAGCAACTTTTTTACTGGAGAAACCTACGAAAGCGCGGTAAAATTTTTCATCTGTACTGATTTGGTAGCAAACCTGATTTGAGATTTTGACTTGCTCAATAGGGCAGATGGAAAACAAATTGATCTCTTCTTGATTATAGGATGTGGGAGAGTCAACATTATCCCAATGAACGAGCGCAGGTTTTTCAGCTTTTGGTTCAAGGTCAACGACGAAGCCAAATAAATAATCGTAAGGAGATTTTTTGGGTTTGACGTATGACTTGGGAATTGATTGCACCACCCGCGTGCCTACCTTGAAACCATATAGTCCCTCAGAGCGTTTTCTTTCCTCAAAATGCTGGAAATAGGCTTGCTCCCAGGCAGTTTGCAAATCAGCTATTAAATAGTCTTCGCCCTCCAGATACTTGCTCTGCTTAAAACCTTCTATCAAGTGAGTTTCAGTTGTGGAGAACGCGATAACATTCATCAAAAGTTCGGGTTGACTATTCAATGATAACCATAAGTAGGCACGAATTTTGAGGTCAGTTGGTGTCAGTCTAACCGATGCTTCAAGTTTGGCATGTTCGGGTAAGTTATTGACACAAGCGAAAGGAATACCGGGGAAGTTATCGTGTGGGAAAATCCACAATTCTGAATGGTTTAAAAGGTGATAGCCATCAGGTGAAACCTCTTTGAGCCAAAATAATTGAGGATGTGAAAACTGAATTAGTACTTCAGAGTTGGTCATCACCAGCGTGTTAGCTGGGATGGTGAGAAAGGTTTTTTGAGGAACAAATAGGGCTAAGGGTTCAATCTGACACCCTGGCAAATAGTCCCAGGGATACCAAATTCTTTCTTCTATCCTATCTGAATTTGGTTGCCACCAGGAAATTTGGATAGAAGCATGGGAGTTGGGATTGATTTTAGATACGACTCCAAAATACTTACCCGTTTTTACCAAAGTCCCTTTGTAGAATGGATGAGTAGCCTTGCGTTCCTTGATTGGTTTTAAAACGCTAGCAATTTGATAAGTTCGGATGGATTGTTGGCAATCTGAAATTTCTGGAATAGATAAGGGAAAGCATGGATAACTGTCTGGTAATAACTGGAAATTACTCTCACTGAGATCTAGCATGGCAGAGGTTAACGCACAATTGTTGGACGGGCAATAGAAGGGGTATTGCACATTGGCAATTGCGCGTCAGCGCCAATCTTTTCCCAAGCTTTAAAGT
>ERZ1066122.2931-NODE-2931-length-10460-cov-7.170014_pt1 | contig 10460 bp, 11 predicted proteins | sample MGYA00382769_ERZ1066122 | MGnify/ENA primary metagenome ERZ1066122 (study PRJEB33369, sample SAMEA5778352) | biofilm metagenome | biome: Industrial cooling water; feature: Water cooling tower basin; material: Biofilm | place: United Arab Emirates | collected...
TCGTAATTGTAGAGCGCGGTCATCCGCTGCTTCAGCGCGTCGCGGCCGGGGATGCTGTCGAGATAGGCATCGGTGACCTTGTTCTGCGCCGCCACCCAAGCCGCGACCTCTGGATCGGTGCGGACGTCATTCTCCAGCCAGCGGTACGGATCCTCGACCCGCACCCCGAACTGCGTGTCGGCAACGTCCGTGCGGCGCGTCGCCGGATAGACGAGCGCGGGCGCCGCCGGCTCCGCAACGGCCGCAGCCTGCGGCGGAGCGGGTTCGACGGGAGCGGTGGCCGGCGTCGTGGCGCAGGCGGCGAGGGTCGGCAGGGTCATCAGGAGAAAGCTCTTGCGCATGGAACCTCTGACAGTCCGAAAAGGATGCGCATGGGTAGCAGGGTGGCGAGTGCGGGCAAGGGGACCTTTCACCTGTGATGACGCCACCGTGCCCCACTCGATCCCGGCATTCACTCTCAAATTGAGAGAATAGATCACGGCCCGGCAACGCTGATGACCGATGAAGGTGAGGCCTCGGCAGTCTTGCCCCACTGACTGCCGAGGCGAACAATCATATCACTTGAACGAAATAGAAGCAGGCAGGCAGTCTCCTTCATGCGGGCAACTACAATCATTTTGGCTGCAAGCTGAACGAGTCCTACGCTGGTTTGAATTAGCCAGTACCCATGCTGTATCTTGCTCTGCTTCTTCCTTTGCAGCCTGTTTCCGCTCCACCGGCGAAGCGTCCTTCCGTTACTATTCGGATCGTTCGTGACAGCGTGCGTGTCGAGGAACGCTGGCTTGAGTCGAAACAGCGCATCGAGCGGAGCATGACGGACGAGCAAGGCCGGCGCTTCCGACTGCGGCTGGTCGAGTTCGAGTGATCCTCGCAGAGGAGCCGGGCGGCTGCTTGTCTCAAGCGCGGTCTCCGCGGCGGTCTGCAGAACCCTGGTTTCTGGCTGACGAAATGCTTGGAACAGGCGGTTGCGACAGCCTTGCGTTCATCTGAAGCGAGGCTCATGACGATTGTGCTCAGGCGGACCGATATGGCTCGTCCGAAACAACGGCTCGCCTGGCCGCCGAACGCCCCCAGAGGAGCAACCGTCATCGATGTCCGTTAGCAAGAGGAGTATGTCTGCTAGCCGACGTTCATCATCCGTCTACGTCGTCGACGACAACGAGCATGTCCGTCGCTTCCTCTCGGACGTGCTGAACTATGCGGGTTTGGAGGCGATCTCTTTCGAGGATGGCGCATCCTTCCTGGCTCGGCTTCCCGAGCTTGACGGCGGAGTGATCCTGCTCGACCTGCGGATGCCGGGGGTCAGCGGACTGGACGTGCTGGCCCAGCTCGCCGACAGCCTCGACCGGTTTGCGCCGATCATGATCACCGCTCACGGCGACGTGGCGGTGGCGGTACAGGCGATCAAGAGCGGCGCTCGCGACTTCCTCCAGAAGCCTTTCGACCAGGGCGTATTGCTGGACATGGTCAGGAGGGAAATGACAGCGCTGGAGGCCGCGCAGGGTGTCCGATCACCTGCAGAGGACCGGCTCGCCGAACTGTCACCGCGCGAGCGGCAGGTCGCGATGGCCCTGAGCCGCGGCTTGTCCAACAAGCAGGTGGCGCAGGAACTCAACCTCAGTGTTCGCACCGTCGAGATGCACCGGGCCCGAGCCATGCAGCGCCTGGGCTGCAGATCCTTTGCCGAGTTCCTGAGCGCCATCCTGCAAACCGCCTGATCGGCGCGAGCACTTCAGTTGCGCAGACCGTCGACCGGTCCTGTGGTCGTGAATCGTCCGCCCGTCGATCCCTCCGGAGGCGCCCCAAGGTACCGGCTCAGCCCGGATACCGCCAGGTCGAGGTGGGCGCCGACGTCGGCAGGGCAGTCGGTCTCATCCAGCACAGCCAGCGCCTCCTGCATCAGGCTCAAAGCGTGCCAACAGCGATCGGGTGAAACGGACGACATCGTAAACCTCTTTCTCGCACTGTCGCTAAGCGGATGTTTAGCGGCTCACAATGTCTGACCCGGGTCCTTGCGGCGCCGTGTCCCAACGAAGGACGGCCGCCGATAGCATCGCTAATGCCGTAGAAACACTGTAGTATTTTCGCGGTCTATCGCGATCTCCCTGCGCAGGCTCAAACTTCCGCTGCTCGGTTTGTCTGGGGGTTCGAGTCAGTGAGTAGCTTTTCCCAGGAGTCTGCTGCGTTCCTTGACGTGTCCAGGCGACCCCGGTTGCCGATCCATCGTCAGCCGTCTGCGAAGCCTCCTGAGTTCCGCACGCGTGCCGAAACGCTCGATCATTACGCAGCTCTGTTGCAGTCGATCATCGATGCGCGCGGAAAACGGTACGAGTTCTTTCCGAGCGAACTGTTCGTCGATCCCGCATGGGACATCCTGCTTCATGCCGCCCTGGCTCAGGAGCAACAGCGCCGGATCACGGTTACCGCATTGTGCGCTGCCGTGAACGTACCCGACACCACCGCAGCCAGGTGGATCCGTCACATGGTCGACAAGGAGATTCTCGTTCGCCGCGACGCTCCCACCGATGCCCGGATCAAGTATATCGAACTGAGCGTGGCAGCGGCCGCCAAGTTGCGGCTTTACCTTCGCAGCATCTCCGAAGGTGAGCCGGTCTGATGAGACCCGCGCCCGAGTTCCATCTCTGGAACGAGCCTCACGAGGACCTTGCCGAGCTGCTTCGTGCCGCCCACGTGCGTACGCCCGGACAAGTAGCGGCAAGGCTTCTCCTCTCGTTTGGCTGCCTGGATGACGTGCTCAACGCCAGGCTCCGGCATCTGGTCCGGGCAGGCGGCTGGGCAAGCGCGTGGGCCTTGAAGCGATTGCCTCGGTCGGTCCGCAATCGCCTGATCGCGGCACAGTCCGCCCGGCCGCTCCTTGGCGACCTTGGTGGCCTGCGACGCTTCCTGCACGAGTACGCCGACTGTCTGCATGACGAAGTCCTGGCCATCTACGTGGACAGCCGCCTTCGCCTGGTTCAAGTCAAGAACGCGCCCTCGGCGATGGTTGCGGGCGAGACGATCGACATTGCGGCGCTGATCGCGGCCGGTCACCGGATCGGCGCCGCCGGCTTCTACGTTGTCCGGACTCCCGGCGATCGAACGTGGATCGAGACTCTCCGGCCGCTGCCGGGCAGGACCCTGGTGCGCGCGACCGAGGTCCCACTGATGCAGCAGTTGCTGCTGCCCTCCGGCCACTTCGGCTTCGTCGAACAGCTTCAGCGCGCCGATTGAAGCGCGGGTTCAGGGCGGCCGCACGCCCGATCTTGCCGGTCACGAACCGGTCTGAGCGCCGGCGCGTGCCCGGTTCTGGATGGGTATGGGTCGCAGGGCGCGCGCGCTCCTCGCCGCGCGCTTGACGTAAGAAGCAGGCCAAGTCCTCCGACCGGAACAGGCTTATGCCTCGGCCTCCGCCGCCCGCGGGACCGGCAGGCGGGCTGCCCGCCGGATGGCGGCGGGGCGGCTCACGGTAGCGCCTCGGCTGAGGCTTTGCATTGCAGCCGCCGCCAGCCCTACGTTCATCGAGAGGAAGATCTGCGATGGGTAAGTGAGGCTGATCCATTCCCAGTAGGAATGTATGGCAAACATGGTGATTGCGACCGCGACCCCGCAGGCGAGGTCGGCCGTAAAGCCGGGCGGCGCGCGCTTGCGGACCTTGAGCGCAACGGTCACCGCGACGAGCAGGAACAGGACGTTGGCGAACAGGCCCGGCCAGCCCATCTCGGCAGTGATCAGGTAATAGCTGTTGTGCACGGGCGCGGCGGAGCTGGTCCACTCCACGTTGGCGCGTGCCGAATAGCCGCCCATGTTGACGACCACCACGTAACGGTTGGCGCCGACGCCGAGCGGATGATCGGACACCATCATCATGGCGGCATTGTTCATCCGCTCGCGGAGGTCGACGCTGCTCAGGCGCTGCTCCTCAGGCCGGCGCTCGATCGCACTGTACATGGCGGGGAGGACGACGAGTGCGGCGAGGAAGCCCATCCCGGCGAGCCTGGCCTTGCGACCGGTCCACTGGCGCATGCTCGACAAGAGAAAGGTGAGCCCCAGGCCGACCAGCATGAACGCGATGGTCGCGCGGGAGCCGCCGCCGTAGGCTACGATCAAGCCCGCAACCACGGCCACTCCGCTCAGCTTGCGCATGTGTCCGCCCAGGAACATGGCGAAGGCGGCGTAGACGATGAGATGCGCCACCATGCCGAGCGAGTTCTGGTGCCCGAACCAGCCCGGCGCCTGAACGGCGCCTCCGAGATACTGGGTGATCACCACGCCGCCCTGGATGATCAGACCGGCGAACATGCCGGCCAGCAAGGCGTTGGCGCACCGGCGGTCGTAGGCACAGGCCCGCGCCACCGCGAAGAAGACGAGGAAGCACCGCGCGAGCTGGACCCCGTAGAACATCGGTGGGGTGAAGGCCGGGGACATTGCCGTCGAGAGCACGTACGCGCCCACGACTGCCGCGAAGGCAAGCTTCAGGCGGAGCGGCGAACGGATCGACGAAGTGGTGAGGATGACGGCGATCGCCAACGCGTCCACTGGCGACAGCGTCGCTCCCTTAACGATCCCCTGCCAGTCTGGCCACGCGATCGGCGAGGCGGAGATGTTGAACCTGGCTTCGATGAACGGCAGGAAGCTGATCAGGAACAGGGCGATCGGCAGCTTGCTGCGGTTGGCGCGCAGGTAGAAGGTGACTGCTGGCGTGAAAACCAGAAGGCCGAGCAGGAAGATCCACTTCATGCAGAGGGTCTTAGCCCGAAGCTACCTGCAAGCCTAGCTTGAAGGCTCCCCCCGGAGAACGGTCGCGGCATGGCGCCCATCCGCAAGCTCGGCTAGCGGTGGCGGGATGAGCGCGCTTACGTTGCATGAAGTGGCCGGAAAGGCGGACCGCAAGAGGTTCGTGGACTTTGCCTGGGAGGTCTACCGGGACGATCCGCACTGGGTGCCGCCGCTGAAGGACGAGGTGCTGGCGCTGATCACGCCGGGCAGGAACCCGTGGTTCGAGCATGCGGAGGCGGCGTTCTGGCTGGCGGAGCGCGGGGGCCGGGTGGTCGGGCGGATCAGTGCGCAGGTGGACCGGCTGGTGCTGGAGCACATGGGCTCGGGCACCGGGCAATGGGGCATGCTGGAGGCGCTGGACGAAGAGGCGGCGGCGGCGCTGATCGCCCGGGCCGAGGAGTGGCTTCGCGGGCGCGGGATGACCCGGGCACTGGGGCCGTTCAGCCTGTCCGTGTGGGACGAACCCGGGCTGCTGGTGGAAGGCTTCGACCAGCCGCCGACCGCGATGATGGGGCACCACCGGCCGGAGTATCGCGGGTGGGTCGAGGCCGCGGGCTACGCCAAGGCGAAGGACCTCTACACCTATGAGCTCGACATCCGCATCAGCATGGTGCCGCTGATCCGCAAGCTGATCGCGGCCGGCGAGCGCAACCCGCGCATCCGGCTGCGCCCGGTGAACAAGGCGCGCTTCGGTGAGGAAGCGGAGATCATCATGGGCATCCTCAACGATGCCTGGTCGGACAATTGGGGCTTCGTCCCGCTGACACCGTCGGAAATCGCCTATGCCGGCAAGAAGCTGAAGCCGATCATCTACGAGGACCTGGTCTATGTCGCGGAGCTGGACGGCGAGCCGGTCGCGTTCATGATCACCATCCCCGACATCAACGAGATGATCAGCGACCTCGACGGACGGCTGTTGCCGTTCGGCTGGGCGAAGTTGCTGTGGCGGCTGCGCCGGCCGCGGGTGCAGCGCATGCGGGTGCCGCTGATGGGCGTGGTCAAGCGGCTGCAGGGATCGCGGCTGGCAGGCCAGCTCGCCTTCATGATGATCGAGAAGTCGCGCGCCTTCTCGGTCGGCAAATATGGAGCGAGCCACGGCGAGTTCGGCTGGGTGCTGGAGGACAATCAGGGAATGATGTCGATCGCCCAGCTGCCGGGGTCCGGAATCAACAAGATCTACCGGGTGTACGAGAAGGCGCTTTAGGCCGCCTCGTCAGGGCAGAAGCGCACACCCGCGCGGCCAAGCATCGCCCAGCGGACCTGGCCGCGGAGCTTGCCGATACGGGGGATGTCCAGGGTGAGCCGCTCGCCGATGACGTACCAGCCGGCGATGCCGCAGCCCTCCAGGCTGAGGTTGGTGACGTCGGCTTCAAGGCACGATTCGTCGTCGCGCATGATTTGCGCGGTCAGCCGCACCGCATGGCGCGGCCGGCGCTGAGGCCATTCACTCGTCACGTCGTCCACTCTGGTCAGAATGGCCGTTAACGCTCGCAAGCTGAAGGGCTTCTAACCGGACGCGGTTAACAACTAGTCCAGCATGATCCAGGTCGGGGCGTGGTCGCTGGCCTTCTCCTCGCCGCGGACCCAGCGGTCTACCCCGGCGGCTCGCAGGCGGTCGGTCGCCCCGGGCGAGAGCAAGAGATGGTCGATGCGGAAGCCGGCGTCGCGCTGCCAGCAGCCGGCCGTATAATCCCAGAAAGTGTAGAGCTTGTCCTCGCGCGGGTGGAGCGAACGAAGGGCATCGGTCCAGCCCTGGTAAAGCAGGCGGCGCCAGGCGGCGCGGGTCTCCGGCTGGAGCAGGGCGTCGTTCGCGGCGGCACGTGCGGAGAAGACGTCGCGGTCTTCGGGCAGGACGTTATAGTCGCCGGCGAGCACCACCGGGCGCTCGGTCGCGAGCAGTTCCGCCGCATGCTCGCGGAAGCGCTCCATCCAGCGCAGCTTGTAGCTGAACTTCTCCGTGCCGACCGGATTGCCGTTGGGCAGGTAGAGCGAGCCGACGATCACGCCGTCCACCTCCGCCTCGATATAGCGGCTGTGGGTGTCGTCGGGATCGCACGGCAGGCCGACGCGGCGGAGGTCCGGCATTCCGCCACGGCGGAGGATCGCGACGCCGTTGAAGCCCTTCTGCCCATGCCACACGGCGCCATAACCGGCCGCCTCGATGTCCTGTACCGGCAGCGCATCATCGGCGCACTTCAGCTCCTGAAGGCAGGCGACGTCCGGCTGCTCGCGCTCGAGCCATTCGAGGAGGCGCGGCAGGCGCGCGCGGATGCCGTTGATGTTGAAGGTGGCGATCTTCATGCCTGCCGGCTTAGCGAGAGAGGATCGTCATTGCGAGCGAAGCGAAGCAATCCATGACGACCGCGGCCTCTGGATTGCCGCGGCGCTGCGCGCCTCGCAATGACGAGGTAAACTAAACCGAGAAGCTGGAGCCGCAGCCGCAGCCGCTGGCGGCGTTGGGGTTCTGCACCTTAAAGGCAGCACCGCCGAGGTCCTCGACATAGTCGACCGCGGAGCCGCTCACGAGTTCAAGGCTCATCGCGTCCACCACCAGCTTGACACCGTCGGTCTCCACCACCGTGTCATCGCCCTCCACCGCCTCGGCGAGGCCGAACTTGTAGGTGAAACCGGCGCAGCCGCCGCCGTCGACGGACAGCCGCAGCAGCGCGGGCTTGTTCTGCCGCGCGGCGATGGCCGCGACCCGGCGAGCGGCGTTGGAGGTGAGGGTGACGGTCACACGCGGAAGATAGGGGCTCCGTTGCGCCCCGGCAATCTCAGCGCTTGGCGCGGTCCGGGCCGCCCTGCGCCACCTGATCCATCGGCTGCGCGCTGTTGCGGTTGCGGATGGCGAGCAGATAATCGGTCGAGCGCATGAACGGAATCGGGTTCACCGCGCGGTTGTCGATGCGCACTTCGTAATGAAGGTGGCTGCCGGTCGAGCGGCCGGTCGAGCCCATGCGGCCGATCATCTGGCCGCGCTTCACGCGCTCGCCTGCACGGACGGAAATACCGGAAAGGTGGGCGTAGCGAGTCTCGATACCACGACCGTGATCGATGGTGATGAGGTTGCCGTAGCCGCCATTGTGCCAACCCGCACCGGCGACCACGCCGTCAGCGGTCGCGTAGATTGGGGTGCCGACCGGGCCCGCGATGTCGATGCCCATGTGGCGGGCGGCACCGCCGCTGAACGGATCGGAGCGGACTCCGAAGCCCGAGGTGAAGGCACCAGCCTTTACGGGCTTGTCGGCCGGAACTGCAATCACGCCGTCCTGCAGCGAGTCCAGCTTCTTCCAGCTGTTGAACAGCGCCTTGAAGGTGGGGTCGGCCTTGGTCGCCGGCTCGTACGGACCGCCCATGCCGAGGCGCTGCGGATTGAGGCCGAGCTTGCGCAGCTCGCGCGCGGTCGTCTTGTAGCGCGCGTCCAGCTCGGCAGCGGCCTTGCTCTCCTGGGCGGCAAGCTGGTCCTCGGCACGCTCCAGGGGGGCAGCGACCGCATCTGGGAGAGCGACCGTGCTGACTTCCGGCAGTGCCTTCGGATCGACCTCGCCGCCGGCCATCATGGTGGCCAGCAGCTGCTGGCGTTGCTCGATCGCGCGCGCGCGTTGCTCGGCGGCGGCGGCCAGCGCCTTCAGCGCGGACTCATCCGACATCGCGGCCGGCGCCGCCGCCACGCGCTCGCCACGAACGAAGTGGGCAACGGCGTAGGCTGACCACACCACGAGCGCGCACAGGATGATGAAAAAAAGCGCCTGGACAGGCGCTGAAAGACGGATTCGGCGAAGCTTGGCACCATCGTGCAAGAACAGGTCGCGGCTGCGAAAGAGGCCGGTGGTCGCGATCGCATGAGCCATGAAGGGTCAAGCTCCTTAAATCGTGCGTTCTACTGGTCGTCGCGCGGGCTGCGCGGCGCTCAGTGCTGAAAATACCAGGAGCTCCCCAGCCCCAGCCGACGCGATGATTTGCCCCTCGCCGCGTCAGGCAGGGAGAAAAGACCCGGACTGGTTAATCAATTCAACCCGAAACGACCCAACGCGGGACGAACGGCAGGAGCGCTGCGGTGAACGGAGCCGAGTCGTTGAACTTTCTTGCTCCAGAGCAAGTGCGGGAAAGCAGTTATCCACAGAATCGGCCGCCGATCGGCGCTTGCGGCGCCCCGGAAACTCTCTAAAGCCGCCGGCGGGCCACGCCGTCCCAACGCGGCGCGAGCTCTCTGGAAGGAGAGACGATGACTGACCAACCCGCGGTGCGCCCCGAGCGGCCGTTCTTCTCGTCCGGCCCGTGCGCCAAGCCGCCCGGCTGGTCCCCCGACAAGCTGCAGCTCGACAGCCTCGGCCGTTCGCACCGGTCGAAGCTCGGCAAGGCGCGCCTTTCCTACTGCATCGATCTGATGCGGGAGATGCTGGCGCTGCCGGACACGCACCGTATCGGCATCGTGCCGGGCTCCGACACGGGCGCGTACGAGATGGCGATGTGGACGATGCTCGGCGCGCGGCCGGTCACGGCGCTCGCGTGGGAGAGCTTCGGCGAAGGCTGGGTGACGGATGCGGTCAAGCAGCTGAAGCTCGATCCGACGGTGCTGCGCGCCGACTATGGCCAGCTGCCGGACCTCAGCCAGGTCGACTGGAGCCATGACGTGCTGTTCACCTGGAATGGCACCACCTCCGGCGTGCGCGTGCCGGGCGGGGAGTGGATCGCCGCCGATCGTGAGGGAGTGAGCTTCGCCGACGCGACCAGCGCGGTGTTCGCCTACGACCTGCCGTGGGACAAGATCGATGTCGCGACCTTCAGCTGGCAGAAGGTGCTGGGCGGGGAAGGCGGGCACGGCGTGCTCATCCTCGGGCCGCGCGCGGTCGAGCGGCTGGAGAGCTACACGCCCGCCTGGCCGCTGCCGAAGGTCTTTCGCCTGACCTCCAAGGGGAAACTTAGCGAGGGCATTTTCAAGGGCGAGACCATCAATACGCCCAGCATGCTGGCGGTGGAGGATGCGATCTTTGCGCTGGAATGGGCTAAGGGGCTCGGCGGATTGCATGGGCTGATCGCACGGTCGGACGCGAATGCCGCGGCGCTCGACCGCATCGTCGAGCAGCGGGACTGGCTCTCGCACCTGGCGGCCGATCCTGCGATCCGGTCGAAGACCAGCGTCTGCCTGTCGCTGCAAGGCGCCGACGAAGCGCGGATCAAGAAGATCGCCGCGTTGCTCGAGGCGGAGGGCGTCGCCTACGACATCGCCGGCTACCGCGACGCGCCGCCGGGCCTTCGCATCTGGTGCGGAGCAACCGTTGATACTCAGGACATCGTTGCCCTCGGCCCCTGGCTCGACTGGGCGTGGGAGCAGACTGCATGACCGTTCGAGTCCTCATTTCCGACAAGATGGACCCCAAGGCCGCCGCCATCTTCCGCGAGCGCGGCATTGACGTGGACGAGAAGCCCGGCCTGTCGAAGGACGAGCTGAAGGCGATCATCGGCGACTATGAAGGGCTGGCGATCCGCTCCGCGACCAAGGTCACCGCCGACATGCTGTCCGCCGCGACCAACCTCAAGGTCGTGGGGCGCGCCGGCATCGGGGTCGACAATGTCGACATCCCTGCAGCGACGGCGCGCGGCGTGGTGGTGATGAACACGCCGTTCGGCAACTCCATCACCACGGCCGAGCATGCCATCGCCCTGATGTTCGCCCTCGCCCG
>ERZ1066122.2932-NODE-2932-length-10459-cov-5.363226_pt1 | contig 10459 bp, 5 predicted proteins | sample MGYA00382769_ERZ1066122 | MGnify/ENA primary metagenome ERZ1066122 (study PRJEB33369, sample SAMEA5778352) | biofilm metagenome | biome: Industrial cooling water; feature: Water cooling tower basin; material: Biofilm | place: United Arab Emirates | collected...
CGTTTAGCCGCGACGCGTCAGGGGAGCGTGTGACGGTCGTCGCGCTGCGCTGTCGCGGCTGCACGGGTTTACGCGAAGATCTTCTTGAACCGCTCGTCCTTTTCGAGCTCGCCTTCCTTGCTCGGCGTCTCGGCCAGGATCTTTTCCACCACCGTGTCGGTCGTCACGCCCTCGGACGCGGCGGTGAAGTTCGTCGCGATCCGGTGCCGCATGACCGGCAGCGCGAGGGCCTTCACGTCGTCCGTGGTCGCGAACGCCCGGTTGTAGAGCAGGGCACGGGCCTTGGCCGCGAGCACGAGGTTCTGCACCGCCCGCGGGCCGGCCCCCCAGCTGAGCCAGTCCTTGATGAACTTCGGTGCCCCCGGCTCGCCGATGCGGGTTTGCCGGACGATCGCGAGGCAGTACCGGATGACGTGGTCCGTGACCGGCACCTTCCGCACCAGGGTTTGCAGGTCCAGGATCTGGTCCCCGGTCAGCACCGGCTTCAGCTCCTCGGACTGCAGCCCGGTCGTCCGCCGGGCGATCTCGAACTCGTCCTTGTAGCTCGGGTACTTCACGAACACCTTGAACATGAACCGGTCCTGCTGGGCTTCCGGCAGGTTGTACGTCCCTTCCTGTTCGATCGGGTTCATCGTCGCGAGGACGAAGAACGGGCTTTGCAGCTTGTGCCGGGTGCGGCCGACGGTGACTTGCCGCTCTTGCATCGCTTCGAGTAGCGCGGCCTGCGTCTTCGGCGGGGTCCGGTTGATTTCGTCCGCGAGGACCACGTTCGCGAACAGCGGGCCGGGGAGGAACTTGAACTCCCGGTGGCCGGTGCTCTTGTTTTCCTCGATGACCTCCGTCCCGGTGATGTCCGTCGGCATCAGGTCCGGGGTGAACTGGATCCGGCTGAAGTTCAGCGACAGCGTCTGCGACAGCGTCGAGATCATCAGCGTCTTCGCGAGCCCGGGCACCCCTTCCAGGATGCAGTGCGCCCGGGCGAACATCGCGATCAGCAGTTGCTCGATGACGTCTTCCTGCCCGACGATCACCTTCGCGAGTTGCGACCGGACCTGGTCGAACGCGCCCTTCAGCTTCTCGATCGACTCCATGTCCGAGGCGGCCAGTTCGGGGGCGGGGGTGCTCATGCGGGACTCACTGGGGTGAAAGTCGGTCTGCGGAGGACGATACAGGGTGGTGCCGTTACAAAGCAGACGCGGGACTGCCCAAATCCTCACCACGCCGCGCCGCGTTCTTGCCACAAAAAACGAAACCGCCCCCGGAACAGCTCCGGGGGCGGCCCGGCGGTTCGCCGCGGTTACCGGTGGTAGATCGGGAGCACGTTCTTGTCCAGCTGCAGGATCGTCAGGTTGATCGCGGTCGAGTACACCGCCCCGACGCTCTGGCCGCCCCAGCTCCCGTCGGACTGCTGCGACGACTTGATCTGGTCGAACATGCTGTTCTTGAACTTGGTCCAGGTGATCCAGCTGTCCTTCGGCTCCTTCGGGAACAGGTCGCCGTACCGGTCGTCGCCGAGGACGTAGACGGCCTGGGCGAAGTAGTAGGTCTGGTACTCGTCGTGGCCCATCCGGCCCTTGCCGAAGGGGATGTTGTCCTTGCAGAACTTGATCCACTTCTTGGCGTACTCGTCGTTGTACTGGCCGGTGCTGAACGCACACGCGACGGCGGCGGCGGTGATGGCCGGCCGCTCGCCGCCGGCCGGGGGCTGGCCGCCGCCGCGCTGGAGGTTGTACACCACGCCGCCGCGGGAGGTGGTCGCGTCCCGGAGGTACTTCTTCGCCTTGTCGATGATCTCCTTCGGCACCGGGATGCCCGCGTTCCGGGCGGCCCGCAGCCCCTGGAGCTGCGTGATCGTCGTCGACCCTTCGTCGAACCCGCCGCCGTCCTTCGCGGAGACGTACCCCCACCCGCCCTGGTCGGTCTGGGCCTTGCCGGAGAACTCGACCGCCTTCTTCAGCACGGCTTCGAGCTTCTTCCGCCGGCCCTCGTCCTCTTCCTCGCCGTAAACGGACGCGAGGAACATCATGCCGAACCCGTGGCCGTAGATGTAGTGGCCCTGTTCCATCGGGTTGTTGACGTTCCCGAGCAGGCCGTTCGCGGACGACCGCTTGAGGAACCAGTCCACGGCCTTGATGAGGTTGTCCGAGTACTTCCCTTCGCGGAGGGTGCTGCCTTCCATCAGGAAGGCCATCCCGGCGAGGGCGGTCATCGCGGTCGGGTAGGCCCCGCCCTGCGACTCCCAGTGCCCGTCCCCGGCCTGGTTCTTCTTCAGCCACTCCAGGCCCTTCTCGATGACGGCCTCGGTGTCCTTCCCGCCCTTCTCCTGGGCCGACGCGGGGGCAGCGAGGAGGAAGGCGGCGAGGCCGACCACAGCGGTACGGGGCAGCAGGCGGAACATGGCACGACCTCTGGGTGCGAGGGTTCTCTGCGAGAGAGACGAGGAGTGGTCGGAAAACTCACACCCCCGGGCACGGTTTGCCCGGGGATGGAGAGGGCCGGCACGCCGATCGGAGCGGGCTATTTCGGCTCGTCGTCGGGGACGATTCGCACCCGCACGTTGTAGTTGAACAGCTCGATGCCCTTCGTCTTCGCGTCGTAGATCATCGTCTGGAAGAGGCCCTGCTGCGGGTTGTGGCCCTTGAAGTACTTGAGCTTGCCGGCCTGCTTGTCGAGGACCGCGACGCGGTAGGTCGGGGTGCGTGTTTGCTCGTCCAGGACGGTGCCGGCCGCGATCAACACCGGGAGTTCGTCCATCCGCTCGACGAGGAGGGTCTGCGCCTCGAACAGCCGCTCGGTGAACCACAGCCGCTTGCCGGTGGCGCGGTCGAACCCGTAGGCGACCCCGTTCACGGGGTGGCTGCGGATGATGGAAACCCCGCCGTAGAACGGAACGTTGTTGTTCGGCTTCGGGTCGCGGTTCAGGAACAGGTAGAACCGCTCGCCGTCCGCGAGCAGCAGGGGCTTCGTCACCGCGAACTTGCCGGTCTCGTCCTTCAGGTGGGCGTCGACCCGGTCGGCGTCCACGCCGGCTTTCAGGAGGGACTTCCCGGTCCGGGACTCGAACACCTCGAAGGTGCCGTCCTGGTTCAGGAACCCGCACAGCTCGGGGTCGAGGGTCTTGAGCACCAGCGAAGTCGCGGGGGCCTCCTGCTTCCAGACGTCCCGGCCGGTGGTGGGGTCGACGAGGCGGAGGACGCGGGCGGACCCGTTGCCCCCTTCTCCGACTAGGATCATGCGGCCGAGGAGGGCCAGCCGGCTCGGGCTGGTGACGAGGGCGGCGAAGTCCGGGGCGGACTCGACCGCGGAGCCGTCGACCGCGCGGAGCACCTTGGAGGTGCCGCCGCCCGCGCCGCCTTCGACGAGCAGGACGTGCCGGGCGTCGCCGAAGACTCGGGCGTTCGTGGACACGTTCGACCGCGCCCACAGCTTCTGGCCCGTCTGCGGGTCGAGGGCGACGAGCCCGTCGCGGGTCAGCAGGCAGGCGTAGTTCGGCTGGAGGACGGCCGACCGGCCGAGCCGCAGCTTGTAGTTGTCCTCGTAGGACACCACGAGTTCTTCGCCCTCGGCGTTGATCTGCGGGCCGTTGACGAACGGGATGGGGTTGTTGCCGAACAGGTTGTAGTCCCACAGCTTCCGCTTCTCGGCGAGGTCGAAGCAGTAGGCGTACTGGCCGAGGTGCAGCAGCACCACGTGCCCGCTGACCTGGGCGATGCGGTAGTTCATGCCCCCCTGGTTCTGGTTGTACATGTTCATGTACAGGATCGACTGGAGCCCGCCGAACTTGCACCACTCCTCGCCGGTGGTGCGGTCCGTCACCCGCAGCGTGAAGGAGTTGTCGTTCGGGTTGTGCTCCAGGTTCATCCGGAGCCGGCGGAGCAGCGGGAGCAGGTCGCCCTCGGCTTCGACGGCGAACACGTTTACGATCATCCGGTTCGACGGCCCGGTCGACTGTTCGACCTTGTACCGGGACAGGGCCGCCCCGCGGGCCGGTTCGAGGTACGGGAGGAGCCGCTTGTCGGTGATCAGGTCGCCGTAGATGTCCGCCCCGGTCCGGCCGTCGCGGACGACGACGTCGGCGTACTTCGTGCCGAGCTGCGCGTACAGCCCGACCGCGTCTTCGAGCAGCCCGCGGCGGGTCATCACCCGGGCCAGGCTCTCGACCGCGCGGGCGGCCGTCGGCAGGTCGTCGGCGGTGGCCCACAGCTGCATGAGCTGGACCTGGGCCTCGCGGATGTCCTCGTCGTTGTTGGTGGTCAACAGCTTCTCGGCCAGGAGCAGCTGGGCCTCGCGGCCGGCCTCGAAGTACGGGCCGAACACCTTCACGAACTCGCGGAGCCGGCCGAGGTCGTTCGCGGACTTGACCGCCGCCCAGTCCGCCAGCACCCGGTCTTCGAGCGGCTTGCGGACGGCCGGGTCCTTCGCGGTGCGGATCATCGTGTCGATCTTCCCGCGGGCCCACACGTCCGGGCGGGTCATGTTGTTGGGCTCGTCGAAGATCGGCACCAGCTGCTTGTTGTCGCCGAGGGCGGCGAACTGGCGGTAGTGGTCGAAGGCGTCGGTCAGCTTGCCCTGCCGTTCGCGACCCTTGGCGACGAGGGAGAGGTACAGGCCCATCCGCCGGACCTGCTCGTCGAGCAGTTGCTGCCGCTGGATCGGGTCCTCGCTGTCGATCGCGATCTCGCAGAGGCCCTTGTACTCCGCGAGGATCGGCTCGCCGGCGTTGAAGTCGTTCCGCAGCATTTCCGTGTACGCGATGTACAGCTTGTTCCGGATGCTGCGGCGGATGTCGTCGGACGGGTTGTTCTTCTCGGCTTCCTTGAAGTCGGCGACGGCGTCCTTGATCTTGCCGTTGTCCAGCAGCAGTTCGCCGCGGGAGAACAGGCCGACCGGGTCCTTCGGGTTCTGGGCCAGCAGCCGGTCCATCTCCCGCTTCTTGAGTTCGATCAGGGGGAACGCGGAGACGTGGGACGCCGACTGGGAGAACATCATGCCGTCGTGGAACACGAGGTTCCCGAGGGCGAGCCGGTGGCCGAGCTCCTTCCGCTGGTTCTGCTGGTAGTCCGGGTCGAGGCCGAGGTTGTCCTTGCGGAACGCGGTCTTGGACTTGACCTGCCCGCGGTCCACGTCGATCGCCCAGACCTGCGGGGCCTTCTCGGCGGGCTTGTCCGGGTCGGACGTGAGCGGGACGAAGTACAGGCCGTCCTTGCTGGCGACCCCGTGGCCGCACGGCTCGCCGATGGCCAACCCCTGCCACGCGACGGCGGGCTTGCCGCCGTCGCCGGCCAGGGTGTACGCCCGCGCGGCCTTCTTCCCGACCACGAGCACCTTGCCGTTGATCACCCCCCCGACGTACAGGTCGTCCTTCTCCCGCGGGGCGGACCAGAGTTCGTCGCCGGTGCGGAGGTCGAAGCAGATGATCCGGTCGGCGTCGTGGGCGGTGAACACGACCTTGCCCCCGGAGATGATCGGGGCGGACGCCCGCCACCGGTCGTTCGGCAGCGGCTGGACGCCGCCCATCCCGTCGCCGGGGAACCGGCGGATCGGGCGGCCGAACGGGTTGCCGGGGTTCATGTCGTTGCCGTTCGCCACGACGGCCGTGTTGTACGGCTTCGCCCACTTCAGGCTGCGGGCGTTCAAGTCGACCGCGATCACGGCCCCGCTGTTGGTCGGGCAGATGATGACGCCGTCGGAGTAGGTCAGGTAGGCCGGCTGGATCCGCCGCAGCGAGTCCTGGCTGAGCTTGGTGTTCGGGGTTCCGAGGTTCTGAACCCAGATGAGTTCGGGACACCGCTCCGCCCGCTTGCCGTTGGCGGCCGGCTGGAGGATCAGCTTGTGCGGGTCGAAGCACCCGAGCTTGATCGTGTTGTTCCGCTCGTACAGCACGTACAGCCGGCCGTTGTGCGGCAGCGGCGGCCCGAGGAAGATCGCGTTCTCGGTCAACAGTTGGGCGTTCGTGGACTTCTCTTCTTCCTGTTCGGTCATCACGGCCGCGGCCAGCCCGCCGAGGTGCCACATCTTGCGGCCGGTCTCGATGTCGATCGCGACCAGCCGGCTGTAGTCGGTCATGCCCCGCAGGCCCATGCTCATGCCGGGGGGCTGCATCCCGCCCCACTGGTTGAACATCTGCGGCTGCGGCGGGATCGCGATGTCGTCCACGAAGTAGACCAGCTTGCCGTCGTGGGACAGCGACCCGACCTGGGCGTTCTCGAACACCAGCGTCGGCATCGTCCGCTGCCAGTAGTTCATCCACCACGACCGGACCGTTTCGCGGTCGTCGCCGCTCATGAGCGACTGCGCCCCGCCCATCGCCGGGGTGAACCAGAACAGTTCCCCGGCCCGGTGGGTGCGGCCGTGGGCCACGAACCCGTCCTTGCTGACCACCGCGTACACGCCGTCGAAGCCGCGGTACAGGATCAGGTTCGGGGCGGTCACCGGGAAGAACCCGGGCAGGGCGACCTGGCCGCGGTCCGGCTTCAGGCTGTTCACCGCGTAGATCACCTGCTCCTTGACCCAGTCCGCCCCGTCGCGCTGGGTGGATTCGAGGTTGTACCGCATCTTGACGGAGAACGCCGGGTCCAGGAACGGGGTGCCGCCGTCCCCGACGCCGGTGTGCGAGGCGTTGCCGTACCGCCCGGCGACGTACTCGTCGGACAGCTTGCCGAACAGCATCTCGACCGGCCGGTCCATCTCTTGCTTCAGGTCGTCGACGCTGAACGCCCGCTTCCCGAGGACGAGCCCGCCGGCCGGGAGCTTCTTGTCCAGTTCGCCCCAAACTTTTTCCGCCTCCGCGGCGTACCGGGGGTCGCCGGACCGCTTGAACGCGATGACCGTCTTGAACAGGGTCCGGGCGGTCAGCAAGTCGTCCGAGTCGGGCCGCTGGCGGAGCCGGTCGAACCCGTAGGCGGCCTCCGCGTAGTTGCCGGCTTCCAGGTTCAAGGACGCGAGCAGCAGCGTGGCGAGGCCGCCCCCCTTCGTGTGGAAGTACCGCTGCGACGCCTCGGCGAGCTTGAGCTTGTCGTACCCGTCCTCGACGGACTCCTTCACCAGGGCGTCGGCGAGCGGCCCGAACGTGGTCTGGTAGAACTGCCGGCCGAGCTTCGGGAACTCGCCGATGGTCTTGTTCGTCTGGTCCTTGATGCTCAGGTACCGCTTCTCGACCTTGCCGCCCTTCTTCTCCTCCAGCGGGTAGAACGAGTCGCTCCGCATGTCGAGCAGCGCCTGGGCCGTGCCGGTGACGCGCTCCCAGTCGACCGCCTCTTCCTTCCGATCCGCGATGTAGTCGAGCACCGCCTTGAACTTCAGCTTGGCGTCCCGGTCTTCCGGCAGGTTCAGCGTCTCCAGCGTCTCCTTCTGGTCCGGGTTCTTCGGGTCTTTGCCGCCCGGGAAGGGGACCTTCTGGGCGGACACCCCCGGAATCGCCGCCAGGCAGACGCCCAGAACGGCGAAGGAGGTCAGACGCAAGCCGCGGTGGTGGGATCGCATAGGATTCGTCTTCCGATTCGGGCGGGACGCCGGTCGTCAGGGACGGATAAGATTGTCGCGGACGGTCGCGGGGCGACACAAGAACAAACGGGCCGGGCGTTACAGCCCGTGACACCCGCACCACTCGCCCGACCGGGCCGGGAACCGGACGTGCCGGGCACGGGTTTAATTAAGACAGACGAACCGACCCAGCAAACCTAACGCCGAGCAGTTCATGTTACAGACGAAACACGGGCCGCATGGTTTGGTTGGAACGGGAACGGACCCCGAACGGAACGCTCCGACGCCGATCAGTGCCACCCGCGAACGTCCCGCCTCACACGGCCCCAAGTCGCAGCAGCCGCGGGACTTCCGGCCGAACTACGTGGCGTTCGCCGGCACCTTCCAGTGCAACCTGTCCTGCCCGCACTGCTGCGTTCCCATCGAATGGACGGACCGCCTCGACATTCCGACCGCCCTGCGGTTCCTCGCGGAAGCCCACGCCGCCGGCATCGAACGGCTCGGGTTCACCGGCGGGGAGCCGTTCCTGTTCCCGGAATTCCTCGTCGCACTGACCCGCCGCGGGGCCGAGCTCGGGTTTCGCTTCGACAAACTCATGACGAACGGCGTCTGGTTCCCGGACGTGCCCCGCCTGGAAACCGTGCTGGCTGCGCTCCGCGACGCCGGGTTTTCGGGCAAGCTCGGCCTGAGCGTCGACAAGTTTCACGGCATGGAAATCGGCAAACTGGCGGAGTTCTGCCGGGCCGCGCGGCGGGTCTTCGCCAGGGACACGATCCTGTCCCTGAGCTACGCCAGCCGCTCGCCGGACAAGGGCCTGGAGCCGATCCACCGCCTCGCCGCGGAGCTGGCCGGCGTCGTCGAGTGGTCCGAGGTGCTGAACCGCCACCTGCTCGTGTCCGACGATTTGACGATGACGCTGAACTGGAACCACCTGGCGCAGGTCGAACGCGCCGAGAAACTGCCCGGCAACCCGTGGGACGGCGTCTGGTTCGAGGAGGACTACTGCGAAGGCCCCGGCCAGGCGCTGATCGTCAACCCCCGCGGCGACGTGAAGCCGTGCTGCGGGTTCGCGTCCGACCTGGACCAGCTGACGATCGGCAACATCTACCGCGACTCCGCCGAAGCTGTGATCCGCCGCGGCCGCGAGCACCCCTACGTCGGCAAGGTCTTCCGGGAAGGCCTGACCGCCGTCCGCACCGAGATCCTCGCCGCCGACCCGACCGCGCTGCCGGGGGAGACGTCGAACCACTGCTACTTCTGCTGGTACGTCCTTTCGAAAGGCGTTTGGGATCAAGCGCAGAGTGACCCGCAAGCTCGGCTCGGCAGCGGCGGACAGTGGGAGAAGTTGAAACTCGGCCTACCGATGGCGGATGCCGGCCCCTCTGGTTGCTCGGGTGGAGGATGCGGGCGTTAGCGATCGGTGCGAGACGGAAGCGGATCGAAACACCCAACGCCGAAGCATCAAGGCCAAAACGCCGCTCGGATCACCCGGCGGGGTTTGCTGTGCCGATGAGAGTTGCCCGCTTCGATCGCACGATTTCGGACCACCCGAAACTTATCCCGATTCTGCACTGAGAGTGGGCGATACAGGATTTGAACCTGTGACTTCGTCCGTGTGAACGCGGTCAATTGGAAGCCGGAAGCCGCTGAATCTGCCACAAAAACCAGTGTATTCCAACTGAAGCCGCTTTCCACATCTTGCGACAACTCGCTCATGAAACCGCATATTTTCGGAGGCACCGCCGAGTTTTCGGAGTTTTCGGAGTCGGGAGAAAGGAAAGTTATTTACTTGCTTTTGCCCTGCCCGTCTGCTATCATTCTTTTGTCGGGCTGGTGAACCCGATGCCTTCCGGCGGCTCGCCGGACCAGCCAAAAGGCTACCCATGATCGAAGTGCAAATCCTCATCCCGGTCGCGGACAACGCGGGCCAACCCTTCGCTTCGGCGATGCACGAGGCGTTCGAGCGGGAGATGGTCGCCCTCTTCGGCGGCTGGCAGCGTCAGCCCGGCACCGTTCGCGGTGAATGGATCGACGGCGGGACGGTCTACGCCGACGAACTCCTGACCTACGCGGTCGCCGTGCCGGGGATGATCGCCTCCGCCGACCCGATCCGCCGGATGGTCGCCTTCGCGAAGGCCCACTACGGCCAGCTGGCCGTCTACGTCCGGTACGCCGGGCTCAGTGAAATCCTCTGACCGACAACCCGCCCCCGGCCGATTCGCCGGGGGCTTCCCCTCAACTCATTTAGGTAGCGACGATGCCCACCCACACGACGCTCGGCGGCCGCACGATCGAATTCCCGGAACCGACGGCCGAGGTCGCCGCGTTCCTGTCCCGCGTCCGGGCTGCGGCCGAGGACGCGACGGTCAGCCGGGACGCGATGATCTCGCTCGTCTACGGGCCGGACAACCCGATCCACGATCCCGGCGTACTGCCGGGCCGGGCGATGGTCACGCCCGAGGTCTGGGCGAACCCGGTCTACCACGTCCTCGCGGACCTGGTCGGGGTCAAGGAAGTTCGGCTCGGACTCGTCGACCTGACGAAGGCCCACGCCGCGTTCACCGTGGACGTGCCGACGGCGGCGAAGGAACTGGGGGTCAGCGTCCAGGCCGTCCGCCTGGCCGTCGAGGACCGGCGGCTCAGCGCGATTTACGACCGCGGGCAGTGGTGGATTCACCCGAACTCGCTCGCCTCGTTCCGCCTGTCGCGGGCGGGGAAGGGCAAGCCGGGTCCGGCCGCCAAGCCGAAGGCGACGCCCGCCACGGCGGCGGCCGCCGTGGTCGCCAGGGTCGGCAGCTCCGCCGGCGCGAGCCTCTCGGTGCGGGTCGTGGGGGGCGAGCTGGCGGCCGAGCGGAAGGAGGGGAACGCCGTGGTCGGCCGGTTCCCCGCAGGCTGGAAGCGGGCCGTGGTGCGGACGACGTCGAGCCGGGGGACGCCGGCCGTAGAGGTCGAGCCGGCGCCGGGGTCGGTCGAGGCG
>ERZ1066122.2933-NODE-2933-length-10457-cov-6.898193_pt1 | contig 10457 bp, 16 predicted proteins | sample MGYA00382769_ERZ1066122 | MGnify/ENA primary metagenome ERZ1066122 (study PRJEB33369, sample SAMEA5778352) | biofilm metagenome | biome: Industrial cooling water; feature: Water cooling tower basin; material: Biofilm | place: United Arab Emirates | collected...
CTTAAGTCTTTGATGTGTTTTTCAAATGCGAGTAACCGAGTCAGGTTCGATGTTGGGGTTGTTCTCTCCGATGTGACCCTCAACACGCCCATCTGGTATCTGAAGCAGTCCAGAGAAGCGCTCAGGGTCTTTGTCTTCTATAAGGTGTTCTGGGTTAACGCACAGCTTATTCCCGCACAGATGAACCGGGTAAGGTGCCTTCGGCTAAAGGTCTACCCAGTTTCAATTCAAGTGCTAGTCCTTTTATGTTGTCGTTTTATGTCAGGACGGTGAGTAAACAAGCGTTTATTTTGTTGTGCTAGATAACACGTGCGATGTTGTTTACCAATGCGGTCTTAATGCTCAATAGTCCGTTGGTGTATTGGTCATGCGCTCGATGCGCCTGACTTGCTGCTACCCGTGGTGACAGTTGCTTAACGCTGTCCCAACCGTGTTCGTTAACGTAGTCTTGGAGCCGTTGCTTGCACAGTTGGTAGCACGTTTCACCTACGATGATGACGTAGTATTGCGCCTTTCCAGTGAAGTACCAAGACGGCACCCATTCATCCCGTTCTTTGTTGTGCATCTCCAGTTCAAAGCCGAAGTTCTTTGTCCTCAGAGCGATGTCTTGACTCTTGATGCTGATGGACGTGTTGCCCATCCAACAGTCGATGTCCTCAAGGATATTCTCATCCCTTGAAGATGGGCGAATTACGGTATGAAAGGTGTCTTGTAGGTAGCGAATGACTTGCGCCTCTCGCTTGTGTCCGTACTCCCACTGTGCGTCAAAGCGTTCCTTTGCAATTTGTCCGAGTGTGTTGCGTTCCATCGTCTTGTACCTCCGTGTTGTGTGTATCAATTCGTCTGTGGTGGGTGTGCCTTAGTTACCTCAGCACCCCTAGCCTTATTGGTGTTTATCGTTGTCGGTAGTAACCGTCGTAATAGGATGGTTCGTTGCCACCAAACCGTACGTTAGGGCGCTCGTAGCGTTGACCGCTTTCGTCATCACAGGCGATGGCAGCGAGCGACAGTAGCGCAGTGGTCAGAAGGATGATGATACGTGTCATATGTGTTTAGCCTCTTGGGAAAACAGGTTTGTGTGGTGCGTCGTATTGGTCAGGTACGTGTGGTCTTGATGGCCGTTGCTCATCGCACGCATTCATCAGCATGCCGGTAAGCACAAACAAAGAGATGAGTACCAGTTTCATGTGTTGTCCTGTGTGTGTGTGTTGTTAGTAGCGTGTCAGTTCACCCGTCTTAAGCCAGTGATAGTAGCCAGGGTCATCAGCATCAGGTGCATCTGTATACTGAACTTCTACCCAGTCCATACCCCTTTCGTGACAGAGCTTATCTAGTAGCTCTGGCGTTGCGTCTGTTTTCCATCCACCCTCACCGTCAGCTTTAATTGAGAAGCCATACAGACGCACATGGCGCATGGCATCTGACAGTTGAGTAATTGTGGTTGCGTTGATAAATTCGATGTTCATGCTGCATTCTCCATCAGGTATCGGTTGTACTGTATTACTGCATCTTCTAGTTCACCCTGTTTGCGCTGCACATTTAAGCCAGCGTCAACCATTCGTCTGTGGTTGTGGTCTGTTGGTACGGCAAGGAACGCATTGGCCGCGCGTGTGAACTCTTCCTTGGCTCCGTCTAGCAGTCTGGCTGCTGACTCGTAACGCTCAAAGTAATACTTACTCATGTGCTGTTACCTTTGTGTTGTTTGTTCCTGCATGTTGCGGTACACCGTCCAGGTTATTGCCTGAAGCTGGCATGGTCGTATGTTCAAGTGTTCTGCAACCACACGGTAGTCATTCGAAATGCGCTTGTACTGGTTGTCTGTGATGGTTGATATTTTTCCGAGTGCATACCTAACACCAAACCAAATGCATACAGCATGACCATCAATGGTTACGTACTCAGCACACGTAGGAAACAGGATGTTGTTGTAGAAGGAAACTACTTTGTTACCTTTCAGGATGCGAGACACAGACGCAACATCAGAAGCAGTGTTCATAATTTCCCATGCCTTGTGCTTGTTTGCGTTGAACGTACAAACCTTCACTGCGCTGATGTCTAGCTCTCTTACGTAGGCTTGTATCAATGCCTCAGCATCCATTACGTTACGCTCCCACTTGTTACGTGGTGATAGGGCTGCGATGACACCAGCGGCTTTCCAGAATTCCACATTAAATTTTTCCGAGATGCGACACGCTATGTCATGAGCGCTTTGGTACCAGTTCAAACCCGTGAATTGCTCCTGTTCGTTGGCCTGTAGGTACATAGCCAGGATGTTTTTCTGGTTGGTCGTGAATTGCATTATGTGTTGTGTCCTGTGTGTTGTGTGTTCGGTCATGTTGATAGCTGAGTTAGTCACCCCCTCACGCTATCGTGTTGTGTTGTGTCGTCAAGCCCCAGTCAATAGGCACGCCAGAGAAACCGGGTAGTCGGCTGGGTCAAGGAATGCCTCTTCGAAGGTCTCTAGGCACCAGTCGCGTGTGTGCACCGTTGCTCGACACCGTTTCAAGGACGCCTAATGTTGGGTACGCGATGTCGTTGGTGAAGTTCCGGTACACCATGTTGATGACAGGGATATATGTTGTCCGTGTCATGATGTTTGAATTCCTTAGTTACCTCACCCCGTGTCCGTTACTTAATGGTCGTTGTGTTGTGAGTTTTGCGAGTCTTGTTTTTGCTGCCCTTGGGCCGACCGGCTTTCTTGGGTGCAGGCGCTAACAATGCGATGGCACCGGAAGGATAGTTGGTACACTCAGCGACGAAGGCTTGTGCAAAGTTGTTGCGTTCCTCGATACCACGGTAGTAGTTCGTGAAGCTGTCGATAGTCTCTTGTGTTTCACCCTCAAACAATGCATCAAGCAGTTGCTGGTCTTCGTTTTCGTTTTCCCAATAGTTGTCTGCCACTTCGTAAGCAGGAGTGGCGTAGTCAGGGTCAAGTGTGGTGTCTGTGTTGGGCATCATGAATAGTGTCTCGATGGTTGGGTTGGTGTTCTCAGCTACGTACACGATGCTTGTGTAACCGAGTTCATACATGAGGTTCCAGATGTGACGCGCTTGTTTGCCAGCGGTGAAGGCAAGCCAGCATGTGAACCAGAAGGTTGTCTCCAGTACCTCAAATGTGCGTCGGAGCGTGTTGATGGTACGGCTGTCTAGTGTGACGAACACGTTGAATTGCACGGTATCGTCCTCGTTGAGCAGGTAAAAGCTGTTGGCCGTCTGTATCTTGATGATGCGTTGCATAGTGCTTGAATTCCTTATTGGTGTTGTGTGTGTGTGTGTTGTTGTTGCTATCTTAGTCACCCCGATAGCGTATTGTCAAGTCTGTGTTGTGAAGTTGCCTATTAGCGCGGGTTCGTGCGGCATGTAACACCGCATAGTGGTCTGTTTACTGGTGTTGTTGGGTTGTTGTTGTTGTCACCACACCCAGCCATCAGTGCAGAAGTGATGAGAACCAGAAGAATAATGGTGTTACGAAGGGCCATGGTAGCTCTTGTAGTGTTAGTGTTTTCCAATTCACAGGCAGTGGTAGTGGTCTATGTGTCTAGCAGTAGGACACGTTTGTGACACGTTTGTAGGGCTTCGAAGGTGTTCCTCTATCAGGTAACGATGTAGGTGCGTAGTTGACACGGACAGAGGTACGTTTCGCTATACCCTCTTGTTGACGCAGGTGTTCACGTTTGACGTACGTTTTCACGTTGGCACTTGGTTGGTACTCTTGCGCTACTGCGACCGTCTTGAACTGCTCGTAACGCAACTGTTCAACGCTCAACTCTGTGTCAGTGGTACGGTCAGGTAGTGTTGGTGTTACGTCTGCACTGGCAGTGTTAGTGGTACGGTCAGGTAACGAGTCCAACATCTCGATAGCGTTCTCAACTTGAGACTGTGAGACCCGTGGACGTGTAAGGGCTTCGTGCTGTGTCCGTTCGTATGCGGCTTGTAGGACTTCTCGCTTTTGGTTGAGCTTACATCCGATGTCGATGCCTTGTTCACGTCTTGCCTTGAGTTCCGCTTGCAGTTGTCTGTATGTGAGTTGCATGGTGTGTGTGTTGTTCCTTTCGTGTTGTGGTCGATGCAAACAATATGGCACTCGAAGCGTATCGGTGTCAACTTTGGGCAACGTATCACGGAGTAAGGAAACAGGCGCGCGCGTTTATATGTACGTGTGCGCGTGTACGTGTACGTGTACGTGTGCATGTCATAGGGGGGAACGTCGGCGTGTATATGTATGTATCACCCCTAAAATGTGCAAGGTATTTTTTCTTCCACTAACCTAAATACTACCCCGCACCAGTCCCACTATCACAACTGTGCATCGGTACGTACACGCCAACCGTGTATTGTATCTACCACTAACACTGCCTGTGCATTCGTACACTGACACTACGCGCCTGTCCGGTGACACCAATAAAGGCTTCAACGTATTGGGTGTTTTCTTTTCTATCACAACACCAACAAAGTTCTGTCGGGTGGTACGTTCCGATGCACGTTTGAAGCGTTCCGGCTTATCGCCCATTCCTGCCCACCTCCACCCCTATACTAGCGCATGGTGTCTCATGAGTCTCACTTTAAGACGCACAGTTTATACATAAAAAGACCCCCACATACGTAGAGGTCTAACACGCACGACACATACCCTTACTCTGGAAACTGCGCGTCCACTATGTTTTCGACAATATACTTACCCAATGCGCTCCGTTGTGGACTGTGCAAAATATTTTCGTGTATGTACCAACCTTCTTCAAACTCTGCAATGATGCGTAACACTTCGCAAAGACCACCGTAGTCTTCCACTTGGCGCATCACCTCATTCAATGGTACACAAGTTCGCTCAGTTGTCAACAGCTAATTTCTGCGTGTAGTTACAGAGAGGCTGTATGGCAGTCGAATTAAAGGACTTCCCATTCTGGAAACAACTTGATAACGAACTCAACCCCTACGGCGCATGCAACGTGACCAGTATTGGGATGTGTTTGTACTTCCTGGGTGTCCGTGGGAACGGTGACGGGCAACTTGAAGACCAGCTTTACCGGGCAATGGAGAGCCGTGGTTTATCACGCCACAGCCCTCAAGACCTGGCCGTTATCGCGAACCACTACGGCGCACGTTTGAAGCCACCTATTCACGACAACTTCATTGCGAACGCCGACCTGAGTGATATCAAGAAGCACCTTGACTTGGGCTTTCCGACTGTGGTGCATGGGTACTTTACCAGCTTTGGTCACATCGTCTGTGTCATCGGGTACGACGACAAACGACAGGCTGTGCTTATCCAAGACCCTTACGGCGAATGGTACACGAACGGTTACGACAACAGTGCGGACGGTCGCTACTGGCTGAGCTACCGCACGCTTAACCGCCTGTGTGCGCCGGATGGTGGTATCTGGACACACTTCTTCAGCCGATAGTCTGTAACACCTCCCCAACTACAAACACCAATAAGAGGATGAATACAGGACATGACACCGGAAGAAGTCGCAGCGTTACAGGAACAGATGGAGCAGGTAGAACGCAAGTTAAACCCTGTTCAAAACAAGCTGTCTCGTTTCCGTAAGGCGCAAGTGGAAGCAGGGGAACTCATCGAGCAACACTTTAACCGTGTGGCCGGTGAGGAGAAACGCCTTGAAGGTCTGAAAAAGGCGCGAGAGGCGAGAACAGCAAAGAACGAGGAACGTAAGGTCAAAGCGCAAACCAGACGACGGTTGAACAAGAAAGCGTCGGGTAAAGAGTCGCATGTAGAGGAGTCCACTAATGAGTAACCTTATTGGTGTTTCTGGCAACGGAGAAGACGGTAAGCGTAAGTACAAACGTTCAGGCGTAAGCGCTTCAAGGTTATCGGACAGCCGCACTAAGAAACTTATTGGTGTTAGCAAGAAGAAACGTGGAGGGTTAGCAGGTGGCAAGTAAGAGGCGGGGAAGCAGACAACCAGCAAGCAACATCGACCAGAGTCAGCTTCAGATGATACAGGAGCAGCAGCGTCTTGCAGATGAGGCACGGGCACGTGAGCAAACGTTAATTCAGCAACAGACGGAACAACAGAACAGCCAGTTCAACCAAATGCTTAGCGTGTACCAACAGCAGATGGCAGCGCTGCAAGAGTCTAAGTCTCAACAAGAGAACTACCTTAAGGAGCTTGAGAAACAACAACAAGAGCAACTGAAGGCGGTACAGGCAGCGCAGAACCGCGAGCAGTCCATCGCACAGCAGGAACAGGCGCAGCGGGGGCAACAGGCGCAGCGAATGTACTCGGTGTTAGCCGAACGTAAGCAGGTGTCGCAAAACCGTAGGGGTGGGGTGTTCAACACGTCGTCTCTGCCTCAAGGGTTCCAAGTCAAGCGTGGCATCTTCAGCTAATACCACATTGGTCGTACCTATGGGGTGTACTAATGGATGAGCGTAGACAAACACTACTGAGGCATGTTGTTTTAATTACTTTGGTCGGTAGTGTGGTCTTAGCCGTTATTGACCCGTCCACTAGGCCGAAATTTATGTCTATCGCTTCGAGTAGTCTGGGCGCATACTGGGCGCTCCAGAAGCCCCCCACACTCAGCGAACGTAACGACGATGACGACTACGACAGCTAGTAAATAGGCGAAGGAATAAACCCCTTCGTCTTTCTTACACTCGCACATCGACACATATGAACATCTTTAGGGAAATTGTGGAACACGTAAATTTGAAGTCCGTTGTGGTCGTGATGTGCATCGCCGGGGCACTCGGTATCGCATACGTAGACAAAGAGCAACGTAACGCATTTATGACTATCGCCGTAACTGCGACAGGTGGCTTCTTTGGTGCTGAGGTACCTGCTGCCCTGAAACGCACGAGCAAAACCCAAACACCAAACAAGACTGAAGAAGAAGTTGAGGTTAAGTAATGACCACGACCGCAGAGCGTACCAAGCTTCACCGCTTAAAGTGTGAGGCTCTCACATCGTACTGGGCATTCCTAGACCTTATCAAGTTCAAAGGTGGCACCGAGAAGTTCGGCAAGTGCCACTTGGACTTGTGCGCGTTCGTACAGGAGAACAAGCTTACGCCACGTCGCTTGGTTCTCATGCCACGGGGACACCTAAAAAGTACGCTCTGTTCTGTGGGCTATGTGTTGTGGCGCATTTACCTTAACCCTGACATTCGTATCATCGTGGGCACGGCAACCAAACCGCTGGCCACGTCGTTTGTCCGAGAGGTGAAGCAGTATCTTGAAGACGCTGAACTACAGCGTGACGTGTGGAACGCCAGACTGCACATCAGCGGCAACCTTATCCCCAAACTGGAAGGCCAAAGCGCAACCAAAAGCAGAAGCAAGCGTAACCGTGGTGACGATGAGAACTTTGATGAGGAGTTCACCGAAGCGGAAGACAAGAAAGTTGTGTGGAAAGCAGACGCGCTTCAGGTCATCCGACGCAAAATTATGAAGGAGCCGACCCTAGTAGCGTCATCTGTCGGTAGTCCTGCAACGGGTTTCCACTTTGACCTGGCTATCTTTGACGACTTAGTATCGTTCGACAACAGCGACACGCCAGAGAAGTGCGACAAAATTATCAACTGGGTAGGGGACGTTGAAAGCGTCGTTGACCCGTACAACCCTGAGACGGGACTTGGTGGTGAGTTCGTCATGCTGGGAACCCGCTACTACTACCGTGACCTGTACGGTATCTACACGGGTGAAGACCTCAGTGACGATGAGAAGGAAGAGAAGGACGACTTTGAACACGACTCAGATGAGTATGCGCTGCACAAGCGTAACATCTACGTTAATGGTGTTGACGACAGCGACGGGTACCTGTGGGGTGAGCGCTTCAATGCACAGGTAATGGAGCGCATCAAGAAACGTATGCTCAAGCTGCCCAATGGTATCCGGCGTTACGCTTCTCAATATCTCAACAGCATCATGACAGACGAAGAAGTGGTACTGAACGCCGAGAACATCCAGTACATCCACAGTGCTTCTGTCAAGGTCAACGAGGACGGCACGGTTGAGATAAACACCAATAAGGCTTTTGCTCCAATACGTGTAAAGCTGTTTGCAGTCATTGACCCCGCTATCAGTCAGAACAAGAAAGCAGATAACACGGTCATCGCCATTGGTGGTGTTGACGAAGATAAGAACGTCTACATCTTTGACATGAAGGTTGGTAAGTACCTGCCTCAACAGTGTGTTGAACTGACGTACGAACTACTGGACAAGTGGCACATTAACGCTGTGTCCATCGACAACGAGAAACTTGGTCAGGCACTCATCCACACGTTCAAGCAAAACTTCAGCAAGTACCGACCGCTGGCACTGCGCGAGTACAAAGCTGAGGGTGAGAAGAAGGCGCGTATCAGCACATTCCTTGAACCACTGTTTACCAACAACAAAATTTACTTGATGAATTGGATGGCGAACCTGTCCCAGCTTCAGGAAGAAATTGAGTTCTTTCCGAGGCAGGGGGCACACGACGACACGCTTGACGCTATCGCCATGTTGGTACACATCGCTATCCCCACACGGAAGAAAGCTAGTGGAAGGAAGAGACGAACAGGCAGAACTAATATCAACCGCAGATATGGCGGCGTACGCTAATGAGTAAGTACAGCAACAAAGACTTTATATTCACAAGCTTAGACCCACGGGGTAAACACCAAAATAGTGTAGACCTTACGGCTATCGGTAACTTCGTACAGGAGTCGTACACGGCTTACTCTAACGCACGTTTGGAGAAGGAAGAAATTTGGTCAGAGTGTTGGGCAGTCTACAACGGCTCACCGAAAGCAATGGAGTACGCGCGACAACTGGCAGTACGTACAGTTGGGGATGCCGCAACGGAATGGCGACACAAGGTCTCCACTGGCAAGGCATTCGAGAACGTCGAGACTATCAACAGTTACTTACAGTCTGCATTCTTCCCTAACCGTGACTGGTTTGACCTATCCCCACTATACAGCGGTTCGATGGAAGTTGCTGACGTGGTGAAGAAGTTCCTGAAACACAAACTCAAACAGGCTAACTTCCGTACTCACTGGGACATGTTCACACGCCAACTGCTCATCACGGGAACGTCGGTGTTGGCTTTACCGTGGCGTAAAGAGGTCGTACCGCACACACATCGGGTGAAAGTTGAGTACCCACTTAAAGACGAAGTTGGTGTTGAAGTCGGTAAGCAGACGCGCTTTGAAGTGCAGACCGTACAGAAGCAAGTGTACAACGGCACTGAGTTTGAAACCTTAAGTGTGTTCGACTGCTTCTTTGACCCTGACGAAGTAAGCGACATCAACCGTGCTAACTTCATTCGGCGCATGGTCAAGAGTAAGGGTGAAGTGATGCGACTGGTGAACAGCGGCTTCTACCCACACCTAGACCCGATGGACATCGTAAAGTATCGCGCCAACGGCAACAACACAGTACAGGACACCAAAAAAAGAACCATCGCCAACTTTCATGGTATGAACTGGTGCCCGAACGACATGGTGGAAATTATTGAGTTTTGGGGTAACGTCCAGACGGCTGAGGGTTACTACGAAGATGTGGTAGTGACTTGTCTTGGCGGCCACGTCGCAAAGTTTGAGAACAACCCGTACTGGTCAGGTAAGCCCTTTGTGGTCGGTACGTATATCCCCGTGTGCAGCCAGACGTATGGTGTCGGTTCCATTGAACCTGTACTAGGTTTGTTGCACGAGTTGAGCATCGTTACGAACCAGCGACTAGACAACCTTGAATTGGCTATCGATGCAATGTGGACGTACATTGACGACGGTACCATTAACCCAGAAGACATCTACACGGCACCGGGTAAGCTCATCGAAGTAGCAGACCACAACAGTATCAAGCCGCTCATCCACAACCAGCAGTTTACCGTGTCCTACCAAGAGACTGGTTTACTTGAACAAGCCATTGACAAGACCACAGGCACAGGGAGCTTTATTGGTGTTGGGCAGGGGCGTTCTGGTGAACGGGTAACGGCACAAGAAGTACAGGCTACACGCGACGCAGGTGGTAACAGACTGGGTGGCATACACCGACACATTGAGCAGACGGCTCTCATGTTGGCACTGAAGAAGGTTTACCGCATGTGTCAGCAGTTTGTAACCGACGATGAAGTTATTCGCATTCCTGGGTACCAACCTGGTGAGTTCCTCTACGTGCAAGTGGGCATGGAAGAACTGACACATGACTTTGACGTTGAACCCGTAGGTGCGGGTCATATCGCAGACAAGGAATACGAGTTACAGAAGCGCTTAGACTTCGTTGGGTTGGTGTCACAGAACCCAGAAATGGCGCAGCGTATCAACTGGGAAGAGATGATGAAAGACCTTGCAAAGCGCTTCGGGTTTGACGACATCGACCGCTTTATCAAACAACAGCAGCAACAAGACCCAATGGCACAAGACCCGATGGCCGCGATGGGTATGCCTCAAGAACCTGGTCAACCCGCACCACAGGACATGCAGATGTTGATGGATAGTATGGGCGCAATGGG
>ERZ1066122.2935-NODE-2935-length-10448-cov-7.711440_pt1 | contig 10448 bp, 5 predicted proteins | sample MGYA00382769_ERZ1066122 | MGnify/ENA primary metagenome ERZ1066122 (study PRJEB33369, sample SAMEA5778352) | biofilm metagenome | biome: Industrial cooling water; feature: Water cooling tower basin; material: Biofilm | place: United Arab Emirates | collected...
ACCCTACTTCTCGGTGTGCTGCTGTTGGCGGCGAGCCAGGGCGCACTCCGCGCGCAATCGGCCGCGCCGCGCCACTACGCCAATGTGCTGCTCGATTCGGTCGGGCTGCGTTTTCCGGGCGATGGTCGGCAGGCGCAACCCATCGTCAATCCGTTCGAGTACATCGATACCACTTCGCAACGACACTACCCGTGGCGTGCCATCAGCGACGCGCAGGGGCAGATGCAGTTCGCGTACGGTTTCGACCGGCGGTATCTGCGCCCGGCCATCTTCAACCGGCAAGGCGATACGGTGTCGCAGTCGGGGGCACTCAATACCAACGTGCTGGCCGTGCCGTGGCCCAACCGTCCAGGTTATACGATCCTGATCGGGCCGACGAAGCTGCTCAATTCGCCCAACCGCAATTACTCCCTCAACTATGCTGTGCTCGACCACAACGCGCGCGGCGGGCGCGGCTGGATACCCGACAGCGCGCGGCATTTGCCACTCCACGACACCACGAGCTACGCGGCGGGTGGCTACCACTTTGCCGGCAATCTGCTGCTGGCGCAACACGCCTCCGGCCACGGCTATTGGGTGCTGAACCGACGCCCCTCGGGCGAGGTTGCCGCCTATCGTATTGATTCGACGGGCATTCGGCTGCCGGCCGTGATCAGCCAGCTACCGGCGCGGCCCCGGCCCACAATTGCTACGTCCACCTACGACCAAATGACCCTGACGCTCAACCAGCGGCGGGTGTTGTTTGGCCAGGCCTACCGCCTGCGCGACGATTCGCTCGCCATCTACGATATGGAGTTCGATGCCGTCAGTGGGCGCCTGACGCGACCCCGGCTGCTCTACGCGGCCGACACTCACTCCGACTCGCAGTTGGGCCTGTTTCAGCCTGCGGCCATCTCGCCGCAGGGGCGCTATGCCTACTGCATCGTGTATCCGCCCGGTACTCAGCAACGGCTCTACCAATATGACCTCTGGGCCGGGCCGGCGGCGGTGGTGGCTTCCAGGCAACTGATTCACACCAAATCGCCCGACATCTGGCTTTGGGGAATGGCCTTCACCGGCCCCGACGGCCGCATCTACCTGACGCGCTACCGCTCCGATGCCGACGTGATCGACTGCCCCGACCTGCCCGGCCCGGCTTGCGGCTACCGCGAGCAGGCCGTTGGCCTACCTGACCGAAGTGCGGCCGTGGCCGACAACTGGAACCACGGTAGCTGGGCCGGCGGGAACGGGCAATTTTCCTTTCGCAACTTCTACCCAACGCCGTACTCCGACATTCTGCCCGTGGGGCTGGTGGGCGACGTATCGGCGCCTTCGCAAGCCTGCGTACGCCAGCCGGTGCGCTTCGCGGTGGCGCAAGCCACGGCCATCGATTCCATTCGGTGGTATTTCGGCGACGGCACGTCGGCGCCCGGCCCGTCTGCCACCCATACTTACCCGCAACCGGGCACATACGTGGTGCTGGGCGTGTACCATTACCGCTGCGGGCAAGACACCATCCGCCGCCCCCTAACCGTCTCGGTGCCCCCCGCCCGCCTGCTGGCGCCGCCCGACACGGGCGACTGCGACCAGCCCACCATCCTGCGCGTACGTGCCCCGGCCGGCGTAACGTGGCAGTGGGCAGACAGCGCCCCCGCCGACTCGGTACGGCGCGTAACCACGGGCGGCACCTACGCCCTGACGTGGCAGTTCGGCGGGTGCCGGGGCCGCGAGGAAGTGGCCGTGGAGACCCCGCGCGTGTGCCCGCCGCTGTTCATTCCCAACGTAGTGACGCCCAACGCCGACGGCCGCAACGACGCCTTCGTGGTGGATGTACCCGGCCGCTGGCGCCTTACCATCTACACCCGGTGGGGACGGGAAGTGTGGCGCTCGGCCGATAGCGGCTATGTAGGCGAGTGGAGCGGCCAAGGACTGGCCGACGGGTTGTATTTCTACCGTCTGGAGCCGCTATCGGGCCACCGGGCGGCAACGGCGGTGAAGGGGTGGGTGGAGGTGGTGCGGTAACGCGGAGCCTCGGAGCGTACCAGGAAATCATCAGTTGTCATTTCAATTAAAACCAGGCGGCCCCGGCAAATGCCGGGGCCGCCTGGTTTTAATTGGCGTACTCGCTCAAAAACTTCACCCGCATCAGCCGAATATCCTCCTCGGTATAATCATCGGTGCCCAGTTCTTTTATGGCGGCGCCGATGGAGTCATCCGGGGCGCTCATAAAATAATCGTACACCTCATCCTGCCGGTCGTCGTCGATTACCTCGTCGATGTAGTAATTGAGGTTGAGGCGGGTGCCGGAGTAGCAAATGTGCTCAATCTCGTCGAGCAGCTCCGAATACGACAACCCTTTGGCGGAGGCAATCTCGTCCAGCGCCATCTTTTTATCGATTTGCTGGATGATGTAAATCTTATTCTTCGATTTATTGACCGCCGATTTAATCACCACGTCTTTGGCCGTAATGATGTCGTTCTCAGCCACGTAGTGCTGAATCAGAGCCAGAAAATCTTTGCCGAATTTCTGCACCTTGCCCTGGCCCACGCCGCCCACCTGCGCCAGTTCGACTTCGGTAGTCGGATAGACCGTGGCCATTTCTTTCAGGCTCGGGTCCTGGAACAGCACGTAGGGCGGCAGATTCAGCTCTTTCGCTTTTTTCTTGCGGAGGGCTTTGAGCTGATCGAAGAGGGCCTGGTCGTGGCCGGCTTCCTGGCGAGCTTCCTCTTCTTTTTCTTCCTGCTTGGCTTCCTTCTCGTAATCGTGGTCGCGGGCGACCAGCACCGAGTGCGGCGCTTCGAGGAAGGCGCGGCCTTTGGCGGTGATTTTGACGACGCCGAAGTTCTCGATGTCCTTTTCGAGGTAATCGCTCAACAGAATATGGCGGAGCAGGGCTTGCCAGTAGGCCGCGTCGTGGGTTTTCCCGGCGCCGAACTGCGGAAGCTGATCGTGGCCGTATGAATCGATGTGGGGGTTGTGGACGCCCATCGCAATCTGCGCGACGTGCTCCATCGACCAGCGCTCCTGCGTGGCGAGCACGGTTTCGAGGGCGAGCTTCACCTCGTTCTGCGCCTCGAAACGCTCTTTCGGGTGCAGGCAGTTGTCGCAGAACCTGCAATCCTGCTCGTAGCCTTCGCCGAAATAATGCAGAAGCTGCTTGCGCCGACACACAGCCGAATCGGCGTAGGCGGCCATTTCCTGCAGGAGCATCCGCGAATTGTCGCGCTCGGTAACGGGCTTGTCTTTGTTGAATTTTTCGAGCTTGACGATATCGTCGTACGAATAAAACAACAGACAATTTCCTTCCAGACCGTCGCGCCCGCCGCGCCCGGTTTCCTGATAGTAGCCCTCGATTGATTTGGGCGTGTCGTAATGCACCACGAAGCGCACGTCGGGCTTGTCGATGCCCATCCCGAAGGCGATGGTCGCCACGATGACGTCGCAGTCTTCGTTGAGGAACGCATCCTGGTTGTGCATTCGGGTGGCGGGGTCGAGGCCGGCGTGGTAAGGCAGCGCGTTGAGGTCGTTGACGCGCAGCAGCTCGGCGATTTCCTCCACCTTCTTGCGCGAAAGGCAATAAATGATGCCCGACTTGCCCTTGTGCTTCTGCACGTACTGCACAAGTTGCTTTTTGGTGTTGTGCTTCGGCCGCACCTCGTAGTAGAGATTCGTGCGGTTGAACGACGACTTAAAGACGTTCGCCTCGTCCATCTGGAGGTTTTTTTGGATGTCGAGCTGCACTTTGGGCGTGGCCGTGGCCGTGAGCGCAATCAGCGGCACCGGCGCCCCCAGCTCATCGACGATGGAGCGGATGCGGCGGTACTCGGGCCGGAAATCGTGGCCCCACTCCGAGATGCAGTGCGCTTCGTCGATGGCGACGAACGAAATCGTGGACTGCCGCAGAAACTCCACGGTTTCGTCTTTCGTGAGCGACTCGGGCGCCACGTACAGCAGCTTGACGGTGCCGGCAATCACATCGCGCTGCACCCGGCGCATCTCCGTCTTCGAGAGCGTGGAGTTATAGACCTGCGCGTTGATACCGAACGCATTGAGCTGATCGACCTGGTTTTTCATCAGGGCAATCAGCGGCGAGATGACGATGGCCGTGCCCTCCATCATCAGCGCGGGCAGTTGGTAGCAGAGGCTTTTGCCCGCGCCGGTGGGCATAATCACGAAGGTGTTGTGCCCGGCGAGGATGTTGTGGATGATGGCTTCCTGATTGCCCCGGAACTGCCCGAACCCGAACACCTCCTGCAATTTACCTTTGAGGCGCGCGACCAGCTCCGGCGAAATGCCCGCCGGCGCAACAGATGGAGAATCGGTGAGGGTCGCCGCGCCCGATTCGTTCGGTGCGTCAACGGCTTGATTGGCTACTGATGCCGACGGAGCGGCCAGAACTGAACTCATAGAAAATTGACCACCGGGGCGCTTTGGCCGACCTCTCCCACGAACGTCGGCGCCGCCCGCTCCGGCGACACAGCGAAGCTAACACAGAAAACCGGTTTGAGCGATTCGCAACTTGCATTTTCGGCCCGCCGGGTGCTGCTGGCCGAAGCCGACGCCGTAAAAACGGCCGCCGAACACGTTGACGCTGACTTTATTGGCTGCGCGCGAGCTATTTTGAGCCTCGGCCCGGCGGGCCGGGTAGTGGTGACGGGTGTCGGCAAGAGCGCCCACATTGGTACGAAGCTCGTGGCGACGCTAAATTCCACGGGCCAGCCCGCGCTGTTTATGCACGCCGCCGATGCCATTCACGGCGACTTGGGAATGATTCAGCCGCACGATTTCGTGCTGTGCATCTCCAAATCGGGCGATACGCCCGAAATCAAGGTGCTGGTGCCGCTGCTCAAGCGGGCGGGGGCGGCGTTGGGAGCGCTGGTGGGCAACCCGCAGTCGTACCTGGCGCGGCAGGCCGATTACGTGCTGAATGCGTGGGTCGAGCGCGAGGCGTGTCCGCACAATCTGGCGCCTACCACCTCCACCACCGTGGCGCTGGCCCTCGGCGACGCGCTGGCCGTGGCTTTGCTCGAAGCGCGGCAGTTTTCGGCGCGCGACTTCGCGCACCTGCACCCCGGCGGCGCGCTCGGCAAACGCCTCTACCTGCGCGTGGGCGACCTGCACGAGCTGAACGCCAAGCCGCGCGTGGCGCCCGACGCGCCCATCCGCGACGCCATTCTGGCCATTTCGGCTGGGCGCCTGGGCGCGGTGGCCGTGCTCACGGCCGAGGCGGAAGAGCTGGTCGGCATCATCACCGACGGCGATCTGCGCCGGATGCTCGGGCAGTTCGAGGAGTTGAAAGGCGTACAGGCGCAAGACGTGATGACCCGGCACCCGCTGACGGTCGAGACCGATACACTGTGCGTGGAAGCGCTGGAAACGATGCGCGCCCGCAACATCACGCAGTTGGTCGTGACGGACGGCGGGCGGTTCGCGGGGTTTCTGCATTTGCACGATTTGCTGCGCGAGGGATTGGTGTGAGGGGGCGGTGGGGTGTGGCGCGCACCCGACGCGGCGAGCGCCGTCTCGGCGCCGCGTTGGTGCGCGGTACGCGGCGCCGAGACGGCGCTCGCCACGTTTGCAACCGCCGCTGCTCAGCCACGGTAGTGGCATCGCGCCCGGCGCGTGTAGCCTAGGGTAGCACTCCCTTCGGGATAGCAACCCTGGGCTGTGGAACACAACCCCTGCGGGGTAGCCAAACAAATGTGACCAATGCGGTTAGGGAACAAACCCCACGGCCGCAAGCGCCGCTTTGATTGCCCGGAACAAATGTGACCAATGCGGTTAGGGAACCCTGCAAGGGTTGTGTTCCACAGCCCAGGGGTGCTATACCCGAAGGGAGTGCTACCCTGGGCTACCCGGCAACGGCCCCGGCGGCTGGGAACGGCGGCTGGGCTGCTGGACTACGACTATTGGTACCACACGGGCCACGACGGCCACACCGCCGCCCCTCCCCAACCGTACGCCGGGTTCCGCGTACTGCCGCCGACCTTGGTGGCGGTGTGTCACTGATTTGCCTCTATGCTTTTTCTGTATCCGAAACCGCTCTTTCCCGCCTGCTTTCTGCTGTTGCTGCTGACGGGCCTACCGGCTCTGGCGCAAATACCCGACTCCGTATCGGCCGCCGCACCGCCAGCGCCGTCGGCGTCGCTTGCTCCCCCTCCGCCACCGACGGCGGCGGCGGGCGATTCGGTTGAGTTTCTCGACCGCCTGCTCGACTTTTTCGAGTTCGACATTAACCGCCGTAAGGTGGCCGCGCAGCCCGGCACTTACCCGACCAAGCTGGTGCTGGCGCCCATCATCTCGTACAGCCCCGAAACGAACTGGGGCGCGGGCGCGGGGGCCAAATTTCTGTTCAAGCTGCCGAAGTCGGGCGAGGAAACGCGCACCTCGAACCTACCTATTTCGGCACAGTACACGCTCAACAACCAGTTGCTGCTATACTCGGGCTACACGGTGTTTTTCCCGCGCGAAGCCTTCATCCTGAAAGGCAACCTCGAATACTCGAACTTTCCGCGCCTGTTTTACGGCATCGGCAACAACACGCCGCACACCAACGAGGAGGTGTACGGCTACCGCACCTTCCTCTTCGAGCCGCTGCTGGTGAAGCGTGTGGTGGGCAAGCTGTTTCTGGGGGGCGGGTTTCGGTATCTGTCGGTGGGCGGCGTGGAATTGGAAAAAGACAGTCCGCTCAACCAGAGCACGGTGCCGGGTGTGCGCGGCTCGCGCTCGACGGGCATCGAAACGGCTCTCACCTACGACACCCGCGACAACGTGCTCAACGCCACGCGCGGAATGCTCGCCGAAGCCACGCACGGCTGGTACGACTCGCGTTTCGGCGGCAATCAGCAATACGAATTGACCAAGATCGACACGCGCCAATACTGGGCGCTCGGGCACCACCGTGGCGGCCGGAGTGTGCTGGCCGCGCAGCTCTACGGCTACTTCGCCACGGGCGCGGTGCCGCTGCTCGAATACGGCGCTCTGGGCGGCGGCGACCTGATGCGCGGCTACTACGAGGGCCGCTTCCTCGACCGCAGCTACGCCGCCGCGCAGGTGGAGTTTCGGCGGCCGGTGTCGCGCCGGTTCGGCTTCGTGGCGTTTGCGAGCGCCGGGCGCGTGGCCGATAAGGTCAGCGATTTCTCGTTCTCGCACATCAAGCCGGCCGTGGGCAGCGGGGTGCGCTTCAAAATCGTGAAGGCGGAGAACCTGAATCTGCGGTTCGATGCGGCGGTGGGGAAGGATACGTATAACTTCTACTTCAACGTGGCGGAGGCGTTCTAATCCTCCCCACTCCCCCCCCCGTCTACCTTTGCGGCCGAATGACCGCATCTGCTTCTCCTACTTCCGCCGCCCCGTACCTCATCGTGATGGCCGGCGGCATCGGCTCGCGCTTTTGGCCGATTTCGCGCACCGGGCACCCCAAGCAATTTCACGACGTGCTCGGCATCGGGCGCTCGATGCTGCAAGCCACCATCGACCGCTTCGCGGGCATCGTGCCGCCCGAACACGTATTCGTCGTGACGAACCGCGACTATGCCGCCCTCGTGCAGGAGCAGCTCCCGAGTGTACCCCCGCAGAATATTCTGCCCGAGCCGGTGGGGCGCAACACGGCGCCGTGCATCGCGTGGGCGTGCTACCGCATCGCGCAGCTCGACCCGACGGCTACCGTCGTGGTGACGCCCGCCGACCACGTGGTGTTGCGCGAAGAAGCGTTTCAGGCCACCATTCAGACGGCCCTCGCCGCCGCCCGCGAGCGCGACATTCTGCTCACGCTCGGCATTCAGCCCTCGCGCCCCGACACGGGCTACGGCTACATCCAGTTCCTCGACGGCGACCCTGCCGAGCGCATCCGTAAGGTCAAGACCTTCACCGAAAAGCCGAACGCCGAGCTGGCGGAAGTCTTCGTCAAGAGCGGCGAGTTTCTGTGGAATTCGGGCCTCTTCATCTGGAATGTGCCGACCATCCTGAGCGGCCTGCGCCAGCATCTGAGCGAGGTAGCCGAGATTTTCGACGAAGGCGCCGACGTGTGGAACACGTCCGCCGAAACCGCCTTCATCGAAACGGCTTACTCGCGCTGCCGCAACATCAGCATCGATTATGGTCTGATGGAGAAAGCCGACAACGTGTACGTACTGCCCGCCGATTTCGGCTGGAGCGACCTCGGTACGTGGGACTCGCTCTACTCCGTGGCCGATAAAGACGATACCGCCAACGTGGTCGATGCCGACGCACTCCTCTACGACACCACCGGCTGCGTGATCAAAGTGCCCCAGGGGCGGTTGGTGGTGGTGCAGGGCCTCGAAAATTTCATCGTGGCCGAGCACGACAACGTGCTCCTCATCTGCCGCCGCGACCAGGAGCAGCGCGTGAAGGAGTTTGTATCGGATGTGAAGGCCAGGCGGGGAGCTGCCTACCTATAGGGAGCAAGGTAGATGATGTGGAGGTGTGAGGATGTGGAGATGTGAGGGTGGCAAGCTGCCCTGTTTTGTATGGCTCCCCTACCTTAGAAGCCCCATACAAAATGGGACTTTGTAGCCGCCACTGCCTTGCCGAGGTTGGAGCAAGCACTCGCCGTGACGAGTGCATTATCGGGTGTGGTTGGAGGTGCCACTCGTCACGACGAGTGCCTCATCGGGTCTGATCGGAGGTGCTACTCGTCACGGCGAGTGCCTTAAGCGGCCGACCAGAAGTTTTGCGGTTTTAGATATTCTGAAAACGCCTGCCATTCAGAAGATTAGCTTCCAGCTTGCCGCTTGTAACTTGTGGCTACCCACTTACCTGTAACGCCGGATGCTACGCGGGCGCAGTGTGTGGGTAACTTTTTCGGCATCCGGGCGCGGGGCAGGTTACATCTGGTCAGCCACTTACGTCATCGATGGCGTGGCCCGCGCGCGCGTTGGCGCGTGGTGCGCGTCGGCGGCGCGGGCTGCCGACTGGTTCCTCCTCCCCCATCTCCCCTTTCCCGGATGACCCGTTTTTTCTCCTTTCTGTTGGCGTGGCTGGCCCTGCCGGGGCTGGCGGCGGCCCAAACCTTCACCTTTACGCAGAGCGGCGCCATTCCCGACGACCGCACCGAAGTGTGCTTCGATCTGCCGGTGAGCGGCCTGCCGACCGCCATCGACTCGACGTTCGGCCTGACGGGCGTGTGCGTCAACGTCACCCACACCTACGACGGCGACCTCACGATGCGCCTCGTCTCGCCCGACGGCACGAGCACGTTGCTCATCGACCGGCGCGGCGGCTCCGGCGACAATTTCGTGAACACGTGTCTGACGATGAACGCCCCCGCGCGCATCGCGCAGGGCGCGGCGCCGTTTACGGGCCTGTTTCGGCCGGAGCAGAGCCTCAACGGCGCCAACAACGGCCAAAACCCCAACGGGCTGTGGCGGCTGTGCATCGTGGACGGCATCCGGTCGGACGACGGCATCCTCAACTCGTTCAGCATCACGTTCGGCGCCAACCCGCCCGCCGACCCGCCCGTGCCGCCGGGGCCGTGCTCGCTGACCAACCCCGCCGCCTGCCGGTGCCAGGATTCGACGCAGGTGGTCTGCGACCTGCTGCCCGATATGACCGCCTCGGGCACCATCATCGCGCAGCAACACACCGAAACGCCCGGCCGCCTGACGCTCTCCAACGCCACGCCCAACATCGGGTGGGGGCCGATGGAGATTCACGGCACCAACCAATGCTATTGCGACACGGTGCCCGTGAGCTGCGCCACCGCCACATGCCCCGACGGCACGGCGCCGAAGGAGAAAATCACGCAGCGCATCTACCGCAAAACCGGCGCGCGCACGATGACCACCTACGAGCGCCCCGCCGGGTTTATGAGCTACCACCCCGGCCACGGCCACGTCCACGTAGATGGCTGGGCGCGGTTCTCGCTCCGCACTCCTACCGCCAACCCCGATGCGCGCACGTGGCCCGTGGTGGCGCAGGGCGCCAAAGTGAGCTTCTGTCTGGTGAACCTCGGCGACTGCTCGTCGCGCCCCGGCTACTGCCGCGACAACAACGGCAACCCCTTGACGCTCGCCGACATCCCGAACGCCGGGTTCGGCACCGTAACGGGCTGCGGGCGCGACCAGGGCATCTTCACGGACCACCTCGACATCTACGGGCAGGGGCTGGCGGGGATGGAAATCCTGCTGCCGCCGGGCTTCTGCAACGGCACGTATCAGTTAGTCTCCATCACCGACCCGGACGACAACTTCCTCGAATCCGACGAAGACAACAACTGGACGGCCGTGCCCATCACGCTCACGCAGCAGCGCCCGGCCCCGGCTCCCACGTTCACGTGGGCGCAGGTGGGCAACCAACACGCTTTTTCGGCGCCCGGTCTGGTGGCGGGCGCCCGCTTCGCGTGGAATTTCCACGACGGCTCGCCCCTCGATACCCTGCACAACCCCACCATTCGGTAGTGTCTCAGTTTGAAATCGGCCTATGCTTGACCGATTAAGCAGCCCGGCTA
>ERZ1066122.2937-NODE-2937-length-10445-cov-17.956497_pt1 | contig 10445 bp, 8 predicted proteins | sample MGYA00382769_ERZ1066122 | MGnify/ENA primary metagenome ERZ1066122 (study PRJEB33369, sample SAMEA5778352) | biofilm metagenome | biome: Industrial cooling water; feature: Water cooling tower basin; material: Biofilm | place: United Arab Emirates | collected...
CAACAAATCTACCGGGTCGGCCGTGCGCCACTCCCCTCAATTGGGAGAAGAACCCAAAAAAAGGGGTCAGAGTAAATATTTGCTTCAAGCAAATATTTACTCTGACCCCTTTTTTTGCGGGCGGACGCTCAGCCAGGCGCCGGTGAGCAGGAGCGCGACGGCGACGGCCTGGGTCCAGTGCGGGCGGGCCTGGCCGAAGGCGAGCAGCAGGCCGGTGGACAGCAGCGGCGCGGCGTAGGAGAGCGTGCCCAGCACGGCGATGTCGCCGCGCTTGGTGCCGATGTCCCAGAGCCAGAACGCGATGCCGGTCGGGCCCAGGCCCAGCAGCAGGATCAGTGCGCCCTGCCCCGCCGTGGGCATGACCGTGTCCTCCAGCGCGAAGTGCGCGATCGCGCCCAGCGCGCCCACCGCCAGGCACGAGCCGGCCATCGCCGCGCTCGGTACGGCCTCGAAGCGCCGGTTCAGCACGGAATAAAGCGCCCAGGCCAGGGCCGCGCCCAGCGCCGCCGCGTAGCCGGGCAGGTGCGCGGGATCGACCTGCACCCGACCGCCACGCGTCACCAGCAGCACCGCCGCCGCCAGCCCCAGCGCGGTGCCCAGCCACTGGCCGGCGCGAACCCGCGCACCGCCGACCAGGGCGGCGAACACCACGATCAGCAGCGGCCAGAGGTAGTTGATCAGGTTGGCCTCGACCGCCGGCGCGTTCTTGAGTGCGATGAAGTACAGCGCGTGGTAGCCGAACAGCGCGGCGATGCCCAGCACGGCCGCCGCCACCGGCTGCCGCAGCGCGGCCAGGCCCGGGCCGCCGGGCCGCAGCAGCAGCGCGCAGCCCGCCAGGCCAGCGACGCCGAAGCCCATGGCCAGCAGCTGGAACGGCGGGATGCCGGCGGTGCCGCTGGTCAGCACGGCCAGCGAGGACCACAGCAGCACGGCCGAGAGCCCGGCCAGGGTGGCGCGGCGCGGCGTCATCAGGCGCGCGGCGCCGCGTCGTCGAGGCCGATCTCGCCGGTGGCGCGGTCGTACACGGCCTGGTCGAGCAGTCCGGTTTCCTTCGCCACCAGCACCGGCACCAGCACCTGGCCGGTGACGTTGGTCATCGTGCGCATCATGTCGAGCACGCGGTCGATCGCGACCAGGTAGCCGATGCCCTCGAGCGGCAGCCCGGCGGAGCTGAGCACCACCGTGGCCATCACCATCGCCGTGCCCGGCACGCCGGCGGTGCCGAAGCTGCCCAGCACCGAGGCCAGCAGGATCACGAAGTATTGCGAGGCACTGAGCTCGATGCCGAAGTACTGCGCCACGAACATCGCCGTCAGCGTCGGGAAGATCGCGCCGCAGCCGTCCATCTTGATGCTGGCGCCCAGCGGCACCGCGAACGCCGCGTATTCCTGCTTCACGCCCAGCGCATGGGTGGCCGCGCGCAGCGACGCCGGCAGCGCCGCGAAGCTCGACGACGCCACGAACGCCACCTGCATCGCCGGCAGCGCCCCGCGCAGGAAGCGCAGCGGGTTCAGGCCATGCGCCAGCAGCAGCCCGCCGTAAACGAAGACGATGTGCAGTGCGCAGGCCAGGTACAGCGCCAGCACGAAGCCGCCCAACGGCAGCAGCCGCTCGAAGCCGTAGCTGCCCACCAGCGCCGCGATCAGGCCGAAGGTGCCGATCGGGGTGACCTCGAGCACGAAGCGCGTCACCTGGATCATCACGTCGCTGGCCTCGCCGGCCAGCGCGCGCAGCTTCGCGGTCTTCTCGCCCAGCTTCACCAGCGCGAAGCCCAGCAGGCCGGCGAAGAAGATCACCTGCAGGATCTTGCCGTCCGCCAGCGCCGCGAAGGGATTGGCCGGCACCACGTCCAGCAGCACCGCCACCGGGCCGGGCACCACCTTCTCGACATAGGTCTCGGCCACGCTCAGCTCGCCCAGGCCCAGGCCCGGCTGCATCACCCAGCCCACCGCCAGCGCCACGCCCACCGCCAGCGCCGCCGTGGCGGCGAACCAGGCGAAGGTGCGCCCGCCCAGCGCCGCCACCGACTGCTGCCCGTGCAGGCTGGCCACCGCGTTGATCACCGCGAAGAACACCAGCGGCGTCGCGATCATCTTGATCAGCGTGACGTACAGCGTGCCCAGGGGCTGGAACCACGCCGCCGCCTGTTCGCCCAGGGCCCAGCCGGCCAGGGCGCCCAGCACGAAACCGGCCAGCACGCGCTGCCAGAAGGGAATCGAGAACCAGCGGGAAACCAGGGACATCGGGGAGCCTCGGGCGGTCGAAGGCCGACGATACCGGGCCACGGGCACCGGGTCATCCGGTTCTTCACGCCCGGAAACGCAGCGTTGCGGGCGATAATGGCGGCCTGTCCCCGGAGCCTTCCATGACCCTGATCCTGTTCCTCGCCGGCCTGGTGCTGCTGATCGCCGGTGCCGACCTGCTCGTCCGCGGCGCCTCGCGCCTGTCGCTGTCGCTGGGCATCGCCCCGCTGGTGGTCGGCCTGACCGTGGTTGCCTTCGGCACCAGCGCCCCCGAACTGGCGGTGTCGGTGAAGGGCGCCCTGGACGGCCAGACCGACATCGCGCTGGGCAACGTGGTCGGCAGCAACATCCTCAACGTGCTTTTCATCCTGGGCCTCTCGGCCCTGCTGGCGCCGCTGATCGTGGACCGCCAGCTGATCCGGCAGGAAGTGCCGATCCTGATCGGCCTCAGCGCCCTGGTCGGCTGGATGGCGATGGACCTGCGCCTGTCGTTCGCGGAAGGCGGCGTGCTGGTGGCGCTGCTGGCGGCCTACACGGTGCTGCTGTACTTCCAGGGACGGAACGCCTCGCCCGAGGAAGTCGCCGACGACCTGCTGCCGGCCGCGCCCGGCCTGATGGCCAGGATGCCGGTGCAGTTGCTGATGATCGCGGTCGGGCTGGGCATGCTGGTGCTGGGCTCGCAGTGGCTGGTGGATTCCGCCACGATGTTCGCCACCGCGCTGGGCGTGAGCCAGCTGGTGATTGGCCTGACCATCGTGTCGCTGGGCACCTCGCTGCCGGAGGTCGCCACCTCGGTGATCGCCGCCCTGCGCGGCGAGCGCGAGATCGCGGTCGGCAACGTGCTGGGCAGCAACATCTTCAACCTGGTCTGCGTGCTGGGCATCAGCGCGATGGTGTCGGGCACCGGCCTGACGGTGCCGCCGGCGCTGCTGGCCTTCGACCTGCCGGTGATGATCGCGGTGGCCGTGGCCCTGCTGCCGGTGCTGTTCACCGGCCACCTGATCGCGCGCTGGGAGGGCGGCGTGTTCCTGGGCTACTACGTCGCCTACACCACCTACCTCGTGCTGTACGCCCAGGAGCACGACGCCCTGGACGAATTCAGCCTGGTGATGCGCACCGTGGTGATCCCGCTCACGGTGATCACGCTGGGCGCGGTGGCGATGCGGGAGCTGCGCCGCGGACGCCGCGGCTGAGCCTCAGAACGGCTTGAAATAGACCAGCCAGAGGATCGGCACCAGCAGCACCAGCGGCACCTCGTTGAACCAGCGCAGGGCCGTGGGCGACGGCAGCTCGCCACCCGCCTCCGCTTTCTTGATCCAGCGCCCGGTGACGATGAAGTGCGCCAGCATCAGCAGCACCAGGGTCAGCTTCGGGTGCAGCCAGCCGCCCGACATGCCAAAGTGCATCCACAGGGCCAGGCCCAGCAGCAGCGCCAGGCCGAACATCACGTGGCCGAAGCGGTACAGCCGCCGCCCCATCAGCGCCAGCCGCGCCCGCACCGCCGGTTCGGCGCCGGCCTCGGCCAGGTTCACCAGGATGCGCGGCAGGTAGAACACCGTCGCCATCCAGGAAATGATGAACAGCACGTGGAAGAGCTTGGTCCAGAGGTAGGCCATGGGGCTTGGGGTCTCGGCGGGAAAAGGAAAGGATCAGCGGCAGTTCGGGCGGCGGCCTGCGGCGCGCGCCTGCTCGTAGGCCGGCATCAGGCCGGGCGCGGCCGCGGCCAGGGTCTGGATGCGGCGCTGCGGGTCGGGGTGGGTGGACAGCCACGCGGGCGGGCGGCTGCCGCCGGCCTGCTTCTGCATGTTCTCCCACAGCGTGGCGGCGGCCCGCGGGTCGAAGCCGGCGTTGGCCATGTAGCGCTGGCCGAGCACGTCGGCCTCGGTCTCGTGCTGGCGCGAGAACGGCAGCGCGATGCCGGCCTGCGCGCCCAGGCCCAGCAGGCCCAGCAGCTGCTGGCGCTGGCCGCCGGTCGCGGCGTTGAGCACCTGCAGCGCGGTGTCGGTGGCGAACTGGTTGGACACCCGCTCGGCGGCGTGGCGCGAGGTGACGTGCCCCAGCTCGTGGCCGATCACCGAGGCCAGCTGGTCCTGGTTCGCGGCCACCTTCAGCAGGCCGGTGTGTACGCCGACCTTGCCGCCCGGCAGCGCGAAGGCGTTGGCGCTGGCGTCGTCGATCAGCGCCACTTCCCAAGGCTTGCTGCGGGCGGGCTCGGGCAGCTGGTCGATCAGGGCGCGGGCCACGCAGTTGACGTAGCGGGTGGAGGCCGCATCGCCGGAAATCTTGCCGCCGGCCTTGACCTGGGCGAAGGCGGTGGCCCCCATCCGGTCCATGTCGGCGTCGCCGACCAGGATCAGCTGCGAGCGGCCGGTGGGCGTGGTGGTGCAGGCGGCGGCGAGGCCCAGCGTGAGCAGGGCGGCGAGTTTCAGGGGGCGCAGGCGCATGGGGCTCTCCTTCTCGGACCGGCGCCCATGATTGGCGCATCGCCCCGGGGCCGCAAGCCGGGCCCGGTTCAGGTGCCTGAAGCGCCGCTGGGGTACAATCTCGCGCCTTCTTCGTGTCCGTGGTGTGCCGGTATGCGAAGTCTCCCCGATTCAGTCGGACCCAGACCTACGGACTCCCCATGACCGCCCAGACGACCGAGGCGCCCAGCGCGCCGCTGCATTTCCGTGACCTCGCCCTGGGCGAGCCCCTGCTGAAGGTGCTCGCCGAAGTCGGCTACGAGTCGCCCTCGCCGATCCAGGCCGCGACCATCCCGCACCTGCTGGCCGGCAAGGACGTGCTGGGCCAGGCCCAGACCGGCACCGGCAAGACCGCGGCGTTCGCGCTGCCGATCCTGTCCCGGATCGACCTGTCGCAGTCCAAGCCGCAGGCCCTGGTGCTGGCGCCCACCCGCGAGCTGGGCATCCAGGTCGCCGAGGCCTTCCAGCGCTACGCCGCGCACATGCCGGGCTTCCACGTGCTGCCGGTGTACGGCGGCCAGCCCTACGGCCCGCAGCTGCAGGCGCTGCGCCGCGGCGTGCACGTGGTGGTGGGCACCCCGGGCCGCATCATCGACCACCTCGAAAAGGGCTCGCTGGACCTTTCGCTGCTCAGGAACCTCGTGCTCGACGAGGCCGACGAGATGCTGCGCATGGGCTTCATCGACGACGTCGAGTCGATCCTCAAGAAGATGCCGGCCACGCGCCAGACCGCGCTGTTCTCGGCCACCATGCCGCACGCGATCCGCCGCATCGCCCAGACCTACCTCAAGGACCCGGTCGAGGTCACGATCGAGGCCAAGACCCGCACCGCCGAGAACATCCGCCAGCGCAGCTGGGAAGTGTCCGGCCTGCACAAGCTCGACGCGCTCACCCGCATCCTCGAGGCCGAGCCCTTCGACGCCATGATCGTCTTCGCCCGCACCAAGCAGGCCACCGACGAGCTGGCCGAGAAGCTGTCGGCGCGCGGCTTCTCCGCCGCGTCGATCAACGGCGACGTGGCCCAGGCCCAGCGCGAGCGCACCATCGAGCAGCTCAAGAGCGGCAAGATCGACATCCTGGTCGCCACCGACGTCGCCGCCCGCGGCCTGGACGTGGACCGCATCAGCCACGTCGTGAACTACGACGTGCCCTACGACACCGAGAGCTACGTGCACCGCATCGGCCGCACCGGCCGCGCCGGCCGCAGCGGCGAGGCGATCCTGTTCATCGCCCCGCGCGAGCGCGGCATGCTGCGTGCGATCGAGCGCGCCACCCGCCAGCCGATCACGCCGATGGAGCTGCCCACCGTGGCCGCGGTCAACGACGTGCGCATCGCCAGGTTCAAGCAGCAGATCAGCGACACCCTTGCCGGCGGCGAGCTCGGCGAGTTCCGCAAGCTGATCGAGGACTACGAGCGCGAGAAGAACGTGCCCGCGATCGAGATCGCCACCGCCCTGGCCAAGATGGCCCGCGGCGACGTGCCGCTGCTGATGGAGCCGCCGAAGTTCGAGGCGAAGAAGCGCGCCTTCGAGCGCGACGTGCAGGCCGCCACCGACAAGTACGCCAAGCCCTCGCGCTTCGACCGGCCCGAGCGCGGCGAGCGGCCCGAGCGCCCGGCCTTCCCGAAGAAGGTGCGCGAGCCGCGCACGCCGGACCCGGGCAAGCAGACCTTCCGCATCGAGGTCGGCTACGACCACGGCGTGAAGCCGGGCAACATCGTCGGCGCCATCGCCAACGAGGCCGGCCTGGACGCCAAGCACATCGGCCGCATCGAGATCTTCGAGGACCACACCCTGCTCGACCTGCCCGAGGGCATGCCGGCCGACGTGATGCAGCACCTCAAGACCGTCTGGTGCGCCGGCCAGCAGCTGCGCATCACCCGCGACGGCGAGGCGCCGGACACCGCCGGCAAGGCGCCGGGCGGAAAGCCCTTCGGCAAGAAGCCCTTCGCCGGCGGCAAGAAGGAGTTCGGTCCGCGTAAGTTCGGCGGCGACAAGCCGGGCTTCAAGAAGCCGCACCGCAAGGGTCCGTCGCACGACTGAGCCGTGACCACGCGCCACCCCGCGAACGCCCGGCACCGCCGGGCGTTCTGCTTTGCGGGCTCAGCGCATCAGGCCGTCGACGCCGAGGGTCTGGTTCAGCAGCGGCAGGTGCGGGCGGAGCAGCTCGGCGTTGTGGCGGGCCGCGGCGCGCCCGGGGTCGTCCTCGCCCGGCGCGGTGGCGGGCAGTCCGGGCAGCCCCGCCATGCCAGGCAGGCTGCCGGCATCCACCAGCAGCGGCAGCGCCGCCATCGCCTGGCGCCGGATGAAAGCGTATTCGTCGCGCGACAGGCCGGCCTCGTTGACGGCCCGGGCCTGCGCGTCCTTCAGCCGGCCCATCACCGCCACGCCCTCGCGGTAGAGCGCGGCCGCGTCCTGCAGGTCCGGCGGCTGGCCTTGCGCCCGCGCGGCCTGGGCCCGCCGGGCGCGCTCGGCCAGCGCCTGCAGGTCGGTGCCCATGTCGTGCACCACCGCCCCCTGCACCTGCACCAGGGCGGCGACCTGTGCCTCGGTCAGCCGGCCGTCCGCGGGCGGGTCGTAGGGCGCCTGGTTGGTGATGTCGCCCAGGTCGAGGCTCGTCGCCCAGTCCTTGGCGCCCGAGAGCATCTCGCCGCCCGCGTTCCACATCGGGCGCAGCAGGAACCACCAGGCCGCGCCGGCAGCGACCGCCAGCACCAGCACGACGACCAGGCAACCGGTGAGCAACTTCTTCGCGGCCACGGCGGGCTCCGTTCGGGGGAGAGGCCGCAGCATAGCCGCGGCAAAGGCGGCGGGTGAAGTTCGCCAGCCGGCGGTGGCCCGGCTAGAGTGCGCGGCATGGAAACCGACGTGATCGTGATCGGCGGCGGCGCCGCGGGGCTGATGTGCGCGCTGACCGCCGGCCGGCGCGGGCGCCGCGTGCAAGTGCTCGAGCACGCCAACCGCTGCGGCAAGAAGATCCTGATGTCGGGCGGCGGCCGCTGCAACTTCACCAACACCGGCACCACGCCGGCCAACTTCCTGTCGGCGAACCCGCACTTCTGCAAGTCGGCGCTGGCGCGCTACCGGCCGGAGCACTTCATCGCGATGGTGGATGCACACGGCATCGCCTGGCACGAGAAGGAACTGGGCCAGCTGTTCTGCGACGAATCCTCGAAGCAGATCGTGGCGATGCTGCTGGCGGAGTGCGCGCGCGCCGGCGTGGTGGTGCAGGTGTCCTGCGCGGTGGAATCGGTGGAGGCGCTGGCCGGCGGCGGCTACCGCGTCCGCACCTCGCAGGGACCGCTCACGGCGCCGTCGCTGGTGGTGGCCACCGGCGGGCTGTCGATCCCGAGCATGGGCGCCACCGGCTTCGGCTACGAGCTCGCGCGGCAGTTCGGCCACGAGGTGCTGCCCACGCGCGCCGGGCTGGTGCCGCTGACGCTGAGCGGCAAGCACCAGGCGCACTATGCCGAGCTGGCCGGCGTGTCCTTCCCGGTCTCGGCCCGCTGCGGCAAGGCCCGCTTCGACAACGCGCTGCTGGTCACCCATCGCGGGCTCAGCGGTCCCAGCATCCTGCAGATCTCCTCGTACTGGGAGCCCGGCCGCGAACTGCGCCTGGACCTGCTGCCCGGCCGCGACGCCGAAGCGTGGCTGCTCGAACGCCAGGCCGCCAAGCCCGCCGCCGAACTCAAGACGGTGCTGGCCGAAGCCTTCCCGCAGCGCTTCGCCCAGCGGCTGTGCGAGGTCTGGTTCGCCAACAAGCCGATGCGCCAGTACACCCACCGCGAACTGCCCGACATCGCCCGCCAGCTGGCGGACTGGCCCATCGTCGCCAGCGGCACCGAGGGCTATCGCACCGCCGAGGTCACGCTGGGCGGCGTGGACACCCGCGGCGTATCCTCGGCCACGATGGAATCCAGGCACGCGCCCGGCCTTTACTTCGTCGGCGAAGTGCTCGACGTCACCGGCTGGCTGGGCGGCTACAACTTCCAGTGGGCCTGGGCCAGCGGCCACGCCGCCGGCCAGGCCGCCTGACCCTTCCCCCGCGCATTCCCCGTTCCCGGAACCAGACAAGTGCGATTCCATTTCCCGGAGACAAGCATGGCCAAGACGACGCGTGGCATGGCGACACTGGTGCTGTTGGGCGCGGCCGGGCTGGCGCAGGCGGGCGAGCAGGCGATCATCGTGCTCGACGGCTCGGGCTCGATGTGGGGCCAGATCGACGGCAAGCCCAAGCTCGAGATCGCGCGCGAGACCCTGGGCACCGTGCTGCGCGAAACGCCGCCCGGCATGGCGCTGGGCCTGGTGGCCTACGGCCATCGCGAGAAGGGCAACTGCGACGACATCGAGCTGGTGGTGCCGGTGCGCCCGGGCAGTGCCGGCGCGATCGCCGACGCCGCCGCGAAGATGAAGTTCCTGGGCATGACGCCGCTGTCCGAATCGGTGGCGCGCGCGGCGCAGGCGCTGCGCTTCACCGAGCAGAAGGCGACGGTGATCCTGATCACCGACGGCCTGGAAACCTGCAAGGCCGACCCCTGCGCGCTAGGCAAGGAACTCGAGCAGTCGGGCGTGGACTTCACCGCGCACGTGGTCGGCTTCGGACTCAGCGCCGCGGAAGGCAAGCAGGTGGCCTGCCTGGCCGAGAACACCGGCGGCCGCTACTTCGCCGCCAACGACGCCGGCGCCCTGGCGGCGGCCCTGACCGAGACCGTGGTCGAGGCCCCGCCCTCGCCGCCCGCGCCGGAGGCGTCGCTGGAGGCGCCCGCCCAGGTGCCGATGTCCTCGCGCTTCCAGGCCGGCTGGCAGGGCCCCGCCGATCGCTACGACGAAGTGCAGGTCTTCGACCCGTCCGGCAACGGCGGCCGCGGCCGCGTGGTGGACAACAAGCGCGTGCTCGACGGCCCCGGCGTCGAGCAGCGCCGCGTCGAGCTGGTGGCGCCGGCCAAGCCCGGGCGCTACGTGCTGCGCTATTACCACGGGGCGATGGCCCGCGTGCTGGCCACCCGCGACCTCGAGGTCGTCGAGGCCGCCGTCTCGCTCGACGCCCCCGACGAGGTGCCGATGGCCTCCAGCTTCACCGTCACCTGGACCGGCCCGGGCGAGCGCTACGACGAGGTGCAGGTGGTCGATCCCGCCGGCAACGCCGGCCGCGGCCGCGTGGTGGACAACAAGCGCGTGCTCGACGGGCCCGGCGCCGATCGTCGCCAGGTCACCCTGGTCGCCCCGGGCCAGGCCGGCGATTACGTGCTTCGCTACTGGAACGGCGACAACAGCACGGCGCTGGCCTCGCGCCCGCTGAAGGTCGCCGCCGTGGCGGTCACGCTGTCGGCGCCGCCGTCGGTGCCGATGGCCTCGACCTTCACCGTCACCTGGTCCGGGCCCGGCGCGCGCTACGACGAGGTGCAGGTGGTCGATCCCGCCGGCAACGCCGGCCGCGGCAAGGTCACCGACAACCAGCGCGTGCAGTCGGACAAGGGCTTCGACCAGCGCCAGGTCAGCCTGGTGGCGCCGCCGAAGGCCGGCACCTATCGCCTGCGCTACTACAATGGCGACAACAGCCGCGTGCTGCACGAGCAGCCGCTGGAGGTGAGCGCGGTGACCGTGGCGCTGGACGCCCCCGCCCGCGGCGCCGCCGGCCAGAAGCTGGTGGTCGGCTGGACCGGTCCCGGCGCCCGGTACGACGAGGTCCAGGTCTTCGACCCGGCCGGCAACGGCGGCCGCGGCAAGGTGCTGGCCAACCG
>ERZ1066122.2938-NODE-2938-length-10437-cov-5.632730_pt1 | contig 10437 bp, 10 predicted proteins | sample MGYA00382769_ERZ1066122 | MGnify/ENA primary metagenome ERZ1066122 (study PRJEB33369, sample SAMEA5778352) | biofilm metagenome | biome: Industrial cooling water; feature: Water cooling tower basin; material: Biofilm | place: United Arab Emirates | collected...
CGCGTGCATCGCTGCCGATCTGCCGCATTGCTCTGCCCATGGGCTGCGCAAGGCGGCGGCGCGTCGACTGAGGGCGGCGGGCTGCACCGACGAGGAAGGCATGGCGATCACCGGCCACAAGACGGTGCGTGAATACAGGCGCTACGCTGGCGATGACGGCGATGCCGAACGCGCCGACGCGGCAATGGCCAAAGCATACCCGGAAGTGTCTAACCCGGGCTAAAAGTTAGACATTGGCACCCTTCAACCCATTGAGAGAATGAGGGATTTATGAGCGAAGTGGATGCCCCGCGAGGATTCGAACCTCGATTGACGGAGTCAGAGTCCGTAGTCTTACCTTTAGACGACGGGGCATCAGGCGCGCTCGGCGGGGCGGAATCGCCCGGCTGCGCGGCAGAGGTCGGCCCATTAGGGTCGCTGTGCGGCGAGGTCAAGCCTCGGCGCCCGCGCTCTTGCCGCGCCCGCCGCGGCGCGCTAGCGTCCCGGCCAGGTCCCCGCGCGACGCCTGTGTCAGGCGCGGGAGGATAGAACAGGAAGTACCCCAGCGATGGCGGATCGATCTCCGCCGGACGGCTTCAGAGGGGCCGGCACATATCGGGGCGGCAAGTCCGGCAAGGTAGCCGATTTCCGCTACAAGCGCCCCGGCCGGACCGACAGCAGCGGCAGCGCCGTCAGGCGTGCGCCCGCGCCCGCTGCGCAGCGCGCCGATGGCGAGCCGGGGCAGCCGCCCGCCGGCAGGCGCCAGGCCTATGCCGCGCTCGACCTCGGGACCAACAACTGCCGCCTGCTGATCGCTCGCCCCTCGGGCGAGAACTTCACCGTCATCGATGCCTTCAGCCGTGTGGTCCGCCTCGGCGAAGGGCTGGCGAAAAGCGGCCGCCTCAGCGACGAGGCGATGGAGCGCACGCTGGCTGCGCTCCACGTCTGCGCCGACAAGCTGAAACGCCGCAACGTCCACCTCGCCCGCTCGGTCGCGACCGAGGCCTGCCGCCGCGCCGCCAACGGTCCGGCCTTCATCGAACGGGTGCGGCGCGAGACCGGCATCGCGCTCGACATCATCAGCGCGCAGGAAGAGGCGCGGCTGGCGGTGCTCGGCTGCCACGTCCTGCTCGAGGACGGGCCGGGCCCGGCGATCATCTTCGACATCGGCGGCGGTTCGACCGAGCTGGTGCTGGTCGAACAGGGCGAACGCGTGCCGCGCATCCTCGACTGGCTGAGCGTGCCCTGGGGCGTCGTCTCGCTGACCGATACCGTCAGCGGCGACGAAGGCAGCGAAGAGGCGCGCCTTGCCCGCTACCGCGAAATGCGCCGCCACGTGCTGGGCAGCTTCAGCGAATTCGCCGAGCGGCTGCGCGATATCGCGGCGAGCGGGGCGGAGCTGCGCCTGCTCGGCACCAGCGGCACGGTGACGACGCTTGCCAGCCTGCATCTCGAACTGCCGCAATACGACCGGCGCGCGGTCGACGGGCTGATCGTGCCGGCGCACGCGATGCGTGACATTTCCTACCGCCTCTCGCGGATGGACGGGGCCGAGCGGCGGCGCCTGCCCTGCATCGGCGACGACCGTGCGAACCTGGTGGTGGCGGGCTGCGCGATCCTCGAATCGATTCTCGACATCTGGCCCTCGCCCACCCTCGGGGTCGCCGACCGCGGTATCCGCGAAGGCATCCTGCGCAGCCTCATGGCCGCCGACAGCGAGGGCGAGCGCAGCCGCGCGGCTCTTCAGCGGATGCGGGAGCAGGACGTGTGATGGCTTGTCTTTCGCGCCCGTTGGTCGCTGTGACCTGTCCCGGCCCTCTCCCCCGCCCAGCCACCCGATACGGTGACAGGCAGGCTATCGGGTGGCTGGGCGGGGGAGAGGGCTGGCACCGACCATGAGCAGATCCGGCAAGGACAAGGTCACGCGGGTCAAGACCGCGAAGAAGCGGACCGCGTCGTCCACGCGCTGGCTCGCGCGGCAGCTGAACGATCCCTACGTCCGCCAGGCCAAGGCCGAAGGCTATCGCAGCCGCGCCGCCTACAAGCTGATCGAACTGGACGAGAAGTACGCGCTGCTGAAGGGCGTCACAAGGGTCGTCGACCTCGGCATTGCGCCGGGCGGATGGAGCCAGGTGGTGCGCAAGCAGGCGCCCCGCGCGGCGATCGTCGGCATCGACCTGCTCGAGGTCGAGCCGATCGAGGGCGTGACCATTGTCCAGATGGATTTCATGGATGAGAAAGCCCCCGCGGTGCTGGAAGAGGCGCTCGGCGGCAAGGCCGAGCTGGTGATGAGCGACATGGCCGCCAACACCGTCGGCCACAAGCAGACCGACCATCTGCGCACCATGGGACTGGTCGAGGCGGGCGCCTGGTTCGCCATCGACAATCTGGCGCCGGGCGGAACCTACCTTGCCAAGGTGCTGGCGGGCGGCACCGACAACGAGCTGCTGGCGCTGCTCAAGCAGCATTTCCGCTGCGTCAAGCACGCCAAGCCGCCCGCCAGCCGCAAGGATTCGAGCGAGTGGTACGTGATCGCCCAGGGCTTCAAGGGCCGAGCGTGATCCCCTGAACCCCGGGCATGAAAAACCCCGCCGAAGCGGGGCCTTTCCTCGTGCGGTGCGCCGCGAGCGATCTCAGTTGGCGACCGCCGCGCCGCTGTCGGCAACCGGCTGGTCGGCGCTGGCACCGCCCGCCGCCTCGGCTTCGCCCACCGGCGCGCCGGCGACCGGGCCCGGACCGGCACCGGGGGCTTCGGCAGCCGCCGCATCGGCCGCGGCAGGCGCTGCCGGCGCAGGGAAGTCCGGACCGCCGCCATTGGCCTTCATGTAGGCGATGACATTGGCCCGGTCTTCCGGCTTGGACAGGCCCGCAAAGCTCATCTTGGTTCCCGAGGCGAAGGCCTTGGGGCTGGCCAGCCAGGCATCCATGTTGGCATAATCCCAGACCCCGCCCTTGCCCGCGAGGTCGCTGGAATAGGCATAGCCCGCGACGTGCTTGCCGATCGGCGTGCCGAGAACCGCCCACAGGTTAGGGCCGATGCCGTTGGCGCCGCCCTGGTTGATGGTGTGGCAGGCGGAGCATTTGGCGAAGACCTTTTCGCCCGCGGCGGGATCGGCCGCGGCCAGCAGCGTGCCGAGGTCGGGGCCGGCTTCTTCGCCGCCTTCTTCGGCCGCGCCCTCGATGGCGAAGCCCCACTTCTCGATTTCCGGCGTGCTGTCGGCCTTGAAATACATGCCCGAGACGATCGAGGAGCCCAAAGCGATGATCCCGGCACCCAGGACCCAGCCGGCGGCGGTGTTGAAGCGGTCGTTCATGAAAACCCTGCAAAACTGTGAGGTGGCGGTTTGCGCGCCGCTCTAGTGTCCGCGCGCGCCGAGCGCAAGGGGACAAGGCCCGGGCAATTGCCGCTTGCCGCCCTGCGCCCGCGTCCCTAGCACCCGCGCCCGATGCACAGCTTTGCCGCCCCCGCCCAGGCGCTGGTCGACACCATGCGCGCCGCCGCCGCCGCCGATCCGGCGCGCGCCATCGCCTTCGGCGGGGCGCCGGGATCGAATTCGCACGCCGCCGCGATGCAGTTTGCTCCCGATGCCCTGCCCCTGCCCTGCTTCAGCTTCGACGACGCGCTCGACGCGGTGAAGAACGGGCGCGCCGCGCAGGCGATGATCCCGATCGAGAACAGCCAGCACGGCCGGGTCGCGGACATCCATTTCCTGCTGCCGGAAAGCGGGCTGTTCATCGTTGCCGAACATTTCATGCCGATCACCCATGCGCTGATGGCGACCGGGCCCGGCCCGTTCGAGGCCGCCTACAGCCATCCGCAGGCGCTGGGCCAGTCGCGCCGGTTTCTGAAAAGCCGCGGCATCGTCGGGCTGAGCCATGCTGATACCGCCGGCGCGGCGGCCCATGTCGCGGAGATCGCCGACCCCGCCATCGCCGCGCTCGCCCCGCCGCTCGCCGCGCGGCTCTACGGCCTCACCATCGTCGAGGAAGCGGTCGAGGATGCGCACGACAACACCACCCGGTTCGTGGTGCTGGCGCGCGCGCCGCTCGACCCGGCCGAGCTTGGCGGCGCGCAGGCGATGACGACCTTCGTCTTCGAGGTCCGCAACGTGCCGGCCGCGCTCTACAAGGCGCTGGGCTGCTTTGCGACCAACGCGGTCAACATGACCAAGCTCGAAAGCTACCAGCAGGGTGCCAGCTTCGCCGCGACCCAGTTCTACGCCGATATCGAGGGCACACCCGGCCAGCGCAACGTCGACACCGCGCTGGAAGAGCTCGCCTTCCAGACCAATTCGGTGCGCCTGCTCGGCAGCTATCCGCAGGCCCGCAGGCGCGGCTGACGCGCGGGCCGACCAGGGCGCCGCAGCCGCGTGACGGGCAGCAGCGGCGCCGGGTCGGGAGCGGGTCCTACTTGAAGCGCATCTCCTCGAGCAGCATCGAGCTGCCGATCCGGCGCATCTTTGCCCGGTCGCCCGATGCCGCCACCATCTGCTGGTCGCTCATCTGGGTGAACTGGCGGAAGGCCTCGTCGCGCTTCTTCATTTCGGCCGCATCGGCCATCTTGTCGAAATAGACCACCAGATACAGGTCCGGTTCGCCGTCGCGGGCGTGGACATTGGCATAGACCTTGTAATCGGTGATCCAGCCCTTGGACTTGGCGAATTCCTGGTTCTTGCGCCAGGTGTCGGCAAGGAACTGGGCATAGGCGACGCCGCCGCCGTCCTCGATATGGACCTGGGTCACTTCCATCAGCCCGCCGCGATCCATCGGGTAGTTCTGCGCCGCCGCCGGCATGGCGACGAACAGGGTCGAGGCCGCCAGGCAGGCGGCCATGAGATGGGACTTCAGCATGGTCTTTCTCTCCCGTGCGAAAACCGCATCGATCCCCCTGACCGAGGCCGGTCTTCAGGCTCGCCGTCGCTGCTGCGACTCCGGTCATCTTCTGGGCGGAGAGCGCGGGTGTGCTGCGCCATTCCGGGACAGCGGTCAAGCGCGCCCGGTCATTCCTCGCGGTAGATCGCGACCTCGTTGACCCCGGCGCTGGTGGCGCGGCCGCGGTACATCCCGGCGCTGTTGAGGCTGAAGACGGCATCGCCGTTCGGCGCCACCACGATCACCCCGCCATCGCCGCCCAGCCGCCCGACGTCGGCAATCACCGCATCGGCGGCGGCCTGCGCGCTTTCGCCCTTCATCTCCATGCGCGCGCAGATCGTCCGGGCAACGCCGACGCGGATGAAATATTCGCCCCAGCCGGTGGCCGAGACCGCGCAGGAGCGATCGTCGGCATAGGTGCCGGCGCCGATGACCGGGGCATCGCCGATGCGGCTCCAGCGCTTGCCGGTCATCCCCCCGGTCGAGGTGCCGGCGGCGACGTGGCCCGCCTGGTCGAGCGCGACCGCGCCGACCGTGCCGAACTTGATGTCGACGTCGAGAGCGGAGAGCTTCTCGGCCTTCAGCCGTTCGAGCGCCTCGCGCCGTTCCGGCGTGCCGAACCAGTCGGGGGCGACGATTTCCAGCCCCTGTTCGCGGGCGAAGGCCTCGGCCCCGCGGCCCGCCAGCATGACGTGCTGGCTTTTCTCCATCACCGCCCTTGCCAGCAGGATCGGGTGGCGGACATTGGTGACCCCGGCGACCGAACCTGCCGCGCGGGTTTCGCCCAGCATGATCGAGGCGTCGAGTTCGTGCCCGCCGTCCCAGGTGTAGACCGCGCCCTTGCCGGCGTTGAAACGCGGGTCGTCCTCGAGCCGGGTGATCACCGCCACCACCGCGTCCGCCGCCGTGCCGCCGCCTGCCAGCACCGCCTTGCCGGCATCGAGCGCGGCCTGCAGCGCGGCCCGATAGGCGGCGTCCCTTTCCGGCGTCATCGCGGCGCGTTCGATCGTGCCCGCCCCGCCGTGGATGGCGAGCGACCAGCCGCCCTTGTCGTGAGCGGCGGCAGGAGCGGCGAGGCCGAGAGCGAGAGCGGCCAGCAGGGCGGCGCGCGGGGTGCGGATGGTCATCGCGCCAGCCTAGGCGCGCGGGCGGCGGCTTTCCAGCGCCTTCGCCGTGATCTAGGGGCAGGAGAGATGATCCTGCGCCCCGCCACCCCCGCCGACGTTCCCGCGCTGGCCGCGCTGGGCCGCGACAGTTTCGTCGCCGCTTTCGGGCCGCTGTATTCGGCCGCCGACCTATCCGCCTTCCTCGTCGAGGTTCACGAGGACGCCGTGGTTGCCGCCGAACTGGCAGGCGGGACCTGCCGCACCCTGCTGGCGGAGGATGCCGGCGGCCTCGCCGGCTATTGCAAGCTGCGCCATCCCAGCAAGCTGGCGAGCCACAGCGCCGCGCGCGACCCGAACAAGCCCCGCCAGCTCTACACCGCGCCGGGACGGACCGGACAGGGCATCGGCGCGGCGCTGATGGACTGGGCGCTGGGCGAAGCGGCGGCGGGCGGGCACGATGCCGTCTTGCTCAGCGTCTACAGCGGCAATCCCGGTGCGCAGCGGTTCTATGCCCGCTACGGATTTGCCAAGATCGCCGACATCACCTTCAGGGTGGGCAGCCAGCTCGACGCGGAATATCTGTACGAGAAACGTCTCTGAAGGGAACAGCGCACATGACCGGATTCGGATTCGAAAGCACCGCGGACGAGGTGCTGGCGGGCATGGAACTGACCGGCCGCAGCGTGCTCGTCACCGGCGGCTATTCGGGGCTCGGCCAGGAAACCGCCCGCGCGCTGGCGGCCCGGGGGGCGCATGTCATCATCGCCGGGCGCGATGCCACCAGGCTGTCCGCCGCCGCCGACGCGCTGGCCGAGGCGACCGGGGCGCGGATCGACACGCTGGTCCTCGACCTTGCCTCGCTCGACAGCATTCGCGCCGCCTCGGACGAGGCGCTGCGCCGCTTCGCCAGGCTCGACGTCCTCATCAACAACGCCGGGGTCATGGCCTGCGAGGAAGCGAAGACCGCCGACGGGTTCGAGATGCAGTTCGGCACCAATCACCTCGGCCATTTCCTCTTCACCAACCGCCTCGTCCCGCTGCTGGAGAAGGGCACGGCCCCGCGCATCGTCAATGTGTCGAGCCGCGGGCACCACATCTGCCCGGTCGACTTCGACGACCCGCACTTCGCGCGGCGGCCTTACGACAAGTGGCAAAGTTACGGGCAGTCGAAGACCGCCAACATCCTCTTCACGGTCGCGCTGGAACAGCGCCTCGCGGGGCGCGGCATCCATGCCTACGCGCTCCATCCCGGCGGCATCCACACCAATCTCGGCCGCCACCTCAGCGAGGCCGACATGGCCGATCTGATGGAACGGATCCGCAGGGGCGCGGAAGAAAGCGGCCAGCCGCCGCAGCCGTTCAAGACCATCCCGCAAGGCGCGGCGACCAGCTGCTGGGCCGCGACCGCCGCCGAACTGGAAGGCACCGGCGGGGTGTACTGCGAGGATTGCCATGTCGCGCAGCAGAGCGACACCGACACCATGGGCGGCGTGCGTTCCTACGCGCTCGACCCGGCGGCGGCAGACCGCTTGTGGGCCTTGTCGGAAGACGCGGTTGGCGAACGCTTCGCCTGGTAACCCCCGCTAGAGCCAGCCGCGGTGCTTGAAGGCGGCGAGGATCAGCAGCGTCAGCACCACGCAGGCGGAAACGACCCCCCAGAACGCCCAGGGCTCCTCGGCCCAGGGAATGCCGGCGACATTGCTGCCGAGCAGGCCGGTGAAGAAGGTCAGCGGCAGGAACACCCCGCCGATCACGCCCAGCTTGTAGGTCGCTTCCTGGCTGACCGCCTGGGCGCGGGCGCGCAGTTCGTCGAGCATGACGACCGCGCTTTCCTTGCTGATGTCGATATCGTCGAGATGGCGGCGCAGGCGGGCGATGCTTTCGGCGATCTCGCGCCGGTCGTGGGGTTCGAACCAGTCGGGCACGTCGCGGCTGATCTGCTCGAGCGCCTCGTGCTGGGGCGACATGTGGCGCTGCAACGCCAGGCAGTCGCGGCGGATGTCCGAGATGCGGCGAGCGCACAAATCGGTGCCGCGGGCGGTCTGGACGGTTTCCTCGAGCGCGTCGAGCGCATCGTTGAGATCGATCACCGCGCCGCTGAGATGGTCGATCATGGCCTCCACGATCGAGGTCACCATGGCCCCAGCATCGCGCGGCCCCTGGCCCTTCGCCAGCGCATCGCGGATCTCGTTCGGACTCTGCTGCGGAGCGCGGCGCAGGGTGACGACATGGCTGCCGTCGCTCCACAATTGCATCGAGATCATGTCCTCGGGCTCGGCGCCGGGATTGAAGTTGAGATCGCGCAGCGTCGCCACCAGCGCGTCGCGCTCGCGGAAGGCGCGCGGCCGGGTCTGATCGGAAACCAGCACTTCGGCGGTCGGCTCGGGCACGGCGAATTCGCCTTGCAGCCATTCGCACAGGCCCGGGCTGGTCCGCAAGAGGTGCAGCCACAGCACCTCGCCGGGCGCGGCGGGACGCCAGCCCTGCGTCTCTTCCCAGCTGATGGCCCGGGCCCCGCCCCTGCCGTCGAGCACCCGGCCGAACAGCAGCGGGCAACCGGCCATGTCCGCCGTGTCGACGTTCGCCGGGGTGGTTACGGGTTGCTGCTGGCGCGAGACATCCATCGCGCCGCTATGCCGCAAGCGCGCCCGCTTGCCTATGCCGCTTCGTCAGCTGGCGGATTGCCAGCGCGCCATTTCGGCGGGGTCGGGCGCGTGGTCGGCAGCAAGCTTCCGCGCCTTCGCCGCCGACAGCCCGTTGAGGCGCAGCGCCACTTCGAGCGCCCGCGCGGCGGGCACCGCGACGTGCGGCGCGATCCCGCGGCCTTCCCAGTCCTCGCCGGTGACCGGGTCGTAGGTGCGGCCGAGCGGCACGAAGGCGGCAAGGCCGCCGTGGAGCGCCGTCATGCCGCCGAAGTGATTCGCCCCGCCGGTGGTCTCGCCGACGACCAGGGCGCGTTCGGTGATCTTGAGCGCGAAGGCGAGGTGTTCGGCCGCGCTGCCGGTCCGGGGCGAGGTCAGGACGTAGATCCGGGCCTGCTGCAGGGCGGACTTGCGCCCCTTGAGCGACCAGTGTTCGCGCACCGCCAGCCCGTCGCTGCCAGCGGTCTCGCGCAGAGATGCGGTCTTCGGCAGGAAGCCGCCGGTGACCTCGTCGACATGGGTGCGGTTGGCCATCGCCACCAGCCGGGTCGGCTCGGCGAAAAGCCAGGGCATGATCGCATCGAGCGAGGCGAACTGGCCCCCGCCATTGGCGCGCAGGTCCAGCACCAGCGTGTCCGACCCCGAATGGCGCGACAGGAATTTCTGCAGCGCGGCAACGTCCCGTGCATCGTCGGAAAAGCCGTCGAGCCGCAGATAGGCGATGCCCTGCGCGATCCGGGCGCCGGTGAAGGCCGCCCGCGCCGCAAGGCGCGGCGCTTCGGGCGCGGCCCCGGCGCCCGCAGCCGGCGCGACTTCGACCCGCAGGTGTCCGTCGGGGGCCACGGCGAGCAGGTCGGCGGTCATCCGCCGGGCCAGCGCCTCGCCGTCCAGCCCGTCATAAGCGCCGGTCGCGGCCCTCGTGCGCAGCATCGCGGCATAGGCGCGGCCCTGCTCGGGGTGGATGAAATCGTTCTTGAGGTGGAAGGCCAGCTCGCAGGCGGTGCGGGCGTTGCCTTCGGTCAGGCTGCAGGCGGCATCGACCGGATTGGCCGGAGCGGCGGGCGCCGCCTGCGCCGACAGGCCGAGCGGGAGAGCGAGCAGGGCGAGCGACAGCAGCTTGGCGGAATGGAGCACGGGACACCTCGCTTGACAAGTGTGCTACCCGCATAGGACGGCCATCCGCGCACACCAGCCCGCTCCGACCGGGCGCGTCGCCGGCTCGACCAAGGCGTTCGTCGACCGATCAACGGCATCGCTGCACGCGGGTGAAGGGGGGCGGAAGCGGCCGGCGGCCACGTCATTGCCCGGTAACGCGCGCGCGCCTATATCCCCCGCCATGTCCTCCATCGGTTCTTCCATCCGTCCCTGGCGCACCATCATGCGCCGTCCCTCGCGCCAGATCATGGTCGGCCATGTCCCCGTCGGCGGCGATGCACCGATCACCGTCCAGACCATGACCAACACCCCCACCGAGGACGTCGGCGCGACCATCGACCAGATCCGCCGCTGCGAGGACGCGGGCGCCGACATCATCCGCGTCTCCTGCCCGACCGAGGAGGCGACCCGGCATTTCGACCGGATCACCCGCGCCGCCAGCGTGCCGATCGTTGCCGACATCCATTTCCACTACAAGCGCGCGCTTGAAGCGGCCGATGCCGGTGCGGCCTGCCTCCGCATCAACCCGGGCAATATCGGCAGCAGCGAGCGGGTCGCCGAAGTGGTTCGTGCCGCCAAGGCCAACGGCTGCGCCATCCGCATCGGGGTCAACGCCGGCAGCCTCGAGAAGCACCTGCTCGAGAAATATGGCGAGCCCTGCCCTGACGCGCTCGTGGAAAGCG
>ERZ1066122.2939-NODE-2939-length-10428-cov-6.480767_pt1 | contig 10428 bp, 15 predicted proteins | sample MGYA00382769_ERZ1066122 | MGnify/ENA primary metagenome ERZ1066122 (study PRJEB33369, sample SAMEA5778352) | biofilm metagenome | biome: Industrial cooling water; feature: Water cooling tower basin; material: Biofilm | place: United Arab Emirates | collected...
TGGCCTATGCCATGGTTGCGATCGGTGTCGTCGGGTTCGTCGTCTGGGCGCACCACATGTACACCGTCGGCCTCGACGTGAACACGAAGATGTACTTCACTGCCGCTACCATGGTGATTGCCGTGCCCACAGGCGTGAAGATTTTCAGCTGGATCGCGACGATGTGGGGCGGCTCGATCGAGTTCAAGTCGCCCATGGTGTGGTCGCTCGGCTTCATCTTCCTGTTCACCGTCGGCGGCGTGACCGGCGTCTATCTCGCCAATGGTGGCATCGACGACGTGGTGCACGACACCTACTTCGTCGTCGCGCACTTCCACTACGTGCTGTCGATGGGCGCGGTGTTCAGCCTGTTCGCGGGCTTTTACTACTGGTTCCCGAAGATGAGCGGTCGGATGCACTCCGAACTGCTTGCACACCTGCATTTCTGGGGCTTCTTCATCGGCGTGAACGTGATCTTCTTCCCGCAGCACTTCCTGGGCCTTCAGGGCATGCCGCGCCGTTATCCCGACTATGCCGAGGCCTATTCCTACTGGAACGAGATCAGCTCGCTTGGCTATCACATAATGGCAGCCTCGATGGTCCTGTTCTTCGTCAATCTCGCCTATGCCTTCATCGCGGGCAAGAAAGCGGCGGACAATTACTGGGGCGAGGGGGCCACGACGCTGGAATGGACCCTGTCTAGCCCGCCGCCGTTCCATCAGTTCGAAACCTTGCCGGTGATTGAGGATCATCACGATTATCACGACCACCGCCCGGTGGACGCTGACGGAAAGCCCGTGCCGGCATGATCCGAAACGGTGCCAGCGGGCGCCGGCGGAAACCAAACTTGGGGGAGGGCGCGCCGGCAACGGCTGCGCCCTCGCCTCTGACACGAGGACCGAAAAAGTTCAGGCCATGACCGCCGCGACGCAGACCCTGCCCACGGACTGGCGCGATTTCTTCGCGCTGACAAAGCCGCGGGTGATGACGCTGGTGATCTTCACCGGCATCTGCGGTTTGCTTGCCGCGCCCGGGACGATTCATCCGGTCCTCGGATTTACCGCCATCCTGTGCATCGCGATGGGCGCGGGTGGCGCGGCGGCGCTCAACCAGTGGTGGGAGGCCGATCTCGATGCCGCGATGAAGCGCACGGCGGCGCGCCCGATCCCATCCGGACGGCTCGACCCGGTCAGCGCGCGCGATTTCGGTATCGGTCTGTCGGTCGGTTCGGTTCTGCTGATGGGTCTCGCGATTGGTTGGCTCGCTGCGGCGATTCTGGCAGGCTCGATCATTTATTATTCTGTCGTCTATACCATGTGGCTCAAGCCGCGCACACCGCAGAACATCGTGATCGGCGGCGGCGCGGGCGCGTTTCCGCCGTTGATCGGGTGGGTCGCCGTGACGGGCGAGGTGACCGCGATGCCGATCCTGCTGTTCGCGATCATCTTCATGTGGACCCCGCCGCATTTCTGGGCCCTCGCGCTGTTCGTCCGGCTCGATTACGCTAATGCGGGCATTCCGATGATGCCGGTGGTGAAAGGCGAGCGATCGACCCGCCGCCAGATCCTCGTGTATTCGCTCCTCATGCTGCCCATCGCGGTCGCGCCCTGGTGGATCGGCGGAACAGGCGCATTGTACGGGCTGACGGCATTTGTTCTGACCGGCATGTTCGTAGTGCTGGCCATCCCCGTTTCAATCCGCACTGCGACCGATGAAGACCGCATGGTGCCCGAAAAGCGGTTGTTCGCGTTCAGCATCGTGTACCTTTTCGCGCTGTTCGCGGCGCTCGCGGTCGATGCGATGCTGCGCCAGCAAGGATGGATGTGATGACTCCCGATGAACTTGCCGAGTACCGGCGACGCCAGAAATCGCGCAACGTGGTGCTGGGCGCCGTGCTGCTGTTCTTCGTCGTACTGTTCTATGCCATTACGATCGTAAGGATGTGACCCGATGAGCACTGCCACGCTGGAGGATCGCAATCGCCGGGTCGGCATCTATGCGTTGCTCGGCGCGCTCGCCATGTTGGGGTTGGGCTATGCCGCTGTGCCGCTCTATGATCTGTTCTGCCGCGTGACCGGTTTCGGTGGTACGACGCAACGCGCGACCGAAGCGGAGGCTGACTTGGCCGAGCGGCTGGCGCAGAGCGCGGGCGGCAAGACGATGTCGATCAGGTTCGACGCAAGCACGGCGGGCGACATGCCGTGGGCTTTCGCGCCGGAGCGCACCACCGAAACCGTGGCGATTGGCGCACGTGACCTGGCCTTCTACACCGCCCGCAACGACAGCGCCGCACCGATCACCGGCAACGCCACCTTTAACGTGGAGCCGGAGCAGGTCGGAAAGTATTTTCACAAGGTGCAGTGCTTCTGTTTCACCGAACAGACGCTGGCACCGGGGCAGGAAGTGCGTATGCCGGTCCTGTTTTATGTCGACCCGGCGATCCTGAACGATCCCAATGCGCGCGACGTGCAGCAGATCACGTTGAGCTATACCTTCCACAAGGCAATCGTGCAGCCGGAACAACCGGCTTCCTGACACTGGACCAACCGGAAACCGCGCATTATGGGCGGGGCCGATATTACTGACAGGGTACCCGATTCATGGCCGGCACCGCGAACCACGACTATCACATCCTGCCGCCCGACATCTGGCCGCTTATCGGCTCGGTCTCGGCGCTGACTTTCACCAGCGGCATGGTACTTTACATGCATGAGATGGCCAGTTGGCAGATCGTGCTCGGCCTCGGCATCGCGGGTTTGATCGCCACGTTTTTTAGCTGGTTCTCCAACATCGTACGCGAGGCCGAGGGTGGCTATCACACGCCGGTGGTGCAGCTCCACATGCGCTACGGCATGATCCTGTTCATCGCGTCGGAAGTGATGTTTTTCGTCGGCTGGTTCTGGGCATGGTTCGATTTTGCGCTGTTTCCATCGGCGCTCTCCGACGTGGTCGGGGGGCAATTCCCGCCCGTAGCTATCGAGGAAGTGCTCGATCCGTTCGGCCTTCCGCTGCTTAACACGCTGATCCTTCTGTGCTCCGGCACCACGGTCACGTGGGCGCACCACGCCTTGATCCACGGCGATCGCGAAGGGCTGAAGAAGGGCCTGTGGGCCACCATCATCCTCGGCGCTCTGTTTACGGCCATCCAAGCCTATGAATATGCCGTCGCCCCGTTCGCGTTCGGCGGCAACACGTATAGCTCGGGCTTTTACATGGCTACCGGCTTCCACGGGTTCCACGTTCTGGTGGGCACGATCTTCCTGATCGTATGCCTTTTCCGCGCCTACAAGGGCCATTTCACCCCGCGCCAGCACTTCGGGTTCGAGGCGGCGGCGTGGTACTGGCACTTCGTTGACGTGGTGTGGCTGTTCCTATTCGTCGTCGTCTACATCTGGGGCGGCTGGGGTGCAGCGGTTCACTGATGAGCCTTGATCCCGATACCGACAGGGGGCAGCCCGGGATCGCCCGGGCTGCCCTTTTCGGTTTGTGCCCGCGTTGCGGCGCGCGGACGCTGTTCGTGGGACCGGTAAAGTTTGCCCCGCGTTGCGCTGCGTGTGGGCTCGCGTTCGACGCCTTCAACGTGGGTGACGGGCCAGCCGGGTTTCTCACCCTCATCATCGGCGCAGTATTGGTCGGTCTGGCGCTGTGGCTCGATGCCGCCGTGCGCCCGCCACTGTGGGTTCATGCGCTGATCTGGGTACCAGTGACAATCGGCGCCGTCCTCGCGGGCTTGCGTTATGCCAAGGGCGCCTTGCTCGCTGCCGAATTCCGCAACCGCGCGGGCGAGGGCAAGGTGCGCGGCGAATGAAGCGGCCGGTTCCGATCATTTCCACCATGCTGGTGCTTGCGGCCGTGGCAACGATGATCGCGCTCGGCGTATGGCAGCTGGGCCGTAAAGCCGAAAAGGAAGCCCTGATCGCGCGCTATGAAAGCGCGCTCGCGCTTTCTTCCGAAGCGCCATGGCCCACCAACGAGGAGGACACTGAGCGATCGCTCTACCGCGTCGCGACTGTCGATTGCCTACGCGTGGTGGACCAGCGGACCACTGCCGGTCGCAACCCTGCCGGGGTTGCCGGGCTGGCACATACCGCGCGTTGTGCGCTGGCGGCGGGCGGGGAGGCGGAGGTGGTGATCGGTTGGTCCGCAGATCCGCGTCAGAGCGCATGGCGCGGGGGCGTGGTCACCGGGGTGGTGGCCCCTGGTCCGCGTCTGGTCGCGCTCAATCCCGCAGCCGGGCTCGAACCGATAGCGCGCCCCGATCCGCGCGACCTGCCCAATAATCACCTCGCCTATGCCGGCCAGTGGTTCCTGTTCGCCTTGACGGCGCTGGTCATCTATATCCTCGCGCTGCGGCGCCGCTCGCGCAGGTGAACTTGGCCGCGGGCAATCCGGGTTCGCTTGCCCCGTCGCTGCGGCGAGGCTAACCGCCCCGCCATGGAATATATCTCCACCCGCGGTGCCGCACCGGTGCTCGATTTCGAAGGCGTCACGCTGGCTGGGCTTGCCTGCGATGGCGGTCTGTACGTGCCGTGCGAATGGCCGCGTTTCAGCCAAGCCGAAATCGCCACCATGCGGGGGCTTCCTTATGCCGAACTCGCCGCGCGGGTCATGCAGCCGTTCGTGGGTGACAGTCTTTCGCCAGAGCGTTTGCGCGAGATGTGCGAAGTCGCCTACGGTCGTTTTGCCCATGCCGCGGTCACCCCCCTGGTCCAGCTCGACGAGCGGCATTGGCTGCTTGAGCTGTTCCACGGGCCGACGCTCGCGTTCAAGGACGTTGCGTTGCAGTTGCTCGGCCTGCTGTTTGAGGAATTCCTGTCGCGCCGGGACGAAAACCTCACCATCGTCGGGGCAACGAGTGGCGATACCGGCTCCGCCGCGATCGACGCCGTCGCCGGGCGCGACAGGGTCGATATCTTCATGCTTCATCCGCATGGCCGGGTGAGCGACGTCCAGCGCCGACAAATGACTACCGTGCTGGCGCCGAACGTGCACAACATCGCGATCGATGGCAGCTTCGACGACGCCCAGGCGATGGTGAAGCGCATGTTTGGCGACACCGCAATCACCGGACGGTTTCGCATCGGCGCGGTCAATTCGATCAACTGGGCCAGGCTGATGGCTCAAGTGGTCTATTACTTTGCCGCTGCGCTTCAGCTCGGCGCGCCGGAGCGCCGCGTGGCATTCAGCGTGCCCACCGGCAACTTCGGCGATGTGTTTGCGGGCTACGTCGCGGCACGGATGGGGCTGCCGGTCGAGCGGCTTATCGTTGCGACCAATATCAATGACATCCTCCATCGCGCGCTGAGCCAGGGCGATTATTCGGCGGGCGTGGTCACGCCCACCGCTGCGCCAAGCATGGATATCCAGGTTTCTTCCAATTTTGAGCGGCTGCTGTTCGACGTGGGCGGGCGTGATGGCGCCGCGCTGGCCGAACAAATGCGCGGTTTTGAGGCGGCGAAGGCCATGCGCTTGACCAACGCGCAACGCGACGGTGCCGCCAGTCTGTTGATCAGTGCGCGGACCGACCCCGATCAAATGTCGCAGACGATGCGCTGGGCGTGCGAGGCATGCGGCGAGGCTATCGATCCGCACACCGCGATCGGGCTCCATGCCGCGCGCACGGCTGATCTCGCGGTTGGGGTTCCCATCGTGACCCTGGCGACCGCGCATCCGGCCAAGTTCCGCGATGCGGTGGAACGGGCCACGGGTTCGCGGCCCAGCCTGCCCGCGCGTGTCGGCGACCTGTTCCGGCGCGAGGAACGCTATACCGAACTGCCGGGCGATTACGACGCAGTCGCCGCATGGATCGCCGAGCGGGCGACCCCCGCCGCCTGATGGCCGATTTCAACGAACAACCCCAATTGATGGCGGGGTGCGGGTGGGACGCATATCGCCTGCTCGACAGCGGCTACGGCCGCAAGTGGGAGCGCTACGGACCTTACCGCTTCATTCGCCCGGAACCACAGGCGATGTGGAGCCCGCGCCATGATGATTGGCCCGCCGATGGCGAATTCATTCCAGGGTCCGACGAGGATGGCGGGGGACGCTGGAACCTCTCGCCCGCCGTGCCGCAGGATGGATGGGAGCTTTCGTGGGGCGAGGCGCGCTTCACCGCGCAGTGCACCCCGTTCCGCCACCTCGGCTTCTTCCCCGACATGGCGCCGGTGTGGGATTGGATGGGCGAGCGAAGCGCGGGCATGGGCACCGCGCAGACCCTAAACCTGTTTGGCTATACAGGCGTCGGGTCACTTGCATTGAGCGAGCACGGCCCGGTCGTCCACGTCGACGCCTCCAAGAAATCGGTCGCGCAGGCGCGCGCCAACGCGGCTCTGTCCGGGTTCGCGGATCGCCCGATCCGCTGGTTGGTCGACGACGCCACCAAATTCGCGGCGCGTGAGGTCCGGCGCGGACGGCGCTATGACGGGATCATCCTCGACCCACCCAAGTTCGGGCGCGGCCCCGATGGCGAAACGTGGCGTCTGGAGGAAGACCTGGCGAGCCTGGTCGGGGATTGCGCCAGGCTGCTCGATGGCAACAGCCGGTTCCTGTTCCTCACCGCCTATGCCGTCCGCATGAGCAGCGTCGCGCTCGCTGGATTGCTGGCGGAAAAACTCGGGCATCTGCCTGGCCTGATCGAGCATGGCGATCTTGCCGTGCGCGAGCAAGGCCCGGATGGCCGCATCTTGCCCACCGCGATCTTCGCGCGCTGGTCGAATTCGGGCTAGGGGGCGGCTATGGCCGATTCGCTCCTTCTCGAAATCGCCGACCTCGAACACGATGTCCTGACTGGCATCTATTCGGAGGAGACCGGCAAGCCGCAGCCGTTGCGGATCAGCATTGCCGCACGCCTGAAATGCGCCGAACGCTACGCGCCCGACACGCCGCTCGACGCAAGCAAGAACTACATGGATCTCAAATTTGCCGCGACCGAGGCACTGCCGCCCGGCGTGCACTTCAAGCTGATCGAGGCGGTTGCCGATCATATCTGCGAGACGCTATTCCTGCAGGACATGCGTGTAGAGGCGGTGACGGTCAAGATCGTGAAGCTCGCCATCGCCGACCACGACGAGAAGATCGGCATTACCCTGACCCGCGAGCGGCGCTGAGGGGCATGGCGGCGGTCCTTGTCATCGACGAGCTGCCTGCCCACGCGGTCGAGGCTGCCGCACGGTTTCACGCCCATTGGCTGCCTCGAATTCGCGAGCGGCTCAATGAAGGCGCGCTGGTGGTGGCCCTGCCGCGAGCGCCCTACGACCACGTCGACTGGCGCCGCGCCGCCGCGCGCGACCTTGCGCGCATGGCCGCGCCGACGCGGATCAACCTGATCGGCGGAGGCAACGAGACGGCGCGCGCCGCGACGCTGGCCTATTTGGGGGATGCGTCCGGCGTGACGGGGCAGTATCTTGTGCTGCATGGAAGTTGAGGCTCCCCCGCTGCGCGATACCTTTGGCCGCCGGATCGAGTATCTGCGCCTTTCGCTGACCGACCGCTGTGATCTGCGCTGCGCCTATTGCATGCCCGAAAGGATGCAGTTCCTGCCGAAGCAGGATGTGCTTTCGCTGGAGGAATTGCATCGCCTTGCGCTTGGCTTCATTGCGCGCGGGGTGCGGCGCATTCGCCTGACGGGCGGCGAACCGCTGGTCAGGCGTGATGCAATAGAGCTGGTTCGCGCTTTGGGGCGCGCGGTCGGCAGTGGGCTCGACGAATTGACCTTGACCACCAACGGCACGCAACTTGCCCATCTTGCCGATGACCTCGCCAGCGCCGGAGTGCGCCGGATCAACGTCTCGCTCGATACCCTAGACCGCGAGCGCTTTGCCCGGCTGACCCGGCGCGATGTCTTGCCGCGCGTTCTTGAAGGGATCGCGGCGGCGCAAGCAGCGGGGCTGTCGGTGAAGCTCAATACCGTGGCGCTCAAGGGCGAGAACGAACACGAAATCCCCGCCCTCATCGATTGGGCTCACAGCCACGATTTCGATGTCACGCTCATCGAAGTCATGCCGTTGGGCGAGATCGAGGCGGATCGGATCGACCAGTTCCTGCCGCTGTCGGCGGTGCGCGATTCGCTGGAACAGCGCTGGACCCTCGCCCCGTCGCATCACCGTACCGGGGGCCCAGCGCGCTACTATGAAGTGGCGCAAACGGGGGGGCGGATCGGTTTCATCACCCCGCTCAGCGACAATTTCTGCGGCGGATGCAATCGCATCCGGGTGACAGCGACTGGCCAGCTCTATCCCTGCCTGGGCGGGGGCGAGCGGGTCGACCTGCGCGCCGCACTGCGTTCACCCGACCCCGATGACAAGCTTGCGCGCGCTCTCGACCTTGCGATGCGGATCAAGCCGGAGCGTCACGATTTCCGCGTAAACGCACGCGGCGCGGCGCCCGCTCAGCCGCGCCACATGTCGCTGACCGGAGGCTGAGCATGGCGATCAGGGTAGTGTTCCTTGGGTCCCTGCGCGATGTGGCTGGCGGCGACGAACGGGACCTTGACGGACCGCTGGATTGGGACGGACTGGTCGACGCTCTCGGCGACGCATTCCTGTGGCACCTCCACAGCGCTCGCGTGCGGATCGCGGTCAACGGCATCGTGCTGGCGAACAAGGAAGCGCTCGCCGTGTGCGATGGTGACGAGATCGCCCTTCTGCCCCCGGTCAGCGGTGGCTGAACCGATGCGCGACATCCGCTTGCTTGGCGATCCGTTTGACCCTGGTGCGCTGATCGGATCGTTCATGGACGCCAATCGCGGGCTGGGGGGGATCTGCACTTTCGTCGGTAAGGTGCGCGGGTCGGAGGGCGCGCTCGCCCTTGAACTGACGCATTACGAGCCGCTCACTTTGCCCGGCATGAAAGCGCTTGCCGACCAAGCCTTCGCCCGTTTCGATCTGATGGGCCTGCTGATGATCCACCGGATTGGAAAGCTGCATCCTGGCGAGCCGATCGTTTGCGTTTCGGCCGCCGCCAAGCACCGCCGCGACGCGATCGATACAGTCGATTTCTGCATGGACCACCTCAAGAGCGCGGCCTGGTTCTGGAAGCGCGAGCAACGTGCCGAAGGCTGGCACTGGATCGAACCGCGCGCGCAGGACCATGCCGACATTGCGCGGTGGAAATAAACGCCCTGGTTTGATCGAGATCAACGCGAAGCCGAACTGATCCCGGCATCTCCTGGTCACCAACCGAGGAGTATCCGCGATGTCCAAGGCATTAACCCGCGAGCAGGTTGCCGTCGAGGCGAAGATCGTTCCACCGCCGCGCGCGCCCACGCAAGTCAACCGCAGCTTCGAGCTCCCGGCGGCGCTCTATGGAGCGACTGTTGCCTGCTACCTTGCGTTTCTCGGGGTGCTGGGCACGGGGCTGGCCAGCCCAGGTCTTGCCATTCCCATGGCGATCTTCGTGGTGTTCATCGTTGCCGGGTTTGGCGTTCCCGCGCTGTGGATGCGTATGGGGCCCGACAATCCCCTCGGGCTGAAGCCCTGGGGATCCTTCCGCCGCGAGGGGATCGCGACACTTACCGGACCCATGGGCTGGCGGGATGCGACGGTGCAGGTGCTCATTCTCCCCGTTTTAATCCTGTTGTGGGCCTTCGCGGTGGTAACGATTGCTGCGCTAATCTAGCCGAGTTCCTTGCCGGCCAGCACCTCTAGGCGCGCAGGGTCGACCAGTTCGATCCCGCGCGTCCCCTTCCGTATCAGAGAGCCTTCGCGTTCGAGCAGGGTCAGCTGGCGGCTGACGGTCTCGATGGTCAGCCCGAGCATCTGCCCCATTTCGCCGCGCGTAAGCGGAAGTTCGAAGTTGCGGGCGGGATGGCAAGGAGAATCGCTCGCAGCACGTGCCAGCGCCAGCACCAGCGCGGCGATGCTGCCCTTGGCGTCGCCTCGCGCAGTGAGCGCCAGCAAATCGCGCGCGGCATGAACATCGTCCTGCGAGCGCCGCAGCAGCGCCTCGCCCAGCGCCGGGTAGCGGCGGAGCGCCGCCTCCATGTCGCGCCGCGCGAAGGTGCAGAGCGTGCTCTCGGTCAGCGCCACAACGTCGTAGTCGGCGAATGGGCGGAATAATTCACCTACGAAACCGGCGGGATGAATCAAAGCGAGGATGCGCTCGCAACCATCGGGCGTGGTCAGGCAGACCTTCAGCGCACCGCTGAGCAGAGTGGCGCAAGCCGTGTCCTCGTCCCCGGCGGCGAAGAGCATCTGGCCGCGAGAGAGCCTTCGCATACGGCCTGCGCTGGCCAGCGTTTCGCGTTCGCTCTCGTTCAGCACCGCGCAGGCAGCCCGGTCGCGCACCGGGCAGGTGGCGCAGGCAAGCTTCACCGACCCAGCGCACCCCGCAATTCGGCGAGCACCCGGTCTTCCTCCGCGATCAGCGCACTGACAGCGCTACCCGCCGCTACGAGCTCGTCCCGTTGAGCCTGCCCGACTGCGGCGTCGGCGAAGATCAGGTCGAGGTCAC
>ERZ1066122.2940-NODE-2940-length-10423-cov-5.196084_pt1 | contig 10423 bp, 8 predicted proteins | sample MGYA00382769_ERZ1066122 | MGnify/ENA primary metagenome ERZ1066122 (study PRJEB33369, sample SAMEA5778352) | biofilm metagenome | biome: Industrial cooling water; feature: Water cooling tower basin; material: Biofilm | place: United Arab Emirates | collected...
CTCTTGGCCGAACAAGGCGAACGTCTGCTCGACGAGCGCGCCGCCATTTCGACACTCGCGGCCCGGGTCATCGACGAGGTCGTGGCGCAGAAGCCCGAAATGATCGTGCCTATGGTCGAGCGTTTTGCGACGGGGATCGCCTCGAGCAACAAACGCGTGGTGCAGACCTGCGCCGACGCGTTGCCCGTGGTGGCCAAGCTCGCTCCGGCGCGCGTGGCACGGCAGCTCGATCGCCTCAAGAACTCTTTCCCCCGCGTTTCGGAGATCGGCAAAGACGGCCTGGTGCGCACCTTCGCTGCCTTGTGCACGGCATCGGTCGCCTACCAGAAGCGCCTCGAGCCCGTGTTGACCGCGGCGCTCGCCGAAGCCGAAGGCCGCTCGCTGATCCGCTGGACCGAGATCATCTTGCCCGCCCTCAAAGGCGAACCGCACGCTCGCGCCCGCGCCGTCGTGGAAGACCGTCTTTACAAGATCGCGCGTCCCCTCGCGCAAAAGGTGGCCGACTTCCTCGGCATCAAGCTGCGCCCGCAGATTCGCTAAGCAAAGGCCTTTCGGCCATCCGATCCGCAATTGCGAGTGCGATGCACTCGAGCTAAGCCGCTGCATGCCCACCTTCGGGCCCACCGAACTGCTCCTCTTGGCCCTCGCAGCTTTCGCCGCAGGCGTCGTCGATGCCATCGGTGGCGGCGGCGGTTTGATCACGCTGCCGGCGCTACTGCTCGCGGGAGTGCCGCCCCACCAGGCCTTGGCCACCAACAAAACCCAAGCGCTGCTCGGCACCAGCGCGGCGGCCTGGACCTACCGCCGCCACGGCCTGCTCGATATGCAGGGCATCCAGGGTCTGTTGGTCGCCGCACCCTTGGGTGCCGCGCTGGGTGCGCTCTGCGCCGTATTTCTGCCCACCGCTTCGCTGCAGCCGCTGATCGTCGTCATGCTGATCGCGGCCAGCCTCTTCATGCTGCTGCTGCCCCGGCTTCGTTCGAGCTTGCGGGCGCGGCCTAGCCCCAAGGCGCACTGGATCACGCTAGCGGTCGCAGGATTGGGCTTTTACGACGGCCTTTTCGGCCCCGGTGCAGGCTCGCTCTCGATTTTGATCTGCGTCCTCTTTCTCAACGACTCGCTCAGCCACGCCTCCGCCCGAGCCAAAGTCCTCAACCTGAGCACCATGTGCATGAGCGTCTCGCTCTTCGCGTTTCACGGTTTGGTGCGCTGGGAGCTCAGCGCTCTCATGGCCTGCGCAAACCTAGTTGGCGGCATCGTCGGCGCCAGGCTGGTGCTGCGCGGCGGCGACGCTTTGGTGCGCTGGTCCGTCCTACTGGCGACGATCACTCTCGCCGGCAAGATGCTCTGGGACAACTTCCTCTGAGGCTCTGGGAACCGGCAGCTGCCGGTTCCGCTCCAAACCTCCGAACGATGCCCGAGTGGACGGTCCGCGCCTCGGCTCAGCGAGAGGTCGAGGCGGGCTTGCTGCCTTGAGGCGAAGTGAGCCGCTTTTCCGCCGAAATTTCGGAGGAAGGCTCGCTGCCCGGCTGCCAGCGCAAGACCGGCTTGCGTGCGGCGCGGGTCTCGTCGAGGCGACGCAAGCGAGTGAGATGCGGCGCGTCTTTGAGCAGCTCGGGCGAGTGCCGCGCCTCGGCGGCGATGGCGTTCATGGCGTCGACGAAAGCGTCGAGCGACTGCTTGCTCTCGGTCTCGGTGGGCTCGATGAGCATGGCGCCGCGTACCACCAGAGGGAAGTAGACGGTCGGCGGGTGAAAGCCGTAGTCGATGAGGCGCTTGGCGACATCCATGGTGCTGACGTCGCTGCTCTTGAGGCTGCGGTCGCTGAGCACGACCTCGTGCATGCACACCTGGTCGAAGGGCACATCCCAGGAGTCGCGCAGGCGGGCGCGCAGGTAGTTGGCGTTGAGCACGGCGAGATCGGTGGCGGCACGCAGGCCCTCGGGGCCCATTTCGCGGATGTAGGCGTAGGCGCGCACCATCATGCCGAAGTTGCCGACGAAGGCACGCAGACGGCCGATGCTCTGCGGACGGTTTTCGTCGAGGGCGTAGGAGCCGTCTTCCCGCTGCTCGACCACGGGCACCGGCGCATAGGGATGCAGGAAAGCTTTGTAGCCCACCGGTCCGCAACCGGGACCGCCGCCGCCATGCGGGGTGGTGAAAGTTTTGTGCAGGTTGAACTGCATCACGTCGATGCCGAGGTCGCCGGGGCGCGCGCGGCCGAGCAGGGCATTGAGGTTGGCGCCGTCGCCGTAGACCAGGCCGCCCTTGGCGTGCACCATCTCGGCGATCTGCGGCAGGTTCGATTCGAAGAGGCCCACCGTGTTGGGGTTGGTCAACATGATGGCGGCGACGTCGTCGTCGATCAGCGAGGCGAGCGCTGCAGGGTCGACGATGCCGCTCTCACTGCCCGGGAAAGGCAAAGCCTGCAGGCCGTTGAGAGCGCACGAAGCCGGGTTGGTGCCGTGCGCCGTGTCGGGGATGAGGACCTTGCGCGGATTGCGACCCTGCGCCGCATGGTGCGCGCGGATCATCATCAAGCCGCAGAGCTCGCCCTGGGCCCCTGCCGAGGGATGGAGCGAGACGTGGTCCATGCCGCAGATCTCGGCGAGCGCCCGCTCGAGGCGGAACATGAGCTCGAGCGCCCCCTGGATGGCCTCTTCGGGTGCGTAGGGGTGGAGGCGGGCGAAACCGGCCAGCCGCGCCGCCCACTCATTGACTTTGGGGTTGTACTTCATGGTACAGGAGCCCAAAGGGTACATGCCCTTGTCGATGGCGAAGTTGGTCTGACTGAGCCGCACGAAATGCCGCACGACTTCGGGCTCGGAGAGTTCGGGCCACGCCGGAGCCTCTTTGCGTGCCAGGGCACCAAAGGCGGCGTCGGGGTCGGCCAGAGGCACCGAGGGCGCAGGGAGCGATACGCCGCTGCGACCCGAGGCACCGAGCTCGAAGAGAAGGGGTTCGTCGAAGGAGAGGTCTGAAGAAGCACGACCAGGCATAGAGCGCGGAGATCTAGGTCGAAGGTCGCAGAGGATCAAGGTGAAGGCGCCGCCGGCATTCACCTTGCTGAACTTTGTCGCGAGAGAGCGGCATCGGAGCCCTATTGCGCAGAAAGCGAGGAGGAATGCGCCCGACGTGGAAAAAATGGCTAAGGGTATCGCCGCTTCTACTTACCGGAATGGCATGCCAGCCAGCCAGTTCGGAAGGCGAAGTCGAGGCCAAAAACCTCGTCGCTGGCCGCGATCCCTTTCAGCACCTGGCCCGTTATGCCTCGGACCAGGAGTGCATGTTCCGCCGCGAGGGCGATGCGCGATTTGACCGCATGCTGGTGCTCTTCGCCGGCGCACCCGAAAAATACCATTCCTGCTTTTGGGGACGTTCGGTGCATTTCGTCATCCGCGAGGCGACACGCGACGACGAAGAGTACGCCGTCGAGCAGTGGCTCGGGCTTTCGGAATGGTCGCCGACCTGCAGCGCCGAAGTGCGCTACCAGGCCGATCGAGGTGCCCTCTCGCTCGACGAGACCGCGATGCAGCGCGCCGAGGGCCGTTGCCAAGCGACGGAGCCAACGACCTTGAGCGTCGCGGTCGAGCTCACCATCGACCGCGAGGGCAGAATCCCGAAAGGCCTCCCCCCTCGTTTCTTGGACCCTCAGCAAGGCGCGCTGGGCGCGCTTCTCGACTTGCGCGAGCGCCTCGAAGCCCTGCTCGCCGAACACGATATGCTCGCCAGCGGCGGCCTACGGATGATGCAGCTCGAAGAACTGCTGCGCAGCGACGACCAGAGCGGCTTGCAGGAGATCGCCGCGGCGGCATGCGACGAGGCTTCCATCGCCGAGAGCGGCGGAGCGCAGGGCAGGTTGGCTAGCGACTGCTTCATGCAAGCGCTCCGGCAGCAGGCTTCGACCTCGCAAGCGAGGCAATGAGTACGCCTTCACTCCTGGTGCAAGGTCTCGAAAAGCATCACTCCGAGCCCCAAGAACAAGAGATCGAAGGCGACCAGGATACGCAACCAGTCGACGATTTCGCTCCAGGGAGCGAGCGCGAACACCTCGCGGGTCGCTACCACGGCGCTGAGTAAACTGGGGGCGATCAGGGGAAAAAGCACGCAGCTGAGCATCAGCTCGCGGTTGCGGGTGCGTACCGCCATGGAGGCGAAGAGATTGCCCGCCGCCACGAAACCCAAGGTGCCGAGCAGCAGGAGGAGCGTCAGCAGGGGCAGGCGCCCGAGCAGGTCGACTTGCAGAAAGAGCGCCACCGTCGGCAGCAAAACCGCCTCGACGATGAGCAGAAAGAGGAAGGTGGAGAGCACCTTGCCGAGATAGATCGAGACGCGCGGCGCCGGGCTCGACCAGAGCGCGAAGAAGACGCTCAACTCGCGTTCCCGTTCCCAGCTGCGGCTCATGGCGAGCACTCCCGAAAAGGCGATCGCATCCCAGAGCACGCCCGCAGCGATGGAGCGGCTGAGGTTGGGGTCGATGTAGAAGGAAAAGGAAGAGACGAGCACGACCAAGGACGCGAAGAGCAAGGTCGAGATGGTGATCTCCTTGCGCTTGCCTTCGATGCGGAGCTCGTTGCCCGCGATGGCGAGGGCGTGAGCGAGGGTTCTCATGCCGCGCCTCGCGCCTCGGTCTCGCTCACGCGCCGGCCTGCACGCAGCACGATGCGTTGGTCGGCCAGCTTCGCCGCCAAAGGATGGTCGTGCGTCGAAAGCAGGATCAGCGCCCCGCGCGCCCTCTCCTCGAGCAGAAGTTCGGCGACACGCTCGGTGCTGCGCGCATCCAAGGCCGTGGTGGGCTCGTCGAGCACCAGAAGCGAAGGACGGTGCAAAAGCGCTCGCGCCAGCGCCGTGCGCTGCAGCTGGCCTTGCGAATAGGTGCGCACCGGACGCTGCCAAAAAGGCAAAAGACCGAGGCGCTGCCCCACCTCTTGGACGCGCTCCTCGCCCTTCACCAAAGCAAAACGCCGCGCCATGAAGCGCAGATTGTCGCAGGCCGAGAGGTCCGGATAAACGAGCGCCGCATGGCCGCCATAGCCGATCTGCGCCCGCAGCGACTCACCCTGCAGTGCGCCCCCTTCCGCCTCGTAACGAAGCTCGCCACGCGAAGGCCGCAAGAGCTGCGCAACCAAGGCCAAAAGCGTGCTTTTGCCCGAACCATTCGCCCCTTCGAGCACCGTCAGGCTCCCAGCAGCACAAGCAAAGGAAACCTCCCGCAGCGCCTGAACCCCGCCAAAAGACTTCCCGACCCCCACCAATTCCACCCGCCGCAACACCCACCTACGCTACCCAATGAACCCCCCCAACACCACCGCCAAAATCCACCCAAGCCCTGAAAGCGCCGAGGCGCCCCGGGAAGCGAGCGCCCCCGCAGCGCAGCAACGGGGACGGGCCCCAGCCCTTCCCCGTTGCGGAGCGAGGAGGAAAGCCGCTTCCCGGGGCGCCTCGGCGCTTTCAGAAGAGGTCGCGGAGGGTGGAGTCTAGATGTAGCCACCGCCTCGCTGGCACGCGCAGGCGCCCCTCCTCCAACACCAAATCCCCGAAGCCGACACGCTTCTCGATCTCCCTCTGACGCAGCGCCCAAACATCGAGCCCCGTCCGCGCCGCGAGCTCCGCGAGATCGACCCCTTCGGCGCTGCGCAGCCCGAGCATCCAGCCTTCGCGCATGCGGTCGAGAGGCTCGAGAATTTCGCTCTCCACCTCGATCGCCGCGATCCCATCGCGGGGCGCCGCATCCAAGGCGAGCGTTGCCATCGCCTCGATGTAGCGCTCCCCCTCGTTGTGATTGCGCCAGCGCCGCGCCTGCCTCTCACCCACGGGCAGACACCCCACCGCCCCCGCACCGAGTCCCCAATAGGCACCCCCCCGCCAATAATGTTGGTTGTGCAGGCACTCCTGCCCCGGCAAGGCGTAGTTCGACACCTCGTAGTGCGAAAAGCCTTGCGCCTGCAGAGTTTCGGAGAGCTCGAGAAAGGTCTGGGCGACCCCCTCGGGCGGCGCCAGCTCGAGCTTGCCCAGGCGCTGCAGTTCGCCGAAGCGCGTACCTTGCTCGATGGTCAAGGCATAGGCCGAGAAATGCGGCACGCCCTGGTCGCGAAGGCGCACGACCTGCTGCAGAAAGGCCTGGGGACCCTGACGGGGCAAACCAAACATCAAGTCGGCGTTGAAACGCTCAAAGTAGCGCGCCGTCGTGCGCAAGACGCTCAGCGCCTGCGCCGCATCGTGTTTGCGGCCCAAGTAGACGAGCCCCTCGCTCTCGAGCGACTGCACGCCGATGGAGAGGCGGTTGACGCCGACGGAACGCAGCGCCTCGATCTTGGCCTCGTCGAGCGACGAGGGATTGCACTCGACGCTGACCTCGACCTCCTCCGCGCCTCCGAAACGCGCCAGGAGCGCCTGAAGCACACGCCCCAGCTCGCTCGGCCACCAAAGAGAAGGCGTGCCCCCACCAAAGAAGATCGACACCAGCCGGACCTCGCCCAAGAGGGCAGCCCTCATCTCGATCTCGCGTAAGAGCGCGTCGGTATACGCGCGCTGCGGGATGGCTTCCGCCTCGATGCCGCGGGTGGCGAAGTCGCAGTAGGGGCATTTGCGCAAGCACCAGGGGAAGTGGATGTAGACCGAGAGCGCGAGGGGGCCTTCAGGGCTGAGGTTGCTCTCTGGCGCCGCCGGTTCCAAGTTCGAGGAGGGAGATGAATGTGCCCGCAACACGCTTTCCTTCGCTGCGAATATCCGCCGAGCATATCGAGGCGCAAGGCGCCTTCGCCGAAAGCCAGGTGAAATACCTGGCGCCCGACCCCGAGGTGGTCGAGCGTCTGAGCGAGGCCTTGTCGCGCCAGCGCATCGGCGTCGTCGCGCATTTTTACATGGATCCCGAGATCCAAGGCGTGCTCGCGGCGAGTTCCTGGCCCCATATCCAGGTCTCGGACTCCTTGGTAATGGCCGACCGTGCGGTCGCGATGGCGCGCGCGGGGATGAAAGCCATCGTCGTCCTGGGCGTCGACTTCATGGCCGAAAACGCGCGCGCGATGCTCGATGCCGCAGGTTTTGCACAGGTACCCGTCTATCGACTCGCCGAAGAGGCCATCGGCTGCTCGCTCGCCGAAGCGGCCGAAGCGCCCGCCTATGAGCGCTATCTGGAGCAGGCGGCGCAAACCCCGCATTCCCTGCACGTCGTCTACATCAACACGAGCCTGCGCACCAAAGCGCGGGCGCAGGCCTTGGTCCCCACCCTGACCTGCACCTCCTCGAACGTCATCGCCTCGGTACTGCAGGCCTTCGTCCAGGTACCGGAGGTCCAGGTTTGGTTCGGCCCCGACACCTATATGGGGCAAAATCTGGCGCATTATTTCCGCACCCTGGCCGCGAGTGATGAGAGCCTGATCCGCTCGCTGAAGCCTGCGGTCGATCGGGCTCTGCTGCGCCGCGTCGTCGAGGGCTTCCATCATTTCCAGGAAGGCGCCTGCATCGTCCACCACCTCTTCGGCCGCGAGGTCGTGGCGCAGCTGCGGCAGGACTACCCCGACGCCCTCGTCGCCGCGCATCTCGAGGTGCCCTCGGAGATGTTCGGCCTGGCGCTCGAGGCGCAGGGGCAAGGGCGTGGCGTCATCGGTTCGACCTCGAACATCCTCAGCTTCATCGAGGCAGAGGCGGCGCACGCTGCCCGAGAGCGCGCGGCGGCGCGACGCATCGTCCTCGGCACCGAGGCCGGCATGATCACGCCCATCGTACGCTCGGTACAGCGGATCTTGCGTGAACAGGCGGGTCAAGACCCGCAAGGCGTCATCGAGATCGTCTTCCCCGTCGCTGCCGAAGCCATCACCCCCACCGGCTTCGCCGACCTCCCCCTGGTGCCCGGCGTCATGCAAGGCGAGGGCTGTTCGACGGCCGGCGGCTGCGCGACCTGCCCCTATATGAAGATGAACACCCTGTGGCGTCTCTTTGAGGTGCTCGAGCGTATCGAGCGCGGACAAGAGCGCAACTTGCTCCCCCTGGAGCCGCAGATCGACCGCAGCGAATCCTTCGCGCCTTTGCTCGCCCTGGCGCAGCGGCCCATCCTCTCGATGCGGCATTTCCAAACGCAGGGCGAACTCGACCCCGAACTGGTTGAGGACATTCGACAGCGCAAAGGCCGGGAGCCGAACAGCCTTTCTGTACCTTTCTTGGAACCGAAGGCTCCGTAGACCCTGTAGAGCTGCTAAGATCGTCAGGGCGTGTCTGTCTCTCTCCGACCCTTCCCTGCCGCCTCGACCTGCCTCTTCGCGCTCCTGCTCGGTGGCTGCGGCTTTTTTCTCGACGGGAAGACAGAGGAGGGGGCGAGTAGCGCAGGCGACAACGGCGCCGCCAATGACCCCTGCGCGAGCGAGATGCCGCCCAGCGAATGCAAGGAGCCGCGCTGGAGCAATGTCGACGAGAACTTCCCGACCGAGGGTCTCGAGGACTACGAACCCAGCAACGATTACCCGATCATCCTCATCGACAGCGACAGCGGCAGCATCGTCGCGCGCAACGATGCCGGCCAGGAGCGGGTCCTGCGGGAGGCCGGCGAGGGCTTGAACGCCAGCGGCATCTTCTTTGCGCTTCGCGATGGCGCTTCATCGGGAGCCAACAAAGGCATTTTCCTCGCCAAGCGCTGGCGTTTTGTCGAGGGAACGCAAACCCGCGGCGTGGGCACACGGGCCTTGATTCTGCTCTCGCTCAGCATCGTCCGCATCGAAGGCCTGCTCCAGGTGAGCGCCAACGCCCAAGGTCCCGGCCCAGGCGGCTTCGCTGGAGGCGGCAGCGATATGGCGGGCGCTGGAGCCGGGGGAGGTCAGGCCAGCGGCTCGGCCGATAGCAATGCGGACGGCGGGGGCGGGGGCGGGGCATACGGGACGAGCGGCGGCGCGGGAGGGCGAGGGCAGGACTTGTTCAGCCAGCGACCGGGTGGGCCAGGAGGAAACGCCTACGGCAGCGAAACACTCATCCCCCTCATCGGCGGCAGCGGCGGCGGCGGCGGGGGCCATCCCGGAGGTCAGGGCGGTCATGGCGGCGGCGCGATCCAGATCGGCGCCCTGGGGCGCATCGTCCTCGACGCAGGGGGAATCATCGATGCCAGCGGCGGAGGTGGCAAAGGCGGCATCGCCGCTGGCGTCGCCGACCGCGGTGCCGGAGGCGGGGGCGGTTCGGGCGGCGCCATTCTCCTCGAGTCCCGTCTGCTCGTCTTAAATGGTGCTCTGATCAGCAACGGCGGCGCGGGAGGACAAGGCGCGGTGAGCGCCACGCTGGCGGGAGCAGCCGGCACTGGCGGGAACCCGACCGAGATCCCCGCCCCCGCTGCTGGAACGGAAGGAAATGGCGGCGGCGGCGGCATAGGGAGCGATGACGAGGGTCGACCCGGTGCCGGCCAAGTCGGCGTGGAGGGCGGCGGCGGCGGCGGCAGTGGCGGACGCATTCGCCTCAACACCCTTGGCAGCCCCGACCTGGGAAACGTTCGCCTCAGCCCGACGCCCGCTGCGGGGCTCACCACCTTCGGTCCCCTGCTCCTGCGCAATTAGCGCCTGGCTCCCGAGAGGAAAGACGTCCGGGCGAATGCGATCTTGACCCGGAGCCGATGCGGCTTAAGTTGCGAGCGCGGCGAGAGCCGTCGAGCGCCGATGGACAAACGCGACTATTACGAAGTTTTGGGTGTAAGCCGCAGCGCGAACGCCGATGAAATCAAAAAAGCCTACCGCAAAGCTGCGCTCGCCTCCCATCCGGACCGGCACCCCGACGACCCGCAAGCCGAAGAGCGCTTCAAAGAGGCCTCGGAAGCCTTCCAAGTCCTGAGCGACGCCGAAAAGCGGCAGATCTACGACCGCTACGGCCATGCCGGCTTGCAAGGCGCAGGACACGGCGGCTTCACCAACGCCCAAGACATCTTCAGCCACTTCCAAGATTTGTTCTCGGACTTCTTCGGCGGCGGTTTCGGCGGCTTTCCCGGGGCACAACGTCGACGGAGCGACGGTGCAGAGCGCGGCGACGACCTGCAAACGCGGGTGCGTCTCGATCTGGCCGAGGCCGTCTTCGGCAGCAAAAAAGAGATCTCGCTCGCTTTCCCTTCGCCTTGCGAGGCCTGCCAAGGCAGCGGCGCCGAAGGGGGCAGGCTCGACCGCTGTCCGACCTGCAACGGCCGCGGACAGGTCACCCACGCGCGTGGCGCCTTCATGATCGCCACCACCTGCCCGCAATGCCAGGGACGCGGCAGCATCGCGGTCGAGGCCTGCAAGGTCTGCAAAGGGCGCGGCGAGCAGCGCAGCGAAAAGAAGGTCACCGTCAACATCCCGGCGGGCATCGACGACGGGCAGAGCTTGCGCCTCTCCGGCCAGGGCCAGCCGGGCAAGCGCGGCGGGCCGGCCGGGCATCTCTACGTCACCGTCGAAGTCGAAGAACATCCCCTCTATCAGCG
>ERZ1066122.2941-NODE-2941-length-10421-cov-17.004245_pt1 | contig 10421 bp, 14 predicted proteins | sample MGYA00382769_ERZ1066122 | MGnify/ENA primary metagenome ERZ1066122 (study PRJEB33369, sample SAMEA5778352) | biofilm metagenome | biome: Industrial cooling water; feature: Water cooling tower basin; material: Biofilm | place: United Arab Emirates | collected...
GGCCGCGATGCACCGACCAGATCACCTCGCTGTCGTCGCGGCCGTAGCGCTGCAGGTGCTCGCCGCCGCCCAGCGGGTGCACCATGCGGCCGCGCATCATCACCGCCTGCGCCATCACCACGTCCTGCAGGCCCGCCTGGCGCAGCGCGTCCAGGCCGCGTTCGGCCAGCGCCAGGTTGATCGAACGGCCGCCCTCGTAGCCCTTGCGGCGCGGGTCGGGGCGCTTCTCGAACACCTCGACGGCCCAACCCCGGCGGGCGAGCAGGGTGGCCAGCAGGGCGCCAGCCAGTCCGGCGCCGGCGATCGTGATCGGTTGGTGGGGCTTGGGCTGCACGGGAAAGGCTTCCGGAGGGTTCAGGAGGTGGGCGCGTGGGCGACCACGCGGTCGCGGCCGGCGCGCTTGGCGTCGTAGAGGGCGCGGTCGGCGCGGTCGAGCGCCGCGGTGATGCTGCCTTCGCCGCGCCGCCAGGCCGCCAGGCCGATGCTGATGGTCACGGGTACGCCCTGGAAGTCAGCCTTCGCCACGGCCTCGCGCAGGCGTTCGGCGACGGCGTGGGCGGCGTCGGGGGCGTGGTCGGCCAGCAGGACCGCGAATTCCTCGCCGCCGTAGCGGAACAGCGGCATGTCGGCGTCCAGCTGGCGACCAAGTTCGGCCGCGACCAGGGTGATGATGCGGTCGCCCGCCAGGTGGCCATGGCGGTCGTTGATGGCCTTGAAGTGGTCGATGTCGATCAGCAGGAACACGCAACCGCGCGCGCTGCTGCGGTCGCCGGCGAGCTGCTGCACGGCCTCGTTGAAGGTGCGGCGGTTCAGGCAGTTGCTCAGCGCATCGTGGTCGGAGTGGTAGCGCAGCATCACCGCGGCCCGCTCCTGCAGCAGCGCATAGGTGAACATGAAGCACACCAGCAGCCCGTAGCCGCTGGAAAAGCGCACCACGTCGATGGCCGGCACCAGCGGGCAAGCATGGCCGTGGCGTAGATGCCGAAGGCGATCATGCCGGCCAGCGCCACCCGCGCCGACACCAGGAACACCAGCACCGGCGGGAAGATGTAGGCCCAATGCTGCATCGGCCGGTCGTGGTAGAGGCCGAACACCATCACGCCCACCAGCAGCGCCGCGATGCTGACGAAGAACACCGTGCCGCCCAGGTGCCGCGGCAGCGCCAGCAGCGCGGCGATGCAGCCACCGGCCACCGCCAGCGAGATCCAGGCCAGCAGCGCGGTATCCTGCAGCCCCAGCCGGGTGTTGATGACGCCCAGCACGATCATCAGCGCGAAGATCATCACCGACAGCACCATCGCCACCCGCCAGCGCATCAGCTCGCGCAGCAGGGTGAACGAGTCGCGGCGCAGGTTGGGCACGGTCAGCCGCCGTCGCGCCAGCGTTCCACCGCGTCCACGAAGCGGTGCAGGTCGGTGTAGCGGTTGTACAGCGGCACCGGCGAGATGCGGATGACGTCCGGTTCGCGCCAGTCGCCGACGATGCCGCGCGCTTCGAGGTACTCGAACAGCGCGCGGCCGCGCTCGCGCCCGCCCCGGACCCGCAGAGAAAGCTGGCAGCCGCGGCGCGCCGGGTCGGCGGGCGTCACCACGTCCAGCACGTTGGCCACGCGCGATTGGATCAGCGCTTCGAGATGACCGGTCAGCTTTTCGGATTTTGCGCGCAGGCGGTCCATGCCGGCCTCGGCGAAGAGGTCGAGCGACACGCGCAGCGGCGCCAGCGCCAGGATCGGCGGGTTGCTGAGCTGCCAGCCCTCGGCGCCCGGCGTGGGCCGGAACTCGGGGCCCATCTGGAAGCGCGTGGCCTGGTCGTGGCCCCACCAGCCGGCGAAGCGCGGCCGGTCGGTCAGCGCGTGCCGCTCGTGCACGAAGGCGCCGGCGACGGCGCCCGGCCCGGCGTTGCAGTACTTGTAGTGGCACCATGCGGCGAAATCGACGCCGCTGTCGTGCAGCGCCAGCTTCAGGTTGCCGGCGCCGTGCGCCAGGTCGAAGCCGACCACGCAGCCGCGAGCGTGCGCCAGCGCCACGATGCGCTTGAGGTCGAAGGCCTGCCCGGTGCGGTACTGCACGCCCGGCCACAGCACCAGCGCGATGCGGTGGCCGTGCTCGGCCAGCGTACGCTCGATGGCTTCCATCGAGATCGTGCCGCCCGGCTCGTCGGCCGCCAGCTCGATCAGGTCGGTGGCCGGATCAAACCCGTGGAAGCGGATCTGCGACTCGACGCCGTAGCGGTCGGACGGGAAGGCGCCGGCCTCGACCAGGATCGCCGGCCGCTCGCGCGTGGGCCGGTAGAAGCTGACCATCAGGAAGTGCAGGTTGGCGGTGAGCGAATTCATCGCCACCACTTCCGAGGGCAGGGCGCCCACCAGCGACGCCAGGCCCTCGCGCACCTCGGCGTGGTAGGGCATCCACGGATGCTTCCCCCGGAAATGCGCCTCGACGCCCAGCGCGGCCCAGTCATCGAGTTCCTGCACCAGCGCGGCGCGCACGGCCTTGGGCTGCAGCCCGAGCGAGTTGCCGCAGAAATAGGCCTGGTCGGCGCCGTCGTGCTGCGGGATGTGGAAGCGGTCGCGGAAGCCGCGCAGCGGGTCGGCGGCGTCCAGCGCCTGCGCGTGGGCCATGTCCAGGGTCATTCGAACCTCGAGAGCGGCAGGCCCAGCCATTCCAGCGCGGTGCCGTGGTAGAGCCGCGCCTCGTCGGCCTCGCCCAGGCCCAGCGCGGCGATGCCGGCGCCCGGCACCTGTTCGCCCAGCGGGAACGGGTAGTCGGTGCCCAGCATCACCCGCGGCACGCCGACGGTGTCGAGCAGGTAGCGCAGGGCCCGGTTGTCGGCCACCCAGGAATCGAAATAGAGCCTGGGCAGGTAGCTGCGCGGGTTGTGCGGATTGTCGGTGGCCACCAGGTCGGGCCGCATGTTGAAGCCGTGCTCGATGCGGCCGATGGTGTAGGGGAAGCTGCCGCCGCCGTGCGCCAGGCAGACCTTCAGGCGCGGGAAGCGCTCGAGCACGCCGCCGAAGATCAGCGCGCAGGCCGCGCGCGACTGCTCGGCCGGCATGCCCACCAGCCAGGGCATCCAGTACTTGGGCATGGATTCGCTGCCCATCATGTCCCAGGGGTGCACCAGGATGGCGGCGCCCAAATCCTGCGCGGCCTCGAAGAAGGGCAGCAGCTCGGGCGCGTCCAGGTTCCAGTCGCCGATGTGCGAACCGATCTGCACGCCCTGCAGGCCCAGCTGGTCGACGCAGCGCTCGAGCTCCTGCACGGCCAGGCGCGGCGACTGCAGCGGCACCGTGCCGATGCCGGCGCAGTGGCGGCGGTGGTCGCGGCAGGCCTCGGCCATGTGGTCGTTCAGCGCCTGGTGCAGCTCCAGCGCATGCTGCGGCTTGGCCCAGTAGCTGAACATCACCGGCACCGTGCTCAGCACCTGCACCTGCACGCCGAACTTCGCGTAGTCGGCGATGCGCTCGGCCGGGTCCCAGGTCTTGGACCAGATCTCGCGGAAGAACTTGCCGTCCTTGTAGATGCGCGCGCGCCCGTCCTCGTGGTGGATCACCGGGAAGCGCGGATCGCCGTACTTCTCGGCCAGGTTCGGCCAGGTGCGGGGCAGGTAGTGGGCGTGGGTGTCGATCTTGAGCATGGCGGCGATTCTATCCCGCCCGGCTCAGGCGCCGAGCCAGCGCGCGAACGCGGCGTAGGCGGGGATGCCCAGCGCCAGGTTGAAGGGGAAGGTCAGGCCCAGCGAGGCCGTGATGCAGCGGCCGGCGTCGGCCTCGGGCAGCGAGGCCCGCACCGAGGCCGGGGCGGCGATGTAGGAGGCGCTGGCCAGCATGGCGCCGAACACGGTGGCGCCCGCCACGCCCAGCCCGACCGCGTGGCCGAGGGCGGTGCCCGCCAGCCCGTGCACCAGCGGCAGCACGGTGGCGAACACCAGCAGGCGGCCCACGCCCCGGCGCAGCTGCCGCAGCTGGCTGGCGGCCACCAGGCCCATGTCGAGCATGAACAGCATCAGCATGCCCTGGAACAGCTGGAAGTACATCGCATCCACGGCCTGCACGCCGTCCTTGCCGCCGATGGCGCCGATGGCCAGGCCGCCGATCAGCAGCATGGCGGTGCGGCCGGTCAGCACTTCGCGCACCTGGTGCCAGCTGGGGCGGCCACCGCCGCGGGCCAGGCCGATGCCCATCAGGATGGCCGGGATCTCCAGCGCCACCACCAGCGCCACCAGCACGCCGGGCGAGGTGCCGCCGGTGCGCTCGACGAACTGCTGGGCGGCGATGAAGGTGACCGCCGACACGGAGCCGTAGTGGGCGGCGATCGCGCCGGCCTGCAGCGCGTCGTCGCGCAGCCAGGTGCGCGCCAGCAGGTAGGCGGTGGCCGCGGTGGCGATACCGGCCACGACGGTCACGACCAGCAGCAGCCACAGGTTGTCGGGCGCGCCCTGGTGCAGGGCCACGCCGCCCTTGAGGCCAATCGCCAGCAGCAGGAAGATCGAGAGGTAGGACTGGATGGCCGACGGGATCTCGAGGTCGCTGCGCAGGCCGCGGGCAATCATGCCCAGGGCGAAAGCCAGCACCACCGGCGACAGGAGGTTGGTGGTGAGCAGGTCGAGCGACGGCGTCATGGTTCAGGCGGTCTCGTCGTAGCGGGCGGGCGCCGGGTTGAGGTGGCCGCAGGCGGTGCAGGTGCGTCGTTCGCGCGAGCAGTAGAAGCGGTCGAACACGGCGCCGAACTGGGTCTCGATGTTCTCCAGCGTGAAGAACTCCTCGTACAGCTTGTGGTTGCACTTCTCGCAGAACCACAGCAGGCCGTCCTGCTCGTGCGGCAGCCGCTTGCGCTCGATCACCAGGCCGACGCCGCCGGCGCTGCGCTGCGGCGAGTGCGGCACCCGCGGCGGCAGGTAGAAGACCTCGCCGGCCTTGATCGGGATGTCGCGGGCCTGGCCGTCCTCCTGCACCTTCAGCACCATCTCGCCCTCGAGCTGGTAGAAGAACTCCGGGCCTTCGTCCCAGTGGTAGTCGGTGCGCGCGTTCGGGCCGCCGACGATCATGACGATGAAGTCGCCGTCGACGATGCACTTGTTGGCCACCGGCGGCTTGAGCAGGTGCCGGTGTTCGTCGATCCACCGCTGCAGGTTGAAGGCGGGCGTGAGCACCTCAGCGCGCCTCCGGGAAGGCCGCGACGCACTTGAGCTCGATCGCGATCGGCGTCGGCAGCGCGGTGATGCCCAGCGTGGTGCGGCAGGGCGCCTTGTCCACGTTCGGGAAGTACTCGGCCCAGACGGCGTTGTAGGCGTTGAAGTCGCGCTGGATGTTGGTCAGGTACACGGTGACGTCCACCAGCCAGTCCCAGCGGCAGTGGCTGGCCTCCAGCACGGCGCGCACGTTGGCGAACACCGAGTGGCACTGGGTGACGATGTCGTAGTCCACCAGCTCGCCCCGGGCGCCGTAGACGTTGCCCGGCACCGCGTTGGTGCCCGGCGTTCGGGGTCCGATGCCGGAGAGGAAGAGCAGGTTGCCGACGCGGCGGGCGTGGGGGTAGCGGCCGACCGGGTGCGGCGCGGAGGTGGCGTGGATGATCTCGCTCATGATTCGTCCTGCAGTTTCCCGCGGATGTGCTTCATCGCCATCTCGTAGGCGACGGGGAGTTCCTCGTTGCTGTCCACGCCCATGCCGAGCTCTCGCACGCGGCCGTCGAGCAGGGAATAGACCCAGCCGTGCACGCTCAGCGCCTGGCCGCGCGCCCAGGCGTCCTGGACGATGGTGGTCTGGCAGACGTTCACCACCTGCTCGACCACGTTGAGTTCGCACAGGCGGGCGTGGCGCAGGGACTCGAGGTCGACCTCGGCCAGCATGGGCGCATGCTTGTGGGCGACGTCGCCGACGTGCCGCAGCCAGTTGTCGGCCAGGCCGACGCGGGTGCCGGTCAGCGCGGCGTGCACGCCGCCGCAGCCGTAGTGGCCGACCACCAGGATGTGCTCGACCTTGAGCACGTCGACCGCGAACTGGATGGTGCTCAGGCAGTTGAGGTCGGTGTGCACCACCACGTTGGCGATGTTGCGGTGGACGAACACCTCGCCCGGCTGCAGCCCGGTGATCTGGTTCGCGGGCACGCGCGAATCCGAGCAGCCGATCCACAGGTACTTCGGCGCCTGCAGCTGCGAGAGGCGCTTGAAGAACTGCGGGTCCTCGGCGCGCACCTTCGCGGCCCAGTCCCGGTTGCGGTCCAGCAGTTCCTTCAGTGGCATCGTGTCATCCCAGGTCGATCGTGACGTTCTTGGCTTCGGTGAAGAACCGCAGCGCTTCCCAGCCGCCCTCGCGGCCGATGCCGGACTGCTTCACGCCGCCGAAGGGCGTGCGCAGGTCGCGGTTCATCCAGGTGTTGACCCAGACCACGCCGGCTTCGAGCGCGGCGGCCAGGCGGTGGGCGCGGCCCAGGTCGCGGGTCCAGACGCTGGCCGACAGGCCGTAGGGGCTGGCGTTCGCGAGCGCCAGCGCCTCCTCGTCGGTGTCGAAGGGCTGCAGCGTCACCACCGGGCCGAAGATTTCCTCGGTATTGGTGCGGCAGTGGGGGCCGAGGCCTTCGATGACGGTGGGCGCGATGAACCAGCCCTCGCGGCAGCGGCCGGCCGGTCGCACCACCTCGCCGCCGCAGAGCACGCGGCCGCCTTCCTGGCGCGCCAGTTCGAGGCAGCCGAGCACCTTCTCGTGGTGGGCGCGCGAGACGACCGGGCCGAGGTTGGTTTCGGCGAGGTCGGGGTCGCCGACCACCAGCGCCTTCGCGCGCGCCACCAGGGCGTCGCGGAATTCGGCGTAGTAGCCGCATTCGACCAGCAGGCGCGAGCCGCACAGGCAGATCTGCCCCGAGTTGAGGAAGGCCGAGCGCACCACGGTGTCGAGCAGTTTTTCGCGCGGGGCATCGGCGAAGACCAGGGTGGCGTTCTTGCCGCCCAGCTCCAGCGAGGTCTTCTTCAGCGAGCGCGCGCAGCTTTCGGCGATGCGCAGGCCCACCGCGGTGCTGCCGGTGAAGCTGATGGCCTTGACGCCGGGGTGGTCGACCAGCGCCTGCCCGGCGCCGGCGCCGCGGCCCTGCACGATGTTGAACACGCCGGCCGGGAAGCCGATGCGGCGCGCCAGCTCGCCCAGCATCCAGGCCGTCACCGGCGTCACTTCCGAGGGCTTGCCGACCACGCAGTTGCCCGCCGCCAGCGCCGGCGCGAACTTCCAGGTGAACAGGTACAGCGGCAGGTTCCAGGGGCTGATGACGCCGACCACGCCCAGCGGCTGGCGCAGGGTGTAGTTGACGACGCCCGGGGCCGAGTGCGATTCGCTGGCGAACTGCGTGGCCGCGGCCGCGAAGAAGCGCAGGTTGCTGACCGCGCGCGGGATGTCGAGGCTGCGGGCCAGGGCCAGCGGCTTGCCGACGTCGCGGGATTCGGCGGCGGCGAATTCGTCGAGGTTTTCCTCCAGCGCATCGGCCAGCCGGTCGATCCAGGCGGCGCGCTCGGCGGCGGGCAGGGCGGACCAGGCCGGGAAGGCGCGTTGCGCCGCGGCCACGGCGGCATCGACGTCGGCGGCCGTGCCGTCGGGGCACTGGGCGTAGGCCCGGCCGGTGGCGGGTTCGAAGACCTCGATCACGGCCCCGCCCGCCGCGCCGCGGGCCTCGCCGTCGATCAGGTGGGACAGCCGGATTTCCATGCCCGCAAGCTTACCCGCGCAGGCACCGATACGGACAGGTACAGAGCGAGGTCAAAAAAAAGGGTCAGGATTGGCAGACCTTGCACCAGTAAAGGCGGCGGCCACCGAGTTCGTGGCGGACGATGACGTCGCCGCACTGGCGGCAGGGCTCGCCCTCGCGGTCGAAGACCTCGAAGCGGAAGCCGCGCGGGGTATCGGTGAGGTAGTCCTCGGCCATGCCCTTGGCGCGGCGGATGCCGCGGGTGGCGTAGCTGGCGCGCGGCACCGCCAGCAGGGCGCGGGCCAGGGCCAGGGTTTCCTCGTCGTCGAGGTCGCGCGGGCGGCGGCTGGGGGCGATCCCGGCCATGAACAGCACTTCCGAGCGCAGGTAGTTGCCCATGCCGGCCAGGAAGGCCTGGTCGAGCAGCAGCGCCACCAGCGCGCGGCCGGCGAGGCGCGGGTCGCGCAGGCGCGCCGCCACCGTGGCCTCGTCCAGCGACAGGTCCAGCACGTCGGGGCCGAGCTTGGCCAGGAAGGGATGCCGCGGCAGCTCGGCGGTCTTCCACATCTCCACCTCGGAGGCCGAGTAGAGCAGGATCGCCTTCTTCGCCGTCTCCAGCGCCACCCGCAGCGAGCGCGTGGTGTCGGGCCGCTCGCCGGCCCTGGCCACCTTCCACACGCCATACAGCTGGTTGTGCGAGTACAGCGTCAGCCCGTGGTCGAAGTGGGTGAGCAGGGCCTTGCCGTGCGGCACGATCGCGGTGATGCGGTGGTCCACCAGCGAGCGCTGGTAGCGCTTGAGTTCGGGGAACGCGAAGAACGCGTCGGTGAGCGGCTGGCCGACCACGGCCTTGGCCAGCTGGTCGGCGGCGCGGCGGATTTCAGGACCTTCGGGCATGCGCGCAGGGTGCGCCGGCGCGCGTGCAGGCGGCGTGTGGGTTCAGCGCTTGAGCGCCGGCGGCACCGACTGCACCTCGTGGTACTCGAAGCCCAGCGAGCCGTTCTCGACCCGGGCCACGCGCGCGTCCACCACCACGGCCGGGCCGGAGACGTCGAAGAACACCAGCCGCACGATCTCGGCCACGTCGAGCTGGCACGTGGGCGGGCGGAACAGGCCGCAGCCGCCTTCGGACAGGTCTTTCACCTCGCCGACCCAGGCGCGGTCCTCGTGCAGCACCATCACCCGCGCCGCGAAGGGAACACGGTCGGACCAGCGGTTGTTGGCGTCCATGCGTCGGTGCCTCAGAGGGAACGGGTGCGCCCGCCGTCGACCGGCAGGTTGATGCCATTGACGTAGCCCGCCGCGTTTCCGGCCAGGAAGGCGATCGCGGCGGCGACTTCGGCGGGTTCGGCAAAGCGGCCCGCCGGCACCGTGGCCAGCATGCCGCGGGCGATCTCGTCGGCGGGCTTGCCGGTGGCGGCCGCGCGCTCGGCCAGGATCTGGTCCAGCCGCTGCGTGCGGGTGTAGCCGGGCAGCACGTTGTTGACCGTGATGCCGTGCGGGCCGAGTTCGCTGGCCAGGGTCTTGGCCCAGGACGCGACCGCGCCGCGGATGGTGTTGGAGACGCCGAGGTTGGCGATCGGCTCCTTCACCGACGTGGAAATGACGTTGACGATGCGGCCCCAGCCGGCGGCGCGCATGCCCGGCAGCACGGCCTGCACCAGCACCTGGCCGGCGACCAGGTGCTGGCGGAACACGGCCACGTAGTCGTCGGGCGCCGCGGCGTGGGCCGGGCCGCCCGGCGGGCCGGCGGTGTTGTTGACCAGGATGTGCACCGGGTGCGCGGCGCACAGCGCGGCCACGGCGGCGCCGAGGCCGGCGGCGTCGGACGCATCCGCCGCCACGTGGCGGTGCTGCTGGCCCTCGGCGCGGGGCAGGGCGGCCACCACCTCGGCCAGCCGGTCGGGACGGCGCGCCAGCACGGTGACGTCGGCGCCCTGCGCGGCCAGCGCCTGCGCGGCGGCCAGGCCGATGCCTTCGGAGCCTCCGCAGACCAGGGCGTGGCGGCCGCGCAGCGACTCGCTCACCGGTCTTCCCCGGTCAGCGGGTTCTTGAGCGGCTGCACCATCAGGTCGCGCAGGCTCTCGTCGTCCTCGGCCTTCGGCGGCTCGAGTTCCTCGAGGTCCAGGCCCCAGGCCTCGGCATCGTCCGCGTCCATGCCGTCGAGGGCGCGGAACTCGGCGTCCATCAGCGCGGCGCGGGCCACGTCCTCGCTTTCGTAGATGTTGATGCGGCCGTCGCAGTCGAACACCTCGGCCACGCCGCTGCCCAGAACCCGCAGCCGCGACCACACCAGCATGCGCGGCAGCACCGCCAGCCACCACTGGTCGGGTTCGTGCGGGCCGGATTCGAGTTCGTTTTCCTCAGACATGCGTGTGTTCCTTGGTTACTGCAGCGCGATCAGCACGACCACGCCCACGGCGCCGACCAGGCTGAGCCAGCCGCTGCCGGCGGTGATGCCGGCGAAGAAGTCCAGGTTCCTGTCGTTGGCGGCGCGGTGCTTCCAGCGCATCAGCCACCAGCTGTAGCCCCAGCCGCCGTCTTCCGTGCCCGGCGCGAACGCGATCCGCTTGTCCAGCTGGTGCCGGTAGGCCAGCACGCGGAAGCCGAAATGCGCCGGCGCCGCCGAGCCCGCCAGGCCCAGGAACAGGAACAGCAGCAGCGACCCCGCGCCCGTGCCCATCGGTCAGAACGTCGCCAGGCCCGGCGCGCGCGGGTAGGGGATGGCGTCGCGGATGTTCGACAGGC
>ERZ1066122.2944-NODE-2944-length-10417-cov-10.031654_pt1 | contig 10417 bp, 8 predicted proteins | sample MGYA00382769_ERZ1066122 | MGnify/ENA primary metagenome ERZ1066122 (study PRJEB33369, sample SAMEA5778352) | biofilm metagenome | biome: Industrial cooling water; feature: Water cooling tower basin; material: Biofilm | place: United Arab Emirates | collected...
ACCTTGGCGAACTTGGACGACTCCATGATCTCGCACTTGTACTTGCGGCCGTCGTTCGTGAGCAGCGTGTACTCCGTCGTGTAGTACGCGCCGGTCTCGACTTCCTGCTGGCCGATGACGGTGAAGTCACCGACCTCCTCGCCAATCCCCATCGACAGCTTGCGCAGCGTCTTGGCATCCACCTCCGCGGGGGCGGCGGCGGCCTCGGCGGGCGGCGCTTCGGCCGGCGCGGCCTTCTTGCCGGCGGCCATCGCCGCACCGGTGGCCCCGGCGATCGTCAGCAACACCATGGCGGCGGCCTTCGTTTTCGGATTGATTGCATGTTCCATTGCGTATTCCCTGAGGTTGAGCGTCCCGGACGATCCCGGCGCCGAGCTGCGCGGGATGCCTTCATGAGTGACGGAACGGAGCAAACCGTCCCGTTGCCGGTGGCATGGACGGGCGAGGAGGCCACCGGCGGCGCCATTCTGGCCGGCGGGTGGGCGCGGTGCCACCGCTGCCGCGGGTGGCCGGCGACCATTGGGCAACGGTATCGGGCCTGGACGGCGTGGGCCGTCGGGACGCCCCGCCGGTCAGCCGGGCGCAGGCACCCGCCCGCGCGCCTGCGCCGGCATCAGCAGCACGGCGAGCACGCCCGCCACCAGCAGCGATGCGAGCGCGAAGGTCCACAGCGGGTCGGTTGAGGCCACCAGCCGCGTGACGGCATCGGTCCAGTCCATGCCGGCCAGCAGCGCCTTGCCCAGTTCGGCCACCAGCATCGCGGAGGCCGCCAGCAGGTAAGGCCAGTGGTTGCGCATGACCCTGAAGAACATCACCGCGACGATGAGCAGGAGGATCGCCTGTCCGGTCATCCCGGCGGTCTGGAACCGGTGGAACGTCTCCGGCCCCTCGATGCGGAAGGCAGGCACGAACCCGATCAGCGCGAAGAACAGCGCGGGCCCGAGGAACAGGATCATCGTGCTGCACAACAGCGCGCCATGCACCTTGCGGCGCTTGCGGAGCACGAACGCCAGCACGACGACCAGCGCCAGCCAGAGCGTCCCGACCACGTTGGCCACCATCAGCGCATCCGGCTCCGCCGCCACGATCGCGCGATGCGCGCTGTGCACGGTGAGCAGCGCCGCGGACCCCACCATCAACGGACCGGCCACCAGCACCGCCATGCCCAAGCGGCGGTGCTGCCGGAAATCCCCGCGCGCAAGCAGCAGCAACTGCGCGAGCAGCAGCCCCATCCACAGGTAACTGGTCACGACATGCAGGTGGTGGTGCGGCTGCGCAGCCGCACGCGCCCCGACGTAGATGCCCCAGAAACCGAGCAGGCCGACGAGCATCGTCCCGCCGACGAGCGCGACTTCCGCCCTATATGGCCTGTGCTTCAGCATCACCTGCCCCTCCCCACGCCCCGGCGGACGCCATCAGACGATGAGTACGCGATACGGCGGGAAACGGGCCAATTCCGACGCTCGCGCACGGGTGGAGGATGCGTCGCGCGACGCAGGGCCATCAATCGCCGAAGGTCAGATCGACATGCGTCCGACTCTCGACGCTCAAGGCGACCCGGCGCGATGCCGTGCGCGCTGCGCTGCGTCCAGGCGCAGGAAGCGCGCGGCGTTGTCGTAGAGGATCGCGCGCTTCTGCGCGGCGGTGAGGTACGTGGCCTGCTCGATCCGCGCCACCGCCGACTCGATCACGCCCGGCCAGATCATCTGGTCGGACCCGAACAGGATCCGGTCACCGTAGCCGGCATCGACCAACCCGCGCAGGAATGCATCGAAGGCCGGCCGCGGTTCGCTGTAGACGATGCCGCCGATCTCCGCATACACCTGCGGATGACTGAACATGAGTGCGCGCATGCGCTCGCCGAACGGGTAGCCCGCGTGCATCACCGAGACACGCAGCCGCGGGTGCCGCAGCAGCACGGGTTCGAGCTGCAGCGGGTCGCCCAGCGCGACGCGATACCCGCCGCCGCCGTAAGGCTGCCCTGGTTCGCCCGGTCCCATGTGCACGGCGACCGGGACATCCAGTTCCTCGGCCAGCGCCCACAGCGGGGCGAGCCGGGCGTCGTCCAGCTGCACGCCCTGGTACTGCGCCATGACCTCGCCGATCACCGCCAGGCGCCCCTGCCCGTGCAACGCGCGCAACTCCTCGATGGAGCGAACCCCGACATGGCGCGACCCCGGCGCATCGGCCACGCGGTAGTCGACCGCCTGCAGCACCCGCCCCGGCGCCTGCGACGCCCACCGCGCCACCCGCTCCGGTTCGCCGCTCACCACGCCCACGATGTTGAGCCGCTGCATGGCGGCGAGCGTGTCGCGCATCACCGCGTCGTCGGTCGCCGCCGCCTGGACCGGGTGGCTGCAAGGCGCGCGTGCGAACGCAAGGCCTGCCTGTACGCCCTCGCGTGGATACGAATAGGGCATCACCTCGAACGGCGTGCACATGGGCGGTGCGTCGACGCCCGCGTAGTCCGCGGCGCGCGCATGCAGGTGCATGTCCAGGATTGGCGGAGGGGCGGCGCAGGCGGCGGCCGGGATCAGCACGGCCAATGCGAAGACGACAGGACGCATGTGATTCACCGAGGCAGGGTGGCGGCGGCTACGGTAAAGCGTGCATCCCTGGGCGCGCGAGTGCGTGGACGTTTGTGCGCCGCATGGCCTTTCGCATCGCGCGGGACTGTGGGGCGAGGCGAGCCTCGCAATCGTCGTGGTCGGATTACGTGCCGTGCGCCCGACCCTGCTGCCCAGCCAATGCCCGCCTGACGGCGATCAGGCGCCCAGCAGTTCCACGTCGAATTTCAGCGTCGCGTTCGGCGGGATGACGCCGCCGGCGCCACGCGCGCCGTAGCCCAGGTTCGCGGGGATGATCAGCGTGCGCGCACCGCCTTCCTTCATCCCCTGCACGCCCTCGTCCCAGCCCTTGATCACCATTCCCGCACCGAGCGAGAACATGAAGGGCTCGCCGCGATCCTTGCTGGAATCGAACTTCTCGCCCTGCACCCCACCCTCGAACAGCCAGCCGGTGTAATGCACGGTGACGGTGCGACCGGGTGCGGCTTCCTTGCCCGTGCCGACGACGGTGTCTTCGTATTGCAGGCCGGAGGCGGTGGTCGTGAAGGGCATGGAGGTTCCTGATCGGCAGTGGATGCGGGGTGCGGAGTCTAGCGACCGTCCAGGGCGCGCACCGTGTGCAGCGGAGCACGGTGCCGATCGCATGCGAACAATGGGGTGAGGACGCATCCATGCACGTCGAAAGGGACCGGGCTCATCTCGAACTCGAACTTGAACCCGTCGACCCCATCATGGCGCGCGTCACGGCACCACCGCCCCAATCGGCCTGCAGCGTCCCGGCATGCACGTCGCGGTGGAACGTGGACCAGGGCCAATCCGCCACACGCCCGACCAGGCCATGCTTCAAGGGATTGATGTGCACGTAGTCGACGTGCGCCGGCAGGTCTGCCTCGTCGCGGATGCAATGTTCCCAGTAGCGCCGCTGCCAGATGCCCCGCTCGCCGGCACGCAGCCGACTCGCGGAGCGGCGTTCGCCCGGCGCCAAGGCACGCGAGAACCGCGACTTGATCAAGCGCCACCGGGTGGCGAAGTCATCATCGCCCGGCGGCAGGCGCCACACGCAGTGCAGGTGGTCGGGCAGCACCACGCAGGCCAATGTCATGAAGGGCCGCTCGTGGCGCGTGCGACGGAATGCCTGGCGCAACGCATCTATCCGATCGACAAGCAGCGTGTTGCCACCGCGCTGGGCGAGGTTGACGGTGAAAAAGTAGGTGCCACCCGCCTGTCGGTGGCGTCGGTACGTCCGCACGCCATCACGATGCACAGGCATCCGTCGCATGCGCGATCAGGCATTGCCATACGAGCGCGTCAGACGACGCCCGATTCGCCGATCGTAGGCTGGGTTGGCCCCATCAACCCAGCATGTCCAGCGACCTCGATGCTGGGTTGATAAAGCCAACCCAGCCTACGGTCCTGCTTGGTTCGCGGGCGACTTGTGTGAGTCGGAGGAAATTGCACTCTGACCCGTGTTGTGCCGGAAAAAACGCATGGGGGCGGACCCCCATGCGTCGTACTTCAGATTACGCGGCCCACTTCTCGATGGAAGCGTCGTAGATGGCAGCAGTAGCTGCACCACGGCGGATCACATTGATCGTGTTAACCGCATCCTGCTTGTTGTGGTAGCCCTCTGAAGATGCGATCCGTTCATGGTTCGCAGCGCGGATGTTGAAGTACCACTGGTTGTTGGCATTGCTCTTGAACAGGTAGAAATACATCGGCGTAGACCTCTTGGGTGTAGTTCGATGGCTCGACCTGTCCGGCCCGTGGGCTGTCTCCCGTTCACTACGCTGAGGTACTGGACCCGACCGTAATGATCTATAATGTTTGACGCGCCTGAACGGATCGGCCAAGCCGTCCACTTCGGGTTGCAACATAGGTAGAGCAATTTGCAGTCCACGCGCCCCTTGGTCTAGTCCACCTTGGGGCGCTTCTGTTTCTGACCTACGCACGCGGAATGCCCGAACGCTCAACACGGTTGGCGGCGTGCGTAGGTTTGCTATCTCCTCACGACTCGTCCTCCGGGTAGATGAAGTCGATGGTGGACTGGAACGCGGTCAAGAACCGCTGTTTCTTCGCGCTGGGCCACGGCGTGCCCGGAGCCGGAAGCTCCCGAAGCAATCCAACGATCGCGGAATGTACGCCGCTCGTGTGGTCAACGCTTACGTGGCCTCCGGACTTCGGCCTCTCTTGAGGAGTTGTTGGAGAACCTGCCGGCTTTAGCTCGACGGCTTCCGCAGGCTTACTTGCTGCATTGCTCGGCATGATGAGCCGGGAGCGGTCACCGGTAGCCGCGAAAAATCCCGCCTGTTCCGCGGAATTGATCAATACGCGAATTGCCTGATCTACGCGGTCGGGCAGGATCGCGTACTCCGCTGTGCGGAATAGGTTCTTTAGGCCGGCTTCTGGGGGCAGGGATGTGCCGCGGAATTTCTGGAACACCTTGGAGAAGAGCTCGATATCCAAGAATGCTTCGACCTTAGCCTGCACCGCGTCGTTCGGCATGACGGGCGCGATGATCTGCATTCCGCGATCCGTAACCGAGTGTCGATCCCCATTCGTTTGGATCAAGCCGAATTGGCGCGCGGCGGCTATGCGAGTGAGGTAGGTGCCGCTTCGCGTCGACTTGTAGTTGAGCCATGCAGCGAGTTGGTCGGACGTGCAACTCCCGCCACCAATGCCATGAATGGTTTCTGCAACCTTGATCGACGTGTCCAGGTCGAAATACGGCGATGCCGTGCCCGATCGCGTGCGCTTCGGCGCCTCGCCATTGGTCGCTTCGCTGTTGCTGTCGTTGGCCATGCCGAACCTCATTCAGGTCGAACTCGAGACGATAGTAAGACCGTGTTCTATCAATAGCAAGCGGTTTCGGTAAAAGTTTTCGGGATCGGCTCGTCTATCCAGCTTCAGCTGTCAATGATACCCGCTTGTTCTACGTCGTGGCTTAAAAAAAACGATTAAAAACAGCATGATGCAGATCATGTGTGACGCGGTGGACGGGCGTAGTTGGCTTTGTCTGATTTTCTGCGACAGTCAGCCTAGGTAGACAATTCCGCAGCGCAGCAAATGGGCGGGCGCAAAAAAGAGGCCCCGGACGGGCCGGGGCTGCTGTGTCAACGCGAAGGGTCCAAGGGCGTCGCATCCCCCATCAGGCTCTCGGACTTACCTTGCAGACATAGGCGGCAACCGCGTCATCGACTGAGCCAAGGGTCGCGACGTCACCGTAGGCGCCGAGCGGTCGCCATTCGCCACCACATTCACCCCGCCCGAAGGGCTCGAAGGTAAAGGTGGTCTGCTGCGGTGTGATCTGTCAGTAGAACGGTGTCAGATTCACTCCCGAACCTGACCCCGCCTAAGTGACTCACCTGCGCGCGACCCTCATCCGCACTTGCTGTACCCACAATTCAAACAAGTCGCACACCCATCCATGATCACCACGGCCTTGGTCGAGCACTTGTGGCACATGGTGGCCGAGGGCGGGAAGGACACGCCCTCGCCTGTGACGGCGATTTCCTCGGCCGACGACTGGGCGGTCGCGCTGGGCGCTGCGGTCAGGTCAGAGTTTTTTTTTGAGCGATCGTCGTACGCGCGGCGCTTCTCGGCGATCAGGGCGCGCTGGTGTTCGCTCATCTCGGGGTCGTGCAGCAGGCCGATGGACTTCAGGTGGTCCTCGACGATGGAGCCGAGTTCGGCGACCAGGCTGGGCATGTACACGCCGCCGGCCTTGAAGTAGCCGCCCTTGGGGTCGAACACGGCCTTCATCTCGTCGACCAGGAAGGTGACGTCGCCGCCCTTGCGGAACACGGCGCTCATGATGCGGGTCAGGGCCACGATCCACTGGAAGTGGTCCATGTTCTTGGAGTTGATGAAGATCTCGAACGGGCGGCGGTGTTCGTGTTCTGAGCCGGCGTTGAGCACGATGTCGTTGATGGTCACGTACAGCGCGTGCTCGAACAGCGGGCTCTTGATCTTGTAGGTGCTGCCCACCAGCACTTCCGGGCGCTCGATGCGCTCGTGCATCTGGATGACGTCGGCGACGTGGCTGCGCACTTCGGCCTCGACGACGGCCTGCGGGACGGGGTCGGCCTTCACCGCCTCGCGCGCGCGGTCCTCGGGGGTCACCACGGCATAGCCCTTGATTTTCTTGTCGATCTTGACGGCCATGGGCGCGTGGTCTCCTGCGTGCGTGCGGTGCGGTGGTGGGGTCAAAAAGGCCGGCCCGTTGCGGGGCCGGCCAGGGTGCTGCGGGATCTATCGGGGCGTGTCGATCGCGCCGTGGGTCTTGCGCCCGCGTCGCGGGGTGCATCAACGGCGGCGTGCGGCCTTCTTGGCGGCGCCCTTGCGCGCGCCGACCGACTTGCGGGCCTTGGAGACGGCCTTGCGGGCCGACTTCGCGGCCTTCTTCACCGTCTTCTTGGCCGCGCCCACGCTCCGGCCGGCGGCCTTGCGCGCGCTGCCGGCCCGCTTGCTGGCGGCCTTGCGGGCGCTGCCGGCGGTCTTGCGCGTGGCCTTCTTCGCCGCGCCCTTGCGCGCGGCCGTCTTGCGCGTGGCCTTCTTCGCCGTGCCCTTGCGGGCGGCCGTCTTGCGCGTGGCCTTCTTGGCCGTGCCCTTGCGCGCGGTAGCCTTGCGGGCGCCCTTCTTGGCGGTGGCCTTCTTCGCCGCGCCCTTGCGGGCGGTTCGCTTGCCGGCGGCCTTGCGCGCGCTGCCGGCTTCCTTGCGCGCGTTCTTGCTGGCCGTGGCCAGGCGCTTCTTGGCGTTGCTCACCGCCTTGGTGGCGGCCTTGGTCACCGTGGTCGCGGCGCTGGAGGCGGTATCGGCGATGGTGCTGCCGATGTTGGACGCCGTTTCCTTCACCGTATCCACCGCGTTCGACAGCGTCGCGGTCACTCCATTCCCGTTGCTCATATGCCCTCCTCGTGGGCGTGTTGAACGATTGGAATTGCAGGTGTTGCAGGGTGTTGCGTCGCCGATGCTATACCCGTGAAGCGCGCGTGGTGCGTGAACCATCCGCGCGTGCCGCGGGCGCGCGGCCCGCGGCGGCGCGGCGTCAGAACTTGCCGTAATAGCCTTCCTTGAGCGCATCGAACAGGTTGGCGGCGGTGTGCAGCTCGCCGTCGTATTCGATCTCGTCGTTGCCCTTGACCTCCAGGTACGTGCCGTCCTCGAGCTCGAAGCGGTAGGTGGTGTTCTCCAGGTCCGCCTCCTTGACCAGCACGCCCTGGAAGGCGGCCGGGTTGAAGCGGAACGTGGTGCAGCCCTTCAGGCCCTGCGCGTGGGCGTAGGTGTAGATGTCCTTGAAGTCCTCATACGGGTAGTCCGTTGGCACGTTCGCGGTCTTGGAGATGGACGAGTCCACCCACTTCTGCGCCGCGGCCTGCACGTCGACGTGCTCCTTGGGGCTGATGTCGTCGGCGCTGATGAAGTAGTCGGGCAGCTTCGCGCCGGGTTCCTCGGCGAACGGCATGGCCTTCGCGTTGACCAGCTCGCGGTAGGCCAGCAGCTCGAAGGACCAGACGTCGACCTTCTCCTTGGTCTTCTTGCCCTCGCGGATCACGTTGCGGCTGTAGTGGTGCGCGAAGGACGGCTCGATGCCGTTCGACGCGTTGTTGGCCAGCGACAGCGAGATGGTGCCGGTGGGTGCGATGGAGCTGTGGTGGGTGAAGCGCGCGCCGACCTCGGCGAGCTCGTCGACCAGTTCCGGCGCGACCTCGGCCACGCGCTGCATGTAGCGGCTGTAGCGCGCGTGCAGCACCTTGCCCTCGATCTCCTGGCCGATCTTCCAGCCGTCGTTCGCCATCTCCGGGCGCTTGCGCAGCATCTCGGCGGTGACGGTGAAGCGCTCTTCCATGATCGGCGCGGCGCCCTTCTCGCGCGCCAGCTCCAGGCCCATCTCCCAGCCGGCCACTGCCATCTCGCGGGCGATGCGCTCGGTGAACTCGCAGGATTCCTTGCTGCCGTACTTCATGCGCAGCATGGTCATGGTGCTGCCCAGGCCCAGGAAGCCCATGCCGTGGCGGCGCTTGCGCAGGATCTCGTCGCGCTGCTTCTGCAGGGGCAGCCCGTTGACCTCGACCACGTTGTCGAGCATGCGGGTGAACACGCGCACGACTTCCTTGTACTCGGCCCAGTCGAACTCGGCGGCATCGGTGAACGCGCCGCGCACGAACTTGGTGAGGTTGACCGAGCCCAGCAGGCACGCGCCGTACGGCGGCAGCGGCTGCTCGCCGCAGTTGTGCGCGTGCAGGCCATTGGCATCGAAGGTGTTGATGCCGGGCACCTGCACGTCGTAGACGTCCTCGCACCCGTCGGCGACCACCGCCTCGACGGTCGCCACGAAGCGCTCACGGTTGAGCGTGCGCCGGTAGCTCGACAGCGCGGCCTTGAGCCGGTTGGCTTTTGCCGTATCGGCAAAGCCGACGCGCGCGGCGAACTCGGCAAGGTTGTCGCCGCTGATGACGAGTTCGTGCTGCGCGAGCGTGGGATACGGGCGCATGCCGCCCCGACCATCGGGCAGCATGCTTTCACCCGCCGGGCGGCGGTCACGGTAGATCGTCGAGGCGATGCCCAGGCGCAGCAGCATGCGCTGCGCGGCCTCGAGCCGCGGCAGGTCCGACTGCGCCAGTCGCACGCTGACGCCCTTGGACTGCTGGCCCTGCACCGAGCCATCGGCGTCGAACAGGCCGCGCAGGAACCCGCGCTGGAAGTCGCTTGAAGTTTTTTCCAGCGCGGGCGCGATCACCTTGTCGCCCGGCGCCATGCCGAGCTCGAACGCCAGTTCGCGCAGCGCGGCGGACTTGAGACGGAACTCGCCGCGGTCCTCGACCTGCGACCACCCGGCGAAATCGGCGCGGTGGCTGAGCGTGCGCGCGCAGCGCAAGGCTTCGTCCATCAGAGCGACCGGCGCCAGCGGCGCGGCATTGACCGCGGCGGCCTGCGTCCAGACGGACAGCACCGCGCCGTCGCGCTTGAGCGTGCCGTCGCCGACCAGCAGGCCGAGCAGGAAGCCTTCCTCGTACGTGCGCTCACCGCGCCAGTCCGCGCCGGCCCGATGGTTGTTGAGCAGCACGCGATCGCCCGCCTGCAGCTTGCCGGCCTCGCACCACTCGGTGTCGGTGGACCAGCGGGTCTGCCGCACGACGCGGCGCACGCGGTGGTCGTGGGTCAGGCGCAATGCGTGGCCTTCGGCGGTCTGCAGGCGCACCACGTCCTTGGTGGCGGTGCGGAAGAAGCCCTCGGCGCCGGTGGCGTGGTCCACGCCGTCGACGCGTGCCATGAAGCCGCGGCCGAGCAGGTCGGACACCTGTCGCGGGCCCGCGGCGGTCTGCACCCAGGTGTCGGCGGTGACGCAGGGGTTGGTGGCGCGGATCGACTCGCACCACCAGTTGTTGTTCATCTCGTTGACGCGGTCGATGAGGATGAAGCCCGGCTCGGCGTAGTCGTACGTCGAGACCATGATCATGTCCCACAGGTGCCGCGCGCGGATGTGGCCGTAGATCCTGCACGCGACCAGTCCGTCGTCGCGGGTGATGTAGTTGCGGTGCGTGGGCCACTCGCGCCAGACGACCTGCGAGGCATCGGCGAGGTCAACGTCGCCGGCTTCCTTCTCGTTGAGCGGGAACACCAGCGGCCAGTCACCATCGGACTTGACCGCATCCATGAAGCCGTCGGTGATCAGCAAGCTGAGGTTGAACTGGCGCAGGCGCCCGTCCTCGCGCTTGGCGCGGATGAAGTCCTTCACGTCGGGGTGCGACACGTCGAACGTGCCCATCTGCGCGCCGCGGCGGCCACCGGCCGAGCTCACGGTGAAGCACATCTTGTCGTAGATATCCATGAAGGACAGCGGACCCGACGTG
>ERZ1066122.2948-NODE-2948-length-10408-cov-7.872790_pt1 | contig 10408 bp, 6 predicted proteins | sample MGYA00382769_ERZ1066122 | MGnify/ENA primary metagenome ERZ1066122 (study PRJEB33369, sample SAMEA5778352) | biofilm metagenome | biome: Industrial cooling water; feature: Water cooling tower basin; material: Biofilm | place: United Arab Emirates | collected...
GTCGCTGTCGCTGTCGCTGTCGCTGTCGCTGTCGCTGTCGCTGTCGCTGTCGCTGCCGGCTCGGCCTGGGCCAACAACGGCAACAGGACGTGATCGAGAAACGCTTGTTGCTGCTCGGCGTCCGCTTTGGCTGGCACCAGATGCGAATATTTATAGGCGAAGCCCAGGCGATGCAGCACCCCCACCATCCCCCCCGGCGAGTACCCTACCCCTACCTGCCGGCGCACCCAGTCGGCAATGCCCGCCGCCGTCAGGCGTAGTTCCGCGTGGACGTACGCGCGCACCTGCTCGGCTTGCGCCGCTGAGAGCCGCCCCGCATACGGCACGTAGTGGCGCGTGACAAAATCGCCTAGCGTGGCGGCTTGGGGGTAGGCCTGGGCGTAGCGGTACACGCTCGCTGCGTCGATCCCGAGTGCCTCGGCCACATCGGCGGCGGCAAACCCACCCGCCAGCATCAGCACCACCGTGACCCGAACGTACACCTGCCGCTCGCGCGTACTGCGCTGCAATTGTCGCAGTTCGAGCGCTTGTGGGGGCGTCAGCGTTAGCATACCTCAAATATCGCCGTTGCCGACACCGTTTTGCAAACCACTAATTGACGAGTATAGTAATGAGGAGATTGCCCGGAGTTGGAAAGAAAACAGCCCGCCCGAAATCTCCACGACACGATAGCAAAATGTCGTTTTGATGAACGAGCTTTAAGGGCTTTTTATTTCCGATATACGCACTTCCTGACACGGTTCCATACACCGTAAAATCACCAGAAACAGCCAATTGGTAAAACCCCGGTTGTGGCGAATCGCTGTAAACACTGTTACCGATATTGGAAACCTGTAAGTTCTGACCCCTGGCAGCCGTGTAACCAAGATCTGTTAACGTCTTGTACCCGTGTCGATAGTTGCGAATTAGGAAGTCCAATCTTTTGAATCGCTCTGTATAGCGACCAGCATCCAACCGCCCATTGGCTTCCAGTTCCTGCACCCCCGGAAACTCATACACGAATTTCGCCGGGCCTTGATTGGCGCGCAGTTCTGTATCAATGGCATCGAGAATGGCGGCGTGCTTGCGGCGGATTTCGGTCTCTTTGGCGATGACGGCCGCCGTGAGGGCTTCGACGTAGGCCACTACCTCCGCTTCCTGATCGGGGGGCGGCAGCGGAATCAGGCAATCCAGAAACAGGGTTTTCGCGTGGCGGATGGTAGCGCCCGCCGGCACCAGCAGGTCCAGTTGCTCCCGAAAGAGGTCGTGCTTGATAAACGCCAGCAAGTACAGCTTGCGCGGCCCCAGCGGTAGGCGGTAGAGCGCGCCGGAGGTCATAAACCCGGGCAGGTCTTCGTCAAGTATGACAGCCTCGCCGATGTTGCTGTCTTTGGAAATCAAGACATCGCCGGCCCGCAGGTTTTGTTGCACAAACGCCCGTGGGTTGACGGGCAGGGCCGTTTCGGGGGTCAGGTCAGGCAGAAAGCTGTGCGCCTGCAAGGCTTTGGTCCGAATAAACCGCACCGGCGATTGCGGAATGTAAGCCACCGAGCCCACCTCAACGCCGAGGTCGCGGCTGGTGAGCGCGCGCGTCAGGAACGCACTGACGGGCACCACGCGCGGGTTCGGAATGATGGCCCGCTGATATTGAACCGGCGAGAACGAATAATTTTTGGCCGCAATCTCCTCGACGGTAATTTCCGTCGGCACCGTGACGTAACGCATCAGTAAACTATTGCTGAGGGGTTAGCGCGGGGCGATGAAGCCGGTTTGCAGGGCCAGTTCCTGGCCGAGGCACCAGTCGCGGAAGTCTTCGACGGTCTGGCTGAACTCCTCATCGAGCAGGGGGCGGCCCTCGGCGTCGATCTCCACATCGAAAGTGGCGTAGTCCACCCGGTACTGGTTCACGAATGACTTAACGCGTTTGGAGGTGCGCACCTCGTAGCCCACGCGCTGGATGTCGCGGAAGAAGACGCGGTAGTTGTCGGCGCGCAGGGCGGCGAGTTCGGCGTCGGTGCGGGGCTTGTAGGCCACGATAACGGACGTATTAACGCCCGTTTCGGCGAACACATTGGCCGGCAGGTCGAAGATGGCCACCAGCCGCATCCGTTCCAGCAGCCACTGCCGCACCTGCTGCCAGCGGTCGATACTGGCGATGGAGTTGGAGAGCACGATGCCCAGCCGCCCGCCGGGTTTGAGGATGCGGTAGGCGTTTTCGAGGAACACCACCCCCAGGTCGATGCGCTCGCCGGTGCGGGCGCGGTGCCAGAGTTCGTAGAGGCCGATCACCTCGCGGTCGCGGGCGGTTTTGGGCTCGAAGGCGCGGTCGTCGCCGAAGGGCGGGTTGGTGAGCACCACGTCGAATTTTTTGAGGCGCTTGTCGCCGGCGTGCTCATCCCAATTCCCCTCGGCGTTTAGCTCGGGGTCCAGGTCCATCAAGCCGCCCGTGTGGTCGAATTTGGTGAGCAGCGACCCATAGCCCGGCCGGGCTTCGATGGTGGCGTTGCCGTCGCCGTTAAGCAGCATATTGAGCGTGGCGAGCATCACCATCTGCTCGTCGATGTCGAAGCCGAAGACGTTTTTGTCGTCGAGGCGCGAGTTGGAGTTGACGTAGGAGACCGACAGGAAATCGGCAATCCCGACGGTGGGGTCGATCACGGTTTCGCCGTTGCGTGGGTTCACGATGCGCACCAGAAAATCGATGAGCGGCAGCGGCGTCACGAACTGCGCGTTCTGGTCTTTGGCAAACTGCGTAGCGAAGCGGTGGAAGACCAATTGGTAGAGGTCGGTCTTGTAGGAACGCACGAACGAATAATCCTGAAACTGGCGCACCACCGTGGTGAGCACGGCCACGTGGTTTTCGTTTTTGGGCGAAAACGGATTTTCTTTCAGGATGCGGTAGTAGGTGCCTTCGGCGTCTTCGCGGAGTTGGCGCACCCGTTCCAGGAAAGGTTTGATGCGTTTATCGCTGAGGCTTTTGTAGGCGGCCTCGTCGTCGGTGAGGTAGAAATCGAGGAATCGCTTGGGGTTGGCTTCGTTGCGCTTCTCATCGAAGATTTTGAGCGCCAGCATCTGAATCAGCAATTCGTAGCCCTTCTGGTTGACGAGCCCCTTCTGGTCCATCGCCCGCAGAATGGCCGACATCGCCGTGTTGATCTGCACCGATTGCAGGCCCGAAATCACGTCCAGGTCCTGAATGCCGCGCTTGGAGCGGTCCTTTTTGGTGCCACTCGTCCAGGTCGCCAGCTTATCAAACGGCAACAGGTTGGCGTAGGGGTCAGGCAGGTGGAGCGAGAGTTCTTTGGTGGTGCTGTCGTCGCCTTTGAGGTTATACTCATCGCTGAACCGCACGAACTTCCCGTTGTGCTTGCGGAAGAGCCGCAGCGCCGCCCGGTCGTAGAGCACACCGAGCGAGAACGCCCGTTCGCTCTCTTTGAGGTAGGGTTTGAGCTGCTGGTTCCAGACGGCCTCCACGTCTTTATCGCCTTCGTCTTTGATTTCGACGGCCACCAGCAGATGGGCGCGCAGCCAGTCCAGCGCATCCTGATTTTTGGTGGTATGCCAGGCGTGGTAGCGGGTGCGCCACTCGGCGCTATCGAACACGGCCGCGTCGAGCTTAATGGGCTGGCCGTTGCCTTTGGGGAACTGCACTTCGGTGCCGATGTAGTCGGCGGCAAACAGGCCCGAGTACACCATCGCGTAGAGCAATTCCCACTTGTAGTACTGTTCGTTGGGTTCGCCGTTGGCCCGGCGCAGGGAGGTTTTGGTGCCCGTGCTGAGATGCACGGGCAGGAAACAATCAAAAGAGGCCGCCGCGCCGTAGGTGGCCGCGAATTTTTCTTTGGCTTGCTGGAAAGTAGTCGCCATTAATTAAAAGAAGACCGAAGACAGAGGGAGTTTTAAGTAGGGGCTGTTGGCCGGGTAGAGGCACGCTTGGAGGCCCAGCATATCCATTCGTACCGCAAGACAGCACCGGAGCCCCCGCCCCGGCCCCCCAAAGGTCGGGGCGGGCGGGGGGTTGGGCTCCCTACCCCTACGCCGTTGCTACACTTTTGCCCCCCCTCCCCCCCGAATAGGTAGCACGGGCGTTGCTACACTTTTGCCCCCCCTCCCCCCCGGATAGGTAGCACAGGCGTTGCTACACTTTCGTACCCCCTCCCCCCCAGATAGGTAGCACGGGCGGGGCACCCGGTGGTTGGCGCCCCCCCCCCAAAGCCCCCACCCTACCGCAAATGCGGTACGCCCCAGATGCGGCCCTACGCGGCCCGGTGGCCGTGCTTTGCGGGCAGAATCAGCTACGGTGTGCTTCGCTAGGTACTGCGGTAGAAGCAGCACACTAGTATTTGCCGCCAGGAGGCTGATTATCAGTCTGACTACGGACTACGGTCTACCGACTACTGACTACCTGATGGCTCCGCTCACCCTTGCCCTCGTCGAAGACGACCCCGAAGTGCGGGCCTTGCTCACGCAATACTTCGGGCAGCAGCCCGATATGCGCCTGACGGTGGTGGCCGCCTCCGCCGAAGAGCTGCTGCGCGAACTGGCCGTGGCGCACCCGCCCCAAATCGCGCTCCTCGACCTGGGTTTGCCCGGTATGAGCGGCCTCGACCTGCTCACCACGCTGCGGGCGCGGTTTCCGCAGACCGATGTCATCATCCAGACCGTTTTCGACGATACCGACCGCATCTATCAGGCGCTCTGCAATGGCGCCAGCGGCTACGTGCTGAAAAACGCGCCGCTCGAACAGTACCGCGAGGCCATCGTGGAGGTCTCGCAGGGGGGCGCCTATTTCAGCCGGGCGGTGGCGCGGCGGGTGTTGCAGCACTTCAAGCCCACGCCCCAGACGCGCCCCGAAGTGCTGTCGGAGCGCGAGCGCGACGTGCTGCAAGCCCTCGTGGACGGCCTCAGCGACAAGCAGGTAGCCGAGCGCCTGCACCTGGCCCACGCCACGGCCCGCACCCACGTGCGCAACATCTACCGCAAGCTGCAAATCAACTCGCGCTCGGAGTTGCTGACGCGCGCGGCGCGCGGGCAGTTGTAGAGACGCATATATGCGTCTCCGCTGCACAGGGGCGCCTGACCGCCGTGGCTTAACCGCCGGAGGCGCGCAACCGCCGGAGACGCATATATGCGTCTCTACGCCGTTCGGCGGCACAAAACCGCTGCTGGCTCCACCTGTCAGGCGGCCACCTCCACCGCCCACCCGCCGCCGGGCGCCGGCCCGGCCCGCAGCGTGGCACCGATGCCGGCGGCCCGCTGGCGCATCCCGCGCAGCCCGATGCCGGCGGGCTGGGTGGGCGCCGGCACCACCGGCCCATCGTTGGCGACACGCAGCACCAGTTGGCGGCCGTGCTGGGCCAGGCGCACCGTGAGGCGGGTGGCGGCCGGCGCGTGGCGCACCACGTTGGTCACGGCTTCCTTGAAGATCAGCAGCAGTGCCTGCCGGGTTTCGGCGCTCAGGCGGGCGTGTTCGGCGAGGCCGTGGGTGTGCAGCTCGGTCAGCAGGCCGGTGGGGGTGGTGGTCTGGGCCAGGTGTTCGCGCATCCGGTCGAGGAGGGCGCCCACGGTATCGGCGCCGGCATCGATGGTCCAGACCACATCGCGCATCGTCTGGGCGGCGGCGCGGGCATTGGTCAGCAGCCGGTCGAGGCCGGTGGCGGTGGCGGCGGGCAGGGCCGCATCGGCGCGCAGCAGTTGGGCCTGCATCGTGACGCGGGTCATCAGGGCACCTACTTCGTCGTGGAGATCGGTGGCGATGCGGGTGCGGAGGCGCTCTTCGCGCAGGGCGCGGGCCAGGCGCAGGCGGCCCACGCCCCACGCCCCGGCCGCCACCAGGGCCAGGGCCAGCACCCACACGCCCGGCCGCTGCCACCAGGCGGGCCGCACCGTCAGGGGCAGGCGCAGGGTGTTGGCGGCGCGGCGGTCGGCGGCGGTCAGCCCCTGAATCCGTAGCTCGTAGGCGCCGGGTGCCAGGCCGCGCAGCAGCAGGCGGTGTTCGGAGGTGAAGGCCGGCCCCACGGCCCGGCCGGTGCCGTCGGCCGCGAAGAGTTGGTGCGTAAAGCGCGCCAGTTCGGGCTGAAAGACATCGCTCAGGGTGAGGCGCAGTTCGGCGGCGCCGCCGGGCGGCAGCACCAGCGCCGGCACCGAATCGGGGCGCAGGGCGTGGGCCACCAGCCCCAGGCCATCGGCCGAGGGGCGGGCCACACTGGCCAGCAGCACCCGCAGCGGTGGCCCGGCGGCGGCGGCGCGCAGCCGTGGCGGGGCCAGGCGGTACACCCCGCCCACGCCCCCCAGCAGCAGGGCACCGGAGGCGGCGGGTTCGAGCAGCAGGGCGTTGCGATTGAGTTCGGTATCGGTCAAGCCCTCGGCTTCGGCCAGCACCGTGAGGTGGCCGGCGGCGGGCTGAAAGCGCACCAACCCGCCGTAGGTGCCGACCCACAGCAGGCCGCCGGGGGCCGGTTGCAGCGTGGCCACGGTGCGGCTGGGCAAACCGGCGGCGCTGCTCACCTGCCGCACAAGGCCCCGGCGGCGGTCCACGAGCAGCAGGCCCTGGTCGCGGGTGCCGACCCACACCCGGCCCGGCCCGGCGGGCGCCAGGCACAGCAGCGCATCGGTGGGCAGGCGGCGGGCGGCGGCCGAAGGTTCAACCCCAAAATGGCGCAGCCGCCCCGTGGCGGGCCACAGGTAGTAGAGGCCGGCCGGTGTCGCCACCCACAGGCCATCGGCGGCGGGGTCGGGGTCGAGGGCCAGCCCCGTGACGTAGAGCCGGTGCAGCGGAAAGGTGGCGCGGTGGTCGGCGTAGCGCCGCACCGAGTCGCCGCGCAACACGAACAGCCCCCCGATGGAGGCGCCCCACAACCGGCCGCGCCGGGCATCGGCCAGCAGCCCCCGCGCCGACAGCCCCGCCCGCCCGCCGAACGTCACGGTGCCGGTGGCGGGGTCGAGCAGGCCGAAGCCGGCGGTTTCGTCGGCGACCCACAGGCGGCCGTCGGGCCGGGGGTGCGCCCCGAACAGCACCGGCTCGCCGGCCGGGCCACCCCGGCGGCGCAGGGGCAGCGGGCGCAGCGGGGCCAGGGCCGAATCAGCCGCCTGCGCCCAATTGCCCTGGTAGGTACTGACCAGCAAACGGCCATCGGGCAGGCGCACCAGCGCGCGGGTGCTGGGCAGCGGCCGCCCCCCGGCGCGGCGCAGCGTCTCGACCAGCGGCTGCACCGCCCGCTGCTTGTAACAGCCGCGCCAGCCCACCGCGAAGCCCCACCAGCACCCGGCGGGGTCGTGGAGCAGGCGGGTATCGTCGCGGTCGGGGGGCAGGCCGCCGTCGGTGAGCGTCACCGTGGCGCGCCACCCCGGCCCGGCGCCGCCGCGCAGCACCACCCGGCGGCCGGCCACGAGCCACTCGCGGGCCGTGTCGGAGAGCCAGGGCCGAAACCGCCGGCTCGGCCCCGCCGAATCGGCCAGCCAGCGGTCCAGCTCCCGAAAGCGCCCACCCGAATCGGCCGCGTAGAGCGCGTGCGACGAGTAGAACCGCAGCGGCCGGCTGCCCGGCAGCGGCACCAGGTAAGTGGGCGCACGCCACTGGCGCCGCAGCCGGCCGGTGGGCGTAAAGGCGTACACGTAGCGCCCGGCGGCGGTGGCCCACACGTCGGCGCTAGATGCGGCGCTAGGAGCGGCGCTAGGGGCGGCGCTAGGGTCGGCCGGCGCTTCGGTCAGAAAGAAATAGACGTTACTGGGTAGTTGGGCAGTGCGCCGGGTGTGGTTGGGCGACAGCGGGCGGGCCGGGTCCAGCACGGTCAGGCCGCCCTCGCCGTAGCCTACCCACAGGCGGCGGGCGCGCGGGTGCCACCACAAGGCCCCCACGCTGGCCGTCTCGCCGGGGCGCAGCGGCAGACGGTAGTGGCGCAGGGTGCCGCGCGCATCGAAACAGTAGAGGCCACTGGCCGCCCCAATCCAGAGGCGGCCGGCGCCGTCGAAGGCCAGGGCCGATACCAAATCGAGTGGCAGCCGGGCGCCGCGCCGCACCAGCTCGGCCAGGGGCGTGGTTTCGTAGCCGTCGTAGCGGAAGACGCCCTCGTCGGTCGCCAGCCACCGGAAGCCGTGGCTATCGGCCACGATCTGCTTGACCTGATGCTGGCTCAGGGCGCCGTCGCGGGTCCAGGGGGCGGCGGCGGCCGGCCAGGCCAGCAGCAGGACCGGTAGCCGGGTCGGCAACCACCTCATCCAATCTCGGCAAACCCGGTGCGCCATATAGCCAAAGCTACGGCGCCGGTTCTTGTACATCAGATCAAGGCGACCACCGTCGGTCTATCGTTTCGCAAAAAACCCGTTGCCTTTCTCCGTGCGGTATTCGCACTGGCGCTCTACGGTGCCGGTGCTGGCTTCGGAGCAATCAACGCCGGTCACTTTGCCGCGCGTGAAGCGGAAGTAGCACATCACGCAGTTGGTACCCTCGGCGATATAGCGCGGGGCGGTGGCGGGCAGGTAGAGGCCGCCGTTGTCGGCGTTCTGGTCGAGGGGCAGGGCCATTGCCCGGAATTTGCCATTGAGCTGGCCCATCCCCACGAGGTAAAACGTGGGCTTGGTGCGCGGGCCGTCCTGGGCGGGCGCCACCATCACGCGGTCCACGACGGTGCCGTCGTTGAACTCGCGGATGAACTGCTGGAGCAAGCGCTCGGGCTTAACATCGTAGCTCATCTCCTTGAGCTGCGTCTGCCACTCGCCGATGCGGGTGGTGATCACTTCGGGTGCGGCGGCGGGCGCCGGGGCAGCGGCCGCCTCGGCACCGGGCGCGGCGGGCAGCGTGGGCCGTTGGGCAGCGGCTTCGGCGGGTGCCGCCGAGCCTTGCTCGACGCCCTTCGGCGAGGAGCACGCGCTCAGCAAGCCGCTCAGCAGCAGCCCCGACGCCACTCGGCGCGGCGCGGCCTGCCACAGGCGACGAACGATGAAAGTCAACATAACCAAATGAGGCGCGAAAACGAACGAAGCCGGTCGGCGCGCGGGCTACACGCGCCGACCGGCTTCGTTCGCTACTTTTTGTAGTAGCTCAGCGCCTCGGGCATCCGGGCGTTGATGTCGGCGATGCGGGTTTGGTCGGAGGGGTGCGTCGAGAGGAACTCGGGCGGCGCGCCCTGGCTCTGCGCGGCCATCCGCTCCCAGAAGCCGGGCGCGGTGCGCGGGTCGTAGCCGGCCATTGCCATAAAGATGAGGCCTAGGCGGTCGGCTTCCGACTCCTGGTTGCGGCCGAACGACAACATTTTGAGTTGCGTACCGACACCCACCGCGCCGAGGAAGATGTTTTGGGCAGTGCTCGGGTTCTGGCCCGCCAGCGCCTGCAGACTGCCGCCCAAACCTTGCGCCACCATTGCCTGCGAGGCGCGCTCCGACGAGTGCTTCGCGATAGCGTGGGCAACCTCGTGGCCCATCACGACGGCCATCCCGGCTTCGTCCTTCATCACCGGCAGAATGCCCGTATAGACGGCCACCTTGCCGCCCGGCATACACCAGGCATTGACTTCTTTGGACTCAATCAGGTTGAACTCCCACTGGTAGCCTTCGAGTTGGTCGGAGAGATTCTGTTGTGCCATATACTGCTCGACGGCGCGCTGGATGCGCTGCCCGACCGATTTGACCTGCTGCGTGGCCGCAGCGTTGGACGACAGGCGATTCGTGGCGAGTACTTCCCGGTACTGGGTGGCCGCCATCGTCTGCATTTCCGAATCGGGCACGAGCGCGAGTTGGCGGCGCCCCGTAATCGGCACGGTGGCGCAGGCCATCAACAGACTAAGCGTGGCGGCGGAAAGAATGCGTTTCAGCATCTGAAATAGGGGGGTTGGGGGTTAGTAGGGGAAGAGGAGAAGCAGATTCCGCCCCAAAAATGAGCGCCGTGGGGCAACAATGGCGCCAGTAGCTGCCCTGTTGGGGCGGCGGGCGGCACAGGGTACGCGCGCGGGCCGGGCGGCGTTGCGACCGGCCCCGACAAGTTGCCCCCGGCCCCGGCCCGTACTTTTGCGGCCGTGAAAATCCTTGCCATCGGCCGCAACTACGCGGCCCACATCGCCGAGCTGCACAACGAGACGCCCACCACGCCGGTCATCTTCGACAAGCCCGAAACCGCGCTGCTGCTCAACGACGCGCCGTTTTATTTTCCTGAGTTCAGCCAGGACATCCATTTCGAGATTGAGTTGGTGCTGCGGATTTGCAAGGAAGGCAAGAGCATCGAACCGCCATTTGCCGGGCGCTACTACGACGCCATCGGGCTGGGCATCGACTTCACCGCCCGCGACCTGCAAGGCCACGCCAAAGCCAAAGGCTTGCCCTGGACGCTCGCCAAAGGCTTCAACGGCTCGGCGCCGGTGGGGCGCGTGTGGAAACCGGTTTCGGAGTTCGCCGACCTGCGGAACATCTCCTTCTCGCTCACGCAGAACGGCGTAGA
>ERZ1066122.2949-NODE-2949-length-10407-cov-34.419726_pt1 | contig 10407 bp, 10 predicted proteins | sample MGYA00382769_ERZ1066122 | MGnify/ENA primary metagenome ERZ1066122 (study PRJEB33369, sample SAMEA5778352) | biofilm metagenome | biome: Industrial cooling water; feature: Water cooling tower basin; material: Biofilm | place: United Arab Emirates | collected...
GGCTACCGGCTTCCGGCTGCCGGCAACCCCTGGGGTTCGCCGGCAGCCGGCAGCCGGTAGCCGGCAGCCTACCCCCTGACCCCTGCGTAGAGCAGGCACGGTTCGGCGCGCGCGGCCCAGCCTGGCGCGGCCGTCCACTCCTGCAGCCGCGCGTCGTCCAGGCGCTCCGCGCCCGCCTCCAGCTTCTCGCGCAGCCCCGGGCGGCCGACCAGCCGCTCGAAGTGGCCGGCGCCGGTGGGGTTGGCCGCCGTCGGGTAGCGCGCCCAGGCGAACTGCGGCTGGCGCAGCGCGACAACCTCGGCGAGCAGCCGCAGACCCAGCGCGACCGGCCGCACCGCCGCGACGTTCTCCACCCGCAGCCGCACCCCCTCGCACGACAGGCCGGCGTGCGGCGCCTGGGCGGGAGTGAAGCGCAGCGGCTGCACCGACACCCCCGGCAGCGAGTGCGCCCGCAGCCGCTCCGCCAGCCGTCCGGCGTCGAGCCAGGGTGCGCCGATCACCTGGAATGGCCAGCGCGTGCCGCGCCCGGCGCTGAGGTTCGTCGCCTCGAAGAGGCAGAGCCCGGGGTAGAGCAGCGCGGCGTCGAAGCTCGTCATCGCCGGCGACGGCGGCACCCACGGCAGCCGCAGCTCCGGCCAGAGCGCCGTACGCCGCCAGCCGCGCGCCGGCACCACCTCCAGTGCCGCGCCCGGCTGCCGCTCACGCTGCCAGAGCCGCGCGAACTCGCCGGCCGTCAGGCCGTGGCGGACGGGCAGCGCCGCGCGACCCAGGAACGAGGCGCAGCGCGCCTCGTCCAGCAGCGGCCCCTCGCAGCGCGCCAGCTCGCCGCCGAGCGGGTTCGGCCGGTCGAGCACCAGCAGCGGCACCCCGGCCTCGGCACAGACGTCCAGCACGTGCGAGAGCGTCCAAATGTAGGTGTAGAAGCGCGCCCCGACGTCCGGAACGTCGAACAGCACGGCGGCGAGGCCGGCCAGCGCCGCGGCGGGCGGGCGCATCTGCTCGCCGTAGAGGCTGACGACCGGCAGCCCGGTGTGCGCGTCCAGCGCGTCGCCGACCGCCGCGCCGTCCGGCGCACGGGCCGCCAGCCCGTGCTCAGGCGAGAAGAGCCGCGCCAGCGGCAGCCCGGCACGCTGCAGCGCCACGCGCGTGCGCAGCGACGCGTCCGCCGCCAATCGCGCAGCGTCGTTGGTGACCAGCCCCAGCCGTGCGGTGCGGCCGAAGCGCTCGGGGGTTCGCAGCAGCTCGTCGGCGCCGAAGCGGATCGGTTCGGGTGCGCTCATCCTGTGGGTCGCTGTCTCCTGCGGCCGGCGGCCGGGGGGAGGAAGCTTTGTCTTGTAGCCACAGCACAACAAAGCGGAACCTGTGCACCGGGCGGCTGAAGCCGCCGGGAGGGGCCGCTCCTTCCGCTTTACCCAGATGTGGGTCAAAGACAGGGCATGAAGCCCCCGGCAGAAGCCCTCGGCGGGCTCTGCTCCTGCATCATAGCACCACCGGGGAGCGCGGGCACCTGGCGCCGGTCGGGTGGCCGGTGCGGAGGCGACCCTCGCCAGCAGCGCGCACGTCCACCTCCCGCGCACGCGGCTATTGCCGCAGCCCGCGGCGCACGGGTAGCTTGCGCGAGTCCCGCATCGTGAGCCCCGCACCCGAGCGAGCCATGCTCATCGTCCACGTCCACGTGCACGTGAAGCCGGACGCCGTCGAGGCGTTCAGCGCCGCCACGCTGGCGAACGCGCGCGCCAGCGTGCAGGAGCCCGGCGTCGTGCGCTTCGACGTCGTCCAGCAGCAGGACGACCCCACGCGCTTCATCCTGGTCGAGATCTACCGCACGGCCGACGACCCGGCGCGGCACAAGGAGACGGCGCACTACGCCGGCTGGCGCGACGCCGTGGAGCCGCTGATGGCCGAGCCGCGGCGCAGCGTGAAGTTCCACGCCGTCTTCCCCGAAGCGGCGGGCTGGGAGCTGCCGCGGTGACGTTCGAGTTCGCCACCGCCACGCGCATCGTCTTCGGCGAGGGGCGGCTGCGCGAGGTGGGCGCGATCACGGCCGCGCTCGGCACGCGCGCGCTGGTCGCGGAAGGCGCGAGCGGCCGGGCGGACGCGCTCGTGGCGCTGCTGCGCGCCGCGGGCGTGGCGACCACGCGGCTGACCGTCGCCGGCGAGCCGACGACCGCGCTGGCGGAGGCGGGTGTCGAGCAGGCACGCCGCGCGCGCTGCGACGTGGTCGTCGCGCTGGGCGGCGGCAGCGTGATCGACGCGGGCAAGGCCGTCGCCGCGCTGCTGACCAACCCCGGCGTGCTGCGCGACTACCTGGAGGTCGTCGGCGCGGGGACGCCGCTGACCGAGCGCGCGGCGCCGTCCGTCGCCATCCCCACCACGGCGGGCACGGGCGCGGAGGTCACGCGCAACGCGGTGCTGGCGGCGGAAGCCGAGCGCGTGAAGGTCAGCCTGCGCAGCCCGCTGATGCTGCCCACCGTCGCGCTGATCGACCCGGAGCTGACCTACGGCCTGCCGCCGGAGCTCACCGCGAGCACCGGGCTGGACGCACTGACGCAGTGCATCGAGCCGTTCGTCACCCCGCAGGCGAACCCGCTGACCGACGCCGTCGCGCGCGAGGGCATGCGCCGCGCGGCGGGCGCGCTGCGCCGCGCCTACCACGACGGCGCCGACGTGGAGGCGCGGCGCGACATGGCGGTCGCCAGCCTGTGCGGCGGGCTGGCGCTCGCGAACGCGAAGCTCGGCGCGGTGCACGGCTTCGCCGCGCCGCTCGGCGGGAGGTTCCCGGTGCCGCACGGCGTCGCCTGCGCGCGGCTGCTCGCTCCGGCGACCGAGGTCAACGTGCGCGCGCTGCGCGAGCGCGACCCCGCCTCGCCCGCCCTGCCGCGCTACGCCGAGGTCGCCCGCCTGCTGACCGGCCGGGCGGAGGCCGAACCGGAGGACGCCGCGGCGTGGCTGCGCCGGCTCATCGAGGAGCTGCGCGTGCCGCCGCTCTCCGCGTTCGGCGTCGCCGCGGCGGACGCGCCGGCGCTCGCCGCGAAGGCGCGCGTGGCCAGCAGCATGCAGGGCAACCCGGTCGTCCTGACAGACGACGAGCTGACGGAGATCCTGCGCGACGCGCTCGCGCCCCGCACCCCGGAGGCGACCGCATGACCTCATCGCCGGAGCCCGCTCCGCTGCGCGTCGGGCTGATCGGCTACGGCCTGGCCGGCTCCGCCTTCCACGCGCCGCTCATCGCGGCGACGCCCGCGCTGCGGCTGGCGCGGGTCGTCACCTCCCGCGCCGAGCGCGCGCGGCAGGCGGAGCGCGAGCATCCCGGCGTGCAGGTGGTGCAGACGCCGGAGCAGCTCTGGGCGCGGGCCGCGGAGCTGGACGTGGTGGTCGTCGCGTCGCCCAACCGCACGCACGTGCCGCTGGCGCGCGGCGCGCTGCAGGCGGGGCTGGCGGTGGTGGTCGACAAGCCGCTGGCGGCGAGCGCGGCCGAGGCGCGGCACCTGGTGGAGGAGGCCGAGCGCCTGCAGCGCCCGCTGAGCGTCTTCCAGAACCGCCGCTGGGACGGCGACTTCCTGACGCTGCGGCGGCTGCTCGGCGAGGACGCGCTGGGGCGGGTGCTGCGCTTCGAGAGCCGCTTCGAGCGCTGGCGGCCGGAGGTCAGGCCGGGCTGGCGCGAGCAACCCGCGCCGGAGGACGCCGGCGGCCTGCTCTACGACCTGGGCAGCCATCTCATCGACCAGGCGCTCGTGCTCTTCGGGCCGGCGCGGCACGTCTACGCCGAGCTGGAGCGCCGGCGGCCCGGCGCCGAGGTCGACGACGACGCCTTCGTCGCGCTGACCCACGACGCAGGCGTGCGCTCGCACCTGTGGATGAGCGCCGTCGCCGCGCAGCCCGGCCCGCGGCTGCGCGTGCTCGGCAGCCGCGCGGCGTACGTGAAGCAGGGCCTCGACGTGCAGGAGGCCGCGCTGCGCCGCGGCCTGCGGCCGGGCGAGCCCGGCTGGGGCGAAGAGCCCGAGGCGGCCTGGGGCCGGCTCGGCAGCGATGATGACGCGCGCGCCGTGCGCACGGAGCCCGGCGCACACCAGCGGTTCTACGCGCTGCTCGCCGAGGCGCTGCGCACCGGCGCGCCGCTGCCCGTCGACCCGCGCGACGCGGTGGCGGGGCTGGAGGTCATCGAGGCCGCGCAGCGCTCCGCCCGCGAGGGGCGCGTCGTCAGCCTCACCGAGGATTGATCGGGCCCGGCACCCGGTTTGGACCACCTCCGAAGCCGGAGTGGCTTTACAAGCTGCCCGCATGCCTCTCGGACAGGCCCGTTGGGCTTGCACCCACCAAACCGAGGGGGCAACTTGTCGTCACGCTGTCTCCGCGCAATCGAACGCTGAAAAGACATGATCAAGTTGATCGAGATTGAGGGCTTCAAGAGCTTCGGGAGCCCTGCTCAGGCTACGCCTCTCGATCGTCTCAACTTCATCGTTGGAGCGAACGCAGCGGGCAAATCGAATTTGATTGGAGCCTTACGGTTCTTGAAAGACGCTGTACTTCAGAACGTTGAGTATGCCGTCAACGAGCTGGGTGGCGCAGCCGAAGTGCGAAACAAGATGCCACGCCAGCGATCCGTGGAGAAGCCTCTGCGTATCAAGATCGTGGTTGATCTCGACTTCGACATCGAGGCCTCGCATGCGATGGATGAAACCTTGCGCAACTGGCATTTCGAGTACGAACTCACACTCGACCTCCGGAGACACGCGGAAGAGGTGCCGATAATCCTCTGCGAAGAGCTCACCGGCTCGTATGCCAGCAAAGACGGCGAGCGGCGTTTCCATTTGCGTCGCGACACCGACACGGTACAGCTCGAGGATCCTACAGTTGCCGAGGTGTCGCGTAACCGTATTCTATCCATCCCAAGCCAGGATGCGGCACGCCTGGCGCTGGGAGTGGGTTTCTTCAGTTTGCCCATCGTGGTTCTCCGCTCGTATATCGAGAACTGGCAGTTCTTCAATATCAGCCCGTGGGCTGCCCGGCTTCCGTACAAAGAAGGCCCCGACGCCATGTTGGGGCCTTCCGGTGAGAACCTCGCGGTAGTACTCAAGCAGATCGAGAAAGCCGGCAAGCGAGAACTGGAAGCGGTGGTATCGGCTCTTCGGACGGCCGTCCCGGGGTTCCGCGGAATACGCACGAGCCGATTGCCAGTGGAAGGCAAGCAGGCGTTCCAGGTTCTCGAAGACCGCATTCGGACCGCGGTCAACCCTTCCGCAGCTTCAGATGGGACGATCCGGCTCCTGGCCCTGGCGGTCATTACCGCCTGGGTATCCAGATCCGCATCGCTCATCGCGATCGAGGAGCCGGAAAACGGCATTCACCCGCACCTCGCAGAGCAGCTCGTAGATCTCCTGCGCCAGAGTGCGGCGCGAACGCAGGTGCTCGTCACTACGCATGAGCCGGACTTCCTGGATTACCTTGTTCCTGGTGAAGTTTTGCTAGTGGATAAGATCGACGGCCTCACGAAGCTCCATCACGCCACCGACATCGAGCAGATCGAAGTGTACCGTAGGACTTTTCGGCTGGGTGAACTGTGGGTGCAGGGGTCGTTGGGAGGCGTGCCGTGAACGTCGGAGTCGGGGTGGAAGGCCCCTCCGACAAGGCGTTCTGGGACAAGGTGCTGCACAAGCACTTCCGCGGGGTCCGCTTCGATGTGCGAAGCATGAAGAACAGAGACAAGCTCATCCGCTCGGCTCCCGAGCTGATCACCCAGTTCAAGGACCTTCAGTATGACCGGTGCCTCTTCGTGCTCGACCGTGACTCCGATCCATGTCCCACGGCGGTAATCGAGCGGTTTGAACCGGGTGTTGTAGCGGAAGCCCGCGGGCCTGTAGCGACTCGCTTCGCGTCGGTCGCCGTGGCCATCAAAGAACTTGAAGCGTGGTATCTCGCGGACGCAGAGGCGATCCATGCCGTACTCCCGGATGCGACGTATCATGCGGAACCCAACACGGACGTGATCGGGGCCGAGGGCAGACTGCGGGCTCTCTGGCGGGAACAGCATGGCACTGCCGCTCTCAACAAGATCGACTTCGCGAAGTCGATCGCTCCGAAGTTCCAGCCCGACAGAGCCCGGTCCCGCTCTCCGTCCTTTTCGTACTTCTGGGACAGGCTGAACGCGCTACTCACGTGAGGCTGGCCACCCGAGGCCCAGAACGAAACGGTGGTAAGCCGAGGGTGACCTCATAATGCACTGCCTGCCTGGCGTTGCAGCTCCTTCCACCCCTGGACTGCGAAGTAGCGCGCACTCTGTCGTGCAGTGTACCACGCAGTCAGCCGGCGAGGCAGGGCCACGTAGCCCTGGGGATTGACGACCCATGCGCAGCGTGAGAACCCGCAACCCGTACCTGCGCGAGTTCCGCAGGCTGGAGGCGCGCCAGGGCCGGCGCAGCGGCCGGCTCACCGCGGAGGCGGTGCGCGCGCACCGCACGACGCTGGTGCAGCGCTACGCCTGGGCGGTGCCGAGCGACGAGGCGCTGGATCTGCTGACGCGCCAGGCGCCGCTGGTGGAGATCGGCGCCGGCACCGGCTACTGGGGCTGGCTGCTGCGGCAGCGCGGGGTGGAGATCGCGCTCTACGACCTGGCGCCGCCCGGCGGCGGCGACGCGAACCCCTACCACCCCAGCGCCCGCTGCTGGACGGAGGTGCTGCCCGGCGGCCCCGAGGTGCTGGACTCCTATCCCGGGCGGACGCTCTTCCTCTGCTGGCCGCCGCTGAACTCCGGCATGGCTGCCGCCTGCCTGCGCGGCTTCCGCGGCCAGCGCCTCGTCTACGTCGGCGAGGAGCGCGGCGGCTGCAACGCGGAGGACGCGTTCTTCGACGAGCTGGAGGCCGGCTGGCAGTGCGTCGAGCGGCTGGCGCTGCCCTGCTGGCCCGGCACGCGCGACGCGCTGCGCGCCTGGGAGCGGCGCACACCGGCGTGAGCGCGCACGCCGCGCCGGCACGCGCCGCGGCCACAGCCGCCCGGGCGTTCAACTCTTCCTGTCATGCGCGTCCAACTCTTCCCCACAGCAGCCGTGGTGCGCCGCGCTAAGCTGGGGATCGGCAAGACGGCGCAGCCGGGGCCCTGACGCGGGAGGAGCGATGGAGACGCACATCGTTGGCGCGGTCCGCGAGCTGAGCCGGCCGGAGGCGGAGGCGATCCTGGCCCGCAACCACGTGGGCCGGATCGCCTTTGCGCAGGGCAACGGGGTGGACGTCGAGCCGATCCACTACGTCTGGGACGCCGGCTGGCTCTACGGCCGCACGTCGCCGGGCGGCAAGCTGGAGGTGCTGCGGCACCGCTACTGGGTGGCGTTCGAGGTCGACGAGGCCGAGCACCTGCTGAGCTGGCGCAGCGTGGTGGTGCGCGGCGGCTTCTACACGCTGCCCGCGGACGGCGCCGCCTGGCAGCGTTCGGCGAGCGAGCACGCGCGCACCCTGCTGCAGCGCCTGCTCCCCGGCAGCTTCACCCCCGCGGACCCGACGCCCTGGCGCAGCGTGCTCTTCCGCATCGCCGCGCAGGAGGTCGTCGGCCGGGAGGCGTTCTGCCCGCAACTGCCGCGGCGCGGCGCGGCGGCCCCGCTGCTCGTGCCGGCGTAGAGCGGGCGCCGGGCCCGCGTTCCCCCCGGCGACAGGACGAGGGAGGAGACGACCATGAACCGCGCAATCGTGGTGGCGACGGACGGGCGGGCCGAGGCGGCGGGCGCACTGCGCGTGGCGCAGGCGCTGGCGCAGCGCGACGGCCGTCCCGTCGTGGTGCTCTCGGTGCTGGAGCCGCTGGCGCTCTACGGCGCGCTCTCGCCCGACGTGGCGAGCGACTACCGCGCCGAGGCCGAGGCCGGCAGCCGCGAGGCGCTGCGCGCCCGCGTGGAGGCGCAGCTCGCCGCGGTGGCGGGCGGCCCGGCGGCCGGGTGGGAGGTGCACCAGGGCGTCGGGCGCACGGCGCCGACGATCGCCAGCTTCGCGCACGAGCAGCACGCCGCGCTGATCGTGCTGGGCCACGCGCCGCGCCACGGCGTGGAGCGCTGGGTCGCGGGCGAGACGGCCGTGCGCGTCATGCAGATGGCGCACGTGCCGGTGCTGGCCGTGCCGCCGGAGGCGCAGGCGCTGCCGCGCCGCGCGCTGGTGGCGGTGGACTTCAGCGAGTTCAGCCGCCAGGCCGCGCTCTGGGCGCTGGGCCTGCTGGAGCCCGACGGCGAGCTGCACCTCGCGCATGCGCTGTCCCTGCCGGTCGACCCGCTGAGCGGCGCGCTCGGCAGCGACTGGCTGGCCGCGACGCGCGCCAGCGCGCACAAGCAGCTCGACGAGCTCTGCGCCGCGCTGCGCGGCAGCCGCCGCGTACACGTGCAGCCGCACCTGCGGCTGGGCGACGCCGCGGCCACGCTGCTGGACCTGGCGGACGAGCTGGGCATCGAGCTGCTCGCGGCCGGCAGCCACGGCCGCGGCTTTTTCGGCCGGCTGCTGCTGGGCAGCACCAGCACGCGGCTGGCGCGCGCCGCACGCTGCGCCGTGCTGGTGGTGCCGCCGCCGACGCTGCCGGAGGAGCTGCGCCAGGTGCCGCGCGACGAGTACGAGCCGCCGGCCGCCGAGCCGCCCAGCGACGAGGCGGTGGGCAACTACCCGCCGTCGCACGAGCCGCTGCGGCGCTGAGCGCCAGGCCCGTCACGGCTCCGCGAGCAGCCCGGCGCGCACCACCAGGTGCACCAGCTCCGCACGGTGGTGCAGCCCGAGCTTGCGCATGGCGCGCGAGCGGTAGGTGTTGACCGTCTGCGGGGAGAGGAAGAGCTGCTTGGCGATCTCCGCGGAGCTGTAGCCGGCGGCGATGCCGGCGATCACCTCGCGCTCCTTGGCGGAGAGCACGCCGAGGCGCGCGTCGGTCGCGGTCTGGGGGCGGCGGTAGGCGTCGCGCAGCACGCGGCTGGCGGCCGGGTCCAGGAAGACCTCGCCGGCGGCGACGGTGGCGATGGCGCGCAGCAGCTCGGCGTACGACTTGGTCTTGCGCACGAAGCCGCTGCCGCCGGCCTCCAGCACCGGCCACAGCGAGCCGTCCTCGGTGTCGGCAGTCAGCGCCAGCACCCGCGCCTGCGGGTGCGCGGCGACGATGCGCCGCGTCGCCTCCACCCCGCCGATGCCGGGCATCACCAGGTCCATCACCACCACGTCGGGGCGCAGCAGCCGCGTCTTCAGCACGGCCTCCTCGCCGCTGGACGCCTGCCCGACCACCGCGACCCCCGGCTGCCGCTCCAGCAGGCGCTCCAGCCCGTGCCGGAAGAGCACGTGGTCGTCCACCAGCAGCACGCGCACGGGCGCGGGCCGCGGGCGCCCCTCCGCCGCATCCGCCGCAGTGCCCGGCCCGTGCGCGGCTGAGTCCGGCTGCGCCGGCGCCGCGCTCGCGCCTGGGAGCGCGACGAACACGCTGCTGCCCCGCCCCGGCTCGCTCTGCGCCCAGATCCGCCCGCCATGCGCGTCGACGATGCCCTGCGCGATGCGCAGCCCCAGCCCCGCCGCCGCCCGCCGCTCCCGGCCGGCATGCCAGGCGTGGTCGAAGAGATGTACCAGGCACTCCGCCGGCATGCCGACGCCCGTGTCGCGCACCGTGAAGAGCACCTCGTCGCCGAGGCGCTCCACCCGCAGCTCCACCAGCCCGCCCGCCGGCGTGAACTGCACGGCGTTGGCGAGCAGGTTCGCCAGCGCCTGCACCAGCCGCGCTTCGTCGGCATACAGCGCGGGCAGCGCCGCGGCGCAGGCGCACTCCAGGCGCAGTTGCCGCTCGCCCGCCTGCGGCCCGACCAGCTCGCGCACGGCCTGCACGACCGCGGCCGGCTCCACCGCGCGTGGCTCCACGCGCAGCGTGCCGGCCGCGGCACGGCTGGCCTCCAGCAGGTCGCCCACCAGGTGCTCCATCTGCGCGGTCGCGCGCAGGATGGCCAGCAGCCGCTCGCGCTGGCCCGCGTTCAGCCGCTGGTCCTCGGCGAGCAGGGAGGCATAGATGCGGATCGCGCCCAGCGGCGTGCGCAGGTCGTGCGCCACGATGCCCAACACCTCGTCGGGCGTCCCGCCCTGCGAGGGCGTCCCCCCGTCTACGCTCGTCATCGCCGCCTCCAGCCAGAGCAGAGAGGCCGACGTCCTGCTGCACCGCGCGAGCCCGGGCCGCTACGGCCCCGCCACCAGCGCCGGGCGCCCCGGCGACGTCGCGGGGTTCACTCCTCGCAGGAGAAGGCGGGGCTGAGCCCCATCGTGGCGCGGCAGGTGTCGTGGTAGCGCAGCTCCGTCACCGCCTGCGGCGCCGAGGCGCCCAGATCCTCGGCGGAGAGCGCCCGTCCCGTCCCTTCCCCCGCGCGCGCCGCCGCCGCCGCGGCGGGTGCGGACGCGGGCACCGCCGGCCGCCCGCGCGCCGGC